>Ga0315902_10008579_pt1 | contig 13824 bp, 16 predicted proteins | sample LakEriMetagenome_9_FD_203523 | JGI IMG/M metagenome (GOLD analysis project Ga0315902, IMG submission 203523) | Freshwater fungal communities from buoy surface, Lake Erie, Ohio, United States - Buoy 12 MA117 | ecosystem: Environmental > Aquatic > Freshwater > Lake > Lake biofilm | place: USA... | reverse complement strand
GGGTCGATGTTATCTTCCAACCAATTTTGTGCGTAATCAGCAACCAAATCAGGTAATAAAGTTTGGTCTGTAACCCAAATACCATTTTCTTCACTCATCCAATCAGGTGACAGGTTTGGAACTTTTCCAATTACAGGAACATTTGATTTCATAGATTCAAGTGGGAACGTACCAAAACCACTGTGGTCATCAATCCAAACACTCAAAAAACAATCCCTCAAAGAGTTCGCAAATTCTTTTTCAGATAAACCTCTTAAGTCTCTAAACGTAAACCATCTATATTGTGGAAATTTCAAATAGAAGGTCTTAATTAAATTAATAGCATCACTCTGTTCTTTTGAATGAACTCCAATGATGGGCATTGCCGGAGTAGATTTAGGTGTAAATTCTTCACTGATTAATGGGTCAATGATGTCGAAAGAAATTTGTCTCATGACCCTTTCAATATATTCTTTCTGTTTACTTGAGGTTGTGATACATTTCAAAAACCCAAATTGGTTCCATGTTTGACCTGGTTGTAAAGTTTCTAACATGTGAGCATATTGTTGTGTCAAAACAATTTTGGCACAAGGAAGTTGTTTTACTTGGTCCATTACATATCCAAAAATTTCAGGAATAACTAAAAAATCTTCTGGTGAGATTTCTAAATTTTGTCCTTCAATTGCTCTGTGAGGTATTGACATGTACTCTTCATCTAACCATGCAACAACTCCGGCATAGTCGGCTTTTTCATGAAGTATAATTGGATTAAATCCATTATCTTTTAATGTTTTTGCCATTTGATATATAAGTCTTACCGAAGCCTTCGCATTACCTTTAGTATCTTGAACTAAAAAATATATTCTGGCTTGTTTGTCTCTTAATATCTTAATGGACTGTTTTACTTTTTCTTGAAGTTGGTTTTCCATATTAATAATGATTGATAAGTTTTTTATTTAATAAACTATTGAATGCTAACCTAAAAGGTATACTAACTTGTGCGTTAGATTTCATTCCAAGTTTTTCGTCAACAATTTCTTGTTCATTCAAAACAGTGTCTAATAGCATTTTAACCATTTCGAATTTGATAATATTAATTTTTGTTTCTGTTACTCCTGACTCTGAATCTTCACTGTCATCAGTTTGACTCATATCAAGATAGTTTTCAATTTCATCTAAGTCGATGAAATAATTCTCACCTAATACTTGTATCATATTATTTCTTGTATTTTTGTTTTTAACTCCTTAAGACTTGAAATATGAAATTCAGATTCAACATTATTATTATAAGTTGTGTTGAATTTAATTACAATTTTGTTTTTTGGATGATTCAATAATAGTTTAGGATTTGCAGTAAGTAAAATGTCTACAGAATCCCATAATGAATTAATTGTGCTTTCACTATAAAATCTAACCGATTCAACTAAACACCCAAATTTTGAAATAAAGAACAATGATGCAGGTTTTGATTTTCCAATTTCATCTGAAACAATAATAATATCATGAGAATCTCTCATATCTAAATAAAATTCATTTAAGTCCAAAAGACCTGAAGGCTCTACAGACCCCGCATGCCCAAAAATTTCCATGGTATGTTCTTTATAGAGAAAATCATACAGCTCGTCCTCATTTCTAAATTTCAAATGTTTTGAAATATCTAAAGACGTTAAATCTGATAAAACTTCATATTGAAAGTTATCTTCTTCATTTTCGTCTCTGAATGGATTATTAAGAAACCACTTTTCGTATTCTTGTTGTATTTTTTTTAGAGTGTCTCTCAATACTCCATTCAATTCGATACCAATTTTCATTCTTCGTATTTTTCTAATATTTTAGATATTAATGGATTCCTAACAATATCTGTAGACTTGAATTCAAAAACACCTATATCTTCCATGTTTTGAAATTTTTTCAATGCATCCCAAAGTCCCGTTTGTGTTTTATCTTTGTGTCTATCAAATTGTTCCAAGTCACCTGATATAAAAAACTTAGAGTTGAATCCAATTCTAGTTAGTAACAATTTCATTTGACTTGGAGTTGAGTTTTGAGCTTCTTCAAAAATCAAAATAGAATTGTCAATATTCATCCCTCTCATATAAGCTAATGCGAATACTTCTATTGCCTCGATTTCCTTTAATTTTTCCCTTGTATCTTTACCAATTATTTTGTTTAATAGGTAATACGAAGGAAAAATATATGGGTCTAGTTTTTCTTCCACTCCGCCAGGTAAACTACCTAATTTTTCTTCAGCTTCAACTGCAGGTCTTACAATTATAATTTTCTCGTAAGGAGTATTTGGGTCTGATAACAAATCAACCGCACATTTCATTGCGATATAACTCTTTCCAACACCAGCGGGACCTGAACAAATACTAATTTGGTTATTAACTAATTTTTCGTAATACTCTTTTTGACTTTCAGATAAAAATTTTTCTTTTGTCTTTCGTTTAATTATTGAACAGATTTGTTGTTTTTTATTTTTAATCGGTGCTTCTTCACTTGGTAAAGTTGCGGTTGGTTTCGGTTTTGTTGGTCTACCCATTTTTTGTAATTTAATCTTAGTTTGAGACTTAGTAAGGTTTATAATCTTTTACTTCTCTAATTTTGGACAATGTAATTAAGTTAATTTCATTCTTTAATCTAAATCTTTCATCATTTGTATAATAAACTTTTCTTGATAATTCAATAAATTCCTCATCAAACTTTTTTTCTGATTCGAAAACTCTTAGTTTATCCTCTACATCCCAAAGGGACGAATTTACTTCTGTCAATGACTCATATAAAGACTTAATTTCTTGGACTTGTAAATAAACTTCGGATTGATTATATAATAATTCAAATTCTTCGGATACATATTTTAATCCTTCAGGATTTGTAATTTTTAGTTTTTTTACTTGTAAAATTGATAATTTGTCAATTAATTCTCCAACACTAACTGGTACTTTCAACATATTATTTTACTTTGATTTTTTTAGTGCTTTGTGATTCTCTTTTATATACTGTGTTTCCTCCATCAGGACTTTCATAAATCCACAAAGTTTCATTTTCTTTTTTGTCAACTTGTGATTTTATCCATTGATAAGTTTTTTTCAAACCTACTGACAAAGGTTGACTTACTTCCCACCCAATTTTTTCTCGGTATAATTTGTTATCTGAGTTTCTACCTTTTACTCCTAATGGACACTTGAATCCATACTTTTGAGTAAATTCTTCACCTTCAATATTTTTAATATTAATTTCTTTTTCAGATATCTCGATAGCCATTTTAGCTAACTGATTGATTGTAACCATTTCTTCACTACCGATGTTTACAGGACCTTCAAAGTCAGAATCCATTAATCTAAGTACCGCTTCAACACATTCATCAACATACAAGAAAGAACGAGTTTGTAATCCATTACCCCAAACTTCGATTTCTCCACCATTTTCAGTTTCAACAGCTTTTCGACACATAGCCGCAGGTGATTTTTCTCTACCTCCATTCCATGTACCTTGTGGTCCAAATATGTTGTGGAATCTGGCGATTCTAACATTTAATCCATAATTTCTACTGAAGGCCAAATAAAGTCTTTCAGAGAACAATTTTTCCCATCCATACTCAGAATCAGGATTAGCGGGATAAGCCGAGGATTCTTCACAATTTGGATTGTCAGGGTCCATCTGATTGTGTTCGGGATACATACATGCTGAAGATGAGTAAAATAGTTTACCAACTTTTTTCTTAACCGCTTCACGAGCGACATTAAGATTAATGGTCGCTGAGTTGTACATTACATCTGCGTCGTGTTCTCCGGTAAAGATATATAACGCTCCTCCCATATCTGCCGCGAGTTGATAAACTTCATCAACACCCTCTTCGATTACTAATTCTACAACTTTGGGGTCAGTTAAATCTCCTAAAATAAATTCATGACAAAACTCGTCTTGAAAGAAGTATTCATGTTTCTTGATATCGCATACTCGTACATGATTTCCTTCATCTTTTAATCTTTTGGCAAGGTGTCCTCCTATGAACCCTCCACCACCTAATACTACTACTTTTTTCATATTTCTTTTATAATTTTTTCAATACCTTCTTTTATTGATATTTTTGGATTCCAAAAGTTTAGAATGTATGGGTCAGGTTCATTTCTTTTATTCATCTGAACGGAATCAATTTCTTCAGATGGAAAAATATCACAAGGAATGAACTCTTTAATTATTTCAGCAATTTCTAATATTGTATTCCATTCAAAGTTAGTGATATGTAAATTTGAGTCTCTATCGATTTCGTCATATTTTTCGGATAGAGTCATCAAACATCTTGAACAATCTTCGGCATGTAGGAATTGTCTCTCTTCTTTACCATCCGTCATCATTTCAATTTTTCCTTGTCTCGCTTTGATAATAAAGTCAGTGATTACGTGAGACTTTTCCATATCATGTTCTGGTCCATAGACATTCCAAAACTTAACTGTCAAACCATTAAGTGCTTTAGCATAAACCTCTCCAATAGACTTACAAACACCGTAAGGAGAGTAAGACATATTAGCCATTTGTGATGATGCGAATATGAAAGGTTTTTGATATTTTTTTAGAGCCTCAAATGTGAACAAGGTTAGTCTAACATTGTTATTAATAAACTCGTAAGTGTGTTGGTATTTTTTTAGATATCTTGAACCTCCAACATCAAATGCTAAAAACATTACAAAATCGACATCTTTAATTATTTCATCCAAAACATTCGGAATTCTTAAGTCTTGTGATTCATCGGCAACAATATCGAATTCAACGACTTCATGGCCTTCTTTTTTCAAAAATTTACAAAGTTCTAAACCTACTTGGCCTGAAGAACCTAAAACAAGATATTTCATTTTTTCAAATATTTTTCAAAAAAGTAATCTTCCGCAATCGGAAGTTCTTGAGCCAACTTGAAATTTTCTTCAATTGCCGGCATCATTGATTGATATTTTTCAACAGACAATGTTGATAGAGTTGGGTCATCTTCCAAAAAGATTACACCCGCAGGATTAAAGTATCTTTCTACAATTTTTCTTGAACCGTAATAAACTGGAACTGTACCCATAACAAAGTTATCAGTTAGTTTTTCGGTGAAATATCCTTCAGAGGCATCGTTTTCAATCGATACTGAAAACATATAATCTCTTAGTCCATCCTCTTTATCTCTTAATTGGAATTCTCTACCAGTTCCAAATAAATCTACTTTATCTTTTAATTTTTCAACCCAATCTAATCTATTTTGATGACCACGTAACCATCCTTTGTTGGAGGCAATCATACTTACTAATTTAGTTTTAGGATGAATCATTCGGTTCTCTTGCCAAATCCAAGGTACTGCATTAGAGATGGTATACTTAAAAGGTTCACCAAGTTCTAATAAACTATCCATACATGTGAAAATCATCTTGTAGTGTTCTCTAAACAATGGGAGGTTTTCTTTGATGTAATTAATAGTACCTTCATTCATTTGTGGAGACTCCAACAACCAACCAATCTTTTCTTTAGAGGGGTCATTCAATCCCCAATCCTTGATATAGTTGTCAACATAAACTGACATGTCATGAGGAGTTTCTGTATCTCTTGATAACCATTGTAATAGTTTAGGCATGTTACGGTTTGACGAACAATCATATTCTCCCCACCAATCTGATACTTTTCTAATTAATTTTTTTTCCATTTTTTTATCTTTTTATTAATGCTCCTCCATATAATCCGCCATATACGACTTCATATTGGTAATTGTATTTTTCAATCCATTCTGAAAATGCCAATCTTTCGTGTTGGTCATAATCTGGCTCACCCCCGTGCCAATCGTCAAATCTGATAAACACTTCCGACCATTCACATTTACTTAAAAATTCTAATGATGATACTGTTGGTTCGTAGATATCCACGTCTACATTACAAATCGCAACTTTTGAGATACCATAATCAGATGGTTCCGTTAATTTATGAATATCAGACAATACAAGTGTAATGTTTGGTCTTATGGATAATTTTTGTTTTGCTTCTTCTATTGTTCTTGGGAATTCTTGCCCTATCGCATTCCAAGATCCTAAAGCGAAAGACCCTTCTCTCCAATCACTTGTCTTAGGTAATGGTTTATTAGTTTTTTCTAATCCTTGAAAATGGTCTATTGTAAAAATAGTTTTTTCAGGTAGTACCGTTGCTAATTGAATCGCACTTTGACAAGTACATGTTCCAAATTCCAAAACATCTCCAACTAAATTATAGTTTTTAATGACATCACAGAGAGTTTCTAAAGTACAAGAATCTACATTTGGGTTTGTGTTAATCATTTTATTATCTTTTTACGTAAACACCACCGATATATCCACCGTGAGTGATGTTAAAATTATATTTATATTTTTCAATCCATTCAATAAATGCCAATCGTTCGTGTTGGTCATATTCTGGTTCCCCACCGTGCCAATCGTCAAATCTTATAAAAACTTCAGACCATTCACATTTGGATAAAAATTCCAATGCTGATACTGCCGGTTCGTAAATATCAACATCCAAATTACATATCGCAACTTTTGAGATACCATAATCAGATGGTTCCGTTAATTTATGAACATCCGATATAATCATATTAATATTATCATGCCCTTGAAATCTTTGTCTAACCTCGTCAATTGATTTCGGTACATTACCATTATTAATATATAATGGGTTATTTAATGCAAATGCTTTCTCAATCCAATCACTGTCTCTTGGAACATTTTTGTTAGTTTTTTCAAGACCTTCAAAGTGGTCGATTGTGAAAATTGTTTTATCTGGAAACATTCCGGAAAGTGTTCTTGTACTTCCTCCTGTGAATGTTCCGAATTCAACAACATCACCTATAAGATTATATCCATTGGATTTAATAATGTACGAAAGTGCTCCCAATTCACATCTTTCGAAATTTGGACTAGTGTTAATCATTTTTCTTAATTGGCATTAATACTCCGCCTGGAACCCAATCACATGGGATAGTGTGCCAGTATGATTCATAAACGTCTTTTGATTCAGGACCTCTCGGACCAAACCAACGTGATGGAACCACAATTTTTTTATTCAAATTTTTATTCAAGAATGAACCCCACCATGAGAATGTAGAATTTGACATTATATGATTTTGGCATAATCCCATTAACCATAGTTCTTTATAATCTTCATCTTCATCTACAAAAATAACCGAAGGAAATTTTAGATTTTCTTTTACGAAGTCATGGTCATCACTAAAAACAAATACAGTTGAATATTCACCAATAACTTTCAAAGCTTCTTGTATATATTCAATACTGATTGTTGGATGTATGTCAGGTAGTTGTAAGTATTCACTTCGTCTCACGTGAAGAGATAATGTGTTTGGTTGTGATAGTTGAGGGTATTTTCCCATGAACTCTTCAACAATATCGGATGGAGGTTGAAAGATTTCTCTTACTTTTTCATCAAAACCGTACCAATTTTTACTTGATTGAAAATACCCTTGAAATGCGGTATTTCCTTCAACAGGGTTAACTTCGGAGAATTCAAAATGTCCTTCATTTACTGTTGTGAAATTTTCAATTTTATCAACAAACTTCAGATTCCTGAAGACATTATCTACGTAATGTTTAACTTCCCTCCCTTGTCCTGGCGTCCATGAAGTGGGGAGAAATACTGTTTCTCGATTATATCTCCATCCTTGAGATAATGCATGTGCAGCTTCAAACAACTGATTGCCCAAACCACCCATTAAGTTTCCTGAAATTATATTTTCCATATTAATTTTTTAAGTATAGGGTATCACCCCATACAGGGTGAAATGCATGATAGTAATGTTTATAATATCCTTTGGTTTCTAAAAATGAATCTATTTCTGTATCAATTTTTTGACCTTCGTAAAGTTCAACTTTTGCAGTTTCAATAACTATAATGTTTGCGTTAAATATTAGATTACTGGAACTTAATATTTCAAAATCATGACCTTGAGTATCTAAACTAACTAAATCAAAATTGAGTTCTAATGAATTTTCAATTAAAAATTCATCGATGTTAATCGTATTAACCTCACAACTATCAACTTTAACAATGTCCTGATATAATTCAGAATGAATTTTCAAATTTTGTAAAGAAGAACAACCTGGGTTTGTTTTACTACCGTTCTCAATAATATTAAAAGACGTGACCCCTTTTTTATTACTCACGGCATATGGAAAAATAATACTTTCAAATTCTTGATTACTTACGTTTTCAGTTAATTGTGCCAATAATTTGGGATTTGGTTCAAACCAATAAATTTTTTTAGGATTTAATCTTTTGTAGAAAGACAATTCTTCACCTAAACATGCACCAATGTGTAAAATATTATTAATTTTTTTATTTGAATTCTCGGTGAGAATTAGATTTTCGATACTACTGTCAAAGGCCATTTATAATTGTTTATATTCTGTTTTATTTCTTATTTTATTAACTGTCTCCATAACATTCCTCATGTTGACTTTATGATCGTTAATTGGGTTCGATTCATTATAAATGTAATTTATATCTGACAAAAATCTATAATGTTTTTCTCCCGACATTTCAAACATTGGGAACATAAAAGATAAATCTCCCGCCACATTCCAATAATTATTGTTTTCGTCTCTTAAATCTTCAGGTTTAATTTTTTTCCAAAGCCACGATTTCCATGTTCTAAGATGAGACAATGTAAATGTTTGTTTTCTTACATTAGAAAAATTGGTTGGTGGATTTGCGAATCCTGGTCTCCCATCATGATATCTGAAAGACCCACTAGTCATCCAAACATTTTCGTCTTTATATACTTCATTAATTCTTGTGAAAACATTCGAATCGGGTAACCAATCATCACCATCAACTTCAACACAAATTTCTTCACCGTCTATATTTCTTGAAGTGATTATTTGGTCGTAGTTACCAGGTTGAAAAAATTTTGTTTTATTCTCGATTAAAATAAACCTTGGGTCGTTTTTGATAGTTTCACGAACAATATTAACTGTATTATCTGTAGAAACATCATCTGTGATGTAACAAGTAAAATCTTTATGTCTTTGGCTCATTATACTGAACAAAGATTTTTCTATAAATTTTTCACAATTATATGACGTTGTTAAAATTACCATTATAAATCAATTAAAAATCCTTCAGCTTTAGTCCCTACTTTGAAAAATTTTAACCTTCCATCGTAGGATTCAGAAAGTGAGTTTAATTTTGATGAAACGGATGAATCTTCAATAACATTTATAGTATACCCTTCATTTAGTAAATCAATACATAATTGATATTGTTGTGAACTTTCTAAAATATTAGTTCCTTTTCGATAGGAAAGTCCATTAATTACAAATGGTATAGATTTATCAGGATTTTGAGTAATATATTTTTGTCTTAAAAAGGTTAGATGTAATTTATTCCACTCATCAATTTTTGAAATTAAATTTAATTCTGTATTAGAATTTTCTAAAATGTAGTTTAGAGCTTTGTTATCTCTTGATAGAATTGGTCCTCCAAATCCTAAATTATATTTCAATTCTTTGGAACCAATTCTTGGATCTCCACCAATCGCATTCAGTACTAAATTTATATCTTTGTTGATACCTAAATTTGTCATTAGGTCTCCTACCATATTTGCAAAAGTATTTTTCATGGAAACAAAAGAACTAATTGCAAGTTTTGTAACTTCAGTAGATTTTGTATCCATCATAAATGCGTTGATCGATTTGTGTTGAATTTTTTGATGTATTTGAATAATATCATCAAAAATTTGTTGGTGATTAGTTCCAACTAATACCAATTCTGAATTTTTTAGGTTTGATACTATTTCACCATTTTCAGAAAAAATTGGATGATACGCAACTTGTATATTAAACATATCTAATTTTTTCTGAATTTGTTCAACATCACCCGGATTGGTTGTGGTACATACCACAAATTTTTTCTCGTACAGTGGTATGTCTAATTTAGATGCGGTAAAGAAAAGATTTGAAATTTCAAAAACTACTGAGGTATCAATATTTCCATCTAAAGTTGGAGATGTTTCAGAAAAAGTAAAAATAATGTCAGAGTCTTTAATTATTTCCATTGGTTCAGAAATAGAAATTCCTTGTTGTTCAAATAACATTCTTTGAACATGGGGTTCTACTGTCAAACAAATATTTTGTTTTAGATTATAAATTAATTCTTCATCTTCATCTGAAACAACAACGGATAAGCCTGACTCTTGACATAATAATGCGAATGGAATACCAACTTTGCCTAATCCAATAATTCCAATCTTCATTATAACATTTTTTTATATTCTTCTTTTATTTGTGTCGCAACATTTGTTGAATAATATTTTTCTATGTCTGACGGAGGATTGAATTTTTCTTTTGATATAATAAATCCTCCTGAGTCAACTTTATATATCCAACTTGGTTTTCCACACATCCATCCTTCTATAGTTGTACGACCCAACTGAATACCTGCAGTTTCAGAACATTTTTGAACATATGGTTCTACATTCCATGTTGGAGGAAAATGTTTAACGTGAGAGTTTGTCAATATTGCCGGAAGGTAATTTGATTTATCTTCGCCAACTAACCAAAGTTCTTTACCATTATCTGAGGTATAGTCAATCAAATCCATAATTGTTTCTTTACGTAGATAATCTATTGTTCCAACAAATAATACATAGTTTTCCTCTTTTACTGATTTTGATTTGAACTTTTCGTTGTCTATTGGATTATATATTACTTCAACCATATTTTCGTCAATTTCGAACTTGTCAACAATATGTTCCTTTATTTCAGGTCTAATTGCAATATACTTCTTAATTGATTCGTGTTTGATTGGGTCTTCCAGTTCTATTACTTCAGAATGGATAGAATATATCTTATCGATTTCAGGATAAAATTGAATCATTCTTTCCGCAACTGGTTTATGTTGCATATGAATCAAATCAAAATTAACTTGACCAACACGATACATTACGTTTGGTTGTGATGTTTGTAATCCATTTTCAGTTTGAATCCCCCACTTACCATCTCCTAATTTGAAACCTGGAGCTTGTTCAAATGGAACACATTTAATTCCTTGTTTTTTTGCCAAATCCGTTAATGGTCCACCAATTTGTGATAACACTGTGACATCACAATTTTGTTTCATTAAGTTCTTTGCTAACTCATAAACATATAATTCTGAACCTGTAAATGTTCTAAAAAATAAACAACTGATTAGTACCTTAAGTCTTCTATTGGGATCAAGAGGTAATTTAAGTGGAAGATGTGATTTGTACTTTTCTTCAAAAATTTTACGATTCTCCTCCCATTGTTGATTTGTTTCCCCGATTGATTTGTGAGTCATTCTAATGTTAGTGATAACACCAACTTTAACTCCTTCCAAATGATTTTCTAAACAGAATGGAATATCATAAAAGTGAAATCCATTAAACTCTTCATTGAATGGTTTTTTTATTCTTTTCTTATGTACTGCAATGAATAAACCATCAACAACAACAGTTTCATATACAGTATTTCCTACTGCGTCGGCATATTTTGATTCCCATTTTTTTCCATCTTTTTCATGATTGACAATACCAACCATTCTTTTTCTATTCTCCCACCACATTCCACCCGCAGGCATTAAGGTGGTACCTGCCATTCCGATAATACCGAAATCAGTTTTTTCAAAATGTTTAAGGAGTTTACTATACCATGCAGGAGTATCAAAATAAATGTCGTCATGGCAAAGAAGAACTATATCTGTTTTTGCTTCAGACAATATTTCGTTATAAACTTGAGCAAGGGATTTTTTACCGTTATTAACTTTTTCAATAACTTCAAGTTTTTTGAATCCTGAACTTTTTTTAAGATACTCGATAAACTCAGGTTTACTTTCTCTTGTTGAATATCCTACAGTTATCATAATCCAGTACTCCCAAATCCATTATCCATTCTATCTTTATCACCAACATTATCCATTAGTTCTATTGAAACATATTTTCCACACATTACTGGACATAAAACTGCTTGAGCAATTTTCATTCCTTTGGATACAGTAACGGTTGCGTTGTTTGTATTGAATACAATAACCTTAATTTCACCTACATAACCTGAATCAACCGTACCTGGTGTATTCAACACAGTAAGTCCTTGATTCAACGCTAATCCACTTTTAGGTCTGATTTGAATTTCATATTCTTCAGGAATTGATAATTTAATACCTGTTGGAATTAATGCTCGACCGAATGGAGGTATGTTTATTTCTACAGTTGAACGTAAATCAAACCCTGAATCTGATGGATATGCATATGAGGGAACTTTTGCATCTTCATGAATTAATTCTACTCCTAATGATTTTGTTTTCATCATTATCATGTGGGTTTCATTCATTTCATCAACAGACATTCCCAAAATACTTTCCAATTCTTTCATGTAGTCTTCTTCAGGTTCAACTCCTGCGTCTTGTTTGATTTGGTTAAATGTTTCTTGTATTTGTTTCCAAATATCTTCATCATTTGAATTTCCGTTTGTCATTTTCTTGCTATTTTATAATTTTTAATAAACCAATCAATGGTTTCGTTAATACCTTGTTCGAGGTTGATGAATTTGTAATCTTTAGGAACATCTGACTTTGCAGTTTTTTTGTGTTGTCCTTTTGGCATTGTCTCATCAAAAACAATTTTGTCAGGACTGATGTCAAATTTTTTGACGACAATCTTAACAACATCTAATACTGAGTGCTCTTCTTCAGGAACCACCATAAATGGAACTTCGCTATTCCAATTTTCAATCGCCCATAAGATGTTTTTTGCAAGGTCTTCAGTATGAATAAATTGTCTTAAAGACGACCCATCTCCCCAAACGATGAACTTTTCATTATTGTGTTTACAATTATACGCTCGTTGAATAATTCCTGGAACAATATGACTGTAATCAGGATGGAAGTTATCGTGGGGTCCATAAATGTTTGCTGGGATAACAGTAATCCAATTATTCCCTGTTAATTGTCTGAATATTTTTGTCTGATATCCTGACATCCTCTTGGAATAAGCGTAACCTCTATTTGATGGGTGAGGTGCTCCTAAATCCATTTGGTTGGGAGTAAGTGGATATGTTACATTTGAATCAGGAAATGTGCAAGTGGAGGATAAATTTACAAAATTTTTAATGTTATTTTCGAACGCCGAATTTATAACATTATTATTTATTATATAATTTTGTAAAAAAAAGTTTTCATTGTCCATAATGTTGGCTTGAACTCCTCCAACTTTTGCAGCACAATTTATGATTGTGTCTACTCCCGAATTTTTAACATGATAGGTAATATATTCTTTAGTTAATTTTTCATCGGTCAAATCAACATCTTGTCTATTATGATATATGTGACCTTCACCTAACAATTCTTTGAATGGTGACCCGACTAATCCATTAGACCCAGTAACTAAAACTTTCATACTAATGTTGTAATTTTTTTTATGACATCGATTAGCACCAATACGTCTTTTTCACAGTATTCTACGATGCCTTTTATATCGTTATTTACCCAATAAGCTTCATGAACTTTGTTTCCTGTGACTTCCATATTTTTGGAAGATTCTACACCCATACAGACACACATCAATTCAAGAGATGCGATAGATCCGTAACCACCATATTGCCAAAGTTCTTTTGTGTCTAATGCTTTAATTTCCCACGGCTTTGTGTCATGACCTGGCAATATTTTTGGAGGTAGAAGACCATTCATAATCATTCTTTTTGCGAGCATTGGAATGTCAAATCCTTTTACGTTGTGACCACAAAGGAAAAATCCTAACTCTCCAACTCTACGTAAAAGTTTCTGTACATCTTGTAACAAATCTTTCTCATTTTCGTTACT
>Ga0315902_10008578_pt1 | contig 13825 bp, 11 predicted proteins | sample LakEriMetagenome_9_FD_203523 | JGI IMG/M metagenome (GOLD analysis project Ga0315902, IMG submission 203523) | Freshwater fungal communities from buoy surface, Lake Erie, Ohio, United States - Buoy 12 MA117 | ecosystem: Environmental > Aquatic > Freshwater > Lake > Lake biofilm | place: USA... | reverse complement strand
TGGACGATCAGCTGAAATACAGGAAGGTAAACAAGCAAGGCTCATGTTGCTGCGTGGATGCAAGAAAAAAGGAATGGAAAAACGAGAACTGTGCCACATTTCCCTTGGCGGATTGACAACTCTGTGGGTAGTACTTTTTAACCTGTCATTGGTCAGCCTTTGCAACATGTCTCCCACATTGACAACAATCTCACCTGGACCGGCTTTTACAGGAAGCCACTCTCCTTCCTTGCTCAGGATTTCAAGACCGTCTGCAGAAGCACCCACCAAAAGTGTAATCAAGTTGATGTCTTCGTGTTGTTCAGCCCGAATAGCGGATTTTGGCTCATGTAAGATAGGGGGATAGTGAATGGCTCTGAGAATGCTGTTACCAAGATGGATGTGCTCATCAAAATAAGATTCACCCAAATCAAGGTGAATGGCGATAGCAGAAAGCAGAGCAGCACCTGAAACCTCAAATGCCCTGTATGCCTGATGAAATAGAGAGTTGAAATCTTCTGGAGAGGAAACCTTTACATTGTTCGGGTAAGCTTCTGGTGAAACGACACCTTCTTCAATAATCTGTCCGTATTGGAAAAACTCTTTCAAATCTGGTGCGTCGCTGCCTTTTGCATGTTCTTTGCCAAAAGAAGTATAACCACGCTGACCGGCAAGGCCCGCAATCTCATAGGATCTTTTTTCTTGTTCAGGCAAGGAAAAAAATTGCTTTACCGTAGCATACAAATTATTGATAAGGTCATCTGAGATGCCGTGGTTTTTAACCGAAACAAAACCCACTTCTTCAAAAGCCCGGCCCAGCGAGGCTGCAAATTGAACTTTTTCTTCCGTGGTTCCTTTTATAAAATGATTAAGATCAACAACTGGTATGTTCATGGTAAAAAAGATTGTTGGGTAAAAATAACGAACATAATTTTGATTTATAAATAGAAATTAGATGGTTAGGCAATATGGTTTGCTTTTGATTGTTTCAATGGTTTACGCTTGCTCCCCTAAAATAGTATCTTATACTGATGAAGCAGCATTTAAGAGCGAAAGCGGAGTGCCCGATTACAGCAAAATTGAATATTGGGCGGCACATCCAAAAAAATATGATCCATCAGATACCATTCCTCGTCTGTTAAGGGGAAACGATAAAGAAAAAATTGCGGATGTGTTTTTTTTACACCCTACCACGCTGCTAGGACCAAGAGATGGGGGAAACAACAATGCCAAAATTGATGATCCCGTGATTAACTACAAAACAGATTATTCATCAATTCTGTATCAGGCTTCTGCCTTCAATGAGAGTGCAAGGATTTTTGCTCCACGTTACAGACAGGCACATATTGGCATGTACAGCGAAAAAGACAGTGCATCAAAATATGCAGCATTTAACCTTGCTTATGAGGATGTAAAAAATGCATTTTTATATTATTTAAAAAATGAAAACAACGGTAGGCCAATCATTATCGCTTCGCACAGCCAGGGAACAACGCATGCAACAAGGTTATTGAAAGAATTATTTGATGGGAAGAAATTATCAAAACAGCTGGTCTGTGCATACCTTATTGGGATGGGGGTAAAAAAGAATAGTTATGAGAAAATACCCATTTGTACAGACAGCTTAAAAACCGGGTGTTTTGTAAGTTGGAGAACGTTTAGGCAAGATTATTCAGATGATTGGGCAAATCGTTTAGACACCAGTATTGCTGTTGTTAATCCCATTACATGGAAAACAACAAATGAAATTGCTGACAAATCATTGCAGAAGGGTGCTGTATTGTATAACCTGAACAAAGTATACACCAAAACACAAAATGCACAGGCAGAAGGCGGTGCATTATGGGTTTCTCATCCAAGGTTTCCTGGATCATTTTTATACAGGAAAAAGAATTATCATGCAGGTGATATCAATTTATTTTATGTTGATATCAGAAGAGATGCAAGCCGAAGAATTGCATATTTTCTTGGCCACAAATGATTTTTATCATCACCAAAGGATATTGGGGTCATTTGTAGAAGCAGTAAAGCAGGATAAGTTTGAAAAAACTTACGATGAAACTAATTATTGCTCCAACAGATTTTTCTGCCATATCAGACAACGCAATCCGGTATGCAACAGACATGGCTGTGGCCATGGGCACCAACCTGATGTTGGTAAATGTTTATCAACTGCCGATAAGTTTTTCTGAGGTGCCCCTCGTAACCATATCACTGGATGAAATCAGAAAAATCAGTGAAGATAAGCTGACTGAACTAAAACAGAATATTGAAACCATTACCGATAAAAAGCTGAAAATATTCACGGAAAGCCGTTTGGGTGAAGTAAGTGAAGAAATCACCAAGCTTTCAGAAACATTGGCACCATTTGCAATAGTGATGGGTACAAGGGGAACAACGGGTGCGGGGAGATTCTTTATGGGAAGCAATTCAATATCTGTAATTTCTAAGGTTAGTGTTCCTGTGTTTGTAATTCCACCTGGCGTGCGTTTCAAACCATTCAGAAAAATTGGGTTGGCTACAGACCTCATGGCTGTTGTAGACAATACTCCTGTCAGCAAAATCAGAGAATTGGTGCAATTCTTTCATGCTGAACTACATGTATTGAATGTTGACTATCATCGCAAACATTTTACTCCAAGTACACCAGAAGAAACACTGAACATGGACAGCCTGCTTGCAGGAATGAATCCATTGTATGATTTTATAGAAAACAAAGACATTGACCAGGGGCTGAATGATTTTGCAGAAAAAAATGATCTTGACCTGGTAATCACCCTACCCAAAAAACACAGTCTTCTTGAAAGGTTCTTTGAGAAAAGCACAACCAGGGAGTTGATACACGAAAGTCATATTCCGGTCATGTGTATACATCGTATAGAAAAACCAGAAATCGTTAAAACTCAGCACTTTTAGGTGTGCGCGGAAAAGCAATCACGTCTCGGATATTGGTCATACCCGTAACAAAAAGAACCATCCTTTCAAATCCAAGTCCAAAACCAGCATGGGGAACAGTACCAAATCTCCTTGTATCAAGGTACCACCAGAGCTCCTCTTCGGCAATGTGCATATCCTTCATGCGCTGTGTTAACAAGGCAAGCCGTTCTTCCCTCTGGGATCCACCAACAATTTCACCGATGCCAGGAGCCAGAATATCCATGGCGGCAACCGTTTTGCCGTCATCATTTTGGCGCATGTAAAAGGCCTTGATATCTTTAGGGTAATTGGTTACAATGACGGGCTTTTTGAAATGTTTTTCTACCAGATAGCGTTCGTGTTCGCTTTGCATATCGATTCCCCATTTAACCTCATATTGGAATTTCTTTTTCTTGTATGCTGATGAATTCAATAAAATATTAATTGCCTCTGTATACGTGATGCGCTCAAAGTCATTGTCAAGTACAAACCGCAGTTTATCAATCAGGCCCATTTCGCTGCGTTTGTCTGCAGGAAGTTGCTTTTCCTCTTCCGCGAGGCGCTGATCGAGGAATAACAGGTCATCCATGTTGTGATCGATCACGAAACCAATGATGTGCTTGATGAAGGATTCTGCAAGGTTCATGTTATCCTCCAGATCACAAAAGGCCATTTCCGGCTCAATCATCCAAAATTCTGCCAGATGCCTGGTGGTATTGGAATTTTCAGCCCTGAAAGTAGGACCGAAAGTATAAATTTCACCAAATGCTGTAGCACCCAGCTCTCCTTCCAGCTGACCGCTTACTGTAAGGTTAGTACTGCGACCAAAAAAATCTTCTTTGAAATCAATGGCACCATTTTCATCACGTGGGGGATTGTCAAAAGGAAGTGTTGTAACCCGGAACATTTCACCAGCACCTTCAGCATCGCTTGCTGTTACAATGGGCGTGTGCATGTATAGAAATCCCTTCTCATGAAAAAACTGGTGAATGGCAAAGGCTAAGGCGTGTCTAACCCTGAAAACCGATCCGAAGGTATTGGTTCTAAACCGCAAGTGGGCAATTTCACGCAAAAACTCAAGACTATGTTTTTTGGGCTGAAGTGGATATTTTTCTGCATCAGAATCACCCAATATTTCAATGGAATTGGCTACAAGCTCCACAGTTTGACCCTTTCCCTGTGAGGCTACTAGTTCACCCGTAACTTTGAGCGAAGCACTTGTTGTAATTCTTTTAATCAGCTCATCATTAAATTGGCCAAGCGGTGCAACTACCTGTATATTGGTATTGGTGGAACCATCATTAAGGGCTATGAACTGATTGTTTCTAAAAGTGCGAACCCAACCCATTACAACAATATCTTTTTGCCCCGCAGGTTGTAGCAATAATTCTTTAATCTTGATTCTTTTGTTAAACATGTGCTTGTTTTCTTGGCGCAAAGGTAATAAATAGGGCTTAGCGGGGGTTGGTCTTCGGGGATAAGATGGGTAAATATTTTTTTTCAAATTGAAAAAGCACTAATATTGTGTTCGGAAACAAGGGACATTATAAGGAATTCAAGATCCCACACATCGTTTTCACTTCACAACCACCATCATTATCTCGATAAATTCCCAAAAGGGTCTATTTTTCAAATAACATCTATGTACGACATTCTACAGCTGAACGACATGCTTGTTCCAGAACTGCTTGATATTGCAGAACAACTTAAAATTGCTGGTGTAAAAAAACTCGAAAAACAGGATCTCATCTATAAAATTTTAGACAAACAGGCCATTCTGGGCAGTGGTACAAAATCTGAACCAAAAGATGGTGTCATAAAGAAAAAAAGAATTGTAAAGACGACAACGTCAAACAGCACAGAAGAGGCTATTGTTGAAAATGAAGATGCCAGTCCAGAAGCCTTGGAGTTGTCTGAAGCGCCGAAACTGGAGAAAAAAGTAGCAAAGAGAGGAAGGCCCCCTGCAGTACCTGCGGTAATCCCCACTGAAGAACCTGCTCCAGTAACAAAAGAACTTAAACAGCCCATAAAAAAAATAAAACCCATCACCATACAGGCTGTAGCAGCCCCTGTGGAACAACCAGTATCCGCTGTTACCGAAAACAACAATGGAGAAGAACCACAATCCCCAGAAAATGTGATTCCTCAGGATGAGGTACCAACCAAACAGCTTTTCATCAAAAAAGAGCCAGTATTTAATGTAGAGTTTGATGGTGCAATTGCAGGAGAGGGTGTATTGGAAATGATGCCTGATGGATATGGTTTTTTGAGGAGCAGTGACTACAATTATCTTTCATCTCCTGATGATGTATATGTATCTCCCTCTCAGATAAAACTCTTCGGTATCAAGACGGGCGATACCATTACCGGAAGTGTGCGACCGCCAAAAGAAGGTGAAAAATACTTTGCTTTATATAAAGTTGATACTGTCAATGGTCGACTGCCGGATGAGGTACGCGACAGGGTTCCTTTTGATTACCTGACACCTTTGTTCCCTTTTGAAAAATTCAACCTGTATACAAAGCAGGATAATTATTCAACCAGGATGATGGACTTGTTTACTCCTCTCGGCAAAGGACAAAGGGGCTTGATTGTTGCACAACCAAAAGTTGGTAAAACAATGTTGTTGAAAGAGGTAGCCAATGCTATAGCAACCAATCATCCGGAGTGCTACTTGATGGTAGTTTTGATTGATGAACGTCCGGAAGAGGTTACAGACATGGAGCGCAGTGTAAGGGCTGAAGTGTTGGCCTCAACCTTTGATGAACCTGCTGAGAAACACGTAAAGGTATCTGCAATGGCACTTCAAAAAGCAAAGCGCTTGGTGGAGTGTGGTCATGATGTTGTGATCTTGTTGGATTCTATCACAAGGTTGGCAAGGGCTCACAATACGGTTGCGCCTTCTTCAGGAAAAGTATTGTCTGGTGGTGTGGAAGCTAACGCCATGCAAAAACCTAAACAATTTTTTGGTGCAGCAAGAAAAGTTGAAAATGGTGGTTCGTTGACCATTCTGGCTACTGCATTGATTGACACCGGTAGCAAAATGGATGAGGTTATATTCGAAGAATTCAAGGGTACAGGAAACATGGAGCTGGCACTTGATAGAAGATTGGCCAATAAGCGCATGTTCCCTGCTATTGACCTTACAGCCTCATCAACAAGGCGTGAAGATCTTTTGCTTGACAAGGATGTACTACAAAGGATGTGGATCCTGCGGAATCATATAGCAGACATGAACAGCGAAGAAGCCATGAATCTTTTGCTCAAACAAATGAAGGGAACACGCGACAACCAAGAGTTTCTTGCCACAATGAACAAGTGATTTTCTTAAACAACATATGTGAATAGAAAAAATTCCTGTTGAACAGTTTGTTCAACTTTCTAAAATCCATACAGTCATTGATGTAAGAAGCGATGCAGAATATTCCCATGCTCATATTCCGGGAGCTTCTTCAATTCCACTCTTCAACGATGAAGAACGGGCTGTTGTTGGTACCATCTACAAGCAACAATCAAGGGAAGATGCAATAAAGAAAGGGCTTGAATATTTTGGTCCAAAGATGAAGGAGATACTGCTTCAGGCAGAAGGTTTGATAAAAGAAAAAAATACAGACAGCAAGGTCATTTTGGTGCATTGCTGGAGGGGGGGCATGAGAAGTGCAGCTGTAGCGTGGTTGCTTGATCTTTATGGCTTCAAAGTCTATACCCTAATCGGCGGTTATAAAGCATTCAGGAACTGGGTGCTCAATGAAATGGGAAAACATCATCCCTTTCAAATATTGGGAGGAAATACAGGATCGGGTAAAACGATTGTTTTGCATGCACTAAGAAATCTGGGTGAAGCTGTAGTAGACCTTGAAGGAATTGCCGGTCACAAAGGTTCAGCATTTGGTAACATTGGATTGCCCAAACAACCGAGCCAGGAAATGTTTGAAAACAAACTGTCTGTTGCTATTCAAACAGAAAAGGATAAGTATCCCAATAAAAAAATCTGGCTGGAAGACGAAAGCCAACGTATTGGAACGGTTAACATTCCGCAAAACATGTGGGTACACATGCGAAAATGTGATATTGTCTTTTTGGATATACCATTCTCTAAAAGATTAGACTATTTGGTAAAAACATATGGCATGCTTGATTGGGAAGCGCTTGGAGATGCTATATTAAGGATACAAAAAAGACTCGGTGGGCTTGAAACCAAAACAGCAATGGCCGGTTTGGAAGAAAAAAACTTTCATGCCTGTTTTGATGTATTGTTGAAATATTATGACAAACAATACAGTAAAGGATTGGCAAACAGGGAAGATCCTAAACCAACAATCTTGATGGTCATAGCAGAAGGTGTGAATGATGTTGAAAATGCTAAGCTGATAATAAACAAAAGAAATGGAAGCAATTAAACTAACGCAATACTCGCATGGTGCAGGCTGTGGTTGCAAGATATCTCCAAAAATATTGGATGAAATATTACATTCCAGTTTTAGCATGCCAGACAATGATCGATTGATTGTTGGTAACCACAGCAAAGACGATGCAGCTGTTTACGATTTACAAAACGGGAAAGCATTGATTTCTACTACGGATTTTTTCATGCCCATTGTGGATGATCCCTATAATTTTGGAAGGATTGCTTCTGCAAATGCCATAAGTGATGTGTATGCAATGGGGGGAGATCCAATCTTGGCAATTGCAATACTGGGATGGCCAATCAACCTTTTATCACCACTGGTGGCAAGAAAAGTGATTGAGGGTAGCAAAAGCATTTGTCTCGAAGCAGGTATACCATTGGCTGGAGGCCATAGCATTGATTCACCAGAACCCATTTTTGGATTGGCAGTGAATGGATTGGTTGACATAAAAAATCTAAAACAAAACAATACCGCTCAAAAGGGAGACATCTTGTTCTTAACCAAAAAAATTGGTGTTGGAATTTTGACAACAGCAGAAAAAAAGAACTTACTAAAGGAAGGCGATAAAACATTGGCAGCAGAACAAATGATGCAACTCAATAAAATTGGTGCTATCATGGGTAAAATAGATGGGGTGCACGCCATGACAGATGTAACAGGTTTTGGTCTACTGGGGCACCTAATTGAAATGGTTGAAGGAAGTGGTATGTCTGCTAACATAAATTTCAATTCTGTTCCATTGATATCAGATCGTTTGATACAATATCTTGAATTGGGGTCAGTTCCAGGAGGCACAAACCGAAACTGGGACAGCTATGGACACAAAGTTCATTTTGAACACCAACAGGAACAAATTCTACAACGCAACATACTGGCTGATCCGCAGACCAGTGGTGGATTGTTAATGGCTGTTGCCAAAGATTCTGTAGAAGAAGTTATTGAGCTACTGAAACAGAATGGGTTATCAGACAGGACCACTCCAATAGGAGAAATCACAGCATCGGGAGATTTTGCAGTAAATGTTAATTGAGTTCAATCAATTTAATTAAAGCGCATCTATCGCTTTTGAAAGCGATAGGTCTTTATCTGTGACAATATTTCCAGCATCATGGGTTGAAAGCCATACCTCAACAGTGTTCCACGTGTTTTTCCAGGTAGGATGATGATTGGCTTTTTCAGCCAACATGGCAACTTTGGTCATAAAGGCAAAGGCTTCAATAAAATTATTGAAAACAAATTTTCTGTACAATTGATTGTCTTTTTCTTCCCACATATGTTATCGTTGTAGATTATCTCTTGACTTTATTTTATCGTGCTGTATTTCGGTTACAAGCTGAACGCCTGGTATAGACCTGAGTTGTTGTTGCAATTGATGAAAATAATGATCATCCTGGTAAGAATCCCTTACCAACCAGATAAAATCAAGGTGTTGCAATTCTGGTAAAAGAAACTCTCCGTCGTGTTTGTTGCTATACAGAAAATGTTCTTTTGCAGAGATGGGGTGTAAAAACTCATAAACAGTAAAAGAATATGACCGTCGGTTTTTTTCCATCCCAATCTGCAAATCTGGTGCAGTCTGAAAATCGATTTGTAATAATTTCTCTATATGCCAACAAAAATGATAGTTCTTTAAGGTACAGGCTATTCCGAGAATTCTTGTATCCTCAAAAAAATGATCAGACATTTTATCATCATCTAGCCTGAGCTTCATCAGAAAACAATTTCAAAACTAAACTCCTTGTCTCCTCTTAACACAACTGTTGTTGTTTTATCGCCTTTCTTGAATTTTGAAAGGGCTTGCATATAAGATTCAACTGATGAAGTTTTGTGTTCTCCCAATTGTTTGACAATATCACCAGCCAAAATACCGGCTTTTTTTGCAGGACGATTGTCGGAAACACCATCTACCCTTACACCAGCACCTGTATAAGAATAATCAGGCATGATACCCATGCTTACACTGAATCTCGTAGAGGTCGATGTTTGTTGTTCTCTTGTTTTCGTAAATACCAATTTTTGGTCCTGTTTATCTGCTTCTATCATTTGCTGAATGAAACGAATGATTTTCAACATTCCAACATAATTGATTTTATCAGCATCATCGGTTGGTTTATGGTAATCAGAATGAAGACCGGTGAAAAAGAAAAGAACAGGAATATCTTTTCTGTAGAAAGAGGTATGGTCGCTGGGACCTGTACCACTTGAATCAATCTTTATGGAGAAATCTTTTTTCTTTACCGCATCCATCATGGCTTTCCATGATGGGGATGTTCCGTATCCACCTACCGTGATTGTTTTGGTGCTATCATTCATTCTGCCAACCATGTCCATGTTGATCATGTAATTGATGCTGTTCAAGGAAATGGTTGGATTCTCTACAAAATATTTTGAACCATTAAGACCCAATTCTTCTGCGGAGAAAGCTATAAAAAGATAGTTAAACTGTTTTGATTTGCTGTTCTTCAGCAAGAACGCAAGTTCAATCATGGAAGAAGTTCCACTTGCATTGTCATCAGCTCCATTGTGAATACCAAGTTCGCCGGACCTGATCATTGAATTACCATCTTCACCATAACCAAGATGATCGAAATGGGCACCAATAACGATGGTATAGGGAGCATTGTTATCCAAAAATCCAATGACGTTTCTGGCCTTTCTAATTTTTGGACTGATGGAAAAATTGGCAGAAATCTGAAATGAAGAAGAAACATCAGACAGGTATTGTTTTTGAGTATTGTTGGTGATATACGCGGCGGGTAATGGTGCAGGTTCAGATCTGTCTTTGGGATCAAATTTGATTTTATCATCCAGGGATGAAGAATTATAAAAGATTACAGCAGAAGCCCCTTTTTCTTTGGCCTTAAGCATTTTCTCATTCAATAAATTAGCAACATCAAAATGAGGATTCTCTTTGTTTTCTTCTATGGATTCTGCTAAATCAACCATCCAGGGCTGTCCTTTCTCATTTAAAGAAGGAGAAGATTCTGCATTAAAGCTTGCTGATGGTGAATTGGAAAGTGGAAAAAAATCTACACCAACTTTGAGCAGCTTTCCATTCAGCTTTAATTCATTGTCTTTTGATATCTCTTTGCCATCATTTATGGTAAAATGCTGAAAAAAGGTAGCATTGTCACCTTTAGGGCTAAGGCCAATTTCCTTGAACTTTGAAGCAATGAACTCGGAAGCCAATATTTCACCGGGATCACCCGCTCTTCTACCTTTTAACTCATCTGATGAAAGGTAACCAACTTGTTGTTGAAGATATTGTACAATTTGTTTGTCGGCTTTTTTGAGTTTTTGAGCTGAAGCAAGCTGAAACACAAAAAGCAAGGGTATGAAAATCCTGTACATGTAGGTTATTTTAATGCAAATTTAGTGTAGTTGAACTGATGAATTCCATTATCTGTAAAAGATGCCCTTTTTACTGTTTTCGTAAGGAGTGGGGTATAAATGGATGTACCTTTGCTGGCAATAAATGATAGGTAATAAGCCCAATATCGCCCTTATTGGTAATCCAAACAGTGGAAAAAGTTCCTTATTCAACCTATTGACAGGATTGAGACAAAAAGTAGGGAATTTTCCTGGTGTTACTGTTGAAAAAAAAGAAGGAGGCTTTACCCTACCCAATAAACAGGAATGTATCATTCTTGACTTGCCTGGAACCTATAGTTTATATCCAAGAAGAAGTGATGAATGGGTGTCCTATAAACAATTGATGACGCCTGACAAAGGAGAATCAATAGACCTGGCAGTTGTGGTTGCCGATGCCAGTAACCTCAGGAGAAACCTGTTGTATGTATCTCAGGTAATTGACCTTAAAATACCCGTTGTTGTTGCATTAACCATGGTTGACCTGGCCAAGAAACGGGGTATAAAAATTGATGTTGATTGTTTATCAAGAGAGATGCAGGTACCTGTTGTAGTGGTCAATGCAAGAACAGGAAAAGGGATTGATCAGCTCAAGTCCACGGTTGCGCAGATGTTGAACATAGAAGTTACCGGACAGGATTTTTTTCCGATTGAAGAAATGGCAAAAGAGGCCATTGGTGAAATGCGCGAATTGATACCCGGGCTTGGTAATTATGGCGCTGTTCATCACCTGATCAACCACGAAGCTTTTGAATTAAGTACAGAAATACAAGGTAAGATTGAGGCGATTGAAGCAAAATACAAGTTCAATCATACCAAAATACAGGCTGAAGACATTCAGCTAAGGTACCAAAAGATCAGACAGGTAATGCTCAAATCTGTTGAGGAAGAGAGCATGGAAAAAAGAAAGATGTTTTCTGAAAAACTTGATCATTTCTTTTTACACAGAACCTATGGTTATCTCATCATGGGAATTGTATTATTTATCTTGTTTCAAAGTGTTTTTTGGGTGGCTGAATACCCAATGAACCTGATAGAATCAGGAGTTGGCATGTTGGGAGGATGGTTGGGATCAATACTGCCAGAAGGATGGATTGCTGACATTGTGGTCAATGGAATTCTGGCAGGATTGGGTGGTATTCTTGTATTTGTACCACAAATCATGATCTTGTTTGGATTGATTACCCTGTTAGAAGATACAGGTTATATGGCCAGGATTAGTTTTCTATCAGACAGGATCATGAGAAGGGTTGGATTGAATGGGAAAAGTGTGATGCCCATGATTGGTGGATTTGCTTGTGCTGTTCCAGCCATCATGAGTGCTAGGAATATAGAAAATAAAAAAGAGCGCTTGCTTACCATTATGGTAACGCCTTTCATGAGTTGCAGTGCCAGGCTCCCCGTATTCACCATTTTGGCATCAATGGTAGTACCCAATAAAAATATTTTAGGTATAATAAGTTTACAAGGCTTGGTACTGATGGGTTTATATGTGTTAGGAATAGTAATAGCACTATTGGTTTCCTATGTAATGAACCTGTTTATCAAAATCAAAGAAAAAAGTTTCTTTATTCTTGAATTACCTGTTTACAGACAACCCCGTTGGAAAAACATCCTTTATACAATGGTTGAAAAAGCCAAGGTTTTTGTTTTTGATGCTGGTAAGGTTATCATGATTATTTCTTTGGTTTTATGGGCATTCAGTTCTTTTGGACCCACGGAAAAAAGAACTGAGATTGAAGAAAAATATACATTATTGATCAAGAATGATCCTGCCAATGAAATCAAATACCAGGCAGAAAAATCTTCTGCATTGCTGGAAAATTCTTATGCTGGTATCATGGGCAGGAGTATAGAACCTGTAATCAAACCATTGGGATATGATTGGAAAATAGGCATCGCTTTGATTACTTCTTTTGCTGCAAGAGAAGTATTTGTTGGTACTATGGCTACATTGTACAGTGTTGGTGAAAATGCTGATGAGAATAGTGAAACACTTAGAAATAAAATGCACGCAGCCAAAAGAGCTGATGGAACCTTGGTATATACCACAGCTACAGGTTATTCACTGTTGATTTTTTATTTATTGGCCATGCAATGCATGAGTACGTTGGCAGTTGTAAAAAGAGAAACTGGTTCCTGGAAATGGCCCATCATTCAATTGGTTTACATGACAGGATTGGCTTATCTGTTAAGTTTTATAGCCTATCAACTGTTGAGTTGATTAAATCACAGCTAATTTTTTTAATTCATTGATCAGCAGATCTGGAGATTGAAAATGAATGCATTGTATACCACAAGCTTCAGCAGCTTTGATATTTCTGAGGTTATCGTCAATAAATAACGTTTCAGCAGCATCCAAACCAAAACGGGACAAGGTTAAGTCGTAAATTTCCTTAAATGGTTTTCTTGTATTCTCTTCACCAGAGACAATTCTGCCATCAAACCAATGGAGAAAATCAAATAATTCCAAAGCACGGGGAAATGTTTCAGCACTCCAGTTCGTGAGCGCGTAGATCCGGTGTTGATTATTTGATTTAAGCTGTCTGAGAACCTCAACAGTGCCCTCAATAGGTCCGTTGAGCATTTCTTCCCATCTTTGATAAAATGCAAGAATATAATCGCTCTTATCCGGGTATAATGACAAGAGTAAATCATTGGCTTCTTTTAAGCTTCTTCCACCATCCTGCTCTTCGTTCCAGGCCATGGTACAAATATTTTCCAAAAAATCTTTCCTTTCAACATCATCCTTGATAATCTTTTTATACATGTATTCCGGATTCCAATCGATCAATACTCCCCCCAGATCAAATATGATATTCTTGATTTGTTTCATTGGTTGAAAATTACTGAATATTAATTCATTTTATCAGGTCTTTTTGAATGTTAATATCCCTTGTAGTATTTATAATTATATATTATTTATAAAAGACACTATTACTATTAGGGTTGTGGAAATGTTCAAAACTATTTTTTCTCAAATTTTATACTCCATATAATCACATTAATTAACATCAATTCACAATTATGCACATGATTAATATCATTATCCCTCCTGATAAAAATGAATGCTGTTCACATTTTAAAAATTGCTGATTGATATTTTTCAACAGCCATAAAAACCAGAAAATCCTGTGGATAAACCAAGGGTA
>Ga0315902_10008577_pt1 | contig 13826 bp, 11 predicted proteins | sample LakEriMetagenome_9_FD_203523 | JGI IMG/M metagenome (GOLD analysis project Ga0315902, IMG submission 203523) | Freshwater fungal communities from buoy surface, Lake Erie, Ohio, United States - Buoy 12 MA117 | ecosystem: Environmental > Aquatic > Freshwater > Lake > Lake biofilm | place: USA... | reverse complement strand
TCATGGCGGCGACGGCGATCTGGCCGCGGTGGCCGCGCAGGCTGTGGATTTCGGGGGCGAGCGGCGCGGTGGAGCCCATGATCGCGTCGGTCGAGAGCGCGGAGGTGACGATGGCCGAAAGCGCATTGCGCCGCGCCTCGAACAGGGCGGCCAGCGCGCAGGCGGTAGAGAATTGCGTGCCGTTGATGAGGGCGAGCCCCTCCTTGGGGCCGAGCGCAAGGGGTGCGATGCCGGCGCGGGCCAGCGCCTCGGCCCCCGGCAGGAGGGTGTCGCCAAGCCGTACCTCGCCTGCGCCGATCATCACGGCGGTCATATGGGCGAGGGGCGCAAGATCGCCCGAGGCGCCGACCGAGCCCTGCACGGGCACGACCGGCGTGACGCCGCGGGCGAGCATGGCCTCGAGGCTCGCGATCACCTCCCACCGCACGCCCGAGGCGCCGCGGCCGAGCGAGAGGAGCTTGAGCGCCATCATCAGGCGGGTCGTGGGCGTGTCGAGCGCGTCGCCCACGCCGCAGCAATGCGAGAGGATGAGGTTGCGCTGGAGCGTCGCGGTATCAGCGGCGGCGATGCGGACGGAGGCGAGCTTGCCAAAGCCGGTATTGACGCCATAGACGGCCGCCGTGCCCTCGGCGGCGGCGCGGACGAGGGCGGCGGCAGCCTCGACACCCGGCCGGGCGGCGGGGTCGAGCCGGGCGGGGGCGGCGCTGCGCCAGAGGATTTCGAGCGTGGCGAGGCTTGTGGTGCCGGGGGTGAGGGTCAGCACGGGATGCCCCCGACATAGCGGGCGGCGAGCGGGTTGAAGCCGATGCGGTAGGCGAGTTCCGCGGGGTCGGCCGCGTCCCAGACGGCGAGGTCGGCCCGAAGTCCCGGCGCGATGCGCCCCCGGTCGGAGAGGCCGAGGGCCCGGGCGGCATGGGCTGTGGTGCCAAGGAGTGCCTCGGCCGGGGTCAGGCCGAAGAGGGTGCAGGCCATGTTCATCGCCAGAAGGAGCGAGGTGAGGGGTGAGCTGCCCGGGTTGCAGTCTGTCGCGACCGCCATCGGCACACCATGGGCGCGGAAGGCGGCAACGGGGGGGGCCTGAGGTTCGCGCAGGGTGTAGAAGGCACCCGGCAGGAGCACGGCGACGGTGCCGGCGGCGGCCATGAGCGCGGCATCGGCGGCGGTTGCGTATTCGAGATGGTCGGCGGAAAGTGCGCCCGCGCGGGCCGCAAGGGCGGTGCCGCCGGTATGGGCGAGTTGTTCGGCATGGAGCTTGACCGCGAGGTTCAGCGCCTTTGCCGCGGCGAAGACCTGCGCGACCTGATCGGGGGTGAAGGCGATGGTTTCGCAGAAGGCGTCGACCTGGTCGACCAGCCCCTCGGCGGCGAGGCTGTGCAGGGCGGGCAGGCAGACCTCGTCGAGATAGGCCTGGGGGCGGCCCTTGTCATCGGGCGGGACGGCATGGGCGCCAAGGAAGGTGGTGACGATGCTCACGGGGCGCAGACTGGCCAGCCGCCGCGCGGCAAGGAGCATCCGGCGTTCGGTGTCGAGGTCGAGACCGTAGCCGGACTTGACCTCGACCGTCCCGACGCCTTCGGCAAGGAGCGCATCAAGGCGGGGAAGGGCCGCGACGACGAGGTCGTCGACGGATGCCGCCCGGGTGGCGGCGAGGGTCGAGAGGATGCCGCCCCCGGCGGCGGCGATGGCGGCATAGCTCTGACCCTCGAGCCGCATGGCGAATTCCGCGGCGCGGTGGCCGGCATGGACGATATGGGTGTGACAATCGATCAGCGCGGGCGTGACAAGCCTGCCGCCCTGATCGCGCAGAGGGCCCGTTGCGGGCAGGTCGGAGCGGGGGCCGCACCAGCGGATGAGGCCGTCGGCGATGACGATGGCCGCATCTTCGATCAGCGGCGGCTGGCCGGGGTCGCAGGGGGCAAGGCGGAGATTGGTGAGGATCATGACGGGCGGCTTGCCTCGGGCCAGCGGTGTGGTAGAAATATGTCTGCACATATTCGGGGTGTCAAGGTGACGAAGCTCTGGGCAGAGCGGGCGCTGCTGCCCGACGGATGGGCGCGGGATGTGGCGGTGACGGTCGGGCCGGATGGCCGGATCGCGCGGGTCGAGGCGGGCGCGGCCGCCGGGGGCGAACGGCGGGCGGTGCTGCTGCCGGCGCCGGCGAACCTGCATTCGCATGCCTTCCAGCGCGCGATGGCCGGGCTGACCGAGGCGCGCGGGCCGGACCCGCGCGACACGTTCTGGACCTGGCGCAGGCTCATGTTCCGCTATCTGGAAGAGATGAAGCCCGAGCAGGTCGAGGCGATCGCGGCCTTCGTGCAGATGGAGATGCTCGAGGCGGGTTATGCCTGCAATGTCGAGTTTCATTATCTGCACCACCAGCCTGACGGAACGCCATATGCCGATACGGCCGAGATGGTGGCGCGGATCGGGGCTGCGGCGGCAGTGACGGGGATCGGGCTCACGCTGCTGCCGGTGCATTACCAGTTCGGCGGCTGCGACGGGCGGCCGCTGGCCCCCGGCCAGGTGCGGTTCGGCACGACGCCCGAGGCCTATCTGCGCCTCTGGGAGGCGAGCGCGCGGGCGCTGGCGGGGTTGCCGGGGGACCGGGTCCTCGGTCGGGCGCCGCATTCGCTGCGCGCGGTGTCGGTTGCGGGACTGAGGGCGGTGACGGAGGGGTTTCACGGGCCGCTGCACATGCATCTGGCCGAGCAGGTGGCCGAGGTCGAGGAGGTGAGCGCCGCGTTGGGGGCGCGGCCGGTGGCCTGGGCGCTGGATCATCTGCCGCTTGGCCCGCGGTGGTGCCTGATCCACCTGACCCAGATGGAGCCCGCCGAGACCCGACGGCTTGCGCCGACCGGCGTGGTGGCGGGGCTTTGCCCGATCACCGAGGCGAACCTGGGCGACGGGATTTTCGACGGGGTGAGGTGGCTTGCTGCCGGCGGGAGGATCGGCGTGGGATCGGACAGCAACATCCGGATTTCATTGACCGAAGAGCTGCGCCAGCTGGACCATTCGCAGCGGCTGCGCGACCGGGTGAGGGCGGCGCTTGCCACGCCGGAGCAGAGCACGGGCCGGCGGCTTTATGACGCGGTGCTGGCGGGTGGCGCGCAGGCGGCAGGGCGGGCTGCGGGGGCGATCGCGCCGGGGATGTGGGCGGATCTTCTGGCGCTTGACATGCGGGCTGTCGATCTGGAGGGGCGGGAGGGGGACAGGCTGCTGGACGCCTGGATCTTTGCCGGGTCGGACCGGATGGTGAGTGATGTCTGGGCGGCGGGGCGGCACGTGGTGCACGAGGGGCGGCATGTCGCGCGCGACGCCGTCGAGGCGGGCTATCGCCGGGTGATGCGAGAGCTCAGGGACCGGCTGTGACGGGCTGGCAGGATATAGAGACCGAGGTGTTGCGGCGCATCCGCGACCGGCACTGGCCGCCGGGCAGCGCGATTCCGCATGAGGCTGATCTTGCACGCGAATTCGGTGTGGCGCGGGCAACGGTGAACCGCGCTTTGCGGGGGCTGGCCGAGGCCGGGTGGCTGGACCGCCGACGGCGGGCGGGGACGCGGGTGGCGGCGCATCCGGTGCGCAAGGCGGTGCTGTCGATCCCGATCCTGCGGGCGGAGATCGAGGCGGCGGGGGCGGCCTATGGCTATCGGCTTCTGCGGCGGGAGGTGGACGAGGAGATGCTTGCCGTCACCGCGCTGCATCTGGCGGATGGCGCGCCCTATGCCCACGAGGACCGGAAGGTGAACCTGGCCGTGGTGCCGGCGATCGCCGATGTTGATCTGGCAGTCGAGAGCGCCAATGCCTGGCTTGTGGCCAATGCCCCGTTTTCGCACGGAAATTTCGCGGCAGGGGCCGAAAATGCCGGGGCGGCGATGGCCGAATTGATGGGCGTGGCGGCGGGAGCGGCGCTGCTGGTGGTGGAGCGGACGACCTGGGACGGGCCGCGCTGGATCACCGAGGTGCGGCTGACCTATGGCGCGGGGCACCAGATCAGGACGGTGATCTGAAAGAACGAATGAGGGGGGTTAATGCGCTGATTCAGCGAAGAATGACCCTGCGGTATCACGTCGGTATCGCGTCGGTGCGAAATCACATCTGCCCTGACCGGGCGGATCGTGACAGCACCGTGCAAAGAACGCCGGGGCATTGACCGAAGGTAAGGGGCGGGTGAACCGGAGGGCGCCCGCGCCCTGCGTCCTTGCGGAACGGCGAAGCGACCGCGGGGGCCGGTCCCGCCTGTTCAGGCGATGACACGGCCTGCCAGGGGGGGCGCTGCCCCCCGTCTGCCTGCGGCAGACTCCCCCCGGGATATTTGGGGGCAAAAAATGGGAAGGAAGGGATATGGAACCGGGAGCGGCAGCCCGGGGGTGGGTGGAACATCAGCCGGAGGCGCGACGGAGGACAGCGGAGGTCGCCGCGGGTCAAGGTTTCGGCGTGACGGACGGTGGCTGCACCGCGGGCGGCAACCGGACCGGTGAGGCGGCGTGATGGAGCGGCTGCTTCCCGACTTGCGGCGACAGCCTCTGCGCAGGCGATGCGGGGACAGAGTGTGGGGGCAGGGAGCGAACTGCGATGGGGATGCGGCACGCGGAGAGGCTTTGTCGGGCGGGACAGCGCAGGTCGCGAGCGCAATGAACAGGGCGAGAAGAGACAGTGGCCGCGCCGGGGGCGGCAGGGCGCGTGACGCGTGCGGCGCAGGGGGCGCTGGCCCGCACCTGACTGAAGCAGACTGCCCCGGGGTGTTTCGGGACAGAAAAGGGGGGAAGGGAAGTGCCGCCAGAAGGGGCGGGCCGGAGGGGTGGGGCATCGGGCGTGGTTGAGGGCAGGAAAGCGTGTGGGCGAGGGTCAGCCCAGGCCGTCTGAGGCGATAGTCTTGTTGTGACGGTCGGTGGCCGCGCCGCGGGCGGCAGGGTGGATAACGCAGCTGGAAGAGGGCGCTCTGCCCCCGTCTGCCTGCGGCAGATGCCCCCCGGGATATCCGGGGACAAGGAATGGGGGGAAGGAAGAGAGGCGAGGTCCTGGCGTCGGAGCACGGTGGGAGACAGCATCCGGTGACGGAATGCGCAGTCAGCAAGGCGGACAAGGTCCGCGCAGGTCGGTGCGGGGGGTGATCGCGTCGAAGAGGACGATGGCGGCACCGCGGGCAGCGGCAGGGCGGATGACGCGGCTGGAAAGGGCGTGCTCCGTCCCGTTTGACTCCGGCAGACTCCGTTCGGGAGATTTGGGGACAACGAATGAGGGGGACAGGGGCGGGCGCCGGGGCGGGGGTCAGCGCGACGGCGGAGGGGGCTCAACATTGACCGGAGCAGGAGATGGACGGTAGCCGCGCCGCGGGCGGCAGGCGCTTGACGCGGACGGCGAAGGGGGGTGCTGGCGTCAGTCTGCCTGCGGCGGACTCTCCCCGGGGTGTCTGGGGAGTGAGAATGGAGAGCCGAAGCACGGGGCGAGACGGAAGTGAGGGGATCGGTGGCCTCGCGGCGGGCCGCGGGTGGGAGGCGGGTGCGAGGCGGGTGTGCGCAGTTTGTTGCAGGCGACAGTTTCGGCGTGACGGACGGTGTCCGCGCCGCGGGCGGCGGTCAGGGCGGGTGAGGCGGCCTGAGGGACCGGCTGCCTCATGCCTTCCTGCGGCAGGCTCTGCGCCGAAGATGCAATGACATGGGAGCGGGACCCGGGCGGCACTCAGGCCGTGGGCGGGGAGGCACAGGGGCAGGTCGGGGGACGGGACAGCGCAGGTCAAGACCGGCGGTGGTTTGGGCGGGACGGCACCGGGGCCGCGCCGCTGCGGGCACCCTGAACTCGCCGGCGGCGATGGATGGTGCGGGACGCGGCCGGGCGGTGTCGGGCGGGACAGCGCAGGTCGCAAGCGAAGTGAACCGGGCGTGAGGAGACCGTGGCCGCGCCGGGGGCGGCAGGGCGCGTGACGCGTGCGGCGCAGGGGGGGTGCTGCCCCATGTTCTGCCTGAGGCAGACTGCGCCCGGAGTGTTTGGGGACAGGGAATGGAGCGATGGGAGGGGGTTTGGGCCCTGGCGCAGCGAGCCCGGGGAGTGCGGCGGCGGGTGGAGGCCTGAGCGTCAGGTCGGTTGGGGCGGTCAGCGCAGGCCGTCGCGGGCGATGGCTTCGGCCAGCTGGACGGTCGCCGCACCGCGGGCGGCGGCGATGGCGGGGACGCCGCCTGCGGGGTCGAAGGGTACGGCGAGGGAGAAGGCGCGGGCGCGGGCACGGTCCGACCCGTCGAAAGCGCCGACGAAATACTGGCCCGAGAGGCGGAAGGTGCCGGTTGCGGCGGGCAGGAATTCCTCGATCCGGACCTCGAGCCGGGCGTCGGGGCTGCGGTCGAAGGGCCAGGGGGACGAGGCGACCTGTGCCCCGGTCACGAGTCCGAGCGCACGGGTGAGGTCGAGCGTCACGGCGCGGGCCGGCAGGTCGGCCCAGAGCAGGTCCTTGCGGGTCTGGATCGCACCCGTGGCGAGGCCGAGGGCGATCTCCTCGGTCTGGGCATAGGTCGGCAGGGTGACGTCGATGACCTCGACCGAGGCGAAGCTGACCGGCACGCGGGCCGTGACCGGCGCAGGCGGCACGGCATAGAGGAGCGGGCCACCGCCGGAGGTGCAGGCAGAGAGTGCCAGAAAGGCGAGGGCGGCGATGCCGGGCAGGCGACGGTCCAGGGGGCGGGCGGTCAGCCGGAGGCGCGGTGCCAGGACGGCCGGCCAGCGGAGCGCGAGGTGGAACCCGCAGGCGAGGCGGGAGCGGCGCAGGTGATGGAAGGGCAGAAGCAGCATGGCGGCACGGAAGAGGAGCGGCGAGCGGGAGGACGGCGGGAGACCGGCCGTGGGACAAGGCAACGGCCGGGAGGTGGACGGAGGGCAGAGCGCAGGCGCGCGACGTGACGGAAGCCGGGGCGACGGAAGCAGGGGGGCGGCGGGCATGGTCTATCTTCCGAAGATGAGCGAATTGGGGTCGCGTTCGATGGTGCGGGCCAGCTGGGCCACGGCCTCGGCCGCGCGGGTGATTTCACGCATGGCCTCGCGCGCGTCGCGCACGACGGTCGAGGTTTCGCCCACGCCGGCGATGGCGGCCGCGGCGGTGTTGAGCAGGCCGTTGATGCGTTCGACCATGCCGGGCAGCGCCTCGGCCGAGACGGCGATCTGGTCCACGGCCTCTTGCGCGGACCGCATGGTGGCGTTCGCCGTCTCGATCACGCCGGCTTCGCGGATGTCGGTCAGGATGAGGCGCAGGTCGGCGAGCGCGGCGGAAAGATCGGCGGGCAATGCGGCGACGGCATCGGAGGCGACGAGGGCATCGACATTCGCCAGAAGGCCGGTGGCCTCTCCGACGAGGTCTTCGAGCGGGAGGTCGGCGGCGCGGGTGGCGAGCGCGGAGACCTGGTCGACGAGGGCGGGCAGGCCCTCGATCGCGGTCTGGGCGGAGGCGGCGGCGGCGGCGACGCTTTCGGCAGCGGTGCGGGCGGCGGCGGCGGTCGCCTCGGCATCGGCGAGGAGCGGGCCGGAGCGCAGGTCGGTGAGCAGGCCGTTCAGTTCGGTGACGGCGCGCTTGATCTCGGCGGGCAGGGCCTGGACTTCGGGCGCGGCGATCAGGCTGTCGAGAGAGGCGACGAGGTCGCCCGCATCGGTGGCGATCCGGTCGAGCGGGAGGGCGGCAATGCGGGTGGCGATCACCTCGACCTGGTCGACCACGGCGGGCAGGCCGGCGAGCGTCTCTTGCGCCGCGGCGGCGGTGGCGGCGACGCTGTCGACGGTGGCGAGCAGGCGGCCGATGGCGTCCTGGGCCTGGACCTCGGCGATCAGGCCGCGCAGGTCAGCGACGGTCGTCTCGATCTCGGCCAGGACGGAGGTGATCTGTTCTGGGACGGCCTGGAGGCCGGGATCGCCGACGACGGCGCGGACATCGCCGATCAGGGCTGCGACCTCGGAGGGGACGGACTGCACCTCGGGCGAGCCCACGAGCATGGAGGCGTTGTCGAGGAAGCCGATGGCGCTGTCGATGAGCTGTTCGATGGGCAGGGATTCGATGCGCGAGAGCGTGCCCTGCGCTGTGGCGGCGACATCGGTGATGGCGGGGGCGACGGTGGGGACCGCGGGATAGGGCCGTGCGTCGAGGTCGAGCGCGGCGGGGACGGGGTCGGGCGGGGTCAGGAGCTGGACCTTGAGCCCGCCGGTCAGGATCGAGCCGGTGGCGAGGCGGGCGCGCAGGCCGCCCTCGATCTGGCGGGCGAGCCAGTCGAGCGCCTCGGGTTCGGTCACGTCGTCGGGCAGGCCCATGCGGACGGGCTGGAGAGAGAGCACGGTCTGCAGGCGGACGCGGTCGTCGCCAAAGGCTGCGGGGTCGACGATGCCGTTGATGCCCGAAACCTCGCCCACGCGCAGGCCGTCGAGTTCGACGGGCGAGCCGAGGGCGAGGCCGGTGATGTCGCCCGAGAAGATGGCGCTGAGGTTGACGGTCGTGCCTTCGGGGCGGTTGAAGATCGAGGCACGGGCGGCGGCTTCGTCGTAGAAGACCTCGAATTCGGCGCCGTCGCGGGCGAGAGGCGCGCCGGAGACGAAGGTGTCGAAGGTGATGCCGCCGACGATGAGCGAGGCGAGAGAGTCGAAATTGACGGCCGCGCCGCCCGAGCCGATGGAGAGGGAGAAGCCCGAGGCATCCCAGAAGCGGGTCGCTTCGGTCACGAGGTTGTCGTAAGGCGCGTCGATCACCGCCTCGGCCACCACGGCGCTGCCGTCGGGGGCGACATCGGCGGGGCCGACGCGGCCGACGGGGACGCCCTTGTAGAGCAGCGGCACCTGGGTGGTCAGGACGCCAGCATTGGTCCGCAAGGTGAGGCGCAGGCCGGGTTCGCCCTCGCGCAGGAGCGGCGCGGTGGAGAGGCCTTCGTGGCGATAGACCGTGTCGCCGGGGATGTTGTCCCAGTGGCCTTCGAGGAAGACCCCGGTCAGCACGGTTTCGAGCCCGGTGATGCCGGTGGCGTTGACCTCGGGGCGGACGACCCAGAACTGGGCGCTGGCGTCGATGAAGGGGGCGACCTGGGGCGAGACGCGGACGGCGACGACGACCCGGTCGAGCGTGTCGGTGAAGCGGACATCTTCGACCATCCCGACGGCGACGTCGCGGAAGCGCAGTTCGGTGACACCACGGGCGACGCCGGCGGCATCGTCGAAGAGGATTTCGATCACCGGGCCGCGGTCGACCCAGGCCTGCCAGGCGATGCCGAGCGCGATGAGAAGCGCGGCAAGAGGGACGAGCCAGACCACCGAGACGCGCTCCAGGAGGCTGCGCCGCGCGGTGGTCACGGGGACGGCGGGAAGCTCGGGCAGATCGGGGGCGGGGTCGTCGGTCACGCGGGCGACCTTTCGGCGAGCGCGGGGGTCGGGGACTGTGACGGGGAGAGTGACGCGGAGAGTGACGGGGGCGCAGCGGCGGCAGGGCCGGGATCGTCCCAGATCAGTCGCGGGTCGAAGGCCTGGGCGGAGAACATCGTGAAGATCACCGAGAGGGCGAAAGCGAGGGCAGCGGGCCCCGGTTCGATCGAGGCGACGACGCTGAGTTGCACGAGCGCGGTCAGGATCGCAACCACGAAGACGTCGATCATCGACCAGCGGCCGATGTATTCCACGATCTCGTAGATGCGGTGGCGCGTCTCGGGGCTGGTGACCGCGCCGCGCCGGACGGCGCGGGCCAGCGCGGCGATGGCGATGAACTTGGCCATGGGGATGAAGACGCTGGCCACGATGATGATCCCGCCCACCGCCCAGGCACCGTGTCGGATGAGCTCCATCGCGCCGCCGAGGATCGTGTCTGCCTGGTCATAGGCGAGCGTGCGGGTGCGCAGCATGGGCCAGAGGTTGGCTGGGATGTAGGCCATGAGGCCCGCGACCCACCAGGCCCAGACGCGCGAGAGCGAGAGCGGATCGCGCGAGACGAGGCGGCTGCCGCAGCGGGCGCAGGCGGGCGTGCCGAGCGGCCAGACGCGGGTGCAGCGGGTGCAGGCGACAAGGCCCGCATCGCGGGCGGTCAGGCGGGGGGCGGTGGCTGCGGTCATGCGCGGTCGCCCTGTTCGATGGCGTGCCAGACCGACCAGCGGCACATCATGCTATCCTGCAGGAGGCTGACGATGACGAGGGCCGCGAACATCCAGAAGGCGGGGCCGAAGCTGATCTGGGCGAGGTCAGCGACCTTGACGAGGCTGACGGCGCAGCCGAGGGCGAAGACTTCGGCCATGGACCAGGGGCGAAGCTGTTCGGCCAGGCGGAAGGCGGGGCGTGCGGCAGGGGGGGCCGGGCGGTCGAAGACGATGGGAACAAGGACATAGAGGATGAGCCCCGCACGCGTCACCGGGACGACGACGATGAGAAGCGTGACCGCGAGCGAGACCAGAAAGAGCGGGCCGCCGGCGAAGGACATCGCGGCGTCAAGCAGCGTGGCGTCGTTGTGAAAGCCGCCTGCATCGATGCGCAGGAAGGGAAAGAGCAACGCGCCGAGAACGAGGATCACAGTGGTCAGGGCGAGCATGATGACGGTCATGCCGGCGCGGGCGCGGGGGGCAATGAGGACGCTGTGGCAATGGGCGCAGACGGCACGCTCTCCGAACACGGGGGCGCGGGCGCGGTAGAGCGTGTCGCAGGTCGGGCATGCGATCAGGCCGGAGAGATCGCCGCGGTCGGGATGCGTCATGTCGGCTGGATGGGTCATGCGCCCAAGGCCCCCCCCGTGTTGCGGCGCCTGACCTTACCCCGGCCCGGCGCGGGCGGCCAGAGGGCGCGCGGTCAGAGGGCGCGCGGTCAGTAGCGCACGAGGCGTGCGGCGGTTGCCGCGTGGGCGGGCACGGAAAGGGGGTGGGGCGGGTGGCCGGGACGGCGCAGTCGGCGCGGAGGGGCGGAGACGGGGTCCCTGCGGGCGAAGATTCCCGGGCGGGGCTGCCGTCGAGGGCAAGACCGGCGCCAGCGGGTCAGGCCACGGGGCGGGGCGATCCCGCCCGCTGCAACGTGGGCGGCCGGCGGGTGTGAGATCAGGGCCGCGCACGGGCATGGATGGTGCGGTGCGGGGTGGATGACCGGGTTGGGGGCGGTCGTGCGGTCGGCATGGGAGGGGTGAGACGGGGTCACTGTCTGAGGCGCAAGCGGCGGCAAGACCGGCGGCGGAGGCGTCATCCAGGGCCTTGCGTCGTCTCGATGGGGCGCAGGCTCGCCCCGGGGCCAAGGGGGGGCGGTCATCCAGCTGGGCAGTCCCGCGGTCAGCCGCGGGCGAGAAGAGCGTCGATTTCGGCGCGGGACGGCATGGCGGGGGCGGTGCCGGGGCGGGTGACCGAGATGCCGGCGGTGGCGCAGCCGAAGCGGACGGCGGTAACGGGGTCCATACCTTCGGCGAGCGCGGTGGCAAAGCCGCCGTTGAAGGCGTCGCCCGCGCCCGTCGTTTCGACCACGGGGCCGGCGTTGACGGCGGGCACGTGGACGAAGACACGCCCGTCATGGAAGAGCGCGCCCTTGTCGCCGAGCGTGATGACGGCGGCCCCTGCCCCCATGGCGCGGAGCGCGCGGGCAGCGGCCTCGGCCTCGGGGAGGGTCGTGACGGGAAGGCCGGTCAGGGCTTCGGCCTCGGATTCGTTCGGCGTGACGTAGTCGCAGAGCGCAAGCATGCCGGGGGGCAGGGCTGCGGCGGGGGCGGGGTTGAGGATGGTGGTGACGCCCGCCTCGCGCGCGATCTGGAGCGCGCGGAGTGCTGCAGGAAGGGGCTGTTCGAGCTGAGTGACAAAGACGCCGGCGCCGGCGATGAGCGCGCGGCGCGCGTCGATATCGGCCTCGGCGATGCTGCCTGCGGCGCCGGGGGCGACGATGATGGCGTTGTTGCCGGTCGCGGCCTCGATGAAGATGTAGGCGGCACCGGTATAGCTGCCCGGGTCCTGGGTGACGGCGGGGGTGACGCCGGCGGCGGCCCAGGTGGCGAGCGCCATGTCGGCGAAGGTGTCGCGGCCGAGGCGGGTGATGAAGGTGACCTCTCCGCCCGCGCGGGCGGCGGCGACGGACTGGTTGGAGCCCTTGCCGCCCGGCCCGAGGGCGAAGCTTTCGCCCAGGATCGTCTCGCCCAGGCGCGGCTGGCGGGGGGCACGGTAGGCGGTGTCGGCGACGAAGACGCCGAGGATGACGATCCGCTTGGGCAAGGCGGGCGGCTTGGGCATGGCGGGCTCCTCAGGCGTCGGGGGGGATGACGCCCTTGCGGAAGATGAAGCAGCCGTAGAAGCGGCGTTCCCCGGTCTGGATCACGGCGTAGGCGTCGCGCGCCTTGTCGTAAAACGCGAAGCGTTCGATCCCGACCATGGGGCGGGGGCGGCCTTCGGCGGCGTCGATGGCGGCCTGCACCTCGGCCTGGACGGGGGGGATGGTGGCGGGTTCGCCCACGATCTCCATCCGGCCGGCGAAGTCGTCGACGAAGGTGTCGAGCGGCAGGACCGAAAGGACAGCCTGCACGGCCTGGGCGGCTGTCATGTTCTCCATCCGCAGAAGTTCGCCATGGACGGTGTCGCGGGCGATGCTGTCGGAGGGGAAGTTGGTGTCGGCGATCACCAGCATGTCGCCGTGGCCCATGGCGCGCAGGACATAGAGCACGTCGGCGTTGAGGCGGTTGTCGATACCCTTGAGCATGGTGGTCTCCTGTCAGAGGCGCTTGCCGGTCGTGCCGTCGAAGAGGTGGACATGGGCCACATCGGGCGCGAGGTGGACGCGGTCGCCGGGGCGCAGTGCCAGGCGGTCGCGCGAGACGGCGAGCAGTTCCTGCCCGCCCGCGCGCAGCACAAGATGGGTTTCCGACCCGGTGGGCTCGATCACCACAAGTTCGGCGGGGATGCCGTCGGCGGCGAGGGCGAGGTATTCGGGGCGCAGGCCCCAGGTCGCGCGGGCGCCGGGGGCGAGGGGGGCGGCCCCGGGCAGCGGCAGCGCGAGGTCGCCCGCCATCAGGCGGCCGCCTTCGGCGACGGTGCCCTGGATCAGGTTCATCGCGGGGCTGCCGATGAAGCCTGCGACGAAGGTATCGGCGGGGCGGTCGTAGAGGTCGAGCGGGGCGCCGATCTGGGCGATGTGGCCGTCGCGCATGACGACGATCTTGTCGGCCATCGTCATCGCCTCGATCTGGTCGTGGGTGACGTAGACGGTGGTGGTCTGGAGCCGCTGGTGCAGTTCGCGGATTTCGGTGCGCATCTGCACGCGCAGCTTGGCGTCGAGGTTGGAGAGCGGTTCGTCGAACAGGAAGACCTTGGGATTGCGCACGATGGCGCGACCCATGGCGACGCGCTGGCGCTGGCCGCCCGAGAGCTCGCGCGGGTAGCGCGCGAGATAGGGGGTGAGGCCAAGGATGCCCGCGGCCTTGTTCACGCGGTCGTCGATTTCGGCGCGGGGCATCTTCTGCATCTTGAGCGCGAAGCCCATGTTGGCGGCGACCGTCTTGTGCGGATAGAGCGCGTAGTTCTGGAACACCATCGCGATGTCGCGGGTCGAGGGGGGCAGGTTGTTGACCACGCGGTCGCCGATCGAGATGGTGCCGGCGGTGACGCCTTCGAGCCCGGCGATCATGCGCAGGAGCGTGGACTTGCCGCAGCCCGAGGGGCCGACGAGGACGACGAATTCGCCGTCCGCGATGGCGACGTCGACGCCGTGGATGACCTCGGTCGCGCCGTAGGATTTGCGAAGGTCGCGGATGGTGACTTCGGCCATGGGGGGGGGCAGGCTCCGTTCGTGTTTGGGCTGTGGTAGCGCAGCGGCGGGGACCTGTCCACGGGCATGCGGTGGCCGCGGGGGCGGCCGGGCAGAGGCTTGCCCGCCGC
>Ga0315902_10008574_pt1 | contig 13828 bp, 14 predicted proteins | sample LakEriMetagenome_9_FD_203523 | JGI IMG/M metagenome (GOLD analysis project Ga0315902, IMG submission 203523) | Freshwater fungal communities from buoy surface, Lake Erie, Ohio, United States - Buoy 12 MA117 | ecosystem: Environmental > Aquatic > Freshwater > Lake > Lake biofilm | place: USA... | reverse complement strand
TGGGAATCGAGAAGGGCAAGCCGTTCACGCCGACTGAACGGCAGAAGGAAATCCTCATCGACGCCGCGCAGACGGGGGAGGTGATGGCGCGGGCGATCGCCTATCGAAAGCGGTTCGAAGGCGCGAAAGTCTGGCCGGGCAGGAACTGGGAGCTGTCGCTGTTGCTTGCCGAGACCAATCAGGAAGCGCCTCACCATACGCAGTTGGATGAGCGTACGAGCTGGTTTTACGAAGCCGTCGGTGTCTCGGTGGGCATGATGGGCCGCGCCGTCGGTGTCGGGCAGGTCTATCTCGAGGCCGCGAAGGACAGCCAGGGCCACTGGCTCGACGGCGGCAGGACGTATCGCCTCACGGTACCGAAGGACGTGCCCGTGGCGCAATTCTGGTCTGCCACCGTGTACGACAACGAAACCCGCTGTTTCGTGAAGTCCGGCGTGTCGCCGGATCGTTCGTCGCGCGATGCGATCGTCACCAACGCCGACGGCTCCGTGGACCTCACGTTCGGCCCCACGCCTCCCGCCGGCCTGCCGGAGAGCAACTGGATCAAGACGCTGCCGGGCAAAGGCTGGTTCAGCTACTTTCGGCTCTACGGCCCCACCCAGGCCTACTTCGATCGCTCCTGGGTGCTCTCGGATATTCAGCTGATCGAGTAGCGATTGAAGGAAGCATGCCGCAGAAGGCGGCACAGAACGGCCGAAATTGCTCGGCAAGACGTGTCTTTCGACAACACTGGCTGACTGCGGATTCCCTTGGCAGGTGAGTTATGTGCGGTGTACGCTTGTGCGTATGGTCACGCTCGCCGAAATCGAATCTGCCGCTGCCGGGCTCTCGCCCGCCGAGAAGCAGGAACTGATGCTCTTCCTGGCCTCGCGACTGCGGTCCGAGGGCGCTCTGCTGCCCGAGCCGCGTACCTTCACGTCTGAGGAGATTGCCGGCTGGATCGCGGAAGATGAGGCGGACATGCGCCGGCTTCGGGATCGGCCGTGAGGCTATTCCTCGACTCGAGCGTGCTGATTGCTGCAGCCGCATCGGCCGAGGGTGCCTCCCGTGAGGTCGTTCGTCGGGCATCGACGCGGGAGTGGCGGCTGATAACGACGCCGTACGCGGTCGCCGAAGTTATCAGGAATCTTGCCGGCTTTTCGGCACCGGTGACGGCCACGTGGCTGCGACTGAGAGATCGACTCGTTCTCGTGGATGATGTCTTAACGATCGACAAGCCGGCTGTGTTTCCGGTGACCAAGGACCGGCCGATCCTCTTCAGTGCCCTCGCGATGGCCGACGTGCTGTTGACCCTCGATCGCGCCGATTTCGGCCGCCTGCTCGGAACCCGTTTCTATGGTCTCGCCATCATGACGCCCGGCATGTGGCTTATGCAGGACACCGAGGCTGGACGCGAGTGATCCTTCTGAGCGCACAAGGATCGAGACGTGCGGTGCAGTCGATACGGTTGAATGCGAGCCGGTACGTCACCCCGCGAAGAAAGCTCCCCGAGTAGGATTAAGAACATGTGCGTTTTTCCGCGGGGAAATAGGCGGTCTTCTGCAAGGGTGACGCAGAATCCGACGCACGGGGAACGTCGCAGGGAGCCGCAGGAGGCCGCAGCCGACAGGATTTGGCCGGCTTGCCCCGATCCCAAATGGGTAAGATGAGAGTGTCCGGTACGTCGGAGGAGAATCTTGTATGCGCACCTACACGGCCGTCATCGAGCGGTGCCCCGACACGGGCCTCTACGTGGGATATGTGCCGGGTCTTCCCGGCGCGCATTCCCAGGGCGAAACGATCGACGAACTGAAGGCGAATCTGGCCGAAGTTATCGAGATGCTGCTTGAGGACGGCGAGCCTGCCATGGAATCCGAGTTCATCGGAACCCAGACCGTACAGGTGGGCTGAACGTTGGCGAAACGCAAGCTGCCGATTCTCAAGCCGGCGGAAGTCGTGACGAGACTTGTTTCGCTCGGTTTTGAAGAGGTTCGGCAAAAAGGGTCGCACAAACAGTTTCGTCACGCGGACGGACGCTGCACAACGGTTCCATTTCACAGGGGTCGCGATATTTCCCCGATCCTGTTGCGGCAGATTGCCCGCGACATTCGGATCACCGCGGAGGAACTCGTCGATGCTTGACCTGCGCAGGTCAAGCGGCGTGCGCTGCTCATCGGCCATGTCGGACTGACCGCTGGACGAAAAACACGTCGGCAGGCTCAATCAGCTTCGACCATCCGTCACGGCGCCGGCACCCCGTGGTCGATCCGATGCGGATCGACGAAGAAGGGGTCGGTAATCCCCTGCTTGCGGGCAGCGATCCCGGCGAGCAGCGTGCGGATCAGGCGATCCATCAGCACGCCCGTCGTCTGGTGGGCGTCGTCCATGAAGGGGTTGTATTCCATGAAGTCGGCGGCGATCACCTCGTTCTGGATCGCGACGGCCCGCACCAACTGCATCGCCTGGGATGCGGTGAGCCCGTCGGGATCCTGTGTGCCAACGCCCCGGGCATACGACGGGTCGATGCCATCCATGTCGAACGAGAGATAGACGCGCCGGCCGTGCAGTTCGGACAGCACCGTACGGAGGACCTCGTCCCAGCCACGGACGTGCACCTCCGCCTGGAAGTGCGACCGCAGGCCGTGATCCCGCATCCAGTGGATGCCCGCGGCATCCTGCCCCTGCCCGCGAAGGCCCACTTGCACGAGATCGCGGCCGTCGATGAGAGCCAGATCGACCGCCACGCGGAAGAGCGAGCCATTGTGGACAGCCCGACCGTAGTCGTGGAGGTAGGTGTCGTTGTGGGCATCGACGTGCAGCAAAGCGAACTGCTTCGGTCCGTGCTTTCGCGCCAGCGCCGTGATGAACCCGTACGACTGCACGTGGCAGCCGCCCACGCCGACCGGAACGCTGCCGGCGTCGAGGATCTCGGAGAGCACCGCGTGGATCTCCTCGAGTGACCGCTCCGTCTGGTTGGCGTAGCTGGCGATGTTGCCGTAGTCGCAGATCGTGAGCGTCGACCAGTCGACACCTGTTACGTTGTCGGTGCCTCCGGCCGGATAGGTCATCCAATCGCGCAGGGTCCGCATCGTGTTGGCGGCGAACCGGGCGCCGAAAGCATACCCGCCCGGCTCATGCGCACGGAGCCCCTGCCCGACGGTGCGCCCCGCGTCGGCCCGGCCGATCCTGTTCAGTGCCCTGGCGACGGCTGAGGTGCCGTTGACCCTTCATCGTGCCGATTTCGGTCGCCTGCTCGGCAATCGTTTCTGCGGGCTCGCGATCATGGCACCCGGCATGTGGCTTGTGCAGGAAGCCGAAGCCGGCAGTGGGGGCGCGTCCTGAATGGACAAGGATTGAGTCGTGTCGTCGGTGCGGCTCCATGCGAGCCGGTGCGTCACCCTGCGAAGAAAGCTCCCCGAGTAGGATTCGAACCTACAACCTAGCGGTTAACAGCCGCTCGCTCTACCGTTGAGCTATCGGGGAAAAGCACCCAAGTACCCTAGCGTATTTCGCGGCTGAAATCGACCCGTTCAGCCTGCATGCGGGGTCCGCTGTTTCTCCAGCAGCACGCTGTTGCCGCGGGCGTTGTAGGCGATCGTGGTCATGAACGACCGCATCAGCATCACCCCTCGGCCGCTCGGCACCTCGAGCCGTTCGTCACGGGTGCAGTCAGGAACGGCTGCTGGGTCGAACCCGACGCCGGCGTCGGTGATCTCGATGCGGGCCATCTGCGGCGTCACCGCACACGACACCCGTACCGTCTTCGCCGGATCGAGCTTGTTGCCATGCACGATCGCGTTGACGATCGCCTCCTCGACGGCCAGATGGATGCCGAAGATGTCGGTCGGCTCCCAGCCGTGGTGGCCGAGTTGCTCCAGCAGTTCCTCCATCACGAGCCGGCTTGCGCCGCGCTCGCTCGGCAGATCCACCTCTCGGCTCCACCCGCCGGACGAAGGATTAGGTCGGGCACCAGCCGCGGCATCGTGTGCCATGGGCTCCATTCCTCTGGCCACTATTGAAAGGCGGCGATCGCTTCGGCCTCGTCTCCGCGGATGTCGAACACCTTGTTCAACTTGGTGATCTGGAACACCTCGAGGATCTCGGGCCGAATGTTGCTCATCTTGAGGCGGCCCTTCGCGGTCTTCACCTTGCGATCGAGCGTGATCAGCTTGCCCAGCGCGGCGCTCGAGAGAAATTCCACGTCGGAAAAGTTCAGCAGGATGCTCTTCCGGTTGAGCTGCTCGACGAGCCCGAAGAGCTCCGCTCCGAGCTCCTGGATGCTGGCCTCGTCGAGGATCTTCTTGTCGATGAACCGCACCACGGTGACCTCTCCGACCTTCGAGGTGTCGATGCGACGGTGGGCTGTCATGCGGAAATCTCTCGGGGGCGGGGCGGCGTGGGTCACGGGTGGGCCGCGTCAGTGGAGCGTACCGAGTCGCCCCCGGGTTTGCCATCGACGTCGGCCGTGCGGGGTGCTGCCAAACTGGCAGCGGCGTCCCGAATCAAGGGGGGCCGGGACCGGCTGGGGGGCGGGGCTCTGCTCCGGAAAAAACCGCAGCGGCCCCGATTCCCGCCAGTCCGGCGCGCCAGTTGCTTCCCTGACGAAGACCGCTCTGATGGTGTGTCGCCGCGGCAGCCGGCGACCGTCCACGTCTTCGACCCCGACTCGTTTTCGAAAGGTAGCCCCGATGTCAGCCACAGCCACCAAGCCCGCCAAGAAGAAGTCGAGCCTCATCCCCCTCGGTGATCGCGTCGTCGTCGAACGCGAAGAGAGCGAACAGAAGACCGCCGGCGGCATCCTGCTCCCCGATTCCGCCAAGGACAAGCCGGCCCGCGGCGTGGTCGTGAGCGTCGGCGAGGGCAAGCTCGACGACAAGGGGCATCGGCATGCCCTGCAGGTCAAGCCCGGCGACCGCGTGGTGTTCACGAGCTATGCCGGCGAGCCGTTCAAGGTGGGCGACGACGAACTCCTGCTGATGCGAGAGGACGACATCCTCGCGATCCTCGGCTGAGCATCGTCATTCGTCCGCTCCCGCACACCAGCACTTTTCCCCAGACCTATCCCGAGAGGAGATTCAACCGATGTCCAAGATGATGGTATTCGACCAGGAAGCCCGTGAGGCGATGCGCCGCGGCGTGCAGAAACTCGCCCGAGCCGTGAAGGTGACGCTTGGCCCCAAGGGCCGCAACGTGATCCTCCAGAAGAGCTTCGGCTCGCCGACCGTGACGAAGGACGGCGTGACCGTCGCCAAGGAGATCGACCTCGAGGATGTCTACGAGAACATGGGCGCCCGCATGGTGCGCGAGGTTGCAAGCAAGACGAGCGACGTGGCCGGTGACGGCACGACGACCGCGACGGTGCTCGCCGAGGCCGTGTTCAACGAAGGCCTGCGGGCCGTCGTGTCGGGCTGCAATCCCGTCCAGATGAAGGCCGGCATCGAGAAGGCCGTCGAGGAGATCAGCGCGAAGCTCAAGGAGATGTCGATCCCCGTGAAGGGCAAGAAGGAAATGGCCCAGGTCGCGGCCATCGCCGCCAACAACGACATGGAGATCGGCGAACTGCTCGCCGAGGCCATGGACAAGGTCGGCAAGGACGGCGTGATCACGGTCGACGAGGGCAAGAGCCTCAAGACCGAGATCGAGTTCGTCGAGGGGATGCAGTTCGACCGCGGCTATCTGTCGCCGTATTTCGTGACCAATCCCACGCAGATGCAGTGCGTGCTCGAAGACTGCTACATCCTCGTCTATGAGAAGAAAATCTCGAGCGTCAAGGACATCGTGCCGCTGCTCGAGGCCGTGGTGAACTCGGGCAAGCCGCTGCTCATCGTCTCCGAGGAGGTCGACGGCGAGGCCCTGGCCACGCTCGTGATCAACCGGCTCCGTGGCACGTTCCAGGTGTGTGCCGTGAAGGCTCCGGGGTACGGCGACCGCCGCAAGGCAATGCTCGAGGACATTGCGATCCTCACCGGCGCCACGGCGGTGTTCGAGAACCTCGGCATGAAGCTCGAGAGCCTGGGCTTGGCCGAGCTCGGCCGGGCCAAGAAGGTGATTGTCGACAAGGACAACACGACGGTCATCGAGGGGGCCGGCAAGGCCTCGGAGATCAAGGCCCGGATTGCCCAGATCCGGCGCGAAATCGAAGCCGCCACGAGCGACTACGACCGTGAGAAGCTCGAGGAGCGGTTGGCGAAGCTGGCCGGAGGCGTGGCCAAGATCAACGTCGGCGCCGCGACCGAGAGCGAGATGAAGGAGAAGAAGGCCCGCGTCGAAGACGCGCTGCACGCCACGCGTGCGGCCGTCGAAGAGGGCATCCTGCCTGGCGGCGGCGTCGCCCTCCTGCGGGCCAGCTCCCAGGTGAAGCCGAAGGGTCTCTCTGAGGACGAGACCGTGGGCTTCAACATCGTGGTTCGGGCCGCGCGGGCCCCGGTGACGATGATCTCGTCGAACGCCGGCCAGGACGGCTCGATCGTCTGTGAAAAGGTGCTCGGTGGGAGCGGCAACTTCGGCTACAACGCCGCCACCAACGAGTATGAAGACCTCGTCAAGGCGGGCGTGATCGACCCGACGAAGGTCACGCGGACGGCGCTCCAAAACGCCACGAGCGTGTCGACGCTCTTGCTCACGAGCGATGCGTTGATCGCCGAGAAGCCGAAGGATTCGAAGCCGAAGGCGGGCGGAGCCGGCCACGGCGGCGACTACGACATGTATTGATGACGCAAGCCGCCGCGGGCGGCGAGCGGCATCTCCTCAAGCGATCGGGGCGGCCTCAGGGCCGCCCCGATTTTTTTGCGCGTGTGAGATCGTCGAGGGGCACGAATCCATCGCTGCCGGCAGGGGTGTCGGCCTTGCCGCACGCGGGCGCTGCCACCTGCCGCCAGAGCGTGCGCACGAGCCACAGGCCCGCGGCGATGGCGATCGCGATGGCGATGGCGTCTTGCATGGATCACCACCCCAGCGCCGTGCCGAGCTGGTACACGGCGAATGCCGCGAGCCAGGCGAGCGCCGTCATGTACGAAAACGTCACCACGGGCCAGACCCAGCTCTGCGTTTCTCTGCCGATCACCACGAGGGTGCTCGCGCACTGGGCGCAGAGCGCGAAGAACACCATCAGCGACAGGGCGACCGGGAGCGTGAACACCTTGCGGTCGGTGCCGTCCCAGGTGGCCGCCTTGAGCCGCCGCACGAGCATCGAGGCCCCTTCTTCTTCGCCCGGATCGACATCGCCAAGGTTGTAGATCACGCCGAGCGTGCCGAGCACGACCTCGCGGGCCGGGAAGCTCGCGATCGCCGCGCAGCCCAGCCGCCAGTCCCAGCCCAGCGGCTTCACGAGCGGTTCGATTACACGGCCTGCACGCCCAAGGAAGCTCTGCCGCAGGGCTTCGCCTTGGAGTTCAGCGTCGGTCAGTGTCTGGTTCGGGGGCTGCACGGGCACGGGATAGTTGCCCAGGGCCCAGATCACGACGCTCATCGCCAGGATCAACGTGCCGGCATTCTTCAAAAACGACCACGACGCCTCGCGCACCCGCTCGAGCACCACCGCCGGCTGCGGCCAGCGCCAGCCCGGCAGTTCCATCACGAACGGCTGCGGTGGGCCGCGAAACACCGTGCGTGACAGCACCCAGGCCACGGCTGCCGCCACGATGACCCCGAGCGCGTACATGGCGGCGAGCACCACCGCGGGGAGGCGGAGCCAGGAGAATCCCACCGCAACGTCGGGCACGAAGGCACCGCAGAGCAGAAGATAGACCGGCAGCCTGGCCGAGCAGCTCATGAGCGGCGCGACGAGGATCGTGAGCAGGCGGTCGCGGCGGTTCTCGATCGTGCGGGCGGCCATGATGCCGGGGATCGCACAGGCGAAGCTCGACAGCAGGGGGATGAACGACTTTCCGCTGAGCCCCGCGCCCACGAGCAGGCGGTCCATGAGAAACGCCGCCCGCGAGAGATAGCCGCAGCCTTCGAGCAGGGCGATGAACAGGAAGAGCAGCGCGATCTGCGGGAGGAACACCACGACCCCCCCGACCCCGGCGAGCACGCCATCGACGAACAGCGACCGCAGGGCACCTTCGGGAAGCGTCGCTGCGAACCAGGCCGCGATGGCGTCCATGGAGGCGGAAATGAGATCCATGGCCGGAGCTGCCAGCCGGAAGATCGACGTAAACAGGCCGAGCATCACGAGCGCAAAGATGAGCGTGCCCCAGAGACGGTGCGTGAGGACGCCGTCGATGGTGTGGGCCAGCAGACGGCGCTGGGGCGGGGAGCGTCGCAGCACGTCGGCCACGACGCCGTCGATCCAGGCATACCGGGCGATCGCGTCGCGGGCGACCGCCGGCCGGGATGCATCGATCGCTGCCAGGTGGCGGGCCAGATCGGGCGGTCGCGCCGGGGAGCCGCCCGCCGCCCCCAGCACGCGGTCGCGCAAGAGCTCGATGCCCGTTCCGCGCGGAGCCACGACCGGGATGACGGGGCATCCCAGCTGCCGGGAGAGGGCTTCGGTGTCGACGGAGATGCCGCGGTCTGCCGCGAAGTCACCGAGCGTGAGCGCGACCACGGTGGGCAGGCCGATCTCCAGGGTCTGGCTCGCCAGGAACAAGTTCCGCGCGAGATTCGTGGCGTCGACGACGATGATCACGCAGTCGAGCGGAGGCACGCCCGGGATCCTGCCGGCCAGCACGTCGTCGACGACCCGTTCATCGGGGCTCTGGGGCCGCAGGCTGTAGGTGCCTGGCAGGTCGACGAGATCCACCGCGCGGCCCTGGTGGGTGAAGCGACCGACCTTCTCCTCGACCGTGACGCCGGGATAGTTGCCGATCCGGGTGGGAATGCCGGCCAACGCCGTGAAGAGCGTGCTCTTGCCGGTGTTGGGATTGCCGACGAGCGCTACCGTGAGCGGCCGGCTCATGCCGCCAGGCGCCATCATGACCTGCACCTCATGGAGCCACGGCGACGAGGGCCGCCTCGCGCCGCCGAATCGACAGCCGGTAGCCCCGCACTTCGATCTCGAGCGGATCGCCGAGGGGCGCGGTCGCCACCACGGCCACCTGCACGCCCGGGGTCAGGCCCATTTCCAGGAGCCGCAGTGACACCGCATCAACGCCGGGCACATCGACCACCGCAGCCCTCTGGCCTACGGCGACTTGTGCGAGCGATGGCATAGAACACAACCGCATTGTGCGGCTCCAGGGTGCAGCGTTGAGACTCATTCTCAACTCACCTCACGCGAAAGTGTAGAACGTGTCGGTCCCACCGGCAAACCAGTTCGCTGCGATGTATCACGGAATCTTCGTCACCGGCACCGATACCGACGTCGGCAAGACGGCCGTGGCCGTCGCGCTCGTGCGGCAGCTCGTGGCGGCAGGCGAGCGGGTCGGCGTCTACAAGCCCGTGGCCACGGGTGGCACCGGAGATGCCGCCGCGCTCTGGGAGGCTGCCGGTCGGCCGCTGACACTCGACCAGGTTTGCCCGCAGGTTTTTCCCGCGGCCATTTCGCCGCCCCGCAGTGCACGTGCCGCGGGCACCGAGGTCGATGCAACGCTCCTCGCACGGGGCCTCGAGCCGTGGACGCGAAGCTTCGATGTCGTGGTCGTGGAGGGCGCCGGCGGGCTCTTCTCGCCGCTTGCTGACGGCCTGTCCAACGCCGATCTTGCCGGCATGCTCGGCCTGCCGCTGGTCGTCGTCGATGCCGCCCGGCTTGGTGCGATCGGCCGCACGATCGCGACCGTGACTGCCGCGCGAGCCAGGGGGCTTGCCGTCGTCGCCGTCGTGCTCTCCCAGACGACACGGCTCGACGAGAAGGAGCATGCCGACCCGGCCAGTCCGTGGCGGATCGCCCACGACAGCCGCGCCGACCTCGCAGCCGCACTCGCACCCCTGCCCGTGGGCATGCTTTCCTACCGCGCAAGCGCGATCGAGCCGCCCTTCGACGTCGTCAGGTAGGGCAGGCTGCGAGGGTGTCGGCCGCCATGTGGGAGCGGGCGGAGAAGCGGCCGAGATCGAGCCGCATCGCCACCTTCCAGGTACCATCGGCGGCGGGCGTCACCAGCCAGTGCGGCATCACGACGACCGATTGATGGACGAGCTCGAAGCCTCCCTCCGACTGGCTCACCGACTGGATAGGAAACGTCCACACGCCCGTGGCGGCGCCGTTGGACGCGGGGCCGAACGTGAGCCGGGCATCGATGTCGAGCCAGTCGTCGACGAGGCCGAGGCCGCGGGCATGCGGGAGGTCGAGCCGGCGGCCGAGGTCGCCGAGGTCACGGCCGAGTTCGTCGTAGAAGAAGCGGCCGGCGGCGGCCGCAGGCAGCCCTGCGAAGTTGAATTCGACGGCCAGATGCTGACGAAAGTCGGGCGGCAGGCCGTCGAGCTTGTACGCGATCTCGAGCGCCCCCGACCCGGCCTCGAGCGTCACCGCCTTCGAGAGCGTGAAGGGGATGCCCCACGCGTTGCCCGTTCGCGAGAGCAGCACCTGGATTCGGCCCGGGTTGCGGCGAACACTCGCCTCGTAGGTGCCGGCGGCGAAGTCGCCCCGCTCGAGCGCCGTGCCCTCGACGATCGCCTCGGCTGCGACGTCGCAATCCCAGAAATGATCGACGAGGCTCTTGCGCCGCGAGCGGTCGTAGCGCACCATCCGCTCGAGCCCCTGCTGTTTGAACTTTGCCAGCTGCGACGCATCGACCACGCTCCGGGCCACGCCCGGGCCGGCGAGCACCTGCTCGTGGTAGGCCTCGGGCCGCCGATCGAGCGTGGCGAGGAGGTTGTGCTCCTGGTCGCGGAGGTCGAGTTCGTAGAGCATGCCCCCCTTCGCCGGCGCGAGCCAGGCGTCGAGGCGGTCATTCGCCAGGCGCACGTCGGTGCGGCCGTCGAGGTCGTAGTCGGCGGTCGTGGCCTCGACCCACTCGCCGCGTCTCCCCTCGGCCCGGTCGGCGGCCTTCTCGGCGGCGATCAACTCCTTGAAGATCGCGTTGCGCAGGTGCGGCAGATAGATGCCGCCAAAGGCGCCGTGCCAGTAGGCACAGTTGCACTGCCCGCGGTAGAGCGCCTGGGTGGCGGTGGCGAGGGCCGTGGCATCGGCCGTGCCCGAGTGCCGCAGCCGCTCGAGCCGGGTGCTCACGGCGAGCATCCGGGCGTACATCTCGTTGGCCTCGGGATACCGCACCCGAAAGTTCCGCCAGGTGCCGCCGCGGATGAAGGGCGCCACCGGTGCCAACGCCGGATCGGTGGCGGCGGCCACGCGGGCTGCCACGCAGGTGAGCTGCTTCTCCGGCGGCAGCACCCACTCGGTCATCTCGCGGTAGCTACATTCCGGCAGCCAGATCGTGCCGGCCGGCGGCGTGTCGCGGACCACCTCCGAGGGCAGCGCCATCTCGATCCAGTCGGCGTTCTGCTCCAGGAGCGTGAAGAACGTCTCCAGCCAGCCCTCCTCGAAGCAGGCCCGGTGCGTGTCGGGCCAGACACCGAACTTCTCGCCGTCGTCGCCGAACACCGCCAGGGCCCCGTGGCGGCGCGACGCCAGCCAGCGCAGGTGGTCGATCGTCATGTGGGGCGCGGCGAACGGGATCACGTAGCGCAGGCGCTCGCTCACGGGAAACACCGCGAGCGTCGCACCGTCGCCTTCGGTGAGCCAGAGCCGGTCGAGCTCCTCTTCGGCGACCCCCGCGGCCCTGAAGTGGCTGTCGTCGAGGATCGTCCAGTCGATGCCCGCGGCCGCGATGTCGGCCGTCATCCCGGGATCCCAGACCCGCTCGGCCACCCACATGCCCGACACCCGCGTGGCAAACCGCTGCTCGAGCCAGCGTGTGAAGCTTGTGATCTGCCCGATGCGATCGCGGGCCGGCAGCATCGCGAGCACAGGCTCGTGGAACGCGCCGCCCACGATCTCGACACGGCCGTGGGTGGCGAGCCTCGCGAGGCGGTCGAGATACTCCGGATGCTTCCGATCGAGCCACTCGACGAGCGGGCCGCTCGTATGCAGCGCCAGGCGGATGCCGGAATGGCGTTCGAAGAGATCGAGGAATGGCAGGTAACTGTCGCGATACGCCTGCTCGATCACCTCGTCGAAGTTGCCGACGGGCTGATGGTCGTGGAGCACGAAGACGAACCGGACGGCGGCGGACATGCACGACCTCGGGCGGGAGCGATGAGGGGAATCGACCGATTCTCAGGCCTTCGTCGGCCGGCGCCAAACAGGCGTGGGCCGGTTTTCGACCGCGATCAGCCCGGTGCGGCGCCGGCTGTGCGGGCCGTGACGGTTGGCGAAACAAACCGGCCGTCAGGCCTCGCGCAACCGGCGGGCCGACTCGGTCGGCGACATCGTCGTGATGTGACAGCCGGTGGCGAGCTCGAAGCCGGCGAACTCCGCGAGTCTGGGGAGGATTTCGAGGTGCCAGTGCCACTGCTCGACGCCCGGGGCGTGGACCCCCACCGAGGCGAAGGGCGCCTGGTGGAGCCACCAGTTGTAGTCGGCCTGCGGCGCGATGCGGTTGAGCCTGGCGACGATCCGCTGCGTGAGCGCGGCCAGGGCCGCGACGGCCGCATCATCGGCGGCGTGGAAGTGGCGGCAGGCCGTGCGCGGCAGGATCACGATCTCGAACGGCTGGCGGGGCGCGTGCGGCACGAGGGCCACGAGATCGCCGTGCTCCGCCACGATCCTCTGCTCGGCCTCCGCCTGCCGGATCAGGGTGCCGAACGGATCGCTCGAGCACCCGGCGATCGCGATCTTGCCGGCCACGAGCGGCGGCAGAAAGTCGAGCGCCACGAGCTGGCTGTGCACGTGTTCGAGCGACGCGCCGGCGGCGGGGCCGGAATTCTTGAATACGAACGCCCAGGCGAGGTCTGGCCGCTCGGCAAGGGCGGCCAAGCGATTCCGGCACACCCGCCAGGCGTCGCGCCAGTGGTCGGCGTCGATCGCGAGGATCGAACGCTCGTGGGTGGGGGACTCGACGAGCACCTCGTGCACTCCATGAGCGGGCTGCCGCAGGCCGGCGAGATCTCCTGGCGCCGTCGCAGGAGCGGCTTCGCTCACGACGGGAAACTGATTCGGCACGAGCCGCACATGCCAGGGGAGCTTCGGGTCGGCGGGACACTGCAGGACGGTGGGCGGCGTGCGGGCTTCGTGACCGGCGCAAAACGGGCAGTCTGCGGTCAGCCCGGTGCCGGCGGCCTGCGTCGGTCGCTCGGCACGCTGCGGGGCGACGAACACGGTGCGCAGGGCCAGCGGCTCGTGGTGCCTGTGCGGTGGAGACGATTGACCGGGCGCGGGGGACGATGCGGCTGCCATGCGGGGAGCGTACCACACCGCGGTGCCATTCCGGCGTACCGCGTGCACGTTGAACGCCGTTCCCAACGGCCGTAGACTCATCGCCGCCGGGATCGCGATTCGACCATCCGCCCGGCTGACCCCGAGGACCGCATCATGCTCACTGTCGGCGACTCGTTTCCGCAGTTCTCCGTGCAGGCCTGCACCGGCACCGGCAAGGACGACATCAAGCTCCTCACGAACAAGGATTACGCCGGCAAGTGGGTCGTGTATTTCTTCTATCCGAAGGATTTCACGTTCGTCTGCCCGACTGAGCTCGCCGAATTCAACAAGCAACTCAAGGCGTTCAAGGACCGCGACACCGAGGTGGTGGGCGGCAGCACCGACAACGAGTGGTCGCACATGATGTGGCGTCGCTCCCATGCGGATCTCAAAGAGCTCGGGTATCCGCTGATCGCCGCGCAGAGGCTCGCCCCGGAGCTGGGAATTCTCGAGAAGACCGAGGGCTATTGCCTGCGGGCCACGTTCATCGTCGACCCGCACGGCGTGATCCAGTGGGTCGACGTAAACCAGGGACGCGTCGGCCGCAACGTGGCA
>Ga0315902_10008572_pt1 | contig 13829 bp, 2 predicted proteins | sample LakEriMetagenome_9_FD_203523 | JGI IMG/M metagenome (GOLD analysis project Ga0315902, IMG submission 203523) | Freshwater fungal communities from buoy surface, Lake Erie, Ohio, United States - Buoy 12 MA117 | ecosystem: Environmental > Aquatic > Freshwater > Lake > Lake biofilm | place: USA... | reverse complement strand
GCCTTTCTGCGCCAGGCCAACCGCGGCAGCGAGCGCATGGACGACGCGGCGCTGGAGCGTGTGCGTGAGATGGCGCAGCGCTATCAGTGGACGGATGAGCAGGGCCGCGAGCAGCCTTTGCTCAACGACAACGAGGTGGAAAACCTGAGCATCCGCGCGGGCACCCTCACGGCGGCCGAGCGCGAGGTGATCAACCACCACATCGTGGCCACCATCCAGATGCTGGAGAAGTTGCCCTGGCCCAAGCACCTGGCCAAGGTGCCAGAGTACGCGGGCGGCCACCACGAGCGCATGGACGGCAAGGGCTACCCTAAGGGCCTGAAGCGCGACGAAATGAGCCTGCAGGCGCGCATGATGGGCATTGCCGACATCTTCGAAGCGTTGACCGCCGCCGACCGGCCCTACAAGGCGCCGATGAAGCTGTCACAGGCCTTGAAGATCATGCAGAACTTCAAGGACAACGGCCATATCGATCCCGACCTGTACGACGTCTTCGTCGCGCAGCAGGTGCCGCAGAAGTACGCGCAGCGGTTTTTGGCGGAGAGTCAGAGGGATTGTTGAGGCATCGCGTTCGGGCGCTTCGAACTGCCCGACCCCTACCTCACCGTAGCGGGCGCATTCTTGTTGTCCGTAGACCCGATGCCCAATTGCCCGGAGCTGTTGCGGCCCCAGCCCGACAGGCTGCCATCCACACGCAACCCCAGGGTGTGCTTAGCCCCTGCGCTGATCTTGACCCAGTCCCGGGAGCTGCCAATCATGACGGGTTGGGAGCGATCGATGAACGTGCCGTCCCCGACCTGACCGTCTGTATTGGCGCCCCAGGTCCACACCGTACCGTCGGTCTTCAGGGCAACGCTATGCAGGTCTCCTGCAGCCACCGCGACCCAGTTGTTGTCCTGGCCGACGCGTGAAGGGAACGAGCGCCCCGCACCTGGGTCTCCCAGTTGGCCCCGCCCGCTGGAACCCCAGGTGAACAGCGCGCCATCAGCGCGGATGGCCAGCGTGTGGGCTTCACCACCCGCCAGCGCCACCCAAGGTCCACCCTCGATCCTGATTGGGACCAGTGCAGCTGCAGCAAACCCCAGCTGACCCGCGTCGTTCTGACCCCAGGCCCAGAGATTGCCGTCCCTGTCGCGCGCTAGGCTGTGGTGAGCCCCTGCCGCGATGGTGGTCCATACCGTTCCAGCCCCTATCTGGACCGGGGCCGATTTGTCTATGCGGGTGCCGTCACCAAGCTGACCGTCGAAGTTGCGTCCCCAGGCCCAGAGCGTGCCGTCCTTTCTCAGCGCCAGCGAGTGGTTCTTGCCTGCGGCGACCGCAGCCCACACGGTGAGGGTCCCGATACGAGTGGGGACAGGCTTCATCGCAGTGGCACCGAAACTGCCGTCACCCAGTTGACCGTTGAGGTTGAAGCCCCAGGTCCATAGGGAGCCATCGGTGCGAAGCGCGAGGTTGTGGTACTCGCCGCTGGCGACAGCGCTCCAAGTCCTGATGCTGCCCACCAGCACGGGGGAGTTCTGATCGATGAGAGACCCATCACCCAGTTGGCCCAGCCGGTTGTTGCCCCACGCCCAGAGCGACCCGTCAGCCCGCAGGGCCAGAGAGTGCTCGGCCCCGGCACTAGACGCTGTGTAGGGTGCCTTGACAGTGAGTTTTGCAGTGCCTCGTACCGTACCCGACGTGGCTGTCACGGTCTCGCTGCCCACTGACCTCCCTGTAGCCACTCCCGTTCCTGCCACAACGGTCACCGCCGTTCCGCTGGAAGACCAGGTGACCTCTGTCGTCAGTGCCTTAGTCGACCCGTCCGAATACTCACCAGTGGCACTGAAAGCTTGAGTGGTGCCCATGGCGATGGTGACATCGCTGGGAGACACCGTGATCGCCTTCAGGGTGGGGGGGGATGCCGGTGTGGTGGCCGGCGTGTCGGATGAGCTTCCACCACCCCCACATCCGGCAAGCATGAGGGCCACCATGGGGGCCGCAAGGAAGGTCGATAACAGGCGCATATGTGACTGCAGGTGAGGCTTGGACTCATCGAAGACCGAAGTGGAGTGCAAGGATAGTCGAGCCTCAACGCCCAGATGTCCTCACGACCCAGCAAACGGACAGTTGATGTCACTCTAAGTTCGGGCTCGATCCGCTGATCGATGTAATTGAGGGGTGGCTAGCCCGCTTCCCTCGTCGTCATGACACCGGCTGCGTTCTGGGCGTTCATCACCTTGTGCATTGCCCAGGGTAGAGCCTGGAGCGCTCAAGTTCCACGTCTTGCTCCATGAAGCGCGGCGCGGCGGGCATGAAGCGTGGCGGAGCCGTGGGAATCTGCGGCGCGTAGCCGCCTTGGCCGGCTGCAATCAGGATCTGCCCGCCCGGGGTGGTGAGCGACACCAGCCCGTCGAAGGTGGCGACGTACACGCCCTGTTGCGGACGCTCGCCTGCGCTGGAGGGGCGGGCCGTGTCCCGCGGGATGTCATTGGGGTCGAACAGGCCGGAGGTGCGCGGGGCGGGTGTGGCGTTGCCTGTGCCGCCTGAATTACCGGATACGTTGGATGCGGGTGCGGCCTGGGCTAGCAGCTGGGCGCTCAGCCAGGGGGTGCCTGAGACCGGATCTTGCGCCCGGGCTTGGCCCTGGCGCCACTGGGCGTAGGTGCGCAGGCTGTGCAGGGGGTGGGCGCCGGGTGCCCAGGTGTCCCACTCCTGCGCCGGGCGCTGGCTGGTGGTGCGGCCGGGGACCAGCGGGGCGGGGGGCGCGGGCGCGGTGTCGGGTTCGGCCAGGCGTTGCGGCATGGCCGGCGCCAGGCTGCGCAGCCCGGTGGTGGACAGCACCTCGGAGCGGCCTCGGCGCAGCAGCGCCACGGCGGCCGGGCAGGAGAAGGCGCCTGGTGCGGCCGTCTGCTCGCAGCTCACGTCCACCGCGGTGTCCTGCCGCACACCCAGCAGCTCACCGGCGTTGACCAGCAGGCCGTAAAGGCGCGCCGCCGGTTGCGGCGCGGTGACCACGCGCAGGGTGCCTTGCAGCACGTCCAGCCGCACGGCGCGGCGGCCGCGGTCGTCTTCCTCGGCGCGCAGGGCCACGCTGGTGCGGGGGCCCAGAACGATGCGGGTGCCGTCGTCCAGGCCGACCAGGGCCTCGGCATCGCCCGTGAGCAGCGCGTCGCCCAGGAACAGGGCGCCTTCGGCACTCACCGACTGCGGCGTGACACCGTCGCGGAAGCGCAGCACGGTCTGGCTGCTGGACAGCAGTTGGCCCAGCCGGCCGGACTGCGGCAGCACGCCCTCGGGGTTGGGCTCGTTGCCGGCTGCGCACTCCTCGTCGCACAGGCGCACGGCAAAGTCGGTGCCGCGGATGCCGATGGTGGTATCGGCCACTTTCATGTCAAAGGCGGCTTCATTGCCACGCTTGCCGATCTGGCCTGAGACGTTGCGCAGCCAGCCCTTGAGCAGTTGCACCGACATCTGGTCGTTGGCCGGGTCTTCGGGCTTGAAGCTGAAGCCGCGGATGGCGAGCGCGGATTCCGGCCGCAGCGCCACGCGCGAGCCGTCGTTGAATACGATCAAGGCGAAGGCGCCCTTCTGGGTGCCCACGGTCTCGCCCACCGAGAGCTTGGCACCCGTCTGCACGATCTTGACCTGCCCCCCCTGTGGCTGGGAGAAGACCACACCCGTCGCGCTGCGCACCTCGGCGGCAGGTTGGGCGAGCGCGGCGCCCAGGTTGGCCAAGCTCAGCAAGGCCCACAAGGCGAAGCGCATCAGGGCTTGCTTCACTGGCATCTCAGCACCCCTTGCCGGGCTCTCCGGCCGGTTGTGCTGGCCTGGGTGCATAACTGACCTCGCCTGTGGCGGGCCGAGACGTGGTGAGCGCCGCTCCTGCTGCGGGCTCGAGCTCCAGCGTGCGCAGCGTGCTGGTACGCACGACGGGGGCGTTGACCAACTGCTGCAGGGTGGCCACGACGGGGGCTGATGCCGGCGCAGGAGCAGGAGCAGGAGCAGGAGCAGGTGAGGGTGAGGGTGAGGGTGAGGGTGAGGGTGAGGGTGAGGGTGAGGGTGAGGGTGAGGGTGAGGGTGCGGTGGGCGAAGTGGCTGCGGACGGGGCGGGCTCGGCTGAGGGTTTGGCTTCTTCCTTGCGCTCTGAATCTGTTGCGGCAGGCGCGGCTGCGGGGCTTGGTGGCAGAGGCGTCGGAGCCGGTGACGGAGCCGGTGACGGAGCCGGTGACGGAGCCGGTGACGAGGCCGGAGCTCGGGCTTGCGTTGGAGTTGCCACCGCAACAGGAACAGGTGCCGGTACCGGTGCTGGCGCTGGCGCTGGCGCGGGTGCGGGCGCAGGTGCAGGTGCAGGTGCAGGTGGCACGTAGGGCGGAGGCACCAAGGCAGCACCGGCGGACTGGCCGCTGAGGCTGCTGTTGCTGGCCAGTGCAGTGACCAGCGGCGAGCTGCTGGTGGTGGTGGCGGTGCCCGCCGTGCCTGAAGTGACCGACGATGTCAGCGAATTGACGATCTGCGTCTCGATGGCCGGAGCGAGCAGGGTGCTGCTGGTGGCCGGCACACTGGTCGTGCCGGCGGCGGACCCGACCGTCAAGCTACTCAGCCGTAGCGCCTCGAGCCCGGTGCCCGACGTGCTGACGCTGGCCAGGCTGCCTGTGACGCTGCCAACGGCCGAGAGGAATTGGAAGGTCTGCAAGCCAGTGGGCTGGAAGCCGTTGTAGCTGCTGACGACCAGATCGCCGCCGAGCTGGATGTTGCCGCTGGCGCTGATGCGGTCAAAGGCTGAAGGATCGGTGCCGCCCAGTTCGATCAACGTGGTGGTGCCTGCACTCAGGGTCAGGTCACCCAGAACCGACAAAGCGCCGGGGGAGAAGCCAGGGGTGAGCACGGCGCTGCCCATGCTGAGGTTGCCTGCGACCGTGCCGGAACCTTGAAGCCTGCCGCCGTCCATGGTCAACCCCGAGCGGGCGCCCAGGCTGGAGGCTGGCCCACCAGCCACCCCCAGCGTGGTGGTGCCTGCGGTCTGAGTGAAGGTCCCATCCACCTGGGTGGTGCCGCTGGTGACGGCAAAGTCACCGCTGTTGACCACCGAAGCCAGGCTGTTGCTGCCAGAAGCCAGCACGGTGCCGCTGTTGCGGAGTTCGCCGCTCAGCGCAGTGCCGGAGAGTGTGAGCTGCCCTTGATTGCTCAGGCGCCCTGCGCCGCCCACCTGCAAGCCGGTGAGGTCCAGCGCGCTGGCTACGACGAGGCTGCCGCTGTTGCTCAGTGCGCCCAGCTTCAGGCCGCCACCGGCGATTACCAGCGTTGACGCGTTGGACAGCGAATTCAGGCTGAGGCCGCTCAGGTCGTAGGTGACTTGCAGGCCCGCCAGCGCAGGGATCTGGACGCTCGCCACGTTGTTGCCGTCTGGCAGGGCGTCCCAGTTGGCCGGGTTGCTCCAGTTGCCGCTGGCATTTGCCGTCCAGGTGGCCAACGCACGCTGGGTGATGGTGCCGAGGGCTGAGGCGGAGGTGGGGGCGGTGTAGTTGGAGGCATCGGCGCCTGAGAGCGTGATGCTGCTGATGCTCACTGGCTTGGCGCTGCCTGCATGGCGGTCGGCAAAGGCCGCCGAGAAGCTCAGCGAGAGTGCGTCACCTGCCACGCGGTTGTCTTGGGCGGAGGCGGTGGCGGCGGTGGTGCCGTCATAGACCTTGCTGGTGACCGTGAACGCCAGGTTCAGAGGCCGTGGCGCGATGGAGGCTGCAAAGCCGGATGGGGGAACGAGCGTGTAGTTGGCCGCGTCGACCCCGCTCAATGCAAGGCCGCTGACGTTGACGGGCTTGGCCGCCCCGGCATTACGGTCCAGGAAGACTGCGGATGAGCCGGTCAGGTCGACGCTGACTTGATCTTGACCCAGCACGCCGCTGAGGGTGGCCACGCCGGCGAGTTGAGCCTGCACGTTGCCGTCGTAGACCTTGTTGGCCGCCGTCAGCCCGCTGGCGGTCAAGGTGGCGGGGGTGATGGAGGCGGTGAGCGAGCCTGGGGCGCTGGTGAGGGTGTAGTTGAGTGCTTCGGCACCGGACAGGGACAACCCGGCGAGGTTGACAGTCTTGCCGGTGCCTGCATTCTTGTCTACAAAGGTGGCGCTGACCGAGCCTGGATTGAGGGTGACGGTGTCACCTGAGAGCACGCCCTGCAGCGCACCAGCCAGGCCGTTGAGCGTGGCCGCGGTGGTGCCGTCGTAGACCTTGTTGGAAACGGACAGGCCTGCAACGGTGAGGCCGCGAGGGGTGATGGTTCCCACGTTACCCGACACCGATGTGGGCAAGGTGTAGTTCGCCAGGCTGGTCGTGCCGTTGGGTGAGAAGTCGCCGCTCGCCAGCGAGACCGTGACGGTTTTCCCGGCACCCACGGAGGAGGAGTCGTAGCTGCCGACGGTCTTCGTGACCGTGGCGCCGTCCGTGCCGACCCAGCCTGTGAGCTGGTAATTTGCTGGCGCGATGTTCGCCAGTGTCGTGCCGTCGTAGACCTTGCTCACGTTGCCAGTGAGCGCACCGGAGATCGGTACAACCGTGATCTGGGCGGGGTCGATGGTCAGCATGCCATTGACGAAGCTGATCGCGTAGTTGTTGCTGGTGAGTCCCTGCGGCGTGATGCTGTAGGTTCCGACGTTGACGGCTCCCTGGCTGGTGCCGCCATAGCTCAAGGTACCACCCAGCACACCGACGCCTTCGTTGCCTACAAACCCGCTGTAGACCACACCGTTGCCACCGCTGTAAGCCACCGAATCGAACGTCTTGCTGAAGGAGTTGGCGGTGACCGTTAGCGGCGTGAGGTCTATGTTGGCCGCCAGGTTGGGTGTGGGGGCTAGGCTGTAGTTCGATGCCCGTCCGCCGTTCAGGCCGTTGCCCAAGTTGTAGGTGACTGTTGCCAGGCGCGGGCCGGCGTTAGGGGACTCGAAAGTGCCCGTAGCGGCTACTGTGACCATCTCCGTGCCGACAAGACCCGCCAGGGTGCCCACCAGCACTGGCGCGTTGGTGGTGCCGTCGTACTGGCGGTTCTGCACGGTGGTGCCCGAGATGGACAAGGCCTTGGGCGTGATCTCGCCCACATTGCCACTCGCGCTGGGGCTCGCCAGCGTGTAGCCGTAGACCGGCATCGTGCCATCGAAGGCGCTGAACACCAGTGTGCCCACGGTGACCGTCTTGCCCGTGCCCGCGTCCTTGATGCCAGGCCCCGTGCCGGAAGAGGTGTAGGTGCCGCCCAGAGAGGTGATGGCGATCGTGTCCGTTCCCCTGGCGCCTGTGATGGTGAAGTCACCTGCGGCCAGGTTGACTGACGTGTTGCCGTCGTAGACCTTGGTGATCTTGCCGCCAGTGCCTCCCGTGATGCTGACGTTCAGCATGGGGGCCACCGCGTACAGCAGGCCGTTGCCCGCACCCACCGGCGCCACCGTCCCCGTGACTGCGTATTGCTTGAAGGCGGCGGGTAGCCCGCCTACGGTGTCGGCTGCGGGGTCAGCTGAGTAGATGAGCCAGCGCGCGGTGCTTGAAGTGGTCAGCGCGTTGGGGCCGGCGTTGTTGATGAAGGGGCCGGCACCTGCCTTCAAGACAATGGAATTGCCCGTCGTAGCAGCTGAACTCAGGCTGGCGCCCGAGCCGAGGGTCAGGCCCGACGCCGACGCCAGACTCAGCGTACCGTTGGTGCTGATCGCCCCGGCGACCGCTAGCGTGCCTGCGGCTTGAGTGGCCGAGAACGCACCAAGGTCCATCACGCCTGCACTCTGGCTGAAGCTGTTGCCCACACTCAGGCTTGCCGCTCCAGCGATGACCCCAGCGGACTGCGTTAGTGAGGCGATGCTCGAAGCGGCACCCAGATTGAGCCGGCCCCCCGATACTTGCACAGCGCCAGCGCCGACCAGGCCGCCCGACAGCGTGGCTGTGCCTGTGCTCGACAGCGTCAGGCTGCCGTCCACAGTCGTCGAGTTCGACACGGTCAAGGAGCCGCCGGAGATCGCCAAGCCGTTACCGGTGCCGATGGTCAGGTTGGCGATGGCATAGGTGCCTGCGCCCAGCGACACGCTGGCTCCGCCAGCGAGGTTCAGGTACACATGGCTGGTTGCCAACGGTACTTGGTTTCCGGTCCAGTTCAGATTGTTGCCCCAGCCCGTGTCCGAGGCACCGGCGCCCCCGTCCCAGCAAACGCCCGGGCACACTTGAGTGGCGCTTGTAAGGCTGTACCCTGGACCGAGGATCGCGCCAGTCAGACCAGATGGCAGGTTCTTGACCAGGAAGTCACCCGTGAGCGACGAGGCGGACACTATGGGCGACAGCGTCTGACCCAATCCCAGGGAGAAGGAGCCGATGTTGCTGACGCTCAGCGTCCCGCCTAACTGGATGGATCCAGTTGAGCTGAGCACGTCGTAGCCGGTACCCGGAACCGCACTCAGAAGGTCAACTTCCAACGTTGACAGGCTGTCCAAGTTCACATGACCCAGAACATGGATTTGTCCCGGCGTGCCCGGCCCGCCAGGCGCCAGCGTCCCGCTGATGCTCAGCGTCCCGCTGCTATTGGGCATCCCACTGCCAAGGTCGACCGTTCCTACCCCGCTGAGCGTGCGACCGGTCAAGACGGAGAACCCCAGCGGGGCTTGCAGAACCGCGCCAGGCTCCAGCACCACAGACGCTGAACTCGACCCCGCAGCAGCCAGCGACAGCGTACCTTGACTCAGCCGCAGTACTCCGCCGTTGAGCTGGGTGGCAATGGTGGCACCCGAGCCTTGCAGCCTCAAGGTACCTTGGTCTGACAAGGAGATGGTGCCGAGCCCTATGGCTGTGCCAGTTGCGTTGATGACGTCCAAGGCTGCCGTACCGGAAGCGCCGAGCCCAGGGCCCACAGAAAGTAGGCTTCCGCCACCGTCTTCAACCTCTCCTGCTACAACAATCCCACCAAGTGGTGTTGAGACCGTCCAGTTGGCACCCTGCTGGACTTCAATGACGTTGGTTGAACTCGTTGCAGTAATGGGGGCCGCTAATTGAACGGTGCCACCGGAAGGCACGACCATACGCATTCCCTGCAGTTGGGGGGATGGTCCACCGAAATTGAACTGCCCGATCATTGCACCCGCGGTGCTCAAGGTGGCACCAAAGGTGAGTGCAACTGTGCCGCCACCAGACCAGACGCCCCCGCTCCAGACGTGCGGTTCGAGCTGTCCGTTCAAACTCAACTGGCTTGACGTGGACAGGGTGCCGCTCATGTGATTCAGCCGGTTCACATTGGCCTGACCTTGTAGCGTGACCGTCCCGCCGTCAATGACGATGCTGCCGATGGTCGGGTTGGCAGCGTCGACCAAGTTCAGGCTCATCGAGCCACCCCAGGATTCAAGGGTGCCCTGGGAAACTTGAATAGCTCCAGCGCTTGATGGCGTGATCGACACCAAGCCGTCGTAGTTCAAGAGCGTTGCGCCTGCACCCACTGATAGAGGCCCAGTGATCTGCGCTTGAATGAAGCTCGCATCGAGAAAGTCGTTGTAGATCTCCAGCTGTCCCCCGGGTCCAACATCCGTGGTGCCTGTGCTGTGCAACATCAGCGACTGCGGAGCCCCAACATAGTTGTTGAGCGATAGATCGCCCGATCCTTGCACGCGCAGCAACCCGGCGTTGTTGATCGTTAGACGTCCGGAAATGACGTCGATCCCTGCCCAGCCTGCTGCGGGCACCGTGAGCGTGCCTTGGCCTTGCTCGCTGATGACGGTTTTGATGAAGTTCGGGTTCCCGTTGACTTCGAGGAAGCCCTTGAGTTCAACCGTACCTGATGGAGCGATCTCAAGCGTGTGCCCCTCCAGGGATGGGGTGCCAGATTCACCGATGCTGAGATATGCCTCTTGAGACACCGTGACTGTGCCGCCACCCTTCCATGTACCGGCGTGCCATGCACTTCCAGATCCACCTGTAAGGGTCAGCGTCGATGCTTGATCGAGCACACCGCCGTCTTGGACAAAAGTACCCACCGTTACTGGACCATCCAGGCTCAGAGTGCCTCCAGGGGAGCCCCCGATAACGAGAGACCCAATGGTGGGGTTGAGGGCTCCCGTCTGCAGTTGGGTCAGGCCACCAGCCACTTCGAGCGTGCCTGCAATGTTGAACGCGTCTGGCACGGCCTGAAGGGTGAGGGTACTTCCCTCACTCTTGAGGCTGGAGTTTGCGCTGACGGTCAGGGCGCTGTTGACTGACGACTGAAGCTCGCCACCACCCTCTGCGAGCAAGTGAAGGGTGGTTCCGCCGTACACGTCAATGAGGCTGGAAGTTCCGGTGCTGGTGAATAAGGCACTGGACTGCGGGCCGAAGCTTCTGACGACAGCTGCCGATGAACCTGCTTCGCCAGCCCCGCCGTACGCCCGCAGTACGGAGTTATTTGTCAGGCTGAAAGAGGTGCCGGACATGACCCATAGACCAACATCACCATCATGAGCCAGTGGCACCACGAAGTCCAAAGTACCGGCGGCATTTACGATGGAGCTGGTCCCTCCTTCCACCCAGACAATACCCTCCAGGACGGCCTGACTTTGTGCTCCGATATGCAGGTGTCGGCCGCCTAGAGTTGGGTACGTGTTAGTGCTGTTGCTTATGGTTAGCACGGCATCGGGTTGCAGCTGCACGCTGCCTCCGCCCGTCCAGGTGCCACTTGTCCAGATATGGGAGCCGGTGCCCAATACAGCCGTACCTGCTCCTCCCAGGGTGCCACCGGTCATCTGCAGTTGATGGACTTCATGTGCGCCGCTGTCGAGAACGAGTTCCCCACTGCCGGTGATGGAGAGGGTACCTGTCAGCTGAGCCAGCGCAGTTTGCAATGAAACCAGTCCATCATGCACCTGCACATCACTCAGGACCTGTATACCTGCGGTGCCCGCATTAGCAAAGCCAGTGGACAGTCCGCCGCCTCTGAGACGGACGTCGCCACTCGGGCCCGATCCGGCTGTACCAGTCATCAAGATGCGCCCGCTTGCTGACTGCACCTGCGCCTGGCTATCGATGCCGTGATTCAGCCCGTCTATGCCTGAGCCGCCCGTGCCCGTGATGGAGATCGATCCGCTCTGGGTTTGCAGCAGGCCGGTTTTCAGAAGAACACCGATGTTCCCCGTGTACGTTCCAGAGCCGCCTGTAGCCAGGGTGGAGCCCTGCCCGATGATCGATATGGAGCCGGTCTGGGTCGCGATCACCCCGGATCCTCGCAAGTAAACGCCGACGTTGTCTTGCTGGCTTCCGCGACTTGTGCCTTGGATGTTGACGGCACCCGAGCCACTGGCTTGAAGCGTGCCTGCGATCTCAACACCAATCTGATTGGACGCACCAGTGGCGCTTTGGCCGATCAGAGAGATGTTTCCGCTGCCTGTGGTTTGCAAGGTGCCATAGCCGCCGACATAGATGCCACCTGCAGCCTCCAAACTCAACGGGCCATCCGTACGTACGGTCCCCCCTACAAACAGCGTGCCGTTATGGGCGCCGCTGAAGGTGTGGACGTCGATCGTGCCTTGCGTTGACTGTTGGAAATCTGCAGTCACCTGTAACGTACCGATTCCGGGTTGCACTGACAGCGTGCCACCCACGAAGGTACTTCCCGTGACAAGCCCGCCGTCCTGATTCAGCACAGCCATGGTGGTGCCCGTCGGCGCAGTCAATGCAAGGGTGCCCTCTTGAACGACCACCACGCCCAGCGACAGGGGCCCAGGGTGATGGAGGTGAAGCAGACCACCCGTGAGGTTTAGATGCAGGGGCTCAGCCAGCAAGCTGCCCACGCCAGCGTCAATATTGCTCGTGCCCAAAGCGGTCAACGTAGTGCCCGATACGCCCTGCAAGACGGATCCGGGACCCATCAACTTCAAATTTCTGGAGTTCAGGGTCACCGATGATGAGGGTCCCGTGTGCCCCACCTGCAACGTTGCACCGTCAGCCAACTGTGTGGCTGCGCTGGACTGGCCTGTTCTTGACCATGTACCGCCCGTCCATTGATGACTGGTGGGGCCAGCCTGCAGTGTCAAGGTTCCCGATCCTGTCAACGTGCCGCCGGTCTGCGTGAAGGCGGCGACTTCTGCGCTGCCGATTAGCTCGAAGCTTCCCCCCGCAAGCTGTAATGACCCCAAGCTGATGGTGGGCTGGGCGCTTGCATGGCCCAGCGCCAGGCGGCCGGCCAGCACGCTGAGCAGGCCCTGGTTGGTCAATGCCCCAGCGGAACTGAAGGTGCCGCCGTTCAGTGTGAGGGCTGAGCCTGTGAGAAGTGAGGTTGAGTAAGTGACCGCGAGGAGTCCGCCATCTCCGATCGTGAGTGACCCCCCGTTGCCCAGGGTCAGGGAGTAGATGCTGCTGGACGTGCCGCTTGTCGTAAGAGACACCGAGTAAGTGCCCAGGTTGACGTTGGACCCGGAGGAGGGAAGCGTGTTGTTGGTCCAGTTGGCCGGATCGTTCCAATCGTTGGTTACGCCTCCGTTGTCCCATATGTCGGGCTGTTCCTGCGGTGGGGTGCCGTAAGTCAGAGCCACACCGCCGCTGGGATAGCTCACGGAGGCCGTGCCAGCGCCATTCACCAGCCCGAAGGTCCCGGCAGATGTAATCGCCGACAGCACACTTACCGTTCCAGCTCCACCCGGCCCCTGAACGAGCAACATTCCACCCAGGCTGGCCAAGCCAGTGACTGCTAAGTGGTCGGAATTGCTCGCACCAACGTCAATGGCAAGGGTGCCGGCCGAGCCAAGCGTCAAGTTACCCGCTACCGTCAGAGTACCTATCGTGCCCGAAAGCGCACCGGGGGCGATCTGGCCGTTGTTGGTTAGGGTATTGCTTCCCAGATCCAAGGTGCCTTCACCCGCAATGACGCCAGTGACAGCATTGCTGAGGTTGAAAGGGAGCGTCAGGCGTGTGCTGGGTGCGGAACTCAGGGTACCTGTGTTCGTTAGGCTTCCAGAGCTGGACAGGAATGCCAAGGTGCCGGACTGGATGTCGATAAGGCCGGCGTTGGCGAGGGTGACGCTGGCGCTGCCGTTGCCCAGGGTGGTGGGGTTGGCGCCGGTCTTGTTGAGGGTGCCTGTGTTGGTGTTGGTGAGGGTGAGGGAGCCCAGGTTGTTCCAGCTGTCACCGATATCCGAGCCGGACAGGTTGAGGGTGCCGGCGTTGGAGATGGCGTTGGTGCCGGCGTCGAGTTCGAGGCGGCCGGTGATGTTGACGGTGGCGCCGGCGTCGATCTGCAGGGTGCGTCCGGCCAGGGTGTTGGTGTTGTTGAGGCCTGAAAGCGTGAGGCTGGCGCCTGTGGGCACGACCACGGTGCCGCCGCCGCTCCACTCACCGTAGGCAGCGCCGCTCCAGGTGTGGGCGCCCGCGCCCAGGGTGAGGATGCCCGAGCCGCCAAGCACGCCAGCGGTCTGGGTGAGGGTGCCGACGGAAGTCGCGGCGTTGAATTCGGTGGTGCCGCCCGACAGGTTCAGGGCGTTGGTGTTGACCTGCGGGGTGAAGGAGGCTGTGCCGCCGCTGGTGACGAGGGGGCCGCTGTGGCTGAAGTTCGCCGTGGGCATGGCGAAGCTGACGGAGCCGCCCGAGGTGGCGATGGTGCCCTGGCTGATGAACTGCGAAGTTGCCCCCAGGCTGAGCACCGCACCACCCGTCTGGAACGTGGCGCCGGAGCTGAGGTTGATCGTGCCAGTGCTGGAGCCGTTGCCCGCGGCGAAGTTCAGCGTGCCGGCGGTGATGTTGGTGGTGCCGGCGTTGGCGAGGGTGACGCTGGCGCTGCCGTTGCCCAGGGTGGTGGGGTTGGCGCCGGTCTTGTTGAGGGTGCCTGTGTTGGTGTTGGTGAGGGTGAGGGAGCCCAGGTTGTTCCAGCTGTCA
>Ga0315902_10008570_pt1 | contig 13830 bp, 14 predicted proteins | sample LakEriMetagenome_9_FD_203523 | JGI IMG/M metagenome (GOLD analysis project Ga0315902, IMG submission 203523) | Freshwater fungal communities from buoy surface, Lake Erie, Ohio, United States - Buoy 12 MA117 | ecosystem: Environmental > Aquatic > Freshwater > Lake > Lake biofilm | place: USA... | reverse complement strand
CTCCTGATTTCTGGAACTCTTTTAACAGCTCAGAATACATCTGGTCTGTTATTTTAGCGGTGGGTTTATTTTCCACCTCGTATCCTTTTTTGGCAAGATGCTCAACGAGTGTGGACAAGCCCACGTTTAGTTCCTTTACTATCTGAATAAGTTTCAACGGCATTCGATTTAATACTAATTTGCAGTGCAAAACTACAAAAGAGTTTCGTTAAATTATAATAGGAATTTCATCATTCCTCAAATTCCGCCGCAAGAACAGATAAAACTTCTTCAATTGTTTCAGTTTCCAGGTCTGTGCGGCGAATTAGTTCTTCTTTGCTTAGGGTTAACACGCTTCTTGCTGTGTCACAGCCAATGCCTTTAAGGGCATCAATAACCCATCCTTCTATTTCGTCTGAGAATTCTTCTAAATCAACATCGTCGATTTCAAATTCCTCATTATTTCTAAATACATCAATCTCAAATCCAGTAAGTAAACCCGCTAATTTAATATTTGTTCCCCCTTTTCCAATAGCCAATGAAACCTGCTCCGGTTCTAAAAACACTTTTACGCGCTTTTTCTCTTGATTTACAGTGATGGAGGTTACCTTAGCTGGTGTGAGAGCACGCTGGATATACAATTGTAAATTGTTTGTATAATTTACAATATCAATATTCTCGTTATTTAATTCTCTAACAATACCATGTATTCTTGATCCCTTCATTCCGACGCAAGCACCAACAGGATCAATTCTATCATCAAAAGATTCCACAGCCACTTTCGCACGCTCGCCTGGCATCCTGACGATTTTACGAATAGAAATAAGACCATCTTCTATTTCTGGTACTTCCTGTTCCAATAGTTTCTCTAAAAATAAAGAATCTGTTCTTGAAGCAATAACCGTTGGGTTATTGTTCCTCATTTCTACCGATTTTATAACGGCCTTCACTAAATCTCCTTTGCGATAGTAGTCACCTTTTATCATCTCAGTTTTTGGTAAAATAAGTTCGTTTCCTGTAGCATCATCAACAATTAAAATTTCTTTCTTTAGTATTTGATGCACTTCAGCGGTAACTATTTCACCTAATCTATCATTGTATTTTTTGAATACTTCTTCTTTTTCAAGATCCATAATTCTTGAAATGAGGGTTTGACGGGCAGCCATAATAGACCTTCTACCAAAATCCTCAAGTTGCAACTGCTCGTAGCATTCTTCCCCCACCTCGTAATCAGCATCGATAGATATAGCCTCAGATATAGAAATTTGGCTTTTTTCATCAGCCACTTCTCCGTCGGGGACTATTTCTCTAACCCGCCATAATTCTAAATCGCCTTTTTGTGTATTAACAATGACATCGAAATTTTCGTCAGAGCCAAACTTCTTTTTGATTAGGGTACGGAATACATCCTCCAAAACCCTTACCATAGTAGGACGGTCAATATTTTTTCCATCCTTAAATTCTGAAAATGTTTCTACAAGGTTCAGCATAATTTTATCCTTTTAAAATGAAACCTTAACGAGTGCGTTTTTGATAGTGCTAAAAGAACACCTTTTCTCAAATGGGGTATTTACTTTTTTCTTCCCCTCTAAAATTTTTTCTTCCCAAACAATTAAAACACCTTCATCATCAGCTTCTTTCATAATACCAGTAACCTGACTGTCATCATCAAGGGTTATAACTAATTTTCTGCCCAAATGTTTTTTATATTGTCTGGGCAGACTTAGGGGACGACTAACACCAGGTGATGAAACTTCCAGGGTGTAGGTTTCGCCTAACCATTTATTTTCGTCTAAAATGCCTTCCAGAAACCGGCTGACCGTCCGACATATATCAAAGTCAACGCCTGTATCACTATCTATAAATACTTCGACTTTTTGTCTGACAGAAATACTGATATCCAATAAAAAGCAATGACTTATTTCAGGTTCCTGAAATTTTTCTGCCAATAAATAGCTTAGTTTTTCCTTGATTTCGTCCATAAACATTAAATTGGATTAAAATAAAAAAGAGGGTTATTTCCCTCTCACTTACTTTCTCCCATTTTTTACTCGGCAAAGATAATGAATTATTTTGTTTTTTTAATAAAAATCTTATTTTTTGAAATGATAAGGCTCATATTGTTTATTATTAGCCCCACATCATTTTCTTTTTTTGAACTTACATATAACTATCTTTGTTTTCTAAAATGATATGATTAAAACGGAAATTGGAAATGAACAAAGACACACTTTTACATAAGGCCTTAAAAGGTGAATTTTTATCCCCTGAAGAAGGTGTTTTTCTATTTGAGAATGTTCCAACCGCAGAATTGATGGAGGTGGGGAATATGATCCGTTTTAAACTCAATCCTGAAAAAAAAGTAACCTGGATTATAGATAGAAATTCAAACACAACGAATGTGTGTGTGGCTAACTGTAAATTTTGTAATTTCTACCGACGACCGGGTCACGAAGAATCCTACATTACTTCACTCGAGGAGTATGCAGTTAAAATTGAGGAAACTTTTAGGTTGGGCGGAGAACAATTATTACTTCAAGGTGGACATCATCCCGATTTAGGGTTGAGTTATTACGTTGACCTTTTTAGGGAACTGAAAAAACGGTATCCTCTTCTTAAATTACATGCTTTAGGGCCACCTGAAATTGCACACATCACTAAATTAGAGGGTTCAACTCATATTGAGGTGTTAAAAGCATTAAAGGAAGCCGGGTTAGATTCTCTGCCGGGTGCAGGGGCGGAAATTCTGGATGATAGGGTCAGAAGATTGATTTCTAAAGGCAAATGTGGTGCCGATGAATGGTTAGATGTCATGAGGGCAGCGCATAAAATTGATTTGACTACCTCCGCGACGCTTATGTTCGGTCATATTGAAACCAATTTGGAGCGAATGGAACATTTGGCTAAAATACGACAGGTTCAAAGTGAGAAACCCGCACATGCCAAAGGTTTTATAGCTTTTATTCCCTGGCCTTTTCAAGATGAAGATACTATTTTAAAGAAATTAAAACGGGCCAGAAATGCCTGTACCGGCGATGAATATATTCGAATGATTGCTTTAAGTAGAATAATGTTACCAAATGTTCAGCATATTCAGGCCTCCTGGTTAACCGTAGGAAAAACGGTAGCTCAGGTTTGTTTGCATTCTGGTGCTGATGATTTCGGTTCCATTATGATAGAAGAAAATGTCGTTTCCGCCGCAGGTGCCCGTTTTCGCTTTACGGCCAATGGTATTCAGGAAGCTATAACTGAAGCTGGTTTTGAACCTCAGTTGAGAAACCAGCAGTATGAATATCGTAGGCTACCTGAAAATATGGAACAACAAATTTTGAATAGAGAAGAAATGCTGGTCGATTAAATTACACCAATAAATGACATTCAATGAGGTTTGACAATGCAGAAGAATCAATAGCCTATATTCGGTCTAAAACAGATTTCGACCCTGAATTTGGGTTAATTCTGGGGACGGGTCTGGGTAATCTTTCCGATGAAATAGAAGTGGTGCACCAGTTTGATTATGCTGAAATTCCCTATTTTGCCATTTCAACGGTCGAAAGTCATAAAAGTAAACTCATCTTCGGTTTTCTGGCAGGTAGAAAGGTGGTGGCTATGGCTGGCAGATTCCATTATTACGAAGGATATTCTGCGGCGGAAGTTACCTTTCCTCTCATTGTATTGAAAAAATTGGGTATTCAGAGATTATTTATAAGCAATGCAGCCGGTTCCGTAAATCCCTCCATTTATGCAGGTGATCTGGTGCTTGTCCGTGATCATATTAATCTTACCCCCGATAATCCACTCCGGGGACTAAATGATGAAAGGCTTGGCCCTCGTTTTCCCGATATGTTACATGCTTATGACCATGAGGGTAATAAAAAAGTGCTGGCATTGGCTTCAAAATTAGGAATAAATCTCCACGAGGGCGTTTATCTGGGTTTACAAGGTCCAAATATGGAAACGCCGGCTGAGTATAAATTTGCTCATATTATTGGGGCTGATGTTCTGGGTATGTCCACCGTGTCAGAGGTCATCATGGCAAAATATTTATCTTTACCTCTTTTCGTATTTTCCATTGCAACAAACAGGTGTTATCCCTTAGATGAAATAGGGGTTTCATCGGTGGAAGAGGTAATAAAAATGGCTCAGAAATCAGGAGTTACCTTATCAAAACTCATCAAGGAAATTCTCCTGACACTCTAATACGATACTATGTTGGCAAAACGAATTATTCCTTGCTTAGATATTAAAGATGGTAGAACGGTAAAGGGCGTGAATTTTGTAGATTTGAAAGATGCCGGTGATCCAGTGGAACTTGGAAAGCGATATTGCGATGAAGGGGCCGATGAACTTGTATTCTTAGATATCACCGCAACGCACGAGAAACGGAAAACATTAGCTGCTCTGGCTAAGAATATTGCACAACATCTGAATATTCCTTTTACTATCGGTGGTGGAATCTCTTCTGTGAACGATGCCTCCTATTTATTAGAAGCAGGAGCAGATAAGATTTCTATAAATTCTGCCGCAGTTAAAAACCCGAATCTCATTAATCAATTGGCAGATACTTTTGGAAATCAATTTGTTGTCGTTGCGATAGATGCCAAACAAATAAATGGAGAATGGTTCGTTTTTTTAAACGGTGGTAGGCTGCCTACTGATATCCCTCTCCTTCAATGGGCAAAAGAAGCTGAAAATAGAGGGGCAGGTGAGATATTGTTCACCTCAATGGATCATGACGGGACTAAAAATGGATTTGCCTGCCAGGCATTAGCTGAAATGTCCGATCTGGTTGGTATTCCCATTATTGCCTCTGGCGGTGCAGGAAATATCAATCATTTTTCAGAGGTTTTTACCGTTGGTAAAGCTGATGCAGGTCTGGCTGCTTCTATTTTTCATTTCAATGAAGTCAACATTCCGGAACTTAAGCAAGCGCTTAAAAGTAGTGGAATTTCTGTAAGATATTAATAACTTATAATGCAAACTAACGCTCTCGCAATACCCGATTTTTCAAAAAATGAGCTTGTCCCAGCTATTATTCAAGATGTAAACACCGGGGTAGTACTCATGTTGGGGTATGTTAATGAGGAAGCTTTCAAGGTAACGCTAAATACCTCAAAAGTAACTTTCTTCAGTCGGTCTAAAAATAGACTGTGGATGAAAGGGGAGTCCTCAGGCAATATTTTACATCTAAAAAGTTGGCACCTCGATTGTGATGCTGATACGCTGCTTTTTTTTGTAGAACCAACAGGGCCAGTGTGTCACACGGGTGAAGATACCTGCTTTTCTTTGCCAAATAAAAAGGCAGACTTTTTAAAAACTTTAGAAAGTATTATTAATAATAGAAAATCAGAGGGTCAGTCAAGTTCCTATACTGCCTCTCTTTTTGCAAAAGGCATAAATAAAATCGCCCAAAAGGTTGGGGAAGAAGCGGTCGAATTAGTCATTGAAGCCAAAGATGATAATATAAACCTGTTTTTAAATGAAGCAGCTGATTTGATGTATCATTATCTCATTTTGCTGTCAGCTAAAAATACCTCCCTGAACGATGTAACGGAGATATTGGAAGAGCGGCATAAAGTTCAAATCAATCATAAATAAGACTATAACTATGACTTTACAAGACATTACAGCTCAATTTGAAGCTCAGTCAGGTAATTTCCCATCTATTGGGAAAAGTATTAAATTTCAATTTAATGAAGGTGCGGTTTTTATCGATCTTAATGGCGCATCACCGCAAATTAGTAATGCTGATAGTGACGCAGATTGTACTATTGTTACCAGCATTGAAACCATGGAGCAACTTCGTAGCGGTTCTTTAAATCCTATGATGGCTATTATGAGCGGTAAAATTAAAGTAAAAGGAGATATGAGCGTGGCAATGAAATTGCAGTCTATGTTGGGCGCTTAATCCGAAAAAATTTCATTGAAACGTTCTTTCAGATTGGGATAGAATCAATATCCCAATCTGATTTTATAGTTATTCTTTCCTTCGTTTCCGGGTGATTAAAGTGCAATTCTGAAGCGTGAAGACCTATGCCCTCCCTCTTCCAGAGCTTTCCACCATATAGTACATCTCCCGCAATCGGGAAACCAATTGAAGCTAATTGCGCTCTTATTTGATGGTATTTACCCGTCATCAACTCGATATTTAACAACGTTCGATGTCCAACTAAGCTTATCTTGCTGAAATTCAGCTTTACCTCCTGGTTTGCCTGGCTTTTTTGTTTGGATATTATAGCTTTTTTTTGTAAAAAATCCTTGTGAAGGTAATCTTTAAGGCTACCCGAGGGATTGGGAACTTCTCCGTCCACCAAAGCTACATAGTATTTCCGAACGGTCCTTTTTTCAAACTGGGCATTCATTATTTTTAAAACTGAGGGCTTTTTAGCAAAAAGGATAATCCCACTGGTTGGACGGTCCAAGCGATGAACAATACCTACAAATGGTTTTTTAGCAGTTAATAAAAGGTGAGAATAGACTAAGTCTTCTAAAGTAATGATTTGAGGTGAAATTTTTTCTACAGCTATTCCAGCCGGTTTGTCCACAATAAGTAGAAACTTGTCTTCAAAAAGAATGCGTTGTTTAAACTGTTCGGGGGACATATCCTGATGTATTTAATGGATTAAAATAAAAAATAATCGTACATTTGAAAAAATCAAAGTTACTTTAAATGAAATTAGCAATATTTTTTCATTCTGCTTTATTGTGCTTCCTAATGTTGCAAACCGCTTGCGACGGTAAAAAGGATGACTCATTTCCAACATTATTACAAGGAAAATGGCAACATATTGACGATAAAACGAACTTTTTGATTTTTGAAGGAAATAAACGGAAAGAAATGGCTGAAGGAATGGAGGACTGGGATGTTGAAGAAATAATCATTTCTGATCAATGCAAAAATAATTCAAATCCCGCGAGTGACCCTAATCAGGAAAAAGGGTTTTATATCTCTGCCTTAACCTCTGATTTATGTTGGTACATATCTTTTGTCGATGAGGAAACCTTGTCCTTAATTTATATGGGAAGAGGAAATACATTAACTTATAAAAGAGTTAGATAAACATAGTATGCACTATCATCAGGGATGTAGGGTATAAAGTCTTGATTTATTTAAATGCCGATTAGATCACAGGAAGCGAAATAAAGGTATCAGTATTCCAGGACGACATGTGTTTACTAAAAAACTGGTCACAATAAAGGCATATATTCTTCAATGCCTCAGTTTGTCTTTTAGCCTCTTCAAAAGATATACCCAGATGTTCCCCCATTTTTTGAGGTTGCCCATCATTTAGTGCCATAAATACTGGATGAGTACTCACTTTTTCTAATATTTCTGATACTTTTTGAGTTCTGGCATCGCCCATTGGGTATTTAGTTCCTGGACAACAAGGGTTTATTTTCCATAGCTGAATACTTACTTCCTGAGATATATCGGTATGACCACCAAGAAAATTTCTCGCTCCCGAATGAATAGAACAGAAATTATGATTCGGATCTTTTGTCCATACATCTGTTTTTAATGCCCTGCCTCTCGCCCAATTTCCACCCAACCATAGGTCCTCCGTAGATCCCCAATAGGCCCAGCTTACCTTCGTGTTATCTAAAAGATAGGAGGTTTCAGCATCATTGTCACAATAGATGTTTCGACTGGAAAATAAGGCTTTTAATCTGGACAAATGGTTTTCTTTATGGGTATGAAAACGATCTATGCTGGCAATGTCAATGCGTGTAACACCAAGATCGAGTAATTTGTCCAGTATTTTTTCATTCAGCAAATCGCCATTGGTTTGAAGCATTATTCTGGTAGCGTTACCGTATTTGGTCTGAAGGGCGGCGAGAATTTCATATAAAATCTTTTTTTCAGACAGAGGTTCACCACCTGATAGTATCAATCGGTCTATTTTGTCGGGCAAATTGTGAACAATCCTGAGGCAATCTTCTACATTCATCCTTTCTCCGGAAGGTCCAGAGTTGTTGTAACAATGATCGCATTGGTCATTACACAATTGAGTAAAAACCCAATAAAGGGAAGGGACATAATTGAAATCAGACATTTATTCCTGGTTGAACATTTACTTTAGCGTGTAAACTACGGTATTTGTTAATATTTTGCTCAAACCAGCGGCATGAACCTCTATTTTATTCATATCGCCAATAGGGAAAAAGATATCAGTCATTGCGGTAAGTCCTTCATCTGCAAAAAGTTCAACACTTGATTTGTCCAATATTATTTTCATACTTAAGCTAGTATTTTGGGACAAACAGGGGGAAAAATGTTTGCCAGGAAAAGCTTTATTAAAATCGGAAATTCCGGCTTTTACCCTATCGATAAAATAACGGTTTGACGCAGGGTCAAATCCAATTTTCAGGGTATCTTTTTCAGGACTGGATATTAAAATAGTGAATTCTCCTTGAAGCGGTTTGCGGTTAAAACTAATATTTAATTCACAAACAAGCGGATTTTTTTGGAGAATTAAAAGTTGGTCGTCCACTATATTATTTTTAGAAATAGCTATTTTATTCTCCTTATACGATTCAAATTCTCGAACTATTTCACTTTTTAATTTCCATTCCTTCTCAGCAATGTTTACCAAAGTAACTTCTCGGGGTAAAGTCATAGCACTTCTCCAACGATAGGTAGGAACCTGTTGTGCATATTGCCAGTTGCTCATCCAACCGAGCATCAGTTTTCTGCCGTCTTGAGCGGGAATATCGGACCAGGAAACCATGGCATAATTATCTGTTCCGGCATCCAGCCAGTACTGTTTATTTTCAGGTTGACTGTTGACAAAACGGTGTCCGTCGAAATCACCTATAAAATAACTTGTTCCCGTTCCACCATTTGGTGCACCAGATTGCATACTGACTACCAAAACCCATTTTATTTCATTTGACCCCTCTATTTTTAAGGGGAAAAGATCGGGACATTCCCAAAGCCTTCTATCATCTTTAAGGCCATATTCAGATTCAAAATCCCATTTTTTCAAATCTTTAGAGGAATAAAACATCGTTTTATCTTTGACGGCAAGAACCATAATCCATCGTTTAGTTGTATCATGCCAAATAACTTTAGGATCTCTGAAATCTTTAAAACCCGGATTAGAAATGACTGGATTTTGTTCGTATTTTTTCCAGGTTCTACCTTTGTCTAGGGAATAGGCAATGCCTTGGGTTTGAAAATCAATGGCGCCTGCTTTTTCTTTGTCAGCATCATGGTAAGTAAAAATAGCGACCATTGGCGGATTATCTATGCTGCCAAATCCGCTTGTATTTTGCCAATCGATGACGGCACTTCCAGAAAAAATATATCCATGGGAATCAGGAAACAGCGCAATGGGTAAATGTTCCCAGGTAATCATATCTTTACTCACTGCGTGTCCCCAGTGCATGGGACCCCAGACATTGGCCTTTGGGTAGTATTGGTAGAACAGATGATATTCACCTTGGTAATATACCATGCCATTCGGATCATTCATCCACATCGAATCAGGGGTAAAATGATACTTTGGCCTGTATTTTTCGTCATCCCCTACCGTATTATGGTTAACAGGGTTCGTTGCACTCACACCCAAAAGATAGATCGCTAAAAACTGTAATATGTAATGTATTCCCATTGTAATAGATGTGTCACCCCTTCAGGGGATTGATTATAATTTCATCAACCTGGTGGGATGATGAGTTTTGAAGCATCACGCAGCCCTGTTAGGGGCGACATCTTATTAGATATTTAGCCCAACGGGACAACATATCACATTTTAAATTTTAATCATTTTTATTGGAAACACCGAATCAATTGAGGAATAGAGATAATAAACTCCCGAAGGAATATTTCCAAAATATTGATTTTCAATATCATAGCCTTGATAAATAAGTTGACCAAGGCTATTTTTTAAAATGAGTAAAGGTTTAGCATCAAAATCTTTCTCAATATAAATAAATTGGTTGAAAGGATTTGGAAATGCCAATAACTTTTTTGTGTGGGGTGAGATGGAAGAACTAACTAAGGTTTGGCAAAAGGAATTTATGCCAAGAAGTTTTGCTAATTCATTGCATAAAAAGTAATAATTAGCAATATCGGCATCTGATAATTTCTCGGTTAATAAATCTTTTGTTTCCAGAGGATCGTTGGAAAGATTGAATAATTTTTGTTTGCCATTATCAAATTTCATTAGTTTATAATGTCTGTTGCGGATAGTTTTTCCGTCATTTGCATCGGTAGTTAATTTAAAAATTTCGCTGAATGTCCAGTTTCGAATACTATCTGAAGTATTTTTTAAAATAGGCAAAAGGCTTTTACTATCAATGGTAACATTGATGGGAACTGAAGATCTCCATGAATCAAATCCAAAGGATTCTATAATGGTAGCAAATAAATCTGAGGCGTTCACAAGGGCATTACTACTTCTATTTGGATTTTTAACAATGGGTCCAGCTATAATGCAGGGAACAGAAATTCCATATTGGTAAATTGTTCCTTTTGAATTATTGGTCGCTGGAATTTTAGATGTGGAAGGCGTATTTCCATTATCACCAATGAAAATAATATTTGTATTCTCAAATTTGTCTAAAGCTCGCAGGCTATCACAAAGTCTTCCAATTTCCTTGTCCATAGCTTGTATCATAGCTTTAAAATACCATCTTGGTTTTGATTGGATATCAGCAGCTGTGCCACTCAAATTATTGAATTGATGAAGAGATGCTGGAGGTAAATGATAAGGTGAGTGGGGGGCATTGAATGCCAACCAAAGGAAAAAAGGCTTATTAGGGTTTACTTGTTTAAGCCAATGAATAGCATTATTCACATTTTCCGACGTGGCATAATTCGTGACGGTAGATTGGACGCCGTTGGTATATTTAGTCCAATTGTTGTAGTTTGTAATCTGTCCTGTAAAGGGACCTTCAAAGTGATGATACCCCAATGCGAGAGGGCTTTTTAAATTTGAGGATGGGGAAGGTTGATTCAAATGCCATTTGCCAATACTTGCCTTTGCAATGCTGGGATTGAAAATATGTAACATTTTAGGGATGGACATTTCTGCGGTATCAATAGGCTTGGAACCACCTTCGCCACCAACAATACCACCTACGCCAGTTCTAAAGCCATATCTCCCCGTTAAAATGGAACTTCTCGTTGCTGAACAAACTGGATTGGACATCATATTGGTAAATTTTACCCCAGTCTGCATTAAGCGTCTTATGTTTGGTACATCGACCGTATCTCCGTCATTTTCATAGAAACCAAAATAATCTGAACCTAAGTCATCAGCAATGATTAAAATGGTGTTTGTTTGGGCAAATGAGAGGGTTAGTAAACATAAAAACAGGGAGATAAATAAACTTTTAAGCATTCATTTAAATTAACGGTAGAAAATTCTACAACCAAAGGATAGGGTTTCATTCAATATGACAGGTAGATTTTTCAAAAGAGCATCCACATTATTCGCAACGTAAGGAGTGGCGATGGAGGGTTTTTGCCCATTATCATCTATGGCACCCTTATATTTTATCACCCATCGATTCTGTTCTTTCCAAATGATAAAGGCAGATGGGGTATGTTCTGCGTTAAAATTTTTTGCAACCAATTGATCCACATCATGGAGATAAGGAAATTTAAATTTATCATTCTTAGCCTTTAACTGCATATCCTTAAAGCTTTCATCCTCGTAAACTAGGGTGTCCATTGAGTTAATGGCAAGAAGTGGTACATCCAACGCTTTATATTTTGTTGAAAGTTCGTTGAGCCTTTTAGAATATAATTTGGCAAAAGGACATTCATTACAAATAAAAACGACAATAAACCCTTTTGCATCAGGAAATGCCTTTGTTGAAATCGTTTTATTATCTACATTTTTTAGGGAGAAATCCTGAATGGTTTTTGAAGGATCTCCCATATTTAATAGAAACCCAAAAATTATTGGTATAATTACGAAGTTAGTAAAAGGAATATATCTAATCATCTTATTCGGTCTTTATAAATGTTTTTGAACCAGTAATCATATTATTTTGATTTGTCAATAAGAGATGATATATACCTGTTTTTAAGCTGTGTATATCTATACCATTTTCTAATTTTGGTTGAGGTAACATTAGTTTTGTCCTACCTGATGAATCAATTACCTTAATATAATAGGCAGATTGATTTGGGGTATTGAAGCGGATAAAAATTCTATCCTTTGCAGGATTCGGGTAAATATTGAAATCATTATTCAAAGGGCTTAGATTTTGAGTAGCCGTGGTATTGGTTACAATAAATTGCCCCATCATGCCTTCATCTTCATGCAAAGCGATATGACAATGATACATAAACGGATGCAGAGGGTCGGCAAAATCATCAAATTTAGCAATGAATTTTACTACGGAATTAGTATTGCCGGTTCTTCCAGGTACAAAAACCACATCCTTCCAACCTGCCTGAGTGGCATCGGGAGCGACGCCATTAATACTTAGAATATTAAATTCAACATCATGAATATGGAATGGATGTCCAAAAATGGAGGAACTCGTTATTTGCCATATTTCTGTATTGTTTAGTGGAACATTATATTCATTATAATTTAACTTGAATGGTTTACGATTTATTAAAAAGGCATTTGGTCCTAAAATATTTGGGAACCCCATACTATCCGAGATAGTTAATTGTCTGGTTAACTGAGCATCAGAAGCCTTTAAATAGGTATTTGCAGCTAAATTGTTAGGAATAGTAGTGACAGGATTTGCCGTAGGAGAAGCTACATTTATTCTTAAAATATTAAAATCCTTTTTGCCCAAAAAATTAGCAAATGGGCCATTTACGAAATTTTCTCCACCGGGAATATTATTTCCCAGTAAAGAATTATAGGCTTTTAAATCGACATTCGACCCGTTCTGATTCGTAAAATTTACCAGAATTTCAATCCTCTCGCCAGCATGAAGCAGATATTTAGTCTTTGCAACGGGCTCATTTAATAAGCCTCCATCTGAGGTAATGACATAGAAGGTGCGGCCATCACTAAAGCCTATATTAAAAGATCTTTCGATGGCAGCATTTAAAACCCTGAACCTTACCACTTGTGCAGGAACGTCGTATTTGGCTCGAAGGGTCATGTTTGTTAACATACTATCGCCATAGGGAACGATGGAAAATTGGTTCGAACTATTGAAATCTCTGTCAGTAAGTACGAGTGGAATATCATCAACTCCATATTTTCTGGGTAAAGCTAATGACCTTTCTTTTGCATCTCTTACGATTAAAAGGCCGCCAATACCTTTGGTTATCTGCTCCATGGTCATTTCATGTAAATGGGGATGATACCAATAGGTTGCTGCTTCGTTTTTAATGGTCCAATATGGTTTCCAAATGGTATTGGGTGGAATAATCTGGTGTGGCCCTCCGTCCATTACCGCGGGAAGATGCATGCCATGCCAATGAATAGTAACACTATCTTTTAATTTATTCTGGACGTTCATCTGAATCATATCGCCCTTATTCACAAAAATGGTTGGCCCCCAGAACTTGCCATTGATTCCGCCAGTAATCGTTTGATTTCCTGTATTTACAATTTGTGCAAAGGTATCTAAGATACGTAGGTTGAAATTGGTACCGCTCAATGTATCCGGAATCCATAGATTGTTGAAGGACTGACCATAACTATGAGAAATTAAATTCAATGAAATGGATAAGACTAATAAAAATTGCTTCATTTTTTAATTTTGTGATATTGATTTGAAATGCTCTTAATCTTAATTAAGGCATTAATGCCAAATCTGTACTCATTCTTTCTAGAAAATAGAAAAAATATTTTTCCTGATTTCCAAGATGTTGAAATCACACACATCCCATTAAAGATATGTCACTCCTTCAGGGAAATAGAT
>Ga0315902_10008565_pt1 | contig 13836 bp, 12 predicted proteins | sample LakEriMetagenome_9_FD_203523 | JGI IMG/M metagenome (GOLD analysis project Ga0315902, IMG submission 203523) | Freshwater fungal communities from buoy surface, Lake Erie, Ohio, United States - Buoy 12 MA117 | ecosystem: Environmental > Aquatic > Freshwater > Lake > Lake biofilm | place: USA... | reverse complement strand
GGCATCTACTACTACAGAGGTACTACTTAAATATGACATACGAAAGTGGCTTTTAAATAAATATATTCAATTTGGTTTTTTATTGTATCAAGTTCTGCTGTTTCAAGGCTTTCACGACATTACCGGCGTTATCTCTAACTGGTGGATCTATGTACTGAGGGAATAAAAGTCCATTCTCAACTAGACTCTGATCTTTAGGGTTATATCTAAGCATCACATTAGTTTCATCTGGCACGTGTTTCCAAACTATATACCTACAGGCTTTAAATTGAGCACCTGTTATAGACTCAACTGGAACTCCTGAGCCTGAAGTAAATAATGCTAGGTTTACAGGTTTATCTAATTCAGCTAATAGTACAGACCCTGTTATATTATTCACGCTTCCTGACTGTCTTACATTCTTAATTACATACTCAAATCTTTCATCCCAACCTAAAGATGAGGTATTGTAGAAAGAAATTCTATCTCCAGTTTGTAAAGTAAAAGGAAGTATTGCTGGAGGAAGTGATGATCCTGGCCAATAAGGATCGGACACAGAATTAAACGTAATAGGTCCTACTGCACTATTGTAATAGTAAGACATAGTACAGTTAAATATTATTTCGTTAGATTGAGATAGATAATACAAACATGGTTGAGAGCTAGTAACTTCTGTTTGATAATACGTAAATGTATTAGACCCTCCTCCTGTAGAACCTCCAGTTCCACCAGCTGTTATGCTATCAATTGTTATGTTACAGTTAGGGAAAGGAACAGAGCAGCCAGATTTGTAAGGCCAGTGTGTTCCATTATACTCGCTAGCACCACTACCTTGACCAGAATTACCCCAACTACTTAGTGTGAGCCCATATCCAGTAACACCACTTTCTTGAGAAGACAGTACAACAATAGTTACATTTTCACTAGCAGAACAGTCCTCAGAACCTATATTTAATTGAGCAGTTACATTAATGAATATTTTAGGATGCGTTCCAGGAGTTCCTGTATAAGAGGCAGATATATAAAATTGGTAATCACTAGTTCCACCACATCTTTGTCCTGGTGTAGGACTTGCTTCTATTTCATTTTCTGTAACCCACCAAGATAATTGCCAGTTGCTAGGATCTAAATAACCAGAACTAGGTGTTAAACCTGAACCTTGAGTAATAATTGTTTCAACTGGTTTAGTTAAAGTAAATGATTGATAAGTTGCTGAACCACTTATATTGTGTAAAATAGGAAGGTATCTCCAACCGCCTTCATAGATCTCAAGATCTGGATTATTTGCTAGTTGTTGGGTGTATGGGTTAGTTTCATCATAGTCAAATAGAGATATATTTGTAGTCTCTTGCGATTTGAATATATTTTGTACAGAGAATAAATTCTTATTTGCTTTAGTTAAGTCAAGTACATTTTGATTGTTATCTATAATGTATTTGATCTGAGCATTTGATCTGTTAGGTAAAAATAGAGACGCTGAATAAATGTTTACAAGATAAGCATATTGATATTTTATTTTATCAATAGCCGCAGTGTCACCGTATGAAATGTTTGCTGAGCTTTCTGTATTATATTCTTCACTTATTGTTTTTGATCCACGATATCTTGGTATAACTGATCTTTCTAGATTATAGTTATAATCTTGTACTTGCGCGTAAGGACTATTAGGATTGGTATATGTAGCGTAGTTGTTTATTTGTGCATTATTAATAGACTGAGTAACTATTCCGTAGTTAACAGGAATTAATTGATCAGAATTATAATCAAGATCAAATAGCTCAACAGATCTTACAGACGCAGTTACATTTTGATATAATGCACCTAAATTTACTTGAATAAAACCAGAACCTGTACCTGGTAAATTTGAAGCTTCAGATTGATCAAATGCTTGTCCGCTGGATCCTACTATTTTTGATCCACTAAATTCTCCGTTATATAATTCTATATTTTGTGAACTAGAATAAGAAGCCTCTCCTAAAGGTGTTATTACAAACCCTGACCAATTAGCAGATCCAGATATTGCTCCACCATAACTAGCACTAATGTTAAGCATATCAATAGACTGAGAATAGTCATTGAATGTTACAGTAGGTTCATGACGAGCATATTTGTTTCTTTCGTATAAATGTGACTTAATTATAATACCTGTAGATACATTTGCTCTAGCAGGTACAAAATCTTTAATGACTTTAAATAGAGAGTTATTGTAGAACTTCAACAGTCTTACATATTCCCAAACACTATTAGGCTGAGTATATGTTGCAAAATATGCATTACTAGCACTAACTAGAGGTTGATATGATGAAGAGTATTGATATCCTGGAGCTCCTATTAATTGGTTAATGTCAAAATATCCTTGAGATGCAGTAATATTTGTATTGATTACATCGGCTGGAGAAAATCCAATCTCTACATTTGTATTATTTAATCTATCGTTATTTGTATAGTATTGTAATGTAGTATATGGAGATAAAAGAGAAGAAGACAGTTCTAAACTACCAGTTACAATACCAGCTGAACCTGTAGTTATTCCAATTTTAAAATCAGAAGTATTAATATCTAAAACACCATCAACTGACCCAATAGGGTTTCCTCCAAACTCACGAACTGTTAATATACTTTCTGGTACACCATACGTTGCGATAAGCGCCTTAATACCTCTTTCTGTACCTTTTGTTTTTAGTAGATACGGTAGATTGTGATAGAGTCTTTTATATAACTCATCTTGTATAGTGGCAGCAGGAAGTGTCGTTAAACTTGAAGTGACATAATTAGTGATGATCTCTGATCCTGTTGGAGGAAGTAAAGATCCATCTTCATTGATACCAAATAATGTGTAATATAGGTTATCCGATACGTTAGTATTTGTATATAACTGCACACCAAAGCCGCGTAATGCGTCAGAAACGAGGTCTAATGATATACCGGTATCAGGGTTATTTGTGGCATTGTATCTATTAGAAACATCTTTATAGTATAACCATATATTGTCAAAGTGTTGACCAATCATGTCAACGAAAGTGACATATGGTTGATTACTTGAATCATCTAGTAAATATTGAGGAATGACATTACGAAGAGCATCTTTATTAGTTGTATCATAATAAGACGCACTAAACAGTAATGATTGTGTAGTAGGTGTTGGTACAGTGGTAGTACTTCCTAGAAAATTGGTAGCTTGAGAAGACGTAACTGAATATAGGGCGTATGGTTGAGTCGTATTACTTTTTGGCCAAGCCCAACTAGATGAATTAAAATATAAAAAGTATTCGTATATATCAAAATTCTTAATTATGTTGTCTATTTGTTGTTGCAGAGAATTAATGCTAGAAGTAACAATAGTAGAACTTCCAGCACCACCTACAATAGATTGTTGAGAAGATAGATCTGCACTTTTAGATTCTATTAGTTGCAACTTGTAAACAAAGTTTCTAACTCTTTCCTCAGCATTAGAGAAGTGGATAAAGTTTGAAAAACTGCTATAATCAACATTAATATCAACAGACTTATCTTGGTAGTAACTTAATAGTTTTTGAAACGATGAACTTACTGGACTAGATATTAAATTATTGTAGTTATAGTATGGTGTAGTTTGCCCGTTCTTTGTATTAACATTAACATTAAAATTAGGACCACGAAGACCATTGATATCTTGTTGAGGATCTACTTCTACTTGAATATCTACGTTAAAACTAACTGACTCAGCTACCTTATCTACTATCCATAGTTGAGATTTTATATCAAATTCTGTAGGTAAAGGCTCGTACAGTTTTATTAAAAGATAACTACCTTCTTCATCTTCTGTTAAAGCTACATTATTTGCAGTTATGATTTGATTACTACCAAAGTTAAGATAGAATATTGGGTAGTAATTTTTTGTGGCAATGTATGCTTGATATTCAGAAAAACCTTCTCTTATTACTGCATCTGATAATACTTGAGATGCTAATTTAATTTCGCGTCTGGTTTGGGATATTTCTTTGATCCAATATTGAGTACCAAACTGAGAATTAAATAACTTTTTATAGAAGTTATATTGAATATTTAAATTACCTCTATTAAAACCTCTGTTTCTTAAATCTTTTTCTGGCTCTAAAGTTAGAGCAGAGTATGTATCGTTCTTTGGGTTATTAAGTAGATATGGATAATAATCAAAAGCATCATAGTCAAAATCTATTAACTGGCCTAATTGATCATATATAAATAACTCAATGTAGTCACCATTAGCTCCAAAAATAGAGTTAATAAAATTAGACGTGACTAACGACTTATCTAAAGGAGTTAGTTCTACAGGTTGTTTACCTTCACCAGAATATGTTATATTAACTAATTCCATTATATTAAGCTATTGATATCTGTAAACGACTGGTTTAAATCTAATAATTGTTGACGAAGTGAGTTAATCTCTTCAATGAGTGCTTGTTTTTCTGCATCTATAACTGATCCTCCAATATATTGTTGACTTTGTTCAACAAGATAGGTGTGAGAGTTAATAGATCCTGATACAGGTATTTCAAAGAAAAGATCTTGATAATACTGAAAGAACTCGTCTACAGTAATTTCAGGAGCTGTGTCTACAACATCTGGGGTAAGTAATTCCTCAAAATTTGTATCAACAGCTTTGGTATATGTGTTTATACCATATATTTCCTTAACTAACTGTACGTTTGCCATTATCTAACTACTTTAAAAATAAGGTTATTGTCTACTTCAAAAGATTCTCCGTCTGATAAAGTTGTTCTAATAAGTACCTTATAATATCTTTCTGGTTCTAGACCATTCATATACATGTTAAAATAACTACTAGTTGCATCACAACTAATCTTTGTATACGTAGTGTCAAAGTTTACTACCATGTCTTCTGTCTTTACATCTTGTAAAGCCCAATATGAAGTTTGTGGAAGGGCTTTATTAGTTGTATAAAAAGAAGACGTTGTAAACGTTCTAACAGGATATTTGTCTCTAGCGTTGATTCTGAATTTATACCTCTCAGTACCATATTTGTAGGTATCAGTATTATTGGCTAGAGTAATAACTGTATTAGAATTGTTTATGACACTTAAACTACCTGGAGAAAATGAGCTATCATCCCACTTCATTTCAATTGTAGGAGGATATATTGTATGAGTATCTACAGAGAAAAAGCTTAATGCAATGTAACTATTAGGATTGATTTCTATAGATTGAGGATGTTTAACAATGAACCCTGCGTTTAATGAACCACTAAACCAACTATCTACAATAGGTGTAACATTAACATCTATATCTTTATTTGCTTTGTAGTCAAAAGATTGACTTACAAAAGAACCAGTCCAGTTGCCACCTCCAGGAGTTAAATAATATTGAGCATTAGCCCAGTTGTTAGATGCACTTACAAAAGATCCTGTATTATACCAACAAACACCATTTCTTGTTTGAGGATTATCAGCTAGTTTACCGGTTCCCATATCCCAAGACTGTGAAACCTGTCCTACTAGTAAAGTATATTCTGTGGTAAGATTTTCTGCATTAGCTAAGTAAAGTCTTAAATTGGTTTGCCAAGATCCTGTTCTAAATGTTTTTATAGTGTTTAGATCTGAATTGCTAAATAATATAAGGGATCTTCTTAGATCATCTTGGAGAAGTGGTTCAGATGGTATAGGATCAACAAAAAAGTTAAGAGGTTGACTGCTATTTTTTACACTAACCTCTAATATCTCATCAAGACCTGTATTTCTAGCAGGTTGATTAGAATAAAGTGCGGCGTCAGCTGAAGCAAATATTTTATATACGGCCATTTTTATACTTTTATAATGTTACTACTCTACCTTGTATGTCTTGGTTTAAATATTTAACTTCGAATATTGACGGATCAAGTGATGGGTAGATTACACCATTCAAAGTTCCAGCTTGAATATCATAAGCATATTTAGAATATCCATTAGCTTCTCCGGTCTTATTTACAATGCTTACTGTTTTTACTGTTTGAACTCCTTCTACTTGATCTAGTATTGTATAAACATCACCTAAAATAATAGGTTCATTAATCTGCCAATTGTCTATATTAAAGAAGTCTTGAAGTGCTAGTATGCATCTTGCAATAACGTCTTGGCTAGTATAATTAGGTCTAATAATTATTTCAAAATTACATCCTATATTAATAATGTATCCTGGCTTTATATTCACAGCATCAGTTAGCATTCTATAGTCCTTCAAATATGTTTGAATGTTTTGTAGTATTGCTGGTGAAGGTACATCTAATTGACCTTGACTATTTAAACCTAATACATATAAACTTATAGAAAGAGGATCTCTTTGACCTGGATCCTGGTTCATATAGTTTCTAAATGTAGCATCGTCTTTTGTAATGTAGGCTTTAGCTACTTCACCATATTGAGCAGGCATAGACATTACTCTTGCAAGATAGTCTTCTTGAGTAACAGCACGAAGTTGAGTTGGATACTCAGCAGCGATATTAAATCTAAGCTGTTCTACAGAATCACCATCACCACCTCCTGCGGCAGGTTCAGGATTATTTACTACAATTGTATTTTGATATGTTGTATTTCCTGATACAGTATAAGAAACTAATTCAGTTAATTGATTAGATAATACATTTGCAGAAGCTCCGCCACCGACAAGGTATTGAAAAGTTATTGATGTATTCTTAGGAGCAAGTCCGTATGTTTGTGTAGTTACAAAGTTAGTTGGGTCAAATGAACTAGACAGTGTACTTAGACCTCCACCAGTTAAACCAACACTAACAGAATTAGGGTTTGGTATTATTGCGGTATCTGCTACTGAGTTTATACCTGCACCAAATTCAATATCTAATGATCCATCAACTCTAAATCTAGAAACATATCTTCTAGGTACAGTTAATTTTTGAATCATATAAGGAACCTGATTCTGATATTGATACAGGCTAGGATAATTAGCTGCTGTATTTTGTACAGGTTTTAATATATAGTCTTGAGCAAGATATGGTACTTCATACCAAGTATTACCACTAGAGTCTTTTGATTCTAGAATAGTAATGATATTACTGTCTTGCAAATTTATTGTGGTAAATCTTTGAGCAGCTCCAAAAGAGAATGTCTGGGTTTTAACCTGTCCAGATATTGCTTGTACACTTTTCTTTAAAAGATAAGATGTAGGAACATTAGACCCATTAATTGTATAAACTTCTATGATAGTTGGATCATAAGAAGATGATGTTGTAAAGTCTACTTTTTGAGGCACATAAAATAATACAGAGCTATCTACATTAGACTTAACTTGCATGCCTTGTTCGATAGTCATAGCATAAGAAAAATCTGGACTTGTACTAGCACCAACTGTAATAGAAGGAACTTGTTGATAAACATCTAACATAACTGTGGCCGCAGATGTTACCTTTGGTCTATAACCTAACATATAGGCCATAGTGTATAAGTTCCCTTTCTGTTTAGAATATTGTAAGTATGTCTCTTGAATCTGATTGTCTAAATAGAATGACAAAACGTCTCCTACATAAGAAGCCATTTCAATGAACATAGAACCAGGTGATGCCTGAGTAAAGTCATTATAGACTGTAGGATAATAGGCTTTTGCATACTCAATTAGGTCTGACCTAAACGAAGTAAAGTCTTTATTTAAATATTTTATATCTACCTGATTAAGCATCGTTACATGTTTTGTATAGCTACTGTTACTGAATCATTTTCATTTGATCTTATAAGACGATAACTAAATTTTATGTTTATAGAATTATAGTCTGGATTTCCTATAATATCTAGAGTCACTATCTGAACGTTTGGAAAGTAAGCTTCAATCTGAGTTCTGATGGACTCTTTAATATCTTCAAAAGTAGCTTGATCAATTTGCTCGAATAGTCTTGCTCTAAGGCCAGCACCAAAAGTAGGATTAAAAGGTCTTTCTCTTGGGTCGGTTAGAAGGAAGTTGATCAAGTTGTACTTAGTCTGATCCTTGGTTGTATATACGGTAGAAAATACGTTTTCAGCATCAAAAGGGATTTTGACACCAACACCTGTTGATGGTCTAAGGTCTACTACTGATATTTTCTTTAGTCCGTATGCCATTAGATAGCTCCTTTCTCTTTCAATTTACTCATTAGACCAGTAAAGTCTGGTACTTCATTTATTTGCACAGCCGCCAAGTTTGAACTAGGTCTAGCTGAACCAAGCATTCCTTCAACAGATCCTACAGATACCTGACTAGGCTGGAAGGCCATGGCAGGATGTACATCTGCAGAGGTCATAGAAAAGTCTTCATTCAACATGCTCTTAGCCGTATCATTCAAGAAGGCAGCCATAGGGTTATTAGAAGCAAACTTTATTTGAGGTCTACTAGCCTGGGTGTTCAATGTCCCAGGGATTTTAGACTTAACCTGCTCTTGAAGGGCCTTTTTAGGGTCTTTTACCGCAGGAGTTTGCACTTCCTTAAGTATTTTAGGTAGTTCTTCCTTTAGAACAGTACGAAGTTCTTCACGGATTAGCTTTCTTAGTGCATCAATTTGTGCCATATCTTATAAATATTTTACCTTGTATATTTTAACCTTGTCTAAGTTGCTGGATTTTTCTTTCAGCATCCTTAATCTTTTGAGTCCTATCTTTTATAATAGCTAGGCCGACAAATCCTTGAGTAGCCGCCAAAGCTATCTCTTTTTTCCAGACACCTATCTTATCTTCTAGCTGTTGTATTTTTAACTTATTAGCTACTGATTGCTGTTGTTTTACTAGTCCTGATGAGTATTTACCTCCTGGATCTGTAGACTTTAGGTCTCCTCCTAATGAGTTAATATTTTTAAGCATTTTTTCCCTGACTCTTCTTCTTAGAGCTCTTCCTCCAGGAAGGTTATTGGCAAATGTACTTAAACCTAGATCATCATCTTGTTCTTCTAGTGTTTCCACATCTGTATCTGTTAGTTGTATATTACTTAAATCGATCTCATCCTCTCCTAAAAATCTAGCGGCATCCAAGATAGTTATTTGATCTTCAGAATCTATACCAGAAAGTCCTGTAGAAACTAGCCCTTTAGATACAAGTAGTACTTTTACTTCATTAATTATAATCAAGTCTAAAGAAGCAAAAGTAGGAGTGGTTTGAACTACAACGTACTTATTAGAATCAGTAGCAATGCCATATCTTCTTTTTAAGTTAATGCCTTCATCTACAACTTGTTCAGTAACTATTTGAATTGTATAGTTACCAAACCTAGACTCAGCTTGTTTTTGTTGATTATTGTACTGATCAAGGAATTTTTGTAATTGGTTTCCTGTATTAGTTAGAGTCGATATGGAATCTTTAATCTCATTAATAAGGCCTTCATTTTTGTTAGTACAATTTTCTAGGTTAAGTAGTATAACTTGTAGTCTAGAAATTATATTTTGAACAGCAACTACTAAACTAGTGCATAATATAGCTGCTAAGTTTAGAACTGCTGAGATTTGTTCAAGTCTTTTAATTAGTTTCTTTTCTCCTTTTTCTTTTAACTTATCTCTATATCTATCTGCAAATTTAGTTGTAACACCAACAGTTGTATAAACGTTAGGAATAGGAATTGCTAAGAAGAAAGAGCTAATTATGTTATATATTCTTATTAGAAGGATACATATTTTGGTTATGATCTGTAATGTATTTATAAAACCTAGTACTTTTTGTGCAACAGTATTAATATCGTTTGTTGTTTTAACTACTGATTTTAAAACTCTAGTTGCAACATCTGGGTTGATAATAACTTTGGATAGATCTTCTAATTCCTTCTGTATGTTTAAGTTAAGCGAGCTATCTATTAATCCTATAGCATTCCTTGGATTGTTTAGACCTTGAATTATTATACAGTATTGTCTTACTCTGTCTACAAATTCTATTAATCTTTGGACTTCACTAACTGGAATTTGTCTGACGTCTGTATACCTGTTAAATACACCTAAAGCATTCTGTAAAAAATTGCTTGCTACAGAAAGTTGAGGAAAATTCTCCTTTAACTGTGGATCATTAATGCCTTCAGTAGGACTTAATATTGTACTAGAAAAGATAGAGTTTATCTGTTGCATTAATATAAACAACCCAACTCTACTTTCAGGATTATTGCTATCTAGATAGTCTCTATAATAGTCATCTATAAATTGTTGAACATCATAAGCAGCTTTTTGTATCTGCCATTTTTTTCTCTGTATTGGCTCATTTACAGGAGGAGGCTTGGTAGGATCAAATGGAGTTCCGTCTGGTACTTGATTCAATGCATAATTGAGTACATTGCAAAAATCAACAGACGCAAGTCCACCTAACAAATTTATTATACCTTTATTTAATAATCTTTTTAATAATGTTGTCGCCTCTCTTCCTGTATTGTACTTGCCATACAGTATTTCATTTACTTTTCCTTGAACTTTTATGAGGAATCTAGCTGTTACACCAATTGCTTTTTCTAGACCTACAGCAGATGTAGTATTGATATTAAGCTTGTCATTACCAAACCTAACCCAGCCAGCCTTATATTTATCTGCTCCGACTTTGTTGACGGCTTGAACACCTTTAATAGTTTGTGGATCCAATCTAAAATTAGAAACTGCCATATCTATCTAGTAAATGTGTTTTTAGATAATATTTGTGATTGGCCTGGCGTCAATTCTTGAGAAAGTCTAGTGGCTGTTTGAGCTAATAAACTTCCAGCAGAATTAATATTTTGCATAGTTGCTCCTAACTTAGATTCAGAAGACTGTGCTAACAGTATAGCTACAGCATTTAAAGCATCTAATAGAGTTAACAACTTCTGATTCAATGTGTTTCCTAATACTATTGGTTCACCTAACGATTCAGCTTTATTTCCTAATTCAATTACAGGAGCCGCTACTATAACTTTATTTGAAGCATCTAAATTGATTGTATTAGTAGACGACAGTCCTACAGCTTTTTTACCAAATAAGAAAATAGCATCATTCTTTGCATGAAGAGTTACTCTCTCACTAGTCAAAATGAGTTGGTTGCCTTTATATGGAAAAACTGGTTTATATGGTTGAATTACTGCCATTATCCTATACTTGATTGATCTTGAGCAGAAGGGGCTAATATCTCGTTTGATATTGGTCTAGGAGGTATTCTTAAAGTAGGCTGAGCTATTGGAGTAATAGGGAAAGAGAACGAGTTAAGAGGAAAATTATTTATGTCCTCTAAAAATATCTCTTGTGTACTAGTCATGTAAATAGCAGATCCGTCTTTATTTATATTCTCTACAATATTATTAAATTTCAAAGATGCATTCTCCTGTCTTTGTTCATTTAATATAATAGTGATAGGATCTCCATTATTTCCAGAATTAGACCAGGTGTTATCTCTTTTTAGAGCTGGAACAGTTGAACCAAATCTTATAGACTGGCCGAACCTTCCTTGCATGATTGTGTCTCCTTCAAAAGGTTGGAGGTTTCTAACTTGAGGATCCTCTTGAAATGTATATCCTAAAGGAAGTGATGAACCAGTAACAGAATTACCAGAATATCCTTGAATGTTTCTGTATTGTTTTAAAAAGTCAGAATACTCTGCCATGTTTGGAAATGCTCCATGATTAGAACGGTTCCATACACTATAAGGAGGTAAATAGAAAAACTGTTGTTTAGAAGAACCGTCATTTAACTTTTCACTAGGGCCTGCAAATATTAATACTATTTCGTTTACCACAGGATACTGCCTAATGAAGTTAAACATAGGCCAAGCAGGTTCAGAAACTTCTTGAGATTTGGAGGTGCCTAAAGTAGAGTATAATATTTCATATTTAATCTTACCTACATCTACAGGACTTCCCCAATCTGGGTCGCGATCTTGAGTAGATCCTTTGTAAGGACCTAAAACAATAGACTTAACCCTACCAATCTGGAAGTATTGTCCTCCATACTGGCCGGTATCAGAATTTAAACTTGGACCAAATATATAGCCGTTAGACATTACGCTTGAGGTAGTTGTTTAGGATCTTTAATCTTAATGTTACTTACTTCAGAGAACAACTGCTCAATGTCCTTTTCTGTCAAAATACCAGAATCTTCAACCCCGTCTTTCTTGGCTTCGGCCGATGCTTTTTGGAAAAGCTGTAGGAGTTTCATCAAGACTTCGTCATTCTTGAGGCTAGAATCCATGAACCCTTTTAAAAGAGGTACAATTACAATAGCATCACCAGGAGTCTCAATCATATCAGCAAGTCTCATGATCTCTTGCTTAATGGTAGAGTCTTGGTTTTTATGCTTGTTGTAAACCTCTTCGACTAGATCAGCAATCTTTTTGCCTTTGAATATCTCTTTTTCTAGTTCCATGACTTTTAGAATAAATATTAATAGTCATGATTTTCAAGGTAGTTGTCCAGGATGGTCTTGTAGATGGTTTTTAGTTTCTTGATCACTTTGGTGATCGTATTAGACTGAGTGTCAGTCATTTCTTTAACGTAGATGAAGACAGCCTTCTTGTTGAAAATGTCTATATTCTCTCTTTTCTTGAAGATCTCTAGGATTGCATCAGCGACTCTCATCTCCTCAGGTTTCTCGAATAACTCGAAAAGGTTTTCGTCTACATGCTTGATAAAAAGCTCGACTATATCTAGCTTATCTAGCTCTGGTTCTGGCTCTTTCACTAGAATCGAATTGACTAAAGCATCATCGTCATGTTGTTCTCCAATGTCTGCTTTTGATACTAGTTTCTTGTAGTTCTTTTGATTGTAGATGATCAAATACCTTTTGGCAATAGTCCCAAAATAAGAGTAAGCCTTTCCTTTAGATTGATCGTAGAGGTCTAGCTTTTGTAAGAGAAACGATATCACTTCATACTTTAGATCTTCTATATTATCAACTTCTGTATAGTAGAACTTAAATGTATGAATAATGTTCTCTACTAGCTTATAGAAGCCATAGTGAATCCTTTCGTTATATATTTTGTTTCTTTTGGCTTGGTTAGGCGTATTCCTATACTCTAGAATAGCTTCTTCTGTTTCTATAGTGAAGTAGTTATTCTTCGTCTTTGGCTTACGTTTTCTAGGCTCACCTTTCTTGGTGAGTAGTACTTCTTCTTCTTTGTCTAAAATATCGACCATCTTATTCTTCTATAAAGTTGTTGATAGAATCCTGCATTTTCTTTACATTCTCCATAAGACCTAAGAATTCTGGGTCTGATTGGACCCATAACTTAGAATCAATTTGATTTGCACAAGTATTGATCTCTTTCATGCATCCTTTAATTCCATCTATAAACAGTTGTTGGTTAACTACCATGCCCTCTAATTTCCTATTCTTTGTATATAGGTTGAAAATAACCCAACCTACTACAGTTGCAATCCATAAAGATATTGCTATAATCGTTGTTATCATATTATAATTTTTTATTATTCAACACGACTAGCCATTAGATCAGCTTGATGTAGAATATGAACTATGTTCGACTTTAGTTCTGTATCTTTATTATATGTCATGAAGTAAGGTTTGTTTCCTTCTTCATATAAACCATCATGAAGCTTAATAGCTAGATATTCATTTTCTGTAACTTCGATTCCTTGTTGCTGAAGGTAGAATAAACTACGATCAGCTATTCTCATGTGAGTAATATTGGAATTGTACTTATATAAAGCGCCTTGTTTCTCAATATGCCACTGTGAATCGTTTGGTATATAAAACGGCTGGTCTTTAGTTCCTAACTTACCAAGGTCGTGATTAATGGCTGAAAAAACTAACTCTTCTGTTGTATAGTTCTTTTTCTGGCCAAATTTATCCCAAACCTTTTCAAACACCAGACTTGCTTCAACAACTCTTACTACATGGTCAACATAACCACCAGGAAAACAGTTGTGATGATCTAACTTAGTAGAAGCCGGGGCCAAAGCCAAAACTTCTTCTAAAGACT
>Ga0315902_10008563_pt1 | contig 13838 bp, 8 predicted proteins | sample LakEriMetagenome_9_FD_203523 | JGI IMG/M metagenome (GOLD analysis project Ga0315902, IMG submission 203523) | Freshwater fungal communities from buoy surface, Lake Erie, Ohio, United States - Buoy 12 MA117 | ecosystem: Environmental > Aquatic > Freshwater > Lake > Lake biofilm | place: USA... | reverse complement strand
AAGACCCCCGCCGGCAGACCCGACTTCCATGCGGGCGCCTCTATCTGGCGAAGATAGGACAAAGCGCGCGGTGCGTCCACCGCGCGGCCACCCGATGGGTCCGCAGGGCCATACAAGGCCGTTGCGACGGCCCGAGAGGGACGGGAAGTGTCTAGCCGCCGAGACGGCTGCGGACGAACGGCGCGACCGCAGCGAGCGCCTCAGGCAGCTTGGCGGCGTCGGTGCCGCCCGCCTGCGCGAAGTCCGGGCGACCGCCGCCGCGGCCGCCGACGAGGCTGGCGACCTGCGCCACCACCTCGCCCGCCTTGATGCGACCCACCTCGCCCGGCGTGACACCCGCGACCAGCACGACCTTCCCGGCCGCATCGACCGTGGCGAGCACGATCACGGCGGTCTTGAGGCGCTCCTTGAGCTGGTCCACCGCGGTGCGCAGTGCGCCGGCATCGGCGCCCTCGACCGTGGTAGCGACGACCTTGAGGCCGGCGATGTCGACCGCGCCTGCGGCGAGGTCCGTGCCCTGACCCGAGGCGAGCTTGTCGCGCAGGGCGCGGTTGTCCTTCTCGAGCTGGCGGATGCGCTCCAGCGCCTCGCGCACCTTGGCCGCGACGTCGTCGCGCGTGCCGCGCACCATCCCCGCCACCTCGCGCACGAGCGCCTCAGCGCCCTCGGCGTAGGCCAGCGCGCCCTCACCCGTCACCGCCTCGATGCGGCGCACGCCGGAGGCCACGCCGCCCTCGCTGACGATCTTGAAGAGGCCGATGTCGCCGGCGCGGCGCACATGGGTGCCGCCGCAGAGCTCGAGGGAGAAATCGCCGATGCGCAGCACACGGACCTTGGCGCCGTATTTCTCGCCGAACAGCGCCGCCGCACCCTCGGCCACCGCCGCATCGAAGTCCATCTCGCGCGTCTCGGCGGCGGCGTTGCGCCGCACCTGCTCGTTCACGCGCCGCTCGATGCGCTGCAACTCCTCGGCCGTGACCGGCTGGAAGTGCGAGAAATCGAAGCGCAGCCGGTCGGGCGCGACGCGCGAGCCTTTCTGCTGCACGTGGCCGCCGAGCACCTCGCGCAGCGCGGCGTGCAGCAGATGCGTCGCCGAGTGGTTGAGCGCCGTCGCCTCGCGCAGCCGTTCGTCGACCTCGGCCACGAGCGTCATGCCCGCGGCGAGCGGCACCGAGTCCGGTGCCAACCGGCCGATGTGCGCATGCGCGCCGCCGGTGCCGCGCTTCTGGGTGTCCTCGACGATGAAGCGGACCGTCGCGCCGCCCGCGGCCGCAGTGGCGCCGGCCGAGCGCAGCACGCCTGCATCGCCGACCTGACCGCCCGACTCGGCGTAGAAGGGCGTGGACTCGAGGATCACTTCGCCCTCCTCGCCCGGCGCGAGCGACTCGACGCGCGCACCGCCGCGCAGCAGCGCCACCACCCGCGACTCGCCGCGCGTGCCGTCATAGCCGCAGAACGCGGTCTTCATGTCGATGGAAGCATCGGCGCGCAGGTCGACGCCGAAGCGGCTCGCCGCGCGGGCGCGTTCGCGCTGCGCCTCCATCGCGGCCTCGAAGCCGGCCTGGTCGATGCCGAGCCCGCGCTCGCGCGCGACGTCGGCGGTGAGGTCGATCGGGAAACCGTAGGTGTCGTAGAGCTTGAAGACCGTCGCGCCGTCGAGCACCGTGCCCGCCGATGTACTCGGCGCATGCTTGAGACGATCGATCGCCTCGTTCAGCAGCGACATGCCGGTGGTGAGCGTCTCGGCGAAGCGCTCCTCCTCCTGGGCGAGCACGCGCGCGGCCTGCGCCGCGCCGGCGCGCAGCTCGGGATACGCCTCGCCCATCTGCGCCTCGAGCGCCGGCACGAGCTTGTGGAAGAACGCACCGTTGATGCCGAGCTTGTGGCCGTGGCGGATGGCGCGCCGGATGATGCGCCGCAGCACGTAGCCGCGGCCCTCGTTCGAGGGCAGCACGCCGTCGATGATGAGGAAGGTGCAGGCGCGGATGTGGTCGGCGATGACGCGCAGCGAGGGGTTGGCGAGGTCGTCGGTGCCCGCAAGATCCGCCGCCGCGCGCACGATGCCGCGGAAGAGGTCGATGTCGTAGTTGTTGGTGACACCCTGCATCACCGCCGACAGGCGCTCGAGACCGGCGCCGGTGTCGACCGAGGGCTTCGGCAGCGGCGTCAGCGTACCGTCGGGCGAGCGGTCGTACTGCATGAAGACGAGGTTCCAGATCTCGACGTAGCGGTCGCCGTCCTCGTCCGGGGACCCCGGCGGGCCGCCCGGGATGTGGGCGCCGTGGTCGTAGAAGATCTCGGTGCAGGGGCCGCAGGGGCCGGTGTCGCCCATGGCCCAGAAGTTGGACTTCTCGCCCATGCGGGTCAGGCGGTCCTTGGGGATGCCGACCTCGTCGATCCAGATGCGCGCCGCCTCGTCGTCCTCGCGGAACACCGTCACCCACAGCCGGTTCGGGTCGAGCTTGAGCGTGCCGGTGACGAACTCCCAGGCGAACTTGATGGCATCGCGCTTGAAGTAGTCGCCGAAGGAGAAGTTGCCGAGCATCTCGAAGAACGTGTGGTGGCGGGCCGTGTAGCCGACGTTCTCGAGGTCGTTGTGCTTGCCGCCCGCGCGCACACAGCGCTGCGAGGTGGCCGCGCGCGAGTAATCGCGCAGGTCCTTGCCCAGGAACACGTCCTTGAACTGCACCATGCCGGCGTTGGTGAACAGCAGCGTCGGGTCGTTGCCCGGCACGAGCGAGCTCGAGGCGATCACGGCATGGCCGCGCTCACGGAAATACTCGAGGAAGGCGCGCCGCACTTCGGCGGCGGTCATGTAGGGCGGTTTGGCTGAAGTCATTCGGGGTCTACGGATTCGTCCGGGTCCTGGCCTGTGGCAAGCCGGATATCATCCGATGAAAAGCCCCGGTACTGCAAAAAACGCGCTTGGCGACCGCGCTCCGCCCATGAGGCGGGCGCCCCGGCGCCGAACTTGCGCGTCCGCACCTCGCGGCAGAGCGCCGTGAAGTCGGGCCCGGCCTCGAGCGCGGCCTGGATGTCGGCGGCGGGGAAGCCGAGCTGGGCGAGTTCCTGGCGGATGCGGGCCGGACCCTGCCCGCGCCCGGCATGGGCGCGGACGAAGTTGTCGAGGAAGCGGCCGTCGTCGAGCAGCCGTTCCTCTGTCAGGGCCAGGAGCGCCGCTTGCGCGGCTTCCTGCGTGTAACCGCTGACCGAGAGCTTGGCGAGCAGCTCGCCGGAGGCGTAGTCCCGGCGCCCGAGGAGCAGCAACGCCGCACGGCGCGCCGCCTCGGGCGAATCCGGGTGCTCCGGCGCCTTACCCGCCCGGCCCCGACCGGCGGCCCGGCCGCGGCGCAGCATCAGGCCGGGGTGGCCTCGCCGCGCGGCGCCTTGACCGGCAGCAGCTTGGCGCGGATCTGGTCCTCGATCTCGCGGGCCATCTCCGGACGGCCCTTGAGGAACTCGCGGACGTTCTCCTTGCCCTGGCCGATGCGCTCGCCCTTGTAGGAGTACCAGGCGCCCGACTTCTCGATGATGTTGTGGTTGGCGCCGAGCTCGATGATCTCACCCTCGCGGGAGATGCCCTGGCCGTAGAGGATCTCGAACTCGGCCTCGCGGAACGGCGGCGAGACCTTGTTCTTGACGACCTTGACGCGGGTCTGGTTGCCGATGACTTCCTCACCGCTCTTGAGGGCGCCGATGCGGCGGATGTCGAGGCGCACCGAGGAGTAGAACTTGAGGGCGTTGCCGCCGGTCGTCGTCTCCGGGCTGCCGAACATGACGCCGATCTTGAGGCGGATCTGGTTGATGAAGATGACGATGGTGTTCGAGCGCTTGATGTTGCCGGTGAGCTTGCGCAGCGCCTGCGACATCAGGCGCGCGTGCAGACCGACCTGCAGCTCACCCATCTCGCCCTCGATCTCGGCCTTGGGCGTGAGCGCCGCCACGGAGTCGACGACGACGACGTCGACCGCGCCGGAGCGCACCAGCATGTCGGTGATCTCGAGGGCCTGCTCGCCGGTGTCCGGCTGCGAGACGAGCAGATCGTTGACGTTGACGCCGAGCTTCTCGGCGTAGGCCGGGTCGAGCGCGTGCTCGGCGTCGACGAAGGCGGCGGTGCCGCCGTTGCGCTGGATCTCGGCGATGACCTCGAGGGTGAGCGTGGTCTTGCCCGAGGACTCCGGCCCGTAGATCTCGACGACGCGCCCCCGCGGCAGGCCACCGATGCCGAGCGCGATGTCGAGGCCGAGCGAGCCGGTCGAGACGGCCTCGACTTCGTACATGGCGGCCGAGGCGTCGCCGAGACGCATCACCGAACCTTTGCCGAACTGCTTCTCGATCTGGCCGAGTGCGGCGCTCAGTGCCTTCTTGCGATTGTCGTCCATGAATCCCCCAAAAAGTGAGTGGCGAGGCGTTTACGGGATGGGGGAATTATCCCACACGCGGCGCGCGTGGGAACGCCGCAAATCGCTGCGAAACGCTTTATTTCTCGCAGCGTTCACTCGGTATACAGGTCGGCCGATCAGGCCATACTGTATAAACGACGCAGCGCGAAGGCGACGGCCTTGCGGCGCACCGTATCCCGGTCGCCGCGGAAGCGTTTGCGCACCGCGTCGACCGCGGCGCCGCGCCCGGCGCGCCGCGCGAAGGCGAACCAGACCGTGCCCACGGGCTTGCCGGGGGTCGCTCCGCCCGGCCCGGCGATGCCGCTGATCGCGACCGCGAGATCCGTGCCGGCACGCCGGCGCGCCTGCGCGGCGAGCTCACGCACCGTCGCCTCGCTCACCGCACCGTATCGCGCGAGGGTCGTCGCACGCACGCCGAGTTCGCGCGTCTTGGAGGCGTTCGAATAGACCACCCAGCCCGCCAGCAACCAGTGCGAGGCGCCGGGCGGATCGGTCAGCGTCTTGGCGAGCCAACCGCCGGTGCAGGACTCGGCGGTGGCGAGCGTCAGGTCGCGCGCGCGCAGCCGTCGACCGAGGCGTCGGGCGAGGTCGGCAAGGCGGTCGTCGGCGTCGGCCGGTACGGGGGACATGGTCGGCCGAGTATCCCACGGCCGCGTTACGATACGCGCATGTCGGACCACACCCCGGTGATGCAGCAGTACCTGCGCCTGAAGGCGCAGCACCCGGATGCGCTGCTCTTCTATCGCATGGGCGACTTCTACGAGCTTTTCTACGAGGATGCGCGTAAGGCCTCGCGGCTGCTCGATATCACGCTCACCGCCCGCGGCCAATCGGCCGGCGCGCCCATCCCCATGGCCGGGGTCCCGGTGCAGAGCGTCGACAACTACCTCGCCCGCCTCGTCCGCAAGGGCGAGTCGGTCGCGATCTGCGAGCAGATCGGTGACCCCGCCAAGTCCAAGGGCCCGGTGGAGCGTGCCGTGGTGCGCATCGTCACCCCGGGCACGGTCACGGATGCGGCGCTGCTCGACGACCGGCGCGAGGTGCTGCTCGCCGCCCTGCTGCCGGGCGGCGCCCAGGGCAGCGCCCAAGGCACCGGCGACGAGCGCTTCGGCCTCGCCTGGCTCGATCTCGGCGCGGGGCGGTTCACGGTCCTCGAGGGCCACGGCCCGGGTGCCCTCGCCGCCGAACTCGAGCGTCTGCGCCCGGCCGAGCTGCTGCTGCCCGACAGCCTCGCCGAGACGGGCTGGTGGTCCGCGGCGCTGCCCGGTCTGCGCTGCAGGGCCCGGCCGCCCTGGCACTTCGAGACCGAGGCCGCGACGCGGCTGCTGACCGCGCAGCTCGGCACGCTGGACCTCGCAGGCTACGGCGCCGTCGACCTGCCGCTCGCCATCGGCGCGGCGGGTGCCCTGCTGGAGTTCGTGCGCGACACGCAGCGCACCGCGCTGCCGCACCTCGGGGCGCTGCGGGTCGAGGCGCGCGAGACCGCGCTGCAGATCGACGCCGTCACCCGGCGCAACCTCGAGATAGACACCAGCACCTCGGGCCGCGAAGACGCGACGCTGGTGGCGCTGCTCGACACCACGGTCACGGCGATGGGCGCCCGCGCGCTGCGCCGTGCGGTGGGCCGACCGGTCACCGACCGCGCGCAGCTGCACGATCGGCACGCGGCCGTGGCCGCGCTCGTCGACGGCCGGCGCTTCGAGGCGCTGCGGGCCGCGCTCGAGCCGATCGGCGACATGGAACGCATCCTGGCGCGGGTCGCGCTCGGCAACGCGCGCCCCCGCGACCTCACAGGACTCAGGCTCGCGCTCGGCGCCCTGCCCGCCCTGCGCCGCGCGCTCGCCGCGCACGACGCCGCCCTCATCCTGAAGCTCGCAGCCGCGGTCGGCGGACATGCCGAGGAGCTCGCGCTGCTGCAGCGCGCGGTCGCCGCCGAGCCCGCCGCGATGGTGCGCGACGGCGGCGTGATCGCCCCGGGCTACGACGCGGACCTCGACGAACTGCGGCATATCGCCACCGACACCGACGCCTTCCTGCTCGAACTGGAGGCGCGCGAGCGCGAGCGGACGGGCCTCGCGCAGCTCAAGCTCGGCTTCAACCGCGTGCAGGGCTTCTTCATCGAGCTGCCGCGCAGCCAGGCCGCGCAGGTCCCGCCGGATTACCTGCGGCGCCAGACGGTCAAGAACGCCGAGCGATTCATCACGCCGGAGCTCAAGGGTTTCGAGGACAAGGTGCTCGGCGCACGCGAACGCTCCCTCGCCCGCGAGCGCGAGCTCTGGGACGCGCTGCTGCGCGAGCTCGCGACCCGGTTGCCGGCGTTGCAGTCGACCGCGGCCGCCATCGCCGAGCTCGACGTGCAGGCCGCACTCGCCGAGCGTGCCGCGACGCTGCGTTGGGCAGCGCCCGAACTCACCGACCGGCCGGTGCTGCGCATCACGGGCGGTCGCCATCCGGTCGTGGAGCGCTTCCTCGATGCGCCCTTCGTGCCGAACGACCTCGCGCTCGACGCCGCGACCCGCATGCTGGTCATCACGGGCCCCAACATGGGCGGAAAGAGCACCTTCATGCGCCAGTGCGCGCTGATCGTGGTGCTCGCGCATATCGGCAGCTTCGTGCCGGCCGAGGCTGCGCTCATCGGACCGCTCGACCGCGTGTTCACGCGCATCGGCGCGGGCGACGACCTCGCGGGCGGCCGCTCGACCTTCATGGTCGAGATGACCGAGACCGCCAACATATTGCACAACGCCACGCCGCGAAGCCTCGTGCTGATGGACGAGATCGGCCGCGGCACCAGCACCTTCGACGGGCTCGCGCTCGCCAGCGCCACCGCGCGCCATCTCGCGGCGCGGGTCGGTGCGTTCACGCTGTTCGCGACGCATTACTTCGAGCTCACCGCGCTGGCGTCTGAGCTGCCGGGCGTCGCCAACGTGCACCTCGACGCCACCGAGCACCGCGACGGCATCGTGTTCCTGCACGCGCTCAAGCCCGGTCCCGCCAACCGCAGCTACGGTCTCGCGGTCGCCAAGCTCGCAGGTCTGCCGCGCGAGGTGTTGGCCGAGGCGCGCAAGGCGCTCGCCGGTCTCGAGGCCGCGCAGGCCAACGGCCGCGGCGGTGGGCCGCAGGGCACGCTCGATCTCGCCGCGCCGATCGCGCCGACGGTCGACGCGGCGCCGGGCGCGCCCGATCCGCAGACCGCGGCGGTGCTCGCGGCCTTGCGCGATCTGGACCCCGATACGCTGAGCCCCCGCGATGCGCTCGGAAAGGTATACGATCTGAAAAAACTGCTCCGCTGAGGGCAGCACAGGGCAGCATTGAGAGGGGCGGATGCGGATCCCGAAGAAAGTCTGGATTCCGGTCGTGGTCATCGCGGCGCTGGTCGGCGCCTATGCGATCGCCGGTTTCTGGTGGGCGCCGCGCTACATCCGCGCCGAGTTCACCCGCTTCGTGGCGCAGGACCTCAAGAAACAGCCGCGCCTCGGCGAGGTCAAGGTCAACCCCTTCACGCTGCGCGCGAGCATCGCCGACCTCGGCATCCACGAACCTGCGGGCGAACGCATCGTCGGCTTCTCGCGCCTCGACCTCGACCTCTCGATCCGTTCGGTCTGGAAGCGCGGCCCGGTGTTCGACGACATCACGGTCGAGCGGCCGTTCGTGTCGGCGGTGGTACGCAAGGACCGCACGCTGAACCTCGCCGAGCTCGTACCGCCCGACAAGCCGGACACCAAGCCCGCGGCGCCGAAGCCGGCCGCCGAGGACGACGGGCTACCCGTCTACATCGAGCTCTTCACGATGCGCGGGGGTGAGGCGCAGTACCGGGACCTGTCGATGCGCCGTCCGGTGCAGGCGAAGCTGCAGCCGGTCGACTTCCAGCTGCGCGACTTCAGCACCCGCGTCGGCTCGGGCAATGCGCACACGCTGAGCGCGGTCTCGCAGGCCGGCGAACGGCTGGAGTGGAACGGCAGCTTCAAGCTCAAGCCGTTCACGGCGCAGGGTCGCCTCTCCCTCGCCGGGCTGCGCGCCGCGACCCTCGACGACGTGCTGCAGGATTCGCTGCCGTTGCAGCTGCAGGCGGGCACCTTCGGGTTGGGTGCGCGCTACGAGGTGACCGCCGCGACGACGCCGGTCTCCGGCCGCGTGCTCGTCGACACCGTCGACGCGAAGCAGGTCGCGCTCGCGGCACTGGGACGCCAGCAGCCGGATGTGGTGATCGCCGATGCGACGGTGCGCGGTGCGTCGATCGATCTCGGCACGCGCCGCGCCGACCTCGGCAAGGTCGCGGTGACGGGCGCGCAGGTGCGTGCTTGGATGGACGCCCAAGGCGTCTCGCTCGCGGCGCTCGCGGGACCGGAGACACCGCCGGAGCCCGCCGCCGACGCCGGCCCGCCGTGGACCGTCGCGCTGCCCGAGTTCACGCTCAGCGGCTCGCGTGTCGACTTCGAGGACCGGACGCTGCCGCTGCCGGCGCGTTTCGCCCTCACCGGGGTCACCCTCGGTGCGCGCGGTTTCACCACCCAGCCCGGCGCGCAGGTCGCGTTCGATGCGGCGTTCGGCATCAATGCCAAGGGCCGCTTCGAGTCCACGGGCACGGTGCGCCCGGACGACCTCGAGACCCGCGCCAAGGTCACGCTTCGCGACCTGCCGATGACCGACTTCGAGCCTTATTACGCCGACCTCGTGCGCCTCAACCTGCGCGGCGGCAGCATCGATGCCGAGGGCGAGGTGGTCTATGCCGTGCCGGCCGCGCGCGCCGGCAAGGGCGCGGAGCCGGCGCTCGCCTTCAAGGGCGACGGCGCGGTCCGCAACCTCATCGCGCGCGACCGTCTGGTCAAGCGCACCTTCCTGCGCTGGCGCGCGCTGCGCCTGAACGACATCGACTATTCGGGTGCGGATGCGCGGCTGACCGTGCGCAGCATCGACGCCGACGCGCCCTTCATCGATCTCGTCGTCAACACCGACGGCACGACCAACATCAGCGATGTGCTGAAGTCCGACGGCCTGAGCCCTGAAGCCGAGCGGCGGGCGAAGGCGGCCGAGCGCGCGAAGCACACCGCCCGGCCGGAGACGGAGGAGGTGCCGCTGCGCGTCGACATCGGTCGCGTGAACCTCAAAGGCGGCTCGGCGAACTTCGCCGATTTCAGCGTGCGGCCGAACTTCGCCATCGGCCTGCAGACGCTGAACGGCACGGTCACGGGCCTCTCTTCCGTGCAGTCCTCGCGCGCCAAGGTCGACATCGACGCTGCGGTCGACAAGTACGCGCCCGTGAAGATCACCGGCGACGTCAACTACCTCGCGGCCGAGTCGTACACGAACCTCGCCGCCAACTTCCGCAACATCGAGCTCACAACCTTCAACCCCTACTCGGGCAAGTTCATGGGCTACCGCATCGAGAAGGGCAAGCTCTCGATCGACACGACCTACCTCGTCGAGGACCGCAAGCTGCGCGCGCAGCACAAGATCCTCGTCTCACAGCTCAAGCTCGGCGAGAAGGTGAAGAGCCCCGACGCGACCAAGCTGCCCGTGAAGCTCGCCGTCGCGCTGCTCAAGGACCGTGACGGCAACATCCGGCTCGACCTGCCCGTGAGCGGCACCATCGACGACCCCAAGTTCAAGCTGGGGCCGATCATCTGGAAGATTTTCGTCAACCTGCTCATCAAGATCGTCACCTCGCCGTTCACGCTCATCTCTTCGCTGTTCGGCGGCGGTCCCGACGTGCAGTTCGCCGATTTCGCGCCCGGACGTGCGACGCTGGAGCCGGCGGTGGCCGAACGGCTCGCCAACGTCCGCAAGGCGTTGGTCGAGCGACCGGGGATCGAGATGGAGATCCCGACCGCCTACAGCCGCGAACTCGACGCCCCGGCGCTGCTCGCCACGCGCTGGGACGCGCGGCTCGCGGATTTCGCCAAAGGCCCGGTCGACACCGGCGACCGCGGCGAGTACCTCGAGCTGCTGGACGGCTTGTACCGTGCGCAGACGGGCCAGAAGCCGGATGAGCTCCTCGAGCCCCTCGCGGCACCGGACCCCAAGACCGGCGAGAAGCCCTCGCGCGAGGCGCTGCGCGAGGCCTCCATCGCCGCGCTCGAGGGCAAGCTGCGCAGCACCATCGAAGTGACCGACAAGGACCTCGAGGACCTCGCACGCGCGCGTGCCAAGGCCGTGCAGGAGGCCCTGCTCGGCAGCGGCGAGATCGATCCGTTGCGCGTGTTCCTGCGCGCGCCGGCGGGCATCGCGCCCACCGCGAACTCGGTGCGTCTGAAGCTCGAACTGAAGCAGTAGGCGGCCGCTCAGGCGCCGAGCGGGAAGCGCCCTTCGCGGAAGAAATGTCCGCAGGCGGCGGCGACGCGGGGCGACATCAACATGCCGAGATGGCTCACCGGCAGCACGAGATGATCGCGCGCCCCGTCGAGCTCCGTCTCGGCGACCGCGACCGTGCCGTCGTTCGGCTCCTCGAAGCCGGCGACCCAGCGACCGAGGCCCATCGGGCGCGTGCCGGCGACCACACCCGTGTCGCGCGGCAGTTCGCCGTAGGGCGGATCCCCACGGGACCCGTCATCGCTCGCCCGACCATCACGTCGCCAGGCGGCGAGCAGCACTTCGGTCGCCACGGGGCCGATCAGACGACGACCGAGCGCGAAACCCCCGAGCCTGCGCGCGGCCGCGCTGCCGTGGACCGGCGAGCCGAGCAGCACCAGCCGGCCGGGCGGCGTCGTGGCGTGGTGCCGCGCGAGGAAATTGAGCGCTACCAACCCACCGAGACTGTGCGCCGCGATGTGCAGCGTCGCCGACCGCTGCCGGTCGATGTGCTCGCGCAGCTTGTCGATGACGGCGTCCAACGGCTCCTGGGTCGTACGGTAGGCGAAGACCGTCGTGTCGAAGCCGTGGTCGCGCTCCATGCGCCGCCGGAAGGCGAAGGCCTCCGCACCCGTCATCCAGAGGCCGTGGATGAAGAGCAGCGTCGGGCGGGCGGAGGGGGCGCGCTGAATCATGTCACTTCGACCAGATTGTCAGCATGCTGACAGACCGCGGCAAGGGTATCGTCTTCGCATGCGCCCCGCCCCGCCCGCCAACGCGCTCCCGCCGCGCCTCGCGCGGCTCAGCCGTTCCTACCTCGACAAGGCCCGCCCCCGGATCCGCAAGGGGCTCTTCCGCTGCTTTGACAACTGCCACGCCCGCTACGTACGCCTGCACACCCGCGCCAACGCCGAGCACGCCCTGACCCACGCCCGCTCCCGGATCCTCGATGCGCTGCTGGAGGCGGAGGGATACAACATCAGCGAACTCGCGTGGCGGCTGGACCTCACCCGCCAATCGGTACACCGCGTGGTCCACGAGATGGAACGGGCGCGACTGCTGCGGCTGGAACGCCCGGGCAAGCGCGATGTGCTGCCCAAACTCACGATGCTCGGTCGGGCGATCGCCAAACAGGCCGTGGCGGACGACGACGATTGGTGGGCCCGGCTGCTGCGCAACTTCCCGACCCGCGACCTCGACCTCGTGGCCGCGCATCTGCGCCGTTATCTCGCCGAGCTGCCGTTCTTCCTGAGCGACCCTCAGCAGCTCGAACAGCCGCCGTTCGACGGCAAGCTGCCGGAGCGCTGGCGGCTCGACAGCGACTGACGGCGAAGGGTCAGCCGCCCGCGGTGGGCGGCGTGCGCACGCGGATGTGCAGCTCGCGCAGCTGCTTCTCGGTGACCTCGGTCGGGGCGTCGGTCAGCGGACAGGCGGCCGTCTGGGTCTTCGGGAAGGCGATGACATCGCGGATCGAGTCCGCGCCCGACATCAGCATCGCGAGGCGGTCGAGTCCGAAGGCGATGCCGCCGTGCGGCGGTGCGCCGTACTTGAGCGCATCGAGCAGGAAGCCGAACTTGCGCCGCGCCTCCTCGGCGTCGATGCCGAGCAGGTCGAACACCGTCGACTGCAGGTCCTGACGGAAGATGCGCACCGAACCGCCGCCGATCTCGGAGCCGTTTAGCACCATGTCGTAGGCCTTGGCGATCGCCCCGCCCGGATCGGCGCGCAGCGCGTCGGCATCCAGGTTCTTGGGCGAGGTGAAGGGGTGGTGCATCGCCGTCCAACGCTTGTCGTCGGCGTCGTACTCGAACATCGGGAAGTCGACGACCCACAGCGGCGCCCACTCGCCCTGCACGAGTCCGAGGTCCTGACCCACCTTCAGACGCAGCGCGCCGAGCGCGTCGTTCACGACCTTCGCCGAATCTGCGCCGAAGAAGATCAGGTCATCGGCGACGGCACCGGTGCGCGACAGGATGCCCGCGACCGCCGCGTCGGAGAGGAACTTGGTGATCGGCGACTGCAGGCCGTCGCGACCCTTCGCAGGGTCGTTGACCTTGATGTAGGCGAGACCGCGCGCGCCGTAGCGCGCCACGAACGCCGTGTAGTCGTCGATCTCCTTGCGCGTGAGCTTGCCGCCGCCCGGCACGCGCAGCGCAGCGACGCGGCCGGCCGGGTCGCGCGCCGGGCCCGCGAAGACCTTGAAGTCGCAGTCGGCGACGAGGTCGGCGACATCGACCAGCTCGAGCGGGATGCGCAGGTCCGGCTTGTCGCTCGCGTAGCGGCGCATCGCCTCGGCATAGGTCATGCGCGGGAACGGGTCGGGCAGCGACACATCGGCCACGGTCTTGAAGATGTGGCGGATGAGGCCTTCCATGAGGGCCATGATCTCGTCCTGCGTCAGGAACGAGGTCTCGATGTCGAGCTGGGTGAAGTCGGGCTGGCGGTCGGCGCGCAGGTCCTCGTCGCGGAAACAACGCACGATCTGGTAGTAGCGGTCGAAGCCCGAAACCATCAGCAATTGTTTGAAGATCTGCGGCGACTGCGGCAGCGCGAAGAACTTGCCGGCGTGCGTGCGCGAGGGCACGAGATAGTCGCGCGCGCCCTCGGGCGTCGCCTTGGTGAGCATCGGCGTCTCGATGTCCACGAAGCCGGCGTCGTCGAGGTACTGGCGCATGGCGCGCGTGATGGCGTGGCGCTGGCGCAGACGCTTGGCCATGACGTCGCGGCGCAGGTCGAGGTAGCGGTACTTGAGGCGCACCTCTTCAGAGACCTGCTCGTCGAGCTGGAAGGGCAACGGCTCGGAGCGGTTCAACAGCTCGATGTGCCGCGCCAACATCTCCACCTTGCCGGAGGCGAGGTTGGCGTTGGCGGTGCCGGCGGGCCGAGCGCGCACGAGCCCGGTGATGCTCACCACGAACTCGTTGCGCAGGCTCTCGGCCACCGCGAAGAGCTCCGGCGCGTCGGGGTCGCAGACCACCTGCACCAGCCCGTCGCGGTCGCGCAGGTCGATGAAGATCACCCCGCCGTGGTCGCGACGGCGATGCACCCAGCCCGCGACCGTGACCGTCTGGCCGAGCAGGGATTCGTTGACTTGACCGCAATAATGGCTGCGCATAAGGGCGCGGATGTTACCTCAGGCCGTGTGCA
>Ga0315902_10008562_pt1 | contig 13839 bp, 8 predicted proteins | sample LakEriMetagenome_9_FD_203523 | JGI IMG/M metagenome (GOLD analysis project Ga0315902, IMG submission 203523) | Freshwater fungal communities from buoy surface, Lake Erie, Ohio, United States - Buoy 12 MA117 | ecosystem: Environmental > Aquatic > Freshwater > Lake > Lake biofilm | place: USA... | reverse complement strand
GTTTGGATTCTTTCACCATACAATCTAGATTCTTTAATCTCTGCATACTTTTCGTTTACCTTATCTCCAAAAGTATTGCTAAAATAATTTCCAGGATTTGTAATAAAGGTTGGAGACATTCCAGTAGAAACCCCCATATAAGCTGGTGCAGATGCGGATGATGTCCCTCCTACAGTACTTTTATATTTGCTCTGATTTATGTGGGCATTAAAAGATCCTGCTCCATACCTACCATCAAACTCAGCTTGAAAATCTTTGTAATCCTGATCATTAGGATTATCAAATGTATTTAGTATCTGCTGATATATCTCTCCAGCACTAGCTCCTTTCATCCTATCTTTAAATATACTCACCAATGTAGGATCTTGCTTTTCAAGATCAGCCATAGTAATAGCTCTATTAGCTGCATCTCGTATTTGATTCTGAGCTCTTTCTTTATCTCGTTTAGCACTTATGATACCAGCTTGTAGATCATCTTTAGCAGCTTGTGATAGAGAAGTATCTTGAAGTTGTCTTTCAAGATCAGCTATTTGAGCATCTGCATTTTTAATAAAGTCTTGTTTCTCTTGAGTAGTAGATCCAGTAATGTCCTTATCTGCAGTTACATCTCCTTGTCTAAATAGACTCTCTCCTAGAGCATCAAGTTTATCCTGTCTTCTTCTATGAGCATCTAGATACAGAGCATAGTTATTTTCATATCCTCTTTCTGTCTCAACACTTTTATATGATTTAGCAAGTGCATATCCTTTTACTGGCTCTAAAAGATCATCTCTAAATATGTTCTTTAATACAGCTTGAGATAAGTTAGGATCTGTCTTAGCTTTTTTAACAGTCTCATTCTCTTTAGCAAGAGCATCTATTTGACTAGCAATAATTTTCTTTTGTGCAGGACTATACTTATTCTCTGCTACTTGTTTATTTAATTGATCGATAGCAGCTTGGTTAGTTTGCATTCTTGCATCTAGATAGGCAGTAGAGTTACCACTATCTTCTACCATTGCTAATTGCATATCTGCTCTTTGATCTAGATACATCTGTACATCAGGTTCTTGAATAACAGAGTTATAAACCTCCATTACTTTTTCTGGACTTATCGTGCTAACTTTATTAGCTGAAGATGACTTCCAGACTCCATTAGCATCTAACCCAGATGATACTACTTTCTCCCCATATGTTTCTTCGTGTAGAATATCTAGTCTTGATTTTATCTTATCCATAAGTTTAGGATCCTTATAGATTGTTGGAGCACTATACATTGAACTTTCTAGTACTTCTCCAGTTGTTGGGTCTACTTCAAACCCTTTATATCCTCTTATAATATACTTAGTAGCCATATTATAATCTGAGGCATTAATATCTCCACTTTCAAGTTGCTTACTTAGAGTTTGAAGAGCTCCTTGGTACCTCTCGTAGTTCTCTTTAATTGGCTTATACTTCTTACTAAATTCTGAAGCAGTCAGTCTTATCTCATTTCCTAAATTTTCGTAGTCTCCCCCTCTATCTACAAACGATTGTAGTTTATCCTCTATTTTTTTCTGCAGTTCAGCTTTCTTAGCCATATCATTTTCAAATGGCAAAGCAGCTTTCATTTGTTCAAGAGCCATAGCTACTTGATCATTAGCTTGAAGATTTTCTACATATCTATTACGTAAGGTCTCTGCAATCTTAACTGATTGAGGATCTCTGTACGTACTTACAAATTCACCAAACTGATAAGGCATACCTATTAGATATTAAAGTTTCTTTTATTCTTTCCTCTGTTTAAATCTCCTAGACGGCTAGTATATCTTCTAGCTCCACCTAATTGTGCTTTATTGGCAGCACTCATACTAGCTACAATTTCATTTTTTTGATCCTGAGTAAGATTGGCAAAGGCTGGATCCGTATTCATTAGCTCTTTAAGTTTGAATCTATCATACTCACCACCCTCTTGTATAACTTTAGCTAATCTTTCCTGAGCTCTGTATGATAATGCATCTCCTACTGTTCCAGCAATACCTCTAACAGCTAAATTTAAAGCTGCTACTTTTCTCTCATCTGCAAATTGTTTTTCACTCATTTCCATTTGAGCATTAAACATCTTTGCTTTTTGCAAGTTTTCAGAAGCTCTTTGTCTGTTCTCAGCAGTGGCAGCAGCAGCTTCTACAGCTTGTTGAGCATTAAATTCTGATGCTCTTTGGCCAAGTTCAGCTTCTTTAGAAGCAAGTGCTAAATTAGCTCTATCATCTTGCTCTTGTATCTTCATTAACTGCTCATTTAGTTTAGCACTAACTGCTAACTTACCTATTATAGCACCAGGACCAGCATTACTTCCTTCAATATATTTATTTATAGCAGCAGCATTTGCTATTGCAGCAGCTTTCTCAGCACCTGAAGATTGTCTTCCAAGTGTAGCCCCTCTAACTACGGCACCAGGAGCTACTGATTGTGCTTGGAATTCAGCACCGCTGGTATCAATTGGGGCAGTCTTTTTGTATGGAGTAGCTAATATATATCCAGCAGGAATTAATTGAGCAAGACCTGCCATTACAGATGGAGTAGTAAAGTTATCCTTTACACTATCTTCTTTCTTATTTGTTCCTTTTGGTTTCTCTTTAACTTTTTTCTTTCGTTCTTTTTGTAACTCAGCTAATTTTTGTTCATTTTCTTTAGTTCCTACACCACGGTCTATAAAGAATGTACCATCTCCAGCTTGTGGAAGTGCTGTGGGGTCTACAGCAGAAGACATGATTGCTTCTCTAGCCTTTATATCAGCTTCTATTGCTTCAAGACCTACGGGATCTTCAATTTTTCCTGTTTCGTTATCAGTTAACTTAATTGTAGAAGCAGGTTCTGCTTTCTTTTTAGAACTTTTACTTTTTGATTTACTGCTTGTAGATGCTTTTTTAGCAGCTTCTTCCTCCTGAGCCTTTTTATTTCTATCTTCAAACCCTGGAACAGCTGAGTATGTAACCATTAGTCCAGTAGCAGGAGCTGGGGTACTAGACTTTTTATGCCCAGACCAATTATAGGAACTAATATTTTTAGTTAAAGGATCTTCACTAACTTGATATTCTTCTTCTGAAGCAGATGGAACATCATATCGAAAACCAGCAATCTGATACTGACGAGGGCCTCCGTATTCTTTTACAGTTCTAGGACTTCTGTCTTTTTCTCCTTTCTTATTAGCTACAGCCTCTTGCATCTTAGCAAGTTTCTGAATCTCTTTTTGACTAGCTCCTTGTTTAATAAGATCTTTATGTCTTTGAGCAAATGACTTACCACCAAGTTTAAGATAAGCTGAGAAGAAGTAGTCATTCATTTTACCCTTACCTCCTGACTTAGCCATCATTACCTGATCCATAGTCTCTCCACCTTCTACCTCCGTATCAGGAAAAGGTCTAATTCCCGATACACCATCTATCTTTTTCTCAGAGTGTTTGTTTCCTACAAACTCTACTGCATCAGAACCTTCTATAGGGACAACTTTTCCCCCTGGAACTCTAACTCCTCCTGTCTCACCATAGAAACTAGGGGTAGTCATCATGCTAGGGTTATTTGATGTACTATACCCATACCCAGATTGAGCCCCAGCAAGTCTTGACTTAACGAATGCAGCATTGTAAGCTCCTGCAATCTTAGCATTTTCAGCTGCTATACGTGCTTCCTGTGCTTTTATTTCAGCAAGTCTTACGTTTTCTGCTTGTTGATATTCATCAGCAATTTTTTTAGCTTCCTTGTTTTCTTTTTTTGCTTTAATTAATCCTATTCCTCCCCCAACTAACCCCCCAATTGCTCCACCTATTACTGTTCCTCCTGGTCCTAGGAAACTTCCTATTGCTGCACCAGTACCAACTCCAGTACCTGCACTTTTCATTGCAGATCCTGCTAAGTTTCTTTTTCTTTCTTTTTCAGTAAATGTAGTAGGGTCATAATCATCCCCACTTTTCTCAAGAAGAGTTCCTCCGATATTTAAACCTAGACCAATACCTGCAGTTGCTAATCCAGCTCCTAAACTAGCTCCTGTTCCAGCTGCATTAACAACACTACCACCACTATTAGCTGCTGCTTGTCCTACTTGACTCCCAACTTCTACAGCCCCAGGAACAAGAGTTCCAGCTACAGTTGATGTAGTTGGTGCAGCGAAACTAGCTACTTGAGTTCCTCCAAGTCCTACAGAAGCAGCAGTATTAGCTGCAGTTCCTAATGTAGAACCATATACTCCTGCTTGTCCTGCTTGCATAGCAGTATTAGCAATAGCATTAGTAGCAGCTTGTTGTGTTGCTTTTTCTACTAATTTTTGTTTAACATATTGCTTTCCTAAGTCCCCAGCAGTTGTTGCTGCATCCATTCCAACAGCCTTTACTTCTTGCTCACTAGCAATTTTAGCTTGCTCTCTAGCAGATTTAAGTTCTGCTTGTCTAGTTTTTTCTTCTTCGTCTCTAACTTTTTTTTCTTCTGAGGCTCGTTGTTGTAGAATTTGACTAGCACTCATAGCAGATTTCATCTGCTGTTGAGCGGCCATAGCAGCTCCTGCATCATAGTAGAAGGGGTTAGTAGCATAGGGACTAGCAAAGTCAGACCCTGTATAGTTTGCTTGGTTATACCCCAATGCTCCTGCAGTTACATATTTTTTTCTTGCAGGTTGTTTAGATTTAGCTTTTTTAGACATGGGCTTTTAGTTTTATCGAGCTGAGACTCTAGAGGCTGCTGTCACCCCGTACAAATTTATTAAATTTCTTGTTGAGTTGTTATAAATTAAACGAATTCCTATGAATTTATCTACAAACTTCTTTTTGTCATACCATAGTTTATTATAGTCTATGTAGTTAGAGTTTATAATACCTTCATCTGAAAACATTTTTTGAGTAACATCATGAGTATATGTTCCAGAATAAATATCTCCATTAACTGATACTTGCCCTGAAGACAGTGAAGAGTTATAGTCTAACTTAGCTATATCTCTAAAACTATTTAAAGTCCACTCTGAATCTACTTTTCGTATGTTAGATAGGTATTCTATAGTCTCTTCTCCAGAGATTTGAGTTGTATTGTAAACATAGTAGCTTGTAAATCCTGGAGCAAACTGTTGTCTAGGAATAGCAGAAATATCATCTTTAGTATACACATCTGCAGTGTAGGCAAATGAGAAATATAACTTTGACATGCCTTTAGTAGACATTGTACCTTGCTGAGTTCTTCTAATCTCTCCAGTAAAGATACAATCAATCTCAAAGTTATATGTTGTTCCATAGAAATTACCTGGATTAAATAGGTCACTATGTTCGTATATAGAGTTATTATTAAAACTGTATATAAAATCAAAGTTATACCCGTACATTTTAGGGATATAACTATGCCTACTTGCCCATACAGATAGAGTATGTGAAAACGAAATTGTCCATCCTTTTTCTATAAACCATCTTGCATCTTCTTCTTTAAGTGCATTATCATATAGATCTTTAAACCAATTGATGCTAGGAGAATATATTATATTCCCAGCTGCATATTCTGCTATAAATGTGTCAGTAGGAACTATTTCTCTTTTAGTTATCAAAGTTCTTTTGAATAGAGGATCATAGCTGATTATAAATCCAAAGTAGTTAGTAATAGAATCTGAGTAAGCATTAGTAGCATCTGCATCCCATCCATATGATTCTAATACAAATGGTATATTCTCTCTAGCCCAACTATTTAATCCTAGCTCTGTAAGATCTGATATTTTTTCTCCTACCATGAATATCTTACGAGCTCTTCTAGCTACGAATATATATCCATCTTTAGTAACTAAAGATCCAAACTTATTCTGTAATCCTAGATACCCTTCTATACTTTGTAAGAATTCATCTGGCTCTTGAGCAAATAAGTCTCCAGACCCAATATAAGCTTGAGTAGCATCAGAAAGTTCAAGGTTTTGCTTACCTTTAGTTCTAAATAGACTATTTTCAGTATGGATGTAAAGAAGAGCATTAAGGTTAAATATGTTTGTAATTTCTCCTTTGTTTACTGCAAAGTCTTTATAGTCAAATGCTAAGAAATATCTATACTGATCTGCAAATGTTCCATCTTGAGTTCCAGATCTTATTACTCTATTGGGGAATAGATAAGTAGATACATCTTTTTTAGGGAATGGTACTGTAACTCTTAAGTCTTGAACAGCTGAATAATGCTCACCGTAAAGTATATTATCCATCTTAGTCAAGTCAAATAGTGGAGACCTCCACAAAACTTCAGATGCCACGTATTTATCAAAGTACATGCTTGAAGATTCTGCTACTCCTTTTATAGGATCTCCAGCATGTCTGTAGTTTATATTATCATCTGACTCTACCATAAACTGATATATGGTAGTAAATGGATCGACACTCCCTAAAGACCAATTATTTGTTCCTACTCCTCCAGTAGCTTCAGTTGCAGATATTTCTATTGTGTTAGTTATGTTAGCTGTTGATCCAAAATTTAATACATTGAATACTGTTGATGGAGCTATACCAGTTGTTCCTGCGACAGCATCAAATGGAATATCCCCATATATAAAATCATTATTTGTACCAGTTATACTTGTAACATTCTTACCTTTAGCAAAGTGAGCCAATCCAAAATTAGCAGAAGTTGTTCTGTAACTATATCTACAGATATACGTATCTCCTCCGTAGATTTCATTGGAGTATGTTCCAGTATAGTAACTCTCACCAGTTGGATTTCCTATCCCAGTATCTAAATCTTGGCAGTTTATCTCTTGGTAGTATCCAGTCCATACAAGTTGTTGCTCATCGAATGGTGCAAATACATCTGTCTTTTTAGCACATAGATTAACTAAATATACATTAGGTCTTCCTGTAGTTTCAGTAGTAGGAGTTACGGCAGTAGGAGTATACCCACTAGGTATTGATAGTACTTGAGGTTGTTGTGTTAAAGAGTTTGGGATTAAATAAGATAGAATATTTTTAAATCCTTCTATGTTTGCTAAAGCAGGATCGGTAGAAATATACTCGTAGTGTTGTAGTTCTAAATAAAAATCCTTAAGTTCAAGTGATCCACTATATCCAGAGTTCCTAATTTGATATGCATAGTCTAAAATTCCCCAGTAACTCCATCTGTTTCCCTTATATCCACCTAAAGCTGGTAAACCTGAATATAACCCAAGAACGATTCCACTTTCTCCATAAGCATTAAATATGTAGCTAGCACCTTTATAACTAGCTCCAGGAGTAGTTTTTAGAATCTTCAACCCGTCTATATATGTAGCAGAGTCTGCATCTAGCATAAAAATTGTTTGATACAGATTTAATAGAAGTTCTTGCTTAGGTACAATATTATAACTAGCATTTGAGTATATAATACCTTGCTCAATTCCCCAGTCAGCAGTACCGTCTTCTGTACTTCTAGCTCTAACTCCTACATCTATTCCAGCTCTTCCTGGAGTATTGTACATAGATCCTACATATACATTTCCCCAAATCACCTGAGGTCCTAATATATCGTAGAATGGACTAGTTGGTGTAGCATTAAAATTTATTGTATTTCCTAAGTCTGGATGAACCCATGCATATTCATCATCTCCACTTCCAGATCTTAATGATGTATAAAAAGTAAGACGAGTGTTATTAGGTAGTCCAGGAACACCACCACTTCCATTTACTGTTCCAGGAGGCTCTGCTCTTCTTATTCCTTTATATCCACCTAACCAACTTTGCATTGTTACAATATATTGTACATCAATGTGTGTTGCAGGAGATAGAGTACTCTTAGTTCTTAATAAGTTAAAGTCATGAAACTTTATTACAGGTTGTGCAAGATACTGTCCAGGTCTAACACTAGACTGGCCTGTACTTCCTATGAATGGTACCCATAAAGCATCAGTTGTATGAACACCACCAATCTTATGATGTCCTTCTAATAACCATATATTATAGAAAGGTCCAGCAGATGCTTTAGCTCTGGTATTATTTAAATTAGCAGCTAAGTAAGGAGTAGCTGGATGAGCCCCACTTTGTCCTAGAATAGTTTTATTCCCCTGAGTTCTTTTAGCATAGTATACTTTATATCCTTGTACTTGTTGTAGTATAAACTTAGGTATTCGTATGTCACTTAACCTTATTCCTAAAATACGTACTTTTTCTTTTATATCAACAGATTGTCTGCTTACTTGCAATCCATCAATTGGGTTTCCTGTAGGACTACTAAAGTCAGAATTAGGTTGAATATATCCTCTTGAAGAGTTATGATTAGATGGCATTTTATGATGCCTAACACTATTATTTTTCTCACTACTAATTTGGTATCCATTACCAGTACTATCTACACTCCACACATCAAAATCTGAAGAGTCTGGATATGTCTCATTAAGATTCATCCAGTATCCAGTAGTTTTTTGTAAACCTGCAATATTTATTTCAGATGGAAATGGTAAACTTGTATCTATATATTGAAAAGCATATGGATTTGGATCTCTAGCATATATTTCTTGAGGTTTAAATACATAAGAGTCATCTTGATCTCCAATACCTACATTTAGATTAGTAGTTAGTATGCTTATTTCCTCCACTCCTATATGCCGTCTTCCAGGAATATGATATGCGTAAGTTTCACTTCCATCTTTTAGAACAAATGATATGTAGAATGCATAAACTTCTCCTCTTCTGTATCCTTTTAAGAAAGTATTAAAATATGTATTTCTATACCCATTTGTAGATACATTTTGGGTTACTCCAGCATTTTGGTTTTGTAAGGGTCTAATTACATCATTAATATAGGAGTCAGTTAAACCCTCTCTTGTAGATAGCCATGCAAACTTAGGCCAAGTTCCAGTGAGTCTATTATTATCAGAAAAAGCTGGTTGATCTGGGAACACCATTTTAGCATATCCATCATTTAAGTTGAAGATATCAAAGTGTCTTGGATCAAATAGTGTAACTTCTCTTATTATAGTTTCTAGTTTAATATTATTGGCAAATCGTTGATAGCCTATATCTTTTCTACCAACTATGTTAGCCATATACAGTTTGTTATCTAACTGTGTAATTGACTTTGCTGCTAAGTATTTTACTTTATCAAGAACTACTTCACTTGGAGAGGATCCTTGTGCTTTTTCTAATCCAGTGTAAATTATCTTACACTGACTACCAGTTCTAATTTCATTTAGCTTATAGGCTAGTAAAGAAGTACCACTGAATTTTATGATGTACGGAACTACATACTCATATTGTGTATATTTTACACTATTCCCTAAATCCCATACTATTAGTTTATTAGTTTGAGTTCCTATTGGTCCCCCAGATATCATTTCATAAGGAACTGTTTGCTCTGGATTTGGTACAATATATACTGGATTGAATACAGTTACTATATTAGTTTCAGTAAGATCTACGTCAGCATAAGCTAATCCTAAGTAATAAGCACCTACCTCTAAAGCTCCTCCAGGTAAAATTTGAACATTACCTAGTTCAGGAATTTTAGGGGTCTCCATAAATACATTTAAAATTATACAGGTTTTAATAATATCCCCATATAAAATCAATGGATCTGGATTTAAAGCTAAAGCTGCTTCTTGCCTAGTAATATTAAATACTCTAGGTGGATTGTAACTTTCTACATATTCTATTCCTGTAGAAGGATCAGTAATAATACTATATCTATTATCTGTAAAATATATAAGAATGTCTCCACTAGGTGAAAGTCTATACTCTCCACTTATTGGATATTTTACGTCAAAATTTAAGTGATCTCTAGAAAAGGGTCTAGTAATAACACCAGAAGGATTTGCCAATCCTATTGTAATATATAATAAAGTTACTGATTTAGAAGTAGGATTTACTTTAAATATTGCAGAAAATATAGAGTAAGGGTTTGTTATAGATCCTACTGATCCACCAGTATATACTTTTATATTAGTAGCAAATACAATAAGACTATTATCATCTAATTTAATAACTCCTATTGGATTTAAGTCTATATCTACTCTATTATTAGTATTATCATAGTAGGTATATATAAGATCACCTATATAATCAGTGCCATACTCATTAGCTATTAAATTCTTTTTATCATCAATAATAAGATTGATAGCGTCTCTATAAGTATTATCTGGTTGGTCTATCCTCCCAGAATCTTTATACATACCTTTTAAAAACTTTAAACTCTCTGCCATAGTTTAATCTTAAAGAATTCCGTAATTAGTATATCTTCCTCTATCTAAAGTCTCACGAGTGCCAAGGTTCTCAAAGAAGTTAGCATGTCTGTTCAAGTTAGGGACAAGACGAACCCACTGATTCATGAATGATTCGTACTTATCAATGCTTGGGAAGTTAGATTGGTTTCTAGCTTGTGAACAGTAGAACTTCCACTTAGCATCAGCAAAGTCATAGTCAATACCATTCATAGAAGGTGTGTATCCCCCCATAAGCATCTGCTTATATATGTACCAGAACATAGCTTCTTTAAAGCTGATATCATCTGGAACCATTGGGAAGCAATCTTCATCCACTGGAAATGCTGTATAACTCAAGCATACAGCACCATCTTGGAATGAAGTTTTAATGTAATCCCCATCAACTGTATAACTAGGCTTAGTTATTCCATACATATTCTGACAATCCTCACAGTCCATACCAGCAGGGAATGTCCCTGTACCATATTGAAGAGGAGTTAGTGGTTGCCCTGAATTCATATACAAGTTCTCAAGAACTACTATTCTAGCATTTAAGTCCCTAAGTTGGTAGTTAAATGAAATGCTATCATTTGGGTCAGCTAGTATCTGAGCATTAAGAGTGTCTACTTTTTCTAGTAATTCGGTAAGCTCTACAGCTACTGATGGATTAACTGCATTGTTAACTGCCACTTGATTGATGTAATACAAATCCGTAGGCATCAATGCTTTAAAGTTACTTACAGTAAGTACACATCCTTTTTGACTAAGTTGGGGAGCAGAACCAATATGCTCGAGTGCCTCCCCCATCCATTCTACTGCATCATCAATCCAGTTATCTCCAGGAGGTTTTAAGTCCCTCATAACTTTTCTAATGATAGTCTTGCTAGATGCCAGTTTATACACCATTGTTTTTATATTTAAAAGGAATGTACTTTTTAAACCTTAGATAAGCCATATCATCACTTTGTAAAAGGGCTATAAGCTTTTCCTTATTTCCCTTTACTCCACGAGTGGCATCAAACCTATAGGCCGTTTTATTTTTAATCTTAGCTCTATGCTTCGTCCAATGGTATTTACAGTAATACTTATCAGTATAGTAAATGTGCCATTTCTCTCCCTCTCCTGTCTTGCTATCGTAAAGTTCTACTCCTTTGTCAATCAGTTCTTGTTTATACTTAGTAGTTTCTCCCCAGTCAATTTGTAGTTTTCTTGGATCTCTGTCTACTCTTCTAACTGATATAGTCCCTAGGTTACTCTGCATGTTAAACTCATATCCTAGCAGCAACTCATCGAATAACAAGATGTTAAACTCTGAGCATATATCAGCAAAAGCTCTGTATTCTATTTCACTGTCAACATCATTTGAGTAGGTCTTGTATATAGCTCTAATTGTATGTGATTTGGTTTGCATTCAAATTAACATTTCTTTTTACCACCCATCTTCTGTTTAGATGGCTTAGAAGCTTTTAGATACTGAGATTTTTCCATAAGTTTCTCTGCTCTTTTCTCTTGACGTTCAGCTCTGTTATACAACTGGTTAGCTTTTCTAGCTGCATTCATTCCGAATTCATCTTGAGCAAAGTTCTTTGCTTCCTTAGTCTTATCAAATGACTTAGTAGCTTCAGCTTTAGTCCATGAAGCTTTTGCTTTACCCATTACTTTTTCAGCACGGGCTTGAACTCTGCTAGCTCTATCTGTCTCTTCTTCAGGACCTCCAGTTTGTTTCTTAGACTTTCCAGCAGCAGCCATAGCTTGGAACTTAGACTTACCGTACTTCTTTCTTCCGATAGAAGCAGCAATAGCCTTAGCAGAATCTTCTGATTTACCTTGGCCTTTAAGTTTACCAACCATAGCAGCAAATCTTCCACCACCACCTGGCTTCATAGACTTACCACCAGACTTCTTCATTTGAACTCCTCTGCCTTTCAGAACATCAGCAAAAGTAGTTTTACCATCTTTGTTAAGGTCAGGGAATCCAGCAGTTTTCATCTTCTTAGGCTTATTGCCAAAGTGAACTTCTTTGGATTCTTCCATCCAAGACTCTCTCATTTTCTTGGGAGATTTACCTCCCTTCTTATACATTGGTTTCATAGTATTATTTCTTATTATATTTTCTTTTACCACCAGTTTTCTGTTTAGCATTAGGATCTGCTGGATCCATTGCATAGATTCGTTTAAAGTCATACTTTACTTCAGCAGGAGCAGCTGCTGCAGCTCTAGCTTCTCTTTCAGCTTTTTTCTGTGCCATCCTAGCTTCTCCTTCTGCTGCATACTTAGCTCGATTTTCTAATCCAGCTAATTTTTCTTCTTCAGTTTGATTAGATTTTCTACTTCTAGCAACTGTAGGTCTCATACTCAAACCTGGTGCTCCTTTACCTTGGTAGCCTGCATCATTAGAACCTGCAGCTATTACTTTATCACAACCTTTTCCTACACATATATCTTTTTGCCCAAAGTTTGAACCAGATCCAGCTATTCTACCACCTCTAGATTCTCCTGATAGTTTTACTTTTTCTTTCTTCTCAGGTTCTGTTGGAGTAACAGTAAACTTAGTATAAGTAGGAGTTGGAGTGGTAGCAACCTCTTCTTGAAAAGTACCAGTTTGGTATTTAGTAGGTCCACCAAACTTAAGCTCTTTAGAACCTTGCATCCAGTCACCTCCCATCTTCATCTCAGCTTTAATCTTAGCTTCTTGCTCAAGCATATCTTTACTAGGAGCTTTACCTTTCTTCCCAGCTTTTTTATTAGCTGCGGCTTTAGCTCTGATGTTATCCCAGAGACCTCTTTGACTTTTAGAGCCATCAGCTCTTTTAAGCATTTTCTTCATTGTCGTGTAATTTTTTATCGAACATAGCTCTTTGTTTTCTAGCAGTCAAAGCACGTTCTATGTTAAACCAAATAAGGGTAATTGCTCCTATAAATCCTAATATCCAAGTTATAGAGTTAGTTAGCATTGCCCAAGTCCACCCTGCCCATATAGCATTTAAGCCAATCCATTCTAATTGATTTGTCATCTCGTCTATATCAAAGTTTTTCATAGTTTACCAGTTTGAACAACTCCCACATCTCCAAACTCTGAGGGATTTGTTAATTCGTGAATTAGGATCATTAGCAGTAGCTGCACTAGTCAGTCTACGTTTCATTCCACACATTCTATTGCAGAATGAATCTCGTCTTTTTCCTCCTCCAGGTTGTGGGGCACTTAGTTTAGAACCAGGATTAGCTGCTCTATAAGAAGCTCTTCCTTTGGCATTCAATCCTCCTTTAGGATTTTTGCCAGCTTTACGTTGCCAAGCAGGTGATTTAGCCATTGTTATATCTGTTGTGGATGTTGAGGTGCTTGAGTATTTGGTATGTTTGGGCTTGCATCTTGCATTCTATCTGTAGTTATATCTGGTAAAGTACCAGCCAAAAGTCTAAGTTCTCCAGACATCATTCCCTGAGTAATAGCCTGTACCATATCCATAGGCATAGGAAACTGGGAAGCATCTGTATAACAAGGAACACCAGAACAATCACTAAAAGTAGAAGCCTCTTCAGGAGATTCGAACACACCTCTAATGTTGACATAGTCAGCCCCTTTATTATTGAGGATATAAAGATAATCCTCAATCATATAAGCTTTAGGATTATTTTTAGTAAACTTATCTGATGCAATGAAAGGCACCTCGTAAGGTCTAATCATTTGGTATCTATTAGTACCAGTGATA
>Ga0315902_10008558_pt1 | contig 13846 bp, 9 predicted proteins | sample LakEriMetagenome_9_FD_203523 | JGI IMG/M metagenome (GOLD analysis project Ga0315902, IMG submission 203523) | Freshwater fungal communities from buoy surface, Lake Erie, Ohio, United States - Buoy 12 MA117 | ecosystem: Environmental > Aquatic > Freshwater > Lake > Lake biofilm | place: USA... | reverse complement strand
AGTGCCGGCTGCCGAACGCCGACAGGATCTTCTGCACGTCGGCCCCGAGCATGGCCTGGGCATTGGCCTCGCCGACCGCGAAGATGTTGGCCCCCTGGTCGCCGAACTCCCTCGTCGCATACTCGCGTGCTGACTCCTTGGACGTACATCTCCGCAATTGCGAGGGTCATGGCCCGTTCGCTGCGAACGCCTCGCTCGACGCTCTTGGGATAGAAGGGCCGCCCTTGATCATCGTGGTAGTCGCGGGTCTGCGGAATTCGCAGGTGCACCTCGCCCACCCGGGTGTGGACGGTCTTCGGCTTGAATCCGTTGGCGTAGCCCTGGCGGTCGGCCGTTCTCTGATGAGACCCGGCTTTGAGAGCGTGCTCTCGTTCAATCTGCATGGCGCAGTTCATGAAGATGGCTAAAGCGGAGGCCATGGCCGCAGGGCCATGCTCGATCAGGATCGCCGTAACTGCTTCAAAGGCAGCACTTTATTCTTGGTGGGTCATCGCAGGTTCCTTCTTGGGGGAGTGAACCACCTCCCAGAAAGCCTCGATGACCCGCCTTTTCAAACTGGCGGCCGGTATGGGCCGGCATGCGGTCTTCACGGGGCGGGCAGTTCCCACACCGACCGGAGCACGAGACCATGCTCGGTCATGCGGACGGTGTCGACGCCCACGCCGAACACGCCCTCCATCTCCTCGGCGGAGGGCAGCACCCGCTGCGCCTCCGCGAGCAGCTCCCGCTCCCCCTCCGCCACGTCTTCGGGCTGCATCCCCGCCACCACCTGGCGGAGGTTGCCGAGGATCCCGCCGCTCTTGGCCGCGTCGCTGATCGTGACGACGAGGGCGGGATCGAGCGGCTGCAGGTCGCGGGCCCGGCGAAACGCGGGGCCCTCGCGGAGCGAGGCCGCGTCGGCCGGCGGGTTGCGGATCGCCGCCAGCGTCTTCTCCAGCGACTCCGCGCCGATGCCGACCACGAGGTGGTCGCGACCGAGGAACACCGCCGGCCCGGCCGGGATCCGCAGCCCGCGGAAGCCCTGCTCCTCCTTGAGGTCGCCCCCCGCCAGCGGAGCCGCCCGTTGCAGAAGCTTGAGGATCAACCCCTCGTCGGCAACCTTCCAGGCCATCGCGGCCCGGTTGGCCTGGTTGATCGCCCCAAACAGCCCGCCGGCCCCCTGCCGCCCCGCCGCCAGCGCCTCGGCGATCTTCGCCGGGTAGTTCACCCTCCAGTGCCGGCTGCCGAACGCCGACAGGATCTTCTGCACGTCGGCCCCGAGCATGGCCTGGGCATTGGCCTCGCCGACCGCGAAGATGTTGGCCCCCTGGTCGCCGAACTCCCTCGTCGCATACTCGCGGACGATCTCGTAGACCTTGCCCAGGTCGAGCGAAACCTGCGTGAAGTCGACGACTTCGCCGGTCACGAACGACGGTGGCTCGGCGGGGTCGGGCTGCTGGTCGAGAATCCGCATCAGGCCCGTCCGCGGCGCGGGCAGCGAGAGCACCATGGCGGTCTCGTAGCGACCGTCGGCGAAGACGTGCCGCCAGCCGCAGGGGCCGATCTCCGCCAGGCCGATGCCGGCGAGCTTCTTCACGGCGTCTCGGGTCTCGTCGTCGCCGACGGCGGCGAGGGCACGGATCACGACCTGCGGATCGACGACGACGTCGACGAACTGCTGCCCCGCCGGCAGGTTGGCCCGCAGCCCCGGGCTTTGCAGCAGGTCGGCCAGCGCCGGCTTGCCGTCGGCTGAGTGGGCGGCGAGAAACCGCTGGAGGATGCCCCGGGCCACGTCCATGTCGCGCTCCGCGTCCTCGTCACCGGCATTTTCCGACGGCTTGCCGTCGGCGGCCGGCCGTGCCGGCGTCTGCAGGGTGGCCATCACGAGCCGCGGCCCCACCCGGGTGATGGCCGTGTGGGTGTGGCCAACCAGGGTCCGCGGGGCCGTCCGCAGCTTGTCCTCGACCTTTTCCCGAAACGCCTCCCGGCCCGCGTCGTCGTCGACCGCGTCGTCACCGACATCGAAGACAGCGTCGAGCGTTTCCTGCGGCGTGATCACCCACATCACCTCGTGCCCGGCCAGCTCGAGGTCGATCCGCCGCGGCTGCGGCCGCTTGTCGTCGGCGGGACGATCCTTCGCCCCGTCCTCGAACCCCTTCTTCGCCGCCGCCAGCATCCGGCCGGCCTCGTCGGTCCCCGGCTCGATCCAGGTCAGCATCATCAGCAGGGGCGGCTGCTTCTCCGGCCGCGGCTCCACGATCATCGCCAGGCCGACCTCGTTCTTGAACACGGCATCGATGTCGGCCGGCTTGAGATCGTATTTGGCGAGCTGGGCCTCGAGGTCGCCGCCAGTTCCGAAGAGATCGCCCTCGATCGTCACGGGTAGCTCCTGGCCGGCTTTGGCAAGCAGCTTGCGGGCCGCCTCCAGGCGGCGTGGCGACAGCATCACGGCGCCGAACTTCGTCTTCGTCCGCAACGTCTCCAGGAACGCTGCCGGCTGCTGCAGTCGCACGACCGCGGCGGTGCTCTCCGGCAGGCATTCCCAGGCCGGCCGGAGGTCGGCGCCGCAGGCAGGCAGCGCGGCCGCGAACGCCGCGGCCCACGCGCCGGCGACCACGACGCGGCCGAACCCCGGGCCGAGCGACGTCCACCGACGCGGACACACTGGGAAAAAGCCGCATACGGTCGTGGCACGGGCCGGGGATGCCGACATGGGAGGGCTCCGGGATGAAAACGTGGGGAAGGGGGGACGGCGGGCCGCAGATCCCGCAGTATGCCCTCCCGTCCGACGGAGCAAAAGGCTGGTTTGCACGCCGCGACGGGCCGGCGGCGCCGCCGCGAAACCGCCTCGACCGGCCGGTTTACTTGAGCGCCGCGGCCTTGTCGCCCGGCACCGCTGGCCGATACGGCGGCGGCAGATAGGTGACCCCGTTCTGCGGCTGCGACTCGTCGTAGGGATACGTGTCGCGGTGGACGAGGAAGTCGATCAGCTCGTTGGCCGGGATGCCGAAGGCCAGGCCGTCGAAGATCGCCGCACCGGCACAGGCCACCGCCACCACCTCGCCGCGGGCGTTGAAGATCGGCCCCCCGCTGTTGCCCGGATTGATCGCGGCATCGGTCTGGATGAGCCGCATCTGGTCGATCGTCCGCGTCGTGCTGGAGACGATCCCCTGCGTCACCGTCCGCTCCATGCCGAGCGGATTGCCGATCGCGAACACGAGATCGCCGACGCGGAGGTCGTCGCGTTCGTTGATCACCACCGGCTCGGGGAGCTTGCCCTTCACCTCCTCCAGGTCGAGCTGGAGCAGGGCCAGGTCGCGGAGCGGCTGGAGGGCGACGATCTTCACCTTCCGAAGCTCGACCTTCTCGAAGCCTTTTTCCGTCTTGCGAAACAGCGTCGCCTGGAGACGGGTGTGGTTCTCGACGACGTGGTAGTTGGTGACCACGTGGCCGTCGCGGCTGGTGATGAAGCCCGTGCCGAGGCCGCCGGGATTGCGGATCATGACCACGGAGTCGCCGAACCGCCTGACGAGCTCGGGCACGTCGCGGGCCTCGAGCCGGCCGCTGCGAAACACGCCCCGGTCGGTCTCGCCATCGGCCTTCGCGGCGGCGCCGGCGTCGTCGGCCCGGACGTCGAGAACCTTCTTGGCCGGGATCTGCAGGACCTCGAAGCCGAGGTCGAGGACCACGCCGTCGTCGTTCTTCCGCAACAACGGCCCGGTCACGCGGCCGCCGCCGACGAGCGTGACGGTGACGATCTCCGCGGCCGGCGCCGGCCGGGCACCAGGGCCCGCGACCGCGGCGGCGGCCAGCACGACCAGCAGCGACGACGAAACCATCCCCAGGGTCTGCCTCATGGCGTGTCCTTTCCGGCCGCGTCTTTTGCGGCCGCGTCCTTTCCGAGATACACGACCAGCCGGTCCTGGCTGATCATGACGAGGTCGCGGGCGGCGTCGCCATCGGCGTTGAAGCCGGCGATCCGCCGCGGCTCGGCGACCATGTCCTTCGAATCGCCCCCGTCGTACGGATATTTGCGGTCTTCAAAAACCTTCCAGGAGACCGACCGCTGCAGGGCGTCGGGCGTGCGGAGCATCGCCGTCAACTGGTGCTTGCGGTCGTCGCACAGGGTGACGTCCTCGCTGCCGTCGCCGTCGAGGTCGGTGACGAGGATCCGGTGGATCGTCGACTCGCTGACGCCGCTCCGCCGGCCGACGCGACCGTCGATGCTCTCGAGCAGCTTGAGCTCCCAGGGCCGGCCGCGGGCCAGCCGCACGATCCGCTCCTGGTCGACGAGCACCATGCCCAGCACCGGGTCGCTCCGCACGGCCGCGCACGCCGGCGGCTTCACGCTCTCCACGACCCGCATCACGCCGGCAGTGTCGGCCTGGAGGCGGTGGAGGAAGCCTCCACCCTGCTCCAGCGCCCAGGCCTGGGCGGGACCGCCCGGCTCGGTGGCGATCGGCAGGTAGGAGGCGATCTTCTGCCCCTCGGTGAGCATCACCTGGTCCACGGGATGCAGGTCGTCGCCGAGCCACTGCAGCACGCCGTCGGTGAGCCGGGCCTTGCGAAGCGTGCCGCCGACGTCGACCGGAAAGTACTCCGTCAAGTCGACTTTGGCGAGGAGCGCCGGCGACGTCGCCACCGGCTTGCCCTCCTGGAGCCGCACCACCTTCCCGGCCGTGGCATAGGCGTCCTGCACGAGCAGCGTGTCGCCGCCGAGCCAGACGACCTGCTCGATCTTGGCACCGAGATCGGCGTAGCGGCTCCGCTTCGGCTCCGCCGCGTCGGCCGGCCAGACGAAGAGATCGACGTCGCTCCCCACGCGCTGCGCCCACCAGACGGTCGAGCCGACGGATTCGAGGGCGAGGATCTTCCGGTCCTTCCCCTCCTGCTCCCAGGGCTGCGGGTAGGTGAACCGGCCGTTCTCCCAGCGGGCCCGGTGGAGGTCGGCGGCGTCCTTCGCCCAGACGAGCAGCGTGCCGGGGCCGGCCACGGGGGCGACGATCGCCTTGATGCCGCCGATGGAGGGAAACGTCTCCTCCGCCTGCCAGCCGGTGTCGGCGAGCCGGTGGACGCGGAGCCGGGGCTGGGTCGAGTCGACGGCCACGATCGCCGGCGTCACCATCCCGCCTTCGCCCAGCGCGATCCCGCACCAGCCGCGCCGGGCCGCGCCGGCCATCGGCAGCGCGTCCTGGCGGCCGATCAGCGTCGGCTCGCCGGTGACGAGGCCGTAGCGGCGGAGCATCCCCTTGTCGCTGCCGCCGAGGAGGAGCAGATCGGCCTTCCCCGACTTCGGGACGGCGGTGGCGAACCCGTCGACCGGCTGGTCGTGGATCGTCTGCGCGGGAAGCAGGCCGCCGTCGGCGGCGCAGGCATACCAGCGAACCACCTGCCGGGCCGCGCTCGACCATTCGACGAGGTCGTCGTCGCCGTCGCCGTCGAGGTCGGCCAGGTGCCAGTCGAGGCGGCCGCGGCTCTCCCGCGGCGCCAGCCACTGGGCCCGGCTTCCGCGCACCAGGGGCAACTGCTGGATCCCCTGCTCGCAGCTCACGAGCAGTTCGTGCTTGCCGCCGGGCAGGTCGCGGACGAGCAGGCAGCCGCTCTTGCCGGCGGCCGGCGGCGCGAGCAGGCTCCACTCGCCGGTCTTCTTCCAGGCGTTCTTGACGTCGATGGCCTTGTCGGCGGCCCGCGTATAGATCGCGATCCGGTTCGAGGGCGTCGTGAGCACGAGCAACTCGGGCCGCTTGTCGCCGTCGAGGTCGTGCGCGACTGCATCGACCGGCAGTTCGTCGATCGCCAACTCGCCGTGCGACCATTCCGGGGCCAGCGGCAGTTCGTTGGGCCGCTCCGGGTCCTTGGCGTCCTCGCGGACCCGCTCGGCGGGATCGAGCCAGCGGTAGAGGTCGAGCCGGGCCTGCCGCGGGTTGACGACGATCACGTCGTCGCGGCCGTCGTTGCCCAGGTCGGCGACGAGGAGCCGCTCGGCACGACCGTCGAGCGGAATGACCCGCATCCCCTGCCAGCCATCGAACGTCGGGGGCGTCGGGGCCGCGGCACCGGCGAGACCGGCGACACATGCCAGACAGAATGCGAGGCCGCCCGGGTACGCAGCCGGGCGGCGACAGGCCGAGTGATGGAACGTGCTCATGGTGCTTGGAGTGTAGTCGTCGCCCGGGGCGGAATCCACAACCGGCCGCCCCGCTGCGCCGGGTCGTTGCCGGCCTCCGGCCGGGCTACACTGCGGACCGCGCCGCCCGGGGAACGCACGGCCGCCTGATCGTGATCCGACACACTCACACGAGGATTGCATGAACCGTCTCGCCCGTCGGATCGCGGCCGCTCCTGCCTGCGTCGCCGCTCTCGCCTGCCTCGCCGCCACGGCCGGAGGCGTCGCCGTCGGCGGCCCGGCCGAGCGGATCTTCCGTGGCGGGTCGATCGTCACGGTCAATGCGGCGCAGCCGACGGCCGCGGCGCTGGCGATCGCCGCCGGGAAGATCGTCGCCGTCGGCGCCGAGGCCGACGTCATGAAGCTGGCCGGTCCGGGAACCGAGGTCAGCGACCTCGGCGGCCGGACGCTCGTCCCCGGGTTCATCGACGGCCACAGCCATTTCGCCAGTGCCGTGGACGTGCAGGTGCAGGCGCTTTGTGCGTCGCCACCTGCCGGGCCCTGCCGGAGCGTGGCCGACGTCGTCGCGCAACTGGAAAAACTCCGCGCGCGGCGCAGGATCGCCCCCGGCGGCTTCGTGATCGGCTTCGGCTACGACCCCGACCTGCTCGCCGAGAAACGCGGCCCGACGCGAAAGGAGCTCGACGCCGCCTTCCCCGACAATCCGGTGATCCTCGTCCACGTCTCCGGCCACGGCGCGATGCTCAATTCGAAGGCCCTCGCCCGGTTCGAGATCACCGCCGCCACGCCGACGCCCCCCGGGGGCGTGATCGGCCGCGAGCCGGGGGGCGACGAGCCCGACGGCCTGCTCTTCGAGACGGCGTTCCTTCCGGTCTATTCCAACCTGCCCGGTCCGACGGACGACGAGGTGGTGGAGCTCCTCGGCTCGGGTCAGGAGCTCTATCTCCGCGCCGGCATCACCACGGCCCAGGATGGGGCGACGATGAAGCGGCAGCTCGACCTGATGCGGATCGCGGCCGATCGCGGCCTGTTCAAGCTCGACGTCGTCGCCCTGGCGTTCATCGCCGAAATCGACAAGATCTTCGCCGGCCGGCCGCCACGGAACGAGCCCGAGTATCGCAACCGGCTCCGGATCGGCGGCGTGAAACTCTTGGCCGACGGCTCGCCGCAGGGGCGGACGGCGTTCTTCACGAAGCCCTATCTCACCGGCGGCCCGGCCGGCCAGAAAGAGTGGCGCGGGGAGCCGACGGTGCCCCAGGCGATGCTCAACGACTCGTTCAAGCAGGTCTACGACGGCGGCGCGACGCTCTTCATCCACTGCAACGGCGACGCGGCGATCGACGCGGTCCTCGAGGCCCACCGGTTCGCGGCCGGTGACGACCCGGCCAAGCCGCGTGGCACGGTCGGCATCCACTCGCAGTTCATCCGCCGCGACCAGCTTGAAAAATACCGCGCCTGGAACATCACCCCCTCGTTCTTCACGCTCCACTGTTTCTACTTCGGGGACACGCACGTGAAGAACCGCGGCTTGGAGCAGGCCGCCTTCATCAGCCCGATGCGGTCGGCCCGGGCACTCGGCCTGCGGCCGGCCAACCACACCGACTTCAACGTCTCGCCGCTCGACCAGCTGTTCACGATCCACACCGCCGTCAATCGCGTGACGCGGTCCGGACAGACGCTCGGGGCGGGCGAGCGGATCGGCCCGCTGGAGGCCCTGGAGGCGATCACGATCGACGGGGCGCGGATGTACGGCGAGGAAAAGAAGAAGGGGTCGATCGAGGTCGGCAAGCTCGCCGACTTGGTCGTGCTCTCCGCGAATCCGCTGACCGTGCCGGCGGCGACGATCGAGTCGGTCCGCGTCGTGGAGACGATCAAGGAAGGGAAGACGGTCTGGCGGCGGCCGGCCGGCGACGACCGCCCCTGAGGCCGCCTTCACGAGACCCGCACCGCTGCCGCCCGGACCAGCGGGTGCATGAAAATGCCAGCCCCACGCCCGTTCACCGTTGAGCCTGACGGTCGCGGGTTTATGCTCTGGAATCCGTTTGGCATCGGCAGTGCCGGCGGGGTGGGTGGAAGCACATGAATCAACTCCTGTCCGTGGTCGTCGCCTGTCGCGACGGAAAGAGCGCCGGACCGGGAATCCACCGCCGGCTGGCGACCGCCGTCGCTGACGTCGGCATGCCGTGGGAGATCGTCTACGTCGGCACACCGGCCGCCACCGGCCAGGTCCCCCCCGAGGCGACATCCGATCCGCGAGTCCGAGTCGTCGCCGTGCCGGACGGCAGCAGCCGCCAGGAGGCGGTCGCCGTCGCGCTTCGGCAGGCGAAGGGGGACGCCGTGGCGGTCATCGACGCGGATCTCCCGGAGTCGCCCGATGTCGTCGCCGCGTTGGTCGCCAGGTGGCGCGAGGGCTCCGACATCGCCTACGGCCGGCGGATGCCGGGGCGCGAAGCCGGCGGCTTCTCGGGCTGGACGGCCCGGCTCCGCCAGGGACTGATCGACTGGCTGGCGGACGTGCCCCCGGCGCTGCATGCCGGCGACGTGCGGCTGCTCAGCCGTCGGGCGGTCGATGCCTTCAACGCGCTGCCCGATCGCAATCGCGTCGAGCGGACCGCGGCGGCCTGGGGTGGCATGCGTCAGGAGGCGGTGCCCACCTTCCCGGAACCGCCGCCGGCCGCAGGACGGCCCGCAAAGACGACGCAGATGAACGGCCCGGCGACCGACGCGGATCGCGTCCTTGGCCGGATTCTCTGCGGCGTGTTCGTGGTCGGTCTCCTGTACGCCGTCTGGACCGCGAGCATCGGCTGGGGCAACACGCTGAATGACCGCCATTCGTTTCGCCAGTCGCAGACCGCGATGACGGCGCAGTTCATGATCGGGCAGCCATTCCGGCTCGCCTACGAGACGCCGGTTCTCGGGAAGCCGTGGGCGATCCCGTTCGAGTTCCCGCTCTACCAGTGGATCGTGGCCAGGATCGTGGACCTCTTCGGCACGCCGCTCGACCAGACCGGCCGGTTCGTGTCGCTGGCGTTTTTCCTGCTCACGACGATCCCGATCTGGCGGATCGCCCGTGCCTGCGGAGTTTCCCCGGGCCTCGCCTGGGTTCCGGCGACACTGTTCGTCATCAGCCCCTTCTCCATTTTTTGGGGGCGGACGTTCATGATCGAGTCGATGGCGACGTTCTTCTGCATCGCGTTCCTCGCCGCGACGCTGGAAGCCGTCCGCAACCGCTCCTGGCTCGCCTGGTGCGTCGCCGTCGTCGGCGGCAGCCTCTGCGCCCTCGTCAAGATCACGACGTTCGCGGTACCGCTCGCGGCCTGCGGCCTCCTTGCAGCGGAGGCGGCCCGGCGTGCCTTGCAGGCGGGCGGGGCGGCACGAGACCGGTGGCTGCGGGCCGCGTGGTGTGCGGCCATCCCGGCGCTGCCGCTGCTCGCGGGAGTCCTCTGGTCGGCGTTCGCCGACGGCGTCCGGTCCGCGAATCCGATCGCGGCCCTGTATCTGCGGGGCAGCAGGGCGAATGAATGGCTGTTCGGCACCTGGCCGCAGAAATTCTCCCTCCGGGCGTGGACGATCATCACCGACCGGTTCGTGGAACTGGTCGGCTATCCGACCTTGGCCTGGCTGCTCCTCGGCGCGGCCTTCGTGATCACGCTCATCGTGCCCCGTAGACGCCGGGAAACCCTCGCCTGCGTCGCCTGCTACCTGCTCGCACCGGCCGTGTTCACGAACCTGCACATGGTCCACGACTACTACATGAACGCCAACGGGGTGTTCCTGATCATGGCGATCGGTTTCGCCTTCGTGGCCCTCCTGGAGCACACCAGCACCCGCCGGGCGGGCCTCGCGCTCCTCGTGATCGCGGCGTTCGCCGCCGTGACGGGCCATCGCACCATGCACCTGCCGCGACAGACCCTCGGCGACACCCAGGTGCTGCGGGCGGCCGAATACATCCGCTCGGCGACCCCCGAGGGCTCGGTCATCGTCTGCGTCGGCCAGGACTGGTCTCCGCTCGTCTGTTACTACGCACGACGTCGCGCCCTGATGCTGCCGATGGACAGGGACATGGCCCCGGCACTCGTCGCTGCGGCACTGGCGAACCTGAAGGGGGAGAATGTCGCGGCGTTGGTGGTGGTCGAGCCGACGGCCTATCCTCCGGAGCAGGCCAAGCAGCAGCTGGCCGCCGCCGGCTTCGAGGTCCCGGTGCTCAGCATCAAGGGGCTGCCGGCCTACTGAAGCCCCGCGCTGCCGCCCGGTATCGGCGCCAGGGGGATGGTAGAGTGTTTGGCGGTGGCCTGTGCCGAAATCAGGTCCACCTGGTCGTGCATACATGCCGTCTGCCATGCTCGTCTCCCTCGTCATCCCCGTCCTCAACGAGTCCGACAACGTCGGCCTGCTCTGGACTCGGCTCCGGGAGGTGACAGCGGGCATCGCCGACGCCCGCTTCGAGGCGGTGTTCGTCGACGACGGCAGCACCGACGACACGGTCGACCGCATCGCCGCCCTGCCGGCCGACGACCGGCTCTCATGGGTGGTCGTGCGGCTGTCGCGGAACTTCGGCCACCAGGCGGCGATCACCGCCGGCATGGCCCAGGCGTCGGGCGACGCGCTGATCTTCCTCGACGCCGACCTTCAGGATCCGCCGGAGCTGATCGCGACGTTTCTGGACCACTTCAGAACCGGCCATGACGTCGTCTATGGGGTCCGCCGCAACCGCAAGGAGCCGCTCTGGCTGCGGTTCTGCTTCGCCGCCTTCTACCGGGTCTTCAACGCGATCGCGGAGCGGCCGATCCCGCTCGACGCCGGCGACTTCGGCCTGATGAGCAATCGGGTCGCCAAGCTGATCGCGCAGATGCCGGAGCGCGATCGGCTGATTCGCGGCATGCGGAGCTGGGTGGGGTTCAAGCAGATCGGCGTTCCCTACGACCGGCCGGGCCGCTACGCCGGCACGAGCCGGTACAGCGTGATGCGTCGCGTCGAGGGGGCCCTCGACGGCCTGTTCGGCTACTCGCGGCTGCCGATCCGGCTCGCGCTCCTGCTCGGGATCGTGGTCTGCGTCGTCGGGGCATGCTACCTCGCGAGCGTGCTGTGCGGACAGATATTCTTTGGCGGCACGGCCGTCCGCGGCTGGACGTCGCTCCTCGTGCTGGCGTTCATGCTCGGCGGAGCCAATCTGATCGCGACCTCGATCGTCGGCGAGTACGTCTGCCGGATCTATTTCCAGGCCAAGGAGCGGCCGATCTACGTGGTCGCGGAGACGCGGCGGGCGGGTGACGGCGGGCAGGCACGCGGCGTGGATTCGAGATGACAGCCCCCCCGCTCGTCACGGTCGCGATTCCCCTCTACAACTCCGTGCGGTACGTCGACGAGACGATCCGCAGCGTGCTGACGCAGACTCATGCCCATCTCGAACTGCTGATCTACGACGACGCCTCGACGGATGGTTCGCTCGCCGTGGCCCAAAGCCATGCTAGCCGCGATCCGCGCGTCCGGGTGATCCCCAGCCCCGTGAATCTCGGCCCCGAGGCCAACTGGAACCGCTGTTTGGCCGACGTCGCCGGCAAGTACTTCAAGCTCCTCTGCGGCGACGACCTGCTGGCGCCGGACTGCCTTCAAAAGCAGGTCGCGGTCATGGAAGCACCCGACAATCGCGATCTGGCATTGGTGTCGTGCGGCCGCCTGATCATCAACTCGGCTGGACGGCCCCTGATGCGCCGCCGGTATGCAACGAAACCCCGGAAACTTTGCGGACAGGCTGCCGTGCGGGCGATCGCCCGATTCGGCACCAACCCCATCGGCGAGCCGGGCTGCGGGCTGACGAGGACCGAGTTGATCGCGACGGTCGGCCGCTATTCGGCGCGATACCCGTACGTGATCGACCTCGATTACTGGGTCAAGCTGCTCCAGCACGGTGCCTGGTTCGTCCAGCCGGAATGCCTGTTTTCGTTTCGCATCTCTCCCGAATCGTGGTCTTCGCGACTGCATCGGGTTCGCGTCCGACAGTACCTCGATTTCGCCAACGAGGTGGCTCGACGGAACGGGGTCGCCCTGTCAACGCCAGAGCGGCTCGCGGCCACACTCCGCGCGCACGCCGGAGAGGTTGTCAGGCAGATGATCTTTCGCGTCCTGGGCTGACGCCCCCCACACCGGCCCGCCGACCGCGGACCCCCCGCGCGGCTCCCGACAGTTTGACGCCTTTCCGCTGCAATGAACCAGCTGCAACGCGTAAAAAGAGGCTGGCAGGGTAGCATGACCGGCACTCGAACATCCGCCGCCGTCTTCAGCATGCAGATGAAAGCCGATCGATGAACGCACCGAGCGCCGAACTCGCCCGCATGGAGCACCTTCGCCGGAGGTTCGGATTTTGGGTGGATCTGCTGCGGGTACGCCAGTTCTTCAACCGCCTGCTGACATGGGTGCCGCTGTACCGTGGGCCGACCGGAAATCGCGTCCGCATGCGATGCTGGTCGGATCTCCTCGCGTACAACGAGATCTTCAAGGCCGGAATCTACGATGGCGTTTTCGATGCCCGCCACGTGGCCACGTTCTGTGACCTGGGCTGCCAGAGTGGAATGGCCTTGCTGAGGCTGGCATCGCGGTCTGGTGCTCCGCAGCGTGCTCTCCTTGTCGATGGAAACCCGCGCGCCGTCGAACGATGTCGTCGCAACGTTCGCGCAGCGGGGTTCAACGAAGCCGTTCGTGTCATTCACGGCGTTGTCGGCTGTTCCGACTCTGGCTCCGGCACCGCCGGATTTGTCCTCCGAGAAAATGAACTCGAGTGTGCCCTTGCAGTTGGGGCGGGAACGGAGCGAGTCAAGACCGTCGACGTTCCGGTTCTTGCACTCGAAAAGGAGTGGCTCGGATACGCCGGTGACGTGCCGTGCGACCTGTTAAAGATGGATATCGAAGGGGCGGAGCTCGACGTCTTGCGCAACGATCGGGCGTTTCTGTCGCGTGTCAGCGCCGTCGTGCTGGAGTGGCACGATCCACCGGCTGCCCGCGCGGCCGTGACCGACGAGTTGCGGTCGCTGGGTTTCGCGGACGTGCGCATTCTCTGCGAAGGAAACGGTTGCGGAGTGCTCTTTTGCCGGCGGACTGCCCCCGCGACGACCTAGCGCCGCCACCGAAGGTACCCACGACTTTGGCCGTCCGTCCGGTTACAGGCACTTCATCATCGTGCTTTTGGCCGAAGAACGGGGCATCGCCGGCGACGCGATGCGGGGCTCGCGAAACCGCAATCGGAGCGGAGAGATTCGAACTCTCGACCTCTTGGTCCCAAACCAAGCGCGCTACCAACTGCGCTACGCTCCGAGGCACGCGAGTGTACCGCGGCCGAACGGCCCCGGCCATGCACGTGCTTCGTGCCCGCTCGCCATCGGCCTGGATCGCAGCCCCGACCCCGGTCACTCCGAAAGCTGGTCGAGGAGCCGCTGGAACTCGTCGAGGTCGGCAAACGGGATCACGATCCGCCCCGCCCCCTTGCCGTTGGCGTGCACGACCACCTTCACCCCGAGCGCCCGGCGCAGCTGGTTTTCCACCGCCACGACCTGGCTCGGCCGCCGGGTCGCCGGCCGCCCGGGACGGCGCTTCGCCGGCGCAGCGGGCCGCTCGCCGGCCGACTCGTCGCCGCCGAGATCGCCGACCTCCACGTCGTCGTCCGCCACGTCCTCGTCGTCGCGTCTCAGGATCTCCTGGATCTCCCCTTCCAGCGTCCGCACCGACATTCCTTCGGCCGCCACGCGG
>Ga0315902_10008557_pt1 | contig 13847 bp, 11 predicted proteins | sample LakEriMetagenome_9_FD_203523 | JGI IMG/M metagenome (GOLD analysis project Ga0315902, IMG submission 203523) | Freshwater fungal communities from buoy surface, Lake Erie, Ohio, United States - Buoy 12 MA117 | ecosystem: Environmental > Aquatic > Freshwater > Lake > Lake biofilm | place: USA... | reverse complement strand
CGTGGTCGCCACGGCATGCACCGGCAGCCCGAGTCGCGCCATGGCGCCCCGATCCGGCTGGACGAGGATTTCGCGCCCCGGGGGCGTCTCCCGCCATGGGTTGCTCGAGAGGCGGACCTCGCGGACACGAGGCATGCGCTCCAGTCGAGCCACAAGGGCGGTGGCCAGACTGTCCAGCGGCTCCCATTGGTATCCGGCGAGTTGCAGCCGGAACGCCGTGTGGCCACGGCTGTCATCCCCCACGTGATAGGCTGGTCCCGACCCCTGAACCAGCAGCGCCATCCCACCGACCTGGGTGGCCTGCGAAACAAAGCGCTCATGCAGTCGACGAGGCGCGGCCGGATCCTGTGCCAATGGGTCGATCTCGACCAGCACCTGCGCCTCGGCACCAGCACCCGATACCCGGGTGGTAATGGCCACCGGATCGGCGAGGGCCATGCGTTCGAAGGGGCGCACGACGGCATCCAGAAGGGCCGGATCGGTGCCGCGCGGCGCGGTGACATCCACCCGAAGGGTTGAGCCGGCCGATGCCTCAGCCGACATGGCCGTGGACGCGCTGGCGGTCATGCCGTACCAGAACCAGCCACCTGTCCAGACCACGGTCAGGATGATGGCCCATGCTGGTCCCAGGGACCAGCGGCCGCGAAACCGCGCGCGCGGCGGCTCCATCCCTCGGGTCAGCGCCACCACTGAGAGCCCCGTGGCACCGGCCGCATGCCAACCAACCAGCGCCAACAGCGCAAACAACGGGGGGGCCACCCGCGACTGCACGGCAGCCGGGAGGAACGCGATGGGGCAGGCGATCGCGACCCACGGCAACTGGGTGGACATCCGCTGCTGCCACGAGCCATTCCGGCGCATCGATGGGAAGGCCGAGGCGGTCGAGGTCCCCGTGGTCAACATCACCAGTGGTCCGATGGCGAGACTCATGATCACGGGGGTTGCGACCGGCACCGCGCGCCCCCACAGCGCCAGCGTGAGCGTAGTGGCGCCGAGGGCGCTCGCGGTAATGACCAGGAGTCGAGCGACCGTCCCCGTGTGACCCCACCGCAGCAGGCACAGGGCCAGGACGCCCAACGCCGCGACCGACAGCCGATGGACCACGGCCCGCAGCTGCCGGCTCAACTCCTCGGTACCATCACGCACGACTCGGAGGTGAAGCCCGGCCGGCAGATCAGTCCTGACGGCAGCGAGTTCCTGCCGGATGAGGGCCATGGTGGATCGGGGATCCATCCCGGGGTGGCCTTCCACCTCGAGACCGACCACCGGTTGCCCATTCACCCGATGAAACCGTTCATGGGACTGTTCCGCAGGACGGATGTCGGCAAGGTCACCAAGTGGCCGGTACTCTCCCCCGCGACCGATGATGGGCAGCTGGGCCAGTGCCTCCCCGGACTCGGGGCGGTCGTCGATCCGGATCGTCCGCTCGGTGATCGCCCGCCGATCGAGGCCGACCGTGGTGACCTCGGCGACGGCACCGATCTGCTGCGCCACCTGCAGAGAAGAACGGCCAAGCACGCCCGCCCGGTACGGATCGATCGTGATGGCGAAGCCGGCGGATGTGCCGCCCACCAGCGTTACCCGGGCGACGCCGGGCAACGCGCGCAGCCGCGGGGCGACCACCGTCTCGAGCAGACGCTGCAAGGCGCTTGAGGTGCGCGGGCCGTTCAGGGTCAGCAGCGCCAGTGGCACCACGGTGGGTGCTCCCCGCGGTTCCTGCGATAGGTCGGGGTTCGAGATGCCCCCGGGAAAGGTGGGGCGGAGGCGCTCGAGTTGCTCCCGTACGCCCAGGCGGATCCACGCCAAATCGACCGCCGGGTCGATGGTGGCGGTCACGGTTGCCACGGCCTCTTCACTAGTACTGCGCACGGCGCGGATGCCGCGCACGCCATGGAGCACCCGCTCCACCGGTGCGGTCAGCTCCCGCTCGACTGATAGCGCGGAAGCCCCGGGCCAATACAGGCGCACCGTAAGAGTCGGTCGCGGTTCCATTGTGCGTTGGATCATCGGCAGATGCCGTGTCGCCGTCATCCCGGCCAGCACGAGGCTGCCCAGCAACGGCCAGACGACGGGTCGGGAGGGCCCAGTCACCCGCGCCACCGTCGACGCTCGACGGCCAGATACACGGCCGGGAGCAGGTACGATGTCACCATCCACGCCATGCTGATCCCGCCCACGAGTGTGGCGGCGAGTGGACGGTAGAGCGCCGCCCCTCGGGCCGTGCCGCCCAACAGGGGCAGGACCCCTACGATCGTGGTGAGCGCCGTCAGGAGGATGGCCCGCACACGCTCCCGACTGCCGCGCTGAATGGCGTCAATCACCGGCAGGCCCGCTGCCTGGTGCCTCCGAATGGCATCGAGCTTGACCACGGCTTCGTTGTCGACCATTCCGATCAGCAGCACCATGCCGATCAGACTCACCACATTCAACGACTGCCCCGTGAGCCAGAGCCCGATCAGGGCGCCGGCCACCGAAAGCGGCACGGTGAGGAGGACCACGCAGGGGGTGAGCAGATTGCCGAACTCCGCCGCCAGGACGAGAAACACGAGGACCGTTGCCACGAACCCGACGGTGCGCACCTGTCGGCTGTTGCGTTCGCGGTCGGCCTCGGCGCCGGTCACGCGCCAGAGCACGCCAGCCGGCGGCGGATGCCGTGTGCGGTGATCGTTCAGTAGCTGCCCGACGCGGTGCGTGGTCCCCGCCAGATCGGCGGAGAGCACCTGGGCCTCGACCACCTGCACCGGTCGCTGATCCATGCGCTCGACTGCCACTGGCTCCCAGCGGAGTGCGCGGGTCACGAGCTGTGCCAGCGGGACCTCGCGTACCGGCTGGCGCAGAGCCGCGTCGAGCGTGCGGTCGTCCGCGCTGCCGCCACGCAGCATGATCGGGATCTGTTCATCGGTGCGGCGGACGGTGGATCCGGGCACGACACCGATCAGGCCGCGAAGCACGGCGGATACATCAGATGGCTCGAGGCCAAGGCGGGCCACCCGATCGCGGCGCAGGGTGAGCACCTCGACCGGGTGCGCCGTATCGTACGCGGTGCGTACCTCGGTCAGGGTGGGGATCTCCCGCAGCCACCGCCGCACCGAATCACTCCACGTCCGGGTCAGCGCGTCCTCCGGTGCCTGCACAAGCACGCGGACCGTCCGGGTCTCGCGCCCGAAGAGTGCCGCAAACTCGGAGTAGCCTCCCGGATCGAGCGTGAGGGCCCCGGAGGCGATCAGATCGGACAACGCCAGTCGCAATCCTCGCAGCAGCCCCGCCGCCGAACGCCCGTGCGGCACCGGGAGCAGGACGCGCGCCGTGGCGGACGAACCGGGAGCGGCCCCCGCAAGCACCTCCTCGTCCGTCGCGACACCGACCCGGGCGTGCACCCGACGAACGCCGAGGGCTCGCGCCGTTCGTTCGAGCCGCGCCACGACCTGTGTGGTGGTGGCGAGCGGACTGCTAGCCGGCAGGGCGACGTCAGCGACCACCACGCCATCTTCGACTGAAGGCAGCAGCTCACGCGGCAGCCGCATCAACAGGAGCCCGGTGACGGCCAGGACAAGCAGCGCCGCGACCAGCACCGGGCGCGGATGCGCCAGCGACCAGAGAACGGCACGCTCATGGTGGTCAAGCCAGCGCGCGAGCCGCCCGTGGGCCACCTGCTGTGGTGCCGGTAGGACCAACGCGCCACTGCGTGAACCGTGCGCGGGTATCCCCCGCATGGGTGTCCCCCGCATGGGTGTCCCCCGCATGGGGGTAGCGCGTGTTGGGGCCCCGACAACCAGCATGACGGGAAGGAGTGTCAGCGCAAGGAGCAGGCTCGTGAGCGAGGTGACGACCACACTGAGCGCCAGATCCCGAAAGAGCGCCGCAGCCAGTCCATCAATGAGCAGGACCGGCCCGAAAACGAGGACCGTGGTCAGGGTGCCCGCCACCAGCGGCGCCGCCACCTCGGCGGCCCCGTGGACCGCGGCGGTCGGCATCATCTCGCCCGCTTCCTGCCGCCGACGGATCGACTCGATCACCACGATGGCGGTATCGACGAGCAGTCCCGTTCCGAGCGCCAGCCCGCCGAGGGACAGGACGTTGATCCCCACGCCGAGGCTGCGCAGGAGCACGACCGCACTCAGCACCGCCAGCGGCACGATGCATCCGATGGCCGTGGCCAGGCGCCAGTCGCGGAGGAACCCGGCAATCAGCAGGAGGGAGAGCAGCGCCCCGACTACGATCTCCTGCCCGAGATTGTCGAGGGCGGCCCGGATGAAGTGGGCCTGCGTGGCCACCACGGTCGGTGCGTAACCCGGAAACTCCCGGCGCAAGCGATCGAGTTCGGCGTGGAGGCGAGCGGACACCGTCAGGGTGTTGGCGCCGGCATCCTTGTAGACGACCAGCCCGATCGCCTCAACACCGTCCAGGCGCGTGCGCGTCTCCGCGTCCGCGCGGGTCAGCTGCCCGTGACCCAGATCCCGGAGGCGTACGGGGCTCCCTGGTGGACCAACCGGGGCATCCAGCACCTCGTCGATCTGCTGGAACTCCGTGGCGGCATGGACCGGGATCCGGAGTGCGCCATGGCGCACGAGCCCACCGGGTCCCACCAGATTCTGCGCGCGCAGTGTTGCGGCGATGCTGGTGGTGGTCAGTCCGAACGTGCGGAGTCGCTCGGGATCCAGCGTGACCGCGAGCTCGCGGTGTGGCGCGCCCGTGACCACGACGCTCGCGATCCCGGGGAGTTGCTCCAGTCGCGGCGCGTGGACGGTCTGGGCCATACGGGCCAGGTGGTCGATTGCCATCCGCACCGGCTCCTGCGACGGTGCGGTGAGGGCCAGCACGGCGATGGGGCGAGCCCCCGGATCGCTGGTCAGGAGCGTCGGGCGTTCAACACCCGCGGGCAGATGTGCCCGGGCGGCGTCCAGGCGCTCCCGCGCCATCCAGACGGTGCGCCGCATGTCACTTCCCCACCGGACCACGACCGTCGTCGTCGCTTCACCGGTTCGACTCACGGTACGCAGGGATTCGAGGCCGGGAAGCCCCGCGATTGCCCGCTCGATGGGCACCGCGACCGACCGGGCCACGTCGCTGGCCGCCATCTCCGGCGCCCGGGTGCGAATGGTGAGCACCGGGACCGGCAGGTCCGGCAGCAGGGCCACCGGAAGCTGTGGCAGGGTCACCGCCCCGAGCAGCAGCGCGGCCGCGACCGCAGCCACGGTCGCCACGGGCCGCGCCACTGCCGCGGCCGGGAGACTCATCGCCGAGTCGGCGGGACCGCCGACGCAGGTCGAACCGGTGCCTCGTGCGTGAGGGTCTGATGGCCATCCACCAGAACCATGTCACCGGCGGCGAGTGCCGGTGTGCCGGTCACCGGATCCGGCAACAGCTCGGTATCCATCCCGTTGCTTCGTCCGGGTGCCACATAGCGCCAGTGCGCGCGGCCATCCCGGAGCACGAACACCAGGGCGCGACCCTCCCGCTCGAGGATGGCTGGCGCGGGCACCAGACGTCGCTTGAGCAGGCGCTCCCCTTCCAGCTCCACCGCCACCGACATCCCGGGGCGCAGGGCCCCAGCCCCGGACAACCGGACAAGCACCCGTCCGGCGTGCGACACCGTGTCGATCGTCGGCAGCACCGCCTCGACGCGCGCCCCGCGGATCCGGTCGGGCTCCGCCGCCGAGCGGATGCGCGCGTGTGCGCCAGGCCGGATGCGCGGCAAGTCATGCTCGAGGACACGGGTTTCGACGAGCAGCTCGGTCATGTTCACGAGCCGGGCAATCGGCTGTCCCACTGCGAGCTGTTCTCCCGCCTCGACCCACAGCCGATCGATCGTCCCGGTCAGGGGACTCCGGATCGTGGCGCGTGCACGATCGCGTCGCGCCCGGTCGGCCGCCACACGAGCCGACAGGACCCCCGCGCGAATCTGCCGCGCGTACCGCTGGGCCGCCGACGGCGCATGCCCGGTCACGAGCGACTCCGGCTGGTAGCCGTCCTGCATCCGCAGCTCCGCCTCAGCCAGACGGGCCTCTGCCTCCCGCAGCTGCAGGTCGAACGGCTCCGTCTCGAGCGACAGCACGGGATCACCAGTGCGCACGCGTCCGCCTTCCCGACCGTGGACGCCCGCGATGGTTCCGGCGACATCAGCCCGGAGGGTCATGGCCACATCCGCCTTCACCACACCCGACGCGCTCACCCAGAGGATCAGATCGGCATCCCGGGCCGGAGCCGTGACCACGTCGACGGCCTCGAGTACAGCCCCGGCATCGGCGCGCGTCATCCCCCGGGCGGTCGTGTCGCCGGATGAAGGGACCGCCCCATCCACCCAGTCGCGTGCGGTCGACGGCGAACAGACGGCGAGACACACGAGCGCCGGCAGGAGGCAGCGGCCTGCGTTGGACACCACGGGAGGGAAGACCATGGCCCCATCGTGCCATGCCCCGCGTCCCCGCGTCTCATCCTTTTCCCGGCCGCATCATGCTTTCACCGCCAGACCGGGCGGGTTCCTTGCCCTGCTCCCCCCGCCGTGGTTAGGTTGCCGGTCTGACGGTAGCTGGTCTGTCCCGAGTCCGTCGGGCGGTCCTGGCACGGAGTCCGTGCCCTCATGGCGCCGCAGTGCGCGCGTAGCTCAGTTGGATAGAGCGTCGGCCTCCGGAGCCGAAGGTCGCAGGTTCGAGTCCTGCCGCGCGCGTGGCCCCGCTCTCCAGCTCGCTCCCGTGCGCAGCGCCTTCGACAGCCTCACCGCCAAGTATCCCGACCAACGGATCCGCCTCGAACGTGCCAACGGCGAGGTGGCGACGCGCATCTGCGACCTGATCGCCCCGCTGGGCAAGGGGCAGCGCGCCCTCATCGTGGCCCCGCCCAAGGGCGGCAAGACGATCCTGCTGCAGCAGATCGCCAACGCCATCACGGAAAACCACCCCGAGATCACCTGCTTCATCCTCCTCATCGACGAACGCCCCGAGGAGGTGACCGACATGCAGGCGAACTGTCCGGGGGCCGAGGTCATCTGCTCCACCTTCGACGAGAAGGCGCAGAAGCACGTGCAGGTGGCGGAGCAGCTCCTCGAGCGCGCCAAGCGGCTCGTGACCGAGGGGAAGGACGTCGTGATCCTCCTCGACTCCATCACGCGGCTGGCCCGGGCGCACAACGCCGTGGCGCCGCAGGGCGGTCGCCTGATGTCCGGCGGCATGGAGGCCACGGCCATGCAGAAGCCCAAGGCCTTCTTCGGCGCGGCGCGCAATGTGGTGGAGGGCGGCTCGCTCACCATCGTGGCCACGGCGCTCATCGAGACCAACTCGCGCATGGACGAGCTGATCTTCGAGGAGTTCAAGGGCACCGGCAACATGGAGCTCGTGCTCGACCGGAAGCTCGCGGAGAAGCGCATCTTTCCGGCCATCGACATCAACAAGTCCGGCACGCGGCGCGAGGAGAACCTGCTCACCGCCTTCGAGCAGCAACGGGTCTTCCTGCTCCGGACCTTCCTCGCCGACATGCCGAGCGACGAGGCGATGCTCTTCCTGCTCAAGCGCATGGAGCGCGTGCGCTCCAACCAGGAGTTCTTCGAGCAGATGGCGGAGGCGTGAACGGCGCCCGACGGGAGCCCGTCCGCCGGTGAGTGCCGCAGCTCGTCTCCTGGCCGTGGACTGGGGCGATCGCCGCATCGGTCTGGCCATCAGTGATGCGCTCGGCATGCTCTCGTCACCGGCCGGGACCCTCACGCGTCGCGCAGGGAAGCGTCCGCCGCTCGCCGAGCTGATGCGGCAGGCCGCCACCCTCGAAGCCACCGGCTACGTGTTCGGGCTCCCGCTGGATCCGGAAGGGCGTGAAACCCCGCGCTCCCTGGAAGTGCGGTCGGTGGCGGCCACGCTCGCCGGACGGCAGCCACTCCCCGTGCGACTGGTCGATGAACGCTTCACCACCGCCGCCGCACTGCGGACGATCGCCGCCCAGGGGGGGAGCACGCGCGGACGGAAGGGCGACGTGGATGCGCTGGCCGCCTGCATCCTGCTCGACGGCGTCCTGCGGGCCGCGTCGCAGGGCGTGACGATGGGTGAGGCGGTCAGCGCGGCGGCAAGCGCGCCCGCCGACGCCCCTACCAGCGGCGTGGACGCCTGATGCCCCGACGCCCACGCCTCACCATCGGGCGGCTGCTCGTCGTGGCGGCGGGCACCGTGCTCGCATTGGGAACCTGCCTCGAGATGCAGGGAACGGCCGGCCCCGAGACCCCCCGAGAACGGGTCCTCATCCCCAGGGGCGCCAGCGTACGGACGGCGGCCGAATCGCTCGCCGTGGCCGGCGTGATCGGCTCCACGCGACTGTTCCGCTGGTACGCCGCGCTCGACGGCCGTGCGCGGGCCATCAAGCCGGGGACCTATGATCTCCCCACCGGCAGCGGGTATCGCGCCGTGCTCGACGCGCTGGTGGCGGGCGACGGCGTGCTGCACACCGTGGTCATCCCGGAAGGCTTCGACCTGCGCGACATTACGCCACTGCTCGCCAAGGCGCTGGAGATTCCGGAGGATTCCGTGACCGAGGCGGTCACGGATCCCGCATTGCGGCAGCGGCTCGACATCCCGACCGCGAGCGTGGAAGGGTACCTGTTCCCTGCCACGTACGCCTTCCCCATCGGGACATCGGCGCGCGAGGCCGTGGCCGCCATGGTGGCCCGGTGGGAGGCGGCCTGGGACCCGGCATGGGACGCCCGCCTGTCGGCCATGGGCATCACGCGGCACGAAGCCATGACGATGGCCAGCATCGTGGAGAAGGAGGCGCGCAAGGCGGAGGAGCGCCCGATCATCGCCGCGGTGTATTGGAACCGGGTCAAGCGTCGCATGCGGCTGCAGGCCGACCCCACCGTGCAGTACGCCCTGCCGCAGCACGTGGACCGCGTGCTCTATCGCGACCTGACCGTGGATTCCCGCTACAACACGTATCGGTACGACGGGCTGCCGCCGGGGCCGATCGCATCCCCCGGCCGCGCATCCCTGGCGGCGGCGCTCGAGCCAGCCAACGTCCCCTATCTGTTCTTCGTGGCACGTCCGGACGGGAGCCACCGGTTCACGACCACGTTCCAGGAGCACGCACGCGCCATCCGGGAGATCCGGTCTGCCGTCCGGCGCGGTGCGGCGCCTGCCGTGCGACAGGCCCGCTGATCAGGTCGCCCGCGATGCCGGCCCACACCGGAACCGGTGCGCACTTCCCCCTCACACTGCTGATCAGCACCTACAACTGGCCCGAGGCGCTGGCGCTGGTACTGGCCAGCGTGCGGGCGCAGCGCGTATTGCCGGACGAAGTGGTGATTGCCGATGACGGCTCACGCGCGCCTACGCGTGACCTGATTGCGCGCGAGGCCCGCACCTTTCCGGTGCCGCTCGTGCATGTCTGGCACGAGGACACCGGCTTTCGGCTCGCGGCCATCCGGAATCGTGCCATCGCAGCAGCGACCGGCCGGTATCTGGTGCAGATCGACGGGGACATCCTGCTGCACCCGGGGTTCGTGGCGGCGCATCGCGCGCACGCGCGCCCCGGGCACTGGGTGCAGGGGTCACGCGCGCTGCTGGGTGAGCAGGTCAGCCGGCGCCTGCTCGCCGGCGAGTCGGTCGCCCTCGGTCCCTTCATGCAGGACCTGAACCATCGCCCCAACGCGTTCCATGCGCCCTGGCTCGCCCCCTTCGTTCGTGGCCCGCAGGATCCGATGACGCGCGTGCGCGGGGCCCACATGGCCTTCTGGCGAGACGACCTCGTGCGCACCAACGGCTACGACGAGGAAATCGAGGGGTGGGGACGGGAGGACAGCGAGCTGGCCACTCGCCTCGATCACCTGGGGGTGCGCCGCCGCAATCTGAAGTTTGCCGCCGTGGCCTATCACCTCTGGCATCCGCAGGCGAACTTCGACGCCATCGAGCGGAATCACGAGCGGCTGCTCCGCACGCGGCGCGAGCGCCTCACGCGGGCGGCGCGAGGCCTCGATCAATACCTGTCCCCGGAGGACACCCCATGAGCCGTGGTGCGCCGTCTGCACGGGCCGTCGTGTCACGACGGGCGACCGCCCGCGTTCGCGGCGGCCATCCGTGGATCTACCGGTCCGACGTGGCGGAACGGCCCTCGGGGCCGGCCGGCATTGTGGCGGTGGAGGATACGACCGGCATGCCGCTGGGGCATGCGCTCTGGAGTCCCGCGTCCGAGATCGCCCTGCGGATGCTCGAGCGCGATCCGTCCCGGACGCCGGATGCTGCATGGTGGCACGAGGCGTTGCGCAGCGCCGTGGCCCGGCGCGCGCCGCTCGCCGACCAGGCCACGGCCTATCGGCTCGTGCATGGCGAGGGAGATGGGCTGCCGTCGCTCATCGTGGACCGCTACGGACCGTATCTGGTGGTGCAGCTCCTCTCGGCCGGTGTGGATGCCTGGACCGACGCCATCGTGCACAGCCTGCAGGCACTCACCGGGTGCACCGGGATTCTGGCGCGCAACGATCCGGCAGCGCGTGCACGCGAAGGGCTGCCCCGTGAGGTGCGGCTTCTGGCCGGCGACGTCCCGCGCACCGTGGAAGTGGAGGAACACGGCATCCGGTATCTCGCCGCGCCGTGGGATGGACAAAAGACCGGGGCCTTCCTCGACCAGCGGGAGAACCGCGTGCTCATTGGTGGGCTCGCGCGCGGGCACGCGCTCGACTGCTTTGCCTACCACGGATCATTCGCCCTGCACCTCGCCCGCCAGACTGATCAGGTGTGGGCACTCGACGTGTCGGCGCCGGCGCTTGCGCGCGTGGCCGAGCATGCGGCCGCGAACGGGCTGGACAACATCACGCCGATAGAGGCCGATGCCTTCGATCAGCTGCGACAGTGGCACCGCGAGGGACGGCGCTTCGACACGATCGTTGTCGACCCGCCGGCGTTCGCCAAGTCGCGCGGGGCGCTCGAGGGGGCCCGCCGCGGATACAAGGACATCAACCTGCAGGCCATGAAGCTGCTCGCACCCGGCGGGCTGCTGTATACGGCGTCGTGCAGCTTCCACCTGTCGCGCGGCGAGTTCTTCGCACTGCTCATGGACGCCGCCGCCGACAGTGGTCGCCGGTGGGCGTTGCGCACCATCACGGGCCAACCGCTCGACCACCCCGAGTTGCTCACCGTCCCGGAAACCGGGTACCTCAAGGGCGCGCTGCTCGAGGCCATGAGCTGAGGCACCCTGCCCGTCAGCGCCGCTGGCAGCGGGGACAGTAGTAGCTGCTGCGCGCGCCCTGCACGAGCCGCCGGATGCGCGTCTGACATCGTGGACAGGGGGCGTCCTCGGCGTCGTAGACGCGCCACGCCGCCACGGCCTCCGCCTCCTCACGAGCGTAATACCGCCCCGACGGCGCGTGCTCCAGCACCTCGCGGATCGCGTCCCGCAAGCGCGTGAGCCGGGCCACGGAGAGCGTCCGTGCCACCGCCGCCGGATGAATGCGTGCCACCCACAGCGCCTCGGCCGCGTAGATGTTCCCCACCCCGGCCACGACCCGCTGGTCGAGGAGCACCGCCTTGATGGGTCCCCGGCGCGTGGCCAGCGCCGCGGCGAACGCCTCCACCGTGAACGCCTCCGTGAGCGGCTCGGGACCCAGCGGTGGGGACACCCACGCACCGGGCGCATGCCGGCGCACCACGGCCAGCGCGCGACCATCCACGAGGTGCACCGTGACCCCACTCGACAGCTCGAGGCGGAGGCGCGAGTGCGCCGGTGGCTGCGCCGATGCCGGCGTGAACTCCCAGTCCCCGGTCATTCGGAAATGGACTTCCAGGAGGCTCCCGTCGTCGAGGTGCAGGAGCTGGATCTTGGCCCGACGCTCGACCCGGTCAATCTGCCGTCCGGTGAGCGCGCGCTGCGCCCCGGCCGGCAGCCGCTTGCGGATGGCCGGATGGACGACCTGCACACGCACGATCGTGTGCCCGATCGCGAGGCCCCGGAGCCGTCCAGCCGCTGCCTCAACCTCCGGGAGTTCAGGCATCCCACCCCCGCATCACCAGTGTTCCCATGCTGTCAACTGACTGAATATGCTGTACTTGGACTGTGGATAATCACAAAAATGGGGCTTGCGTATCTGATGGCCAACCATAACTTATCCACATTCCTCCCACCTCGACGGGTATCCCCATCAGTTCACCCCGGTCCCTCCGGTACGAGTACGAACTGTACGTCGAACGCGAGATCGAGGACTACAAGGACTCGGTGTCGCGTGGCGCCCTCCTGAAAATTGGGGACGAGGCGGTCGTGGTGCTCCGCCAGAGCGACCAGATCGCGCTGACGGAAATCCTGGTCTGGCAGGAAGTCGACCGGATCATCGCCCGGCGCCTGCGACTGCCCAGCTACAACACGTGGCGCCGGCGTCGCGTGAAGATGCTCGAGGAGTACCGGAAGCCGGAGCACTGGGGGCTCGACCCGGACGCGGCGCTGGTGCGGGCCCTGGCCGATTCCGGCGATCGGCATGTGCTGGTGGCGGGTGCGGAGCAGGAGGGACCGGCGCTCTATCTCGCGGCACGAGGCGCCGCCGTGACGGCGCTCGAACCGGCCGAGGATGCGGTGGAGCGTGTGGTGCGCGCCGCGGAGGCGGCGGGGCTCACGGAGCGGGTACGCAGCTACTGTGCGGATCTGGGCGGTTGGTCTCCCGATGTGGCCTTGCACGCGGTGGTGTGCACCCCCACCGCCTTCGCGGGACTGGATGCCGCCGACCGGGCGCGCGTCATCGAGGTGCTGCAGAGTGCCACCGTCGATGGCGGGGTCCATCTCGTGGAGACGCTGGTCGCCGGGTCCGAGCCGCGGTCGGATGCGTTGGCCCTCGAGGAGCTTGCCACGCGCTACCGCGGATGGACCATCTCCGTCGAGCGCAGCAGTGGGCGTCGCGAAACCTTTCTCGCACGAAAGGAAGCGGCCGTCGCCTAGGCGATCCGTTGCAGAAGGACACGCATCGAGCGACCCGTGTCGTTGCAAGTGGACACGACCTCGACCCGGTGGATCGCAGGTCCCCGAGCAAGCGCTGATGGGAGAAGGAGATACCCGCCAGAGACCGGCGGCGATCCCGTGGCATCCGACCTGCTCTGTGCATGCGTATCGGCGACGGACACTCCGCACGCCGGTGCCGCCCTTCAGCACCCCGAGCCGCTCATGCGCCGCACGCCCGCTGTGCCCCTGGTCCCCGAATCGTCCGAGCCGGTTGGGTTGGTGATCGCCGACGGTGGGCTTGGCGACCACATCCCACGCTTCTGGGCCTTCGTGTGGGGCCCGGTCCCTGATGACGCGTTCGACCACGCAGGCGATGCCGTAGGCGTTGACACGTTCGAGGCCGCCGCCGCCGGTCCGTCTCGGCACCGGGCCTCCGGCGCCGTCCTCGCCACCTGTCCGTAGTCACGGATCACCGGGTGGGACCCACCAAAACGTGAAGGGCGTCGGCGGACATGCCGACGCCCTTCGCGTAAAGACGGGCTGCGCGGTCGAGAGCGACCGGATTACGCCGCGGCCGGGGCCGGAGCGGCAGCCTTCTTGGAGGCCTTCTTCGCGCGCTTGGCCGGCTTCTTCTTGGCGGCCTTCTTCGCGCCCTTCTTGGCGGCCTTCTTGGCGCCCTTCTTGGCGGCCTTCTTGGCGCCCTTCTTGGCCGCCTTCTTGGCGCCCTTCTTGGCGGCCTTCTTCGCGGCCTTCTTCACGGTCTTGCGCACGGCCTTCTTCGCGGCCTTCTTCGCGCCCTTCTTTGCGGCCTTCTTCGCGGCCTTCTTGGCAGCTGCCATGGAACGAATCCTCTTGTCGAGGTGGATCAGGCTCCCTTTCCCCCGGTGGAAAGGTGAGCGCACAAACCGGGCGGCGCATGCACCGCGTCGGCCTGCGCTACGCGGCCTCCAGGAGAC
>Ga0315902_10008556_pt1 | contig 13848 bp, 12 predicted proteins | sample LakEriMetagenome_9_FD_203523 | JGI IMG/M metagenome (GOLD analysis project Ga0315902, IMG submission 203523) | Freshwater fungal communities from buoy surface, Lake Erie, Ohio, United States - Buoy 12 MA117 | ecosystem: Environmental > Aquatic > Freshwater > Lake > Lake biofilm | place: USA... | reverse complement strand
ATGTGTTTCCGCGGTTACGAAATCCGTTTTTGCTTTGTATCTTTGTTTAAAACATAGGTTATGGATGTTGTTCTGCAGATTGCCTTGATTATTTTCCCTGCTGGAGGCGTTTTATTGACGGCAATTTTCTTTTTGCGCCGTGAAACTTCTAAAGAAGTGATTCAAATGCAAGTAGAACTCCGTCGACAACGTCAGGAGTATTTTCTCCCTTCACGCGTAGAAGCCTATCAACGGGCTGTGTTGCTTATGGAGCGTATCCATCCAAATAGCCTCGTCATGCGTTTACACAATCCTGGCTTACCTGCAAAAGCGTTACAAGCAGAATTTCTAAAAGCCATTCGTGAAGAGTATGATCACAATGTCGCGCAGCAGTTGTTTGTATCCCCCCAAGGTTGGCAAATGGTAAAAAACTCCAAGGAGGAAACCATCAAGATTATCAATATTGCTGGCAATCAAATGCAGCCGACCTCTACTGGAATGGACTTATCCGCCAAAGTTTTCGAACTTGTAGCCGAAATCGGTCAGTTACCCTCCGAAATCACCACCGAGTACCTCAAAAAGGAATTGCAGGATTTGTTTTAATCACGCTTTATTGCAAGCAGACTTTCATTCCTTTTATTTCAACCACATCGCCTGGAAACAACTTTGCTCGTTTGCGTAATTCCTGTTCGCCATTTCGAAGAATGACCCCCTCCTCCACCATCATTTTTGCATGCCCCCCGGTGGAAGCAATTCCAGTAGCTTTTAGTAATTGCAACAAATCAATGTAATCGCCTTCAATCGAAAACGTAATTTCCTGTTTTTTCATGATGATTTAAACGAGTTGAAAAGCAATTCTGCTCCTTGAAGTGATGTCATTTCACCTTTGCGAACAAGTTCTTCCATTTCTTGTAATTTGACCTTCCAATGGGTATCTTGAAAAAAGTCCTTCAGTAACAAATCCTTCAACACCTCCATTAGCCATTGTTTATCTTGTTCCTTACGCTGATGTCCAATCCATCCATTGGAGCGTGCATGTCGGTAGAACCGCTCTAAGATCTCCCAAACCGTTTCCAAGTTTTTGTCCTCGAGTGCACTACAGGTGGTTGCTTTTGCCACCCAATTGCTTTCTTTTTGAGGAAAAAGATGCAAGGCATTGTTATAGGTTTTGGCAGCCACTTCAGCCTGTGCTATATTGTATCCATCCGCCTTAGTAATGACCAACAGGTCTGCCATTTCCATGATGCCCCGTTTCATTCCTTGAAGTTCATCACCCGCCCCACTCAACATCAGGAGCAAAAAGAAGTCAACCATCGAATGAACCAAGGTCTCCGATTGCCCTACCCCTACCGTTTCAATCAGAATAACGTCAAACCCAGCTGCTTCGCACAGGTATATGCATTCACGAGTTGTTGCAGCTACACCGCCAAGCGTTGATCCTGCCGCAGAAGGGCGAACAAATGCGTTGGGATGTACGGAAAGCCTAGGCATGCGCGTTTTGTCGCCAAGAATACTGCCTCCACTACTCAAACTGGAGGGATCGATCGCCAAAACCGCCACGCGCTTTCCCATCTGCAACAACAAGCTTCCAAATGCCTCAATAAATGTGCTTTTTCCAACACCGGGAACGCCTGTAATACCTATTCGAAATGAATTTCCGCTATGTGGCAAGCATTTTTTAACCAGTTTTCGTGCTTCCTTTTTATGCACAATAGCTGCGCTTTCAACCAGTGTAATGGCTGAACTAAGCGCCTGTTTATCGCCTGTTACAAGCTTCGTGAATAAATTATCAGCTGTTAACTCTTTTCTTCGAGCGTGGCGCTTTTTGAACCACTCTTCCAAATTACCTGGTTCCATGAATCAAAGGTACAACTTTAAAATCTTGGACTTCATTTCAACGTTGAAGCAGTTCAAGAATGGGTTCGCCTGTCATGGCTCCATTGCGTTGCAAATTCAACAACTGAATCAAGGTAGCAGCGATATCCGTAATTTCAATGTGTCGATGTACCTCTTTCTTTTTAACGCCGGCACCATACCATAACAATGGCACGTGCGTGTCGTAATTGAATGCTGAACCGTGCGTAGTGCCAACATGTTCAGCTGGTTCGTCTCGGTCAACCGAAATATAGCCCGGTTCAAGTATAAAAAGGACATCCCCACTTTCCTCTTTGTGGTATCCTCTTCTGAGCATGTCTTTCCATTCATCGTCTGAAGCGGAATTTTCCAATTCCAAAGCAGGATAAACAGCCTTTACTTTTTCCCAAGCCGAAATCCATTTTGAAACTTCCTGTTGAACCGTCAATAAGTCCAAACCAAGCGAATCAATTACTTGATGGTCTAAGTAAATGTTAAGGTTATCCTCTTTCAAGAAAATGGGTGCGTTATACTTGACTTTCAAAGCACTTTCTAAGGAAGCCAAGTTTTCGGCGAGTGCCACATATCCTCCCGGCATTTTAAGGTCGATCAGTTGCTGAGGCACAGGAACAACAGCATGGTCAGCGGTTAAAAAAAGAGTAAATCCATTTTTACCACAGGATTTCTTCAAGGATTTCATCAAACGAGCAATTTCTAGGTCTAAGCGCAAGTACATGTCCTCAATTTCCACCGAATAAGGACCAAACGTATGTCCGGCGATATCCGGCGTAGAATAGCTAATACATAGCATATCAGAGTGTTGGTCTTTCCCTAATTGTTCACTGCTCAACGCAGCGATCGCCAAATCAGTCAGCGCAGCATTAGCCGAAGGTGTTAAGGTAAATAGGCGGGTTGCCGGAACCGTTTCTTTTATTTTGGTTAAATCATACGGAAATGTAGGACTCGTTTTTCCCGGTAAAATCCGCTCGTATGGAGAGTCGTCTGGATTGGATGCGGTATAAGATTCAACAGGATAAAGCGTCACCCAAGGCGTTTTCAATGCTTCCTCTACGGCATTTTTTGCGTTAAAATCGTTGACCCATGTTGGCAAGGATTGAGCGTAAAAACTACTCGTGATAAACTTCCCCGTTTGGTAATCAAACCAATAACTTCCATTACTCAAGTGACCTCCAGGAAGAATTGCACCTCTGTCTTTGATAGACATCGCAATCACTTTTGATGCATTGGAGGTAAGTCGAAGTTGGTCCCCAACCGTGTGTGTTTTATACTTTTTCGGTGAGCAGTTACCATCGCTGGAGGAGGAACCGATAGGCTGAACACTGAAATCATCCACGCAATTGATGGATTGACGCGATTTCCGATCGTACCAATCGTTCCCAACAATTCCATGGTTGGAAGGGGTTGTCCCTGTGTAAATCGAAGCATGTCCTGGACCTGTGTAGGTCGGCACATAGTTGTAATGCGTATTCCGACAGTTGGTGCCATTGTTCATTATTTCCTTAAACCCTTCTTTCCCAAAACGGTCATAAAACCGATAGAGGTAATCATAACACATTTGATCTACAACAATTCCAACAACCAATTTGGGAGCCTTTTTGGTTTGCGAAAAAACAGGAGAAGAAAAAAGGAAAAAAAATCCCAAAGAAAGAAAGAAACGCATCATTTTATATCAAATCTATAACAATCAAAGGTAAACAATAGCCCGGTATTGAATGCCATCGTCGTGGTTTATTCATTTTTACAAGGCAGAAAGTGACTAAATGAGCTCTTTTATCTCTGAGATGGAGTGCTTTTTTTGTTAATTTATTTTCTTTGTACACATGTTAGGATTGAAATTGGCAACAGACCCGAGATGGGTGAACATAGTAGAAAAAAATATTCAGGAAATTTTAGTGGATCATGCCTATTGTGAACAAAAAGCAGCAAGCAATGCCATTTCCATGATCATTCAATACCCTCATTATACCGATTTGGTCGAGGCCATGATTGCCATTTCACAGGAGGAAATGGAACATTTCCGCATGGTACATCAAAAGCTACTCGATCGAGGAATGCAATTAGGTTTTGAGCGCAAAGATCCTTATGTAAATGACCTATCCGCCTACCTGCGTCAACATAAAAGTGGCGGTCCTAAAGAAAGCCATTTTGTGAATCAAATGCTCTTCGCTGCCATGATTGAGGCCCGCAGTTGTGAGCGGTTTAAAATCCTTTCAGAACAAATTCAGGACGAAGATTTGAGCACATTTTACCGTGACTTGATGGAAAGCGAAGCAAGGCATTACACAACCTTCATTGGTTTTGCGAGAAAATATGGCAAGGGCATCGACGTAGACCAACGATGGCAGGATTTTTTGGAATTTGAAGCTTCGTTAATGAACAAATACGGTAAAAACGAAACCATGCATGGCTAAGGAAAGACACTTAAAAAAATGCGTTGTTGCTTAGCTCTTCAAAAATTCTTTTAAACGTGACATGGGTAAAGACGCCCTAAACAAGCGATCGTTAATAGCCGAACCGACTCCTTTATCCGGAAAAGCCTGCAGCAAAAGGAGGTCAAAACTGCCGAGATCTAATTCGCTCATGGTAGCAAATAATTTTTTTGAAGCCTCATCCAAACTTCCACTTTTGGATAAAGCAATGCTGTACACAAAGTCCGGTAGCTTCGCTTGCTCACGAAAAAACATACACCCGACTTTCAGGTGGGTTAAATCATGGAGGACCTCCAAGGGATTTTGCATGAAAAACGCGGGTGTGGAGGGTGCATAATGTGTACGAATCATTCCAGGAGCTTCAGGTTTTTCGGCAGTGGTATTTTGCACCTCCACAGGACCAATTATTTCCTCAATTTCGGATCGTGTAATTTTTCCCAACCGAAGAATACGCGGTAACGTTTCCTTAAATGACAAAATGGTGGATTCAATTCCAACCTCACAAGGTCCTCCATCAAGCACCATTAAATTGTCCCCAAAATAAGCATCCACGCTTCTTGCATGGGTCGGGCTAATCCTGCTAAAAGGATTTGCACTTGGCGCAACCAATGGAAAAGGCAATTGCTGAAGGAGCGCTAAAGCAATTGGATGTGCTGGCATTCGGATGGCAACAGTTGGTTGTCCAGAGGTAACGGCATCCGGAACAGCTTCCGACTTGGGTAAAACAACCGTCAATGGTCCCGGCCAAAAATGATGCAACACCAACCTAGCCTTTTCAGGAATCTCCAATGTAAGGCTTTCTAATTGTTCCATTTTTCCAATGTGTACAATCAAGGGATTCCACTCAGGTCGTCCTTTCAATTGGTACACTTTGGCGATCGCATCAAGATCGAACGCATTTGCTGCCAATCCATACACTGTTTCTGTTGGAATCGCAACCGGTTCACCCGAAACAAGTCGTGACACGGCATCTGTAAGAGCGTTTGTAATCATTTTAAGGATTGCAATTTAAGCAAAATTGTGGCTCCTCCCACCTCTTCTGAGCGTCGAAAGGTTCGTTGTCCACATGGCCACATCCCTTGCATTCCTTTCTCTTTTCTTTGGGAGAGAGCGTCGGTAAACCACAAGCCCAACATGGCAATCCGTTGAGTACCTCCGTAACCACAAAGCCATACCGCATGCAGTGTGGACATTGGGACAAAAGTTCTTGGAGGAATAAACGAGTTGCCTCGCCAATTTCGAGCATTCTAGTAGGGTTGTTCATGGCTCGCAGGTCCGTTTCAATTTTAAGATCAACAGAACCATCGCATAAAAGAGCGTTGAACTTAGTTAGCACCTCCTTGGCATCTGAAAAGTCCTTAAACACATGAAAAACACCATCTAGCTGGCCAGAAATAATGACATTATGATTCGGAAAATCGGTCTTTTCAAGAAAGCTCAACACTTGAGCATCGTTAGTGACCAGCTCAGAAAAAGCAGTCAGGTTATTCGATATGCGCTTTGTGTAAAATTCAAATTCATTGCGCTTATCAACTAAGAAAATAACCTCTTCACTTATCGTTAAAAAGGGAACCATTGGATGAGGAAAGAAAGAACCCTCATTTGCGACAATAAGGTCAACGCCATGAACTTTAAGCGCCAGATTGCATTTGGCTCGGGCAGCGTCTACCGGAGAAAGCAAACGTTCAATTTCTCCAGAAAATGTACCAAGTTGATCGGTATCTATGCCACAAGAAGTTGTACAGTTAACGCCAAGACCTTCGTTTAACACTGGACCAATGGCCTTTTCTTTCTCGTGTTTGGTTACAATCGTTAAATTCCTTCCTATAAACATAGCCAATCTACTTGCAAAATAGCCATTGTGAACTACTCATGTCAGTGAGCCAACATCTCGGTCCTGATTGGTTGAAATTAATAATTCAATATCGATTTCACAGGTTATTTTCATCAACATGTCCGCTGCATTCGCTAGGCTCAAATGGATAATAACCTGTTCCCTAAGCTCTTTTAGTTCTTGAATTCGATCACGATGGCCATCCACATCAATGTCTTGATTTTCATGGCTTTTGAATATTTCAAATTCATGAAACTTCATTTTAAACCCGATCAGTGAGAGAAGTACCTCACGCGCTTGGTCAGCCGTGAAATGTCCATCAATAAGTTTTCCAGTCATAATTCACAAAGTTGTTTGAAATAGATTAATAATTTTTATTTAATTTTATTAAATGAATCATGATCTTTTTTTATGGACTTTACCTTACATCAATTAAGAATATTTCTAGCCGTAGCAGAAAATGCCAGTATGACCAGGGCTGCTGAGCAAATGCACATGACCCAGCCTGCTGTTTCTATCCAGATGCGCAACTTGCAGGACCAATTTCCTTTTCCATTGACAGAGGTAATTGGACGTCAATTATACCTCACTGAATACGGCCGGGAAATTCTGGTAAAGGCACAAGAAATCGTAGATCAAGTCGGCGCAATCGAGGAACACACCCAGCGTATGATGGGGAATTTAAGTGGTACTATAAAAATGGCTTCTGTTTCAACCGGGAAATATGTAGCGCCGCATTTGCTTTCGGGATTTTTATCAAGCCATCCGGGGGTTCACTTAAAACTGGACGTTACCAACCGCCAAAGTGTTCTTGAAAGCCTTTCAAACAATGCGGTAGATTTTGGGTTGATTCCTGTATTGTATGACAATGATTCACTTCAATCAGAAGAACTTTTTCCAAACAAATTGGTTCTAGTATGCTCTGGTAAAAACCACATCAGCACATGGAAAGAGTTAATGAGCAGCGAAGAATTGCCATACATTTTGAGGGAGGCGGGCTCATCCACTAGGCAAGTGATGGAAGCATTTCTAGAAAAATACTCCTGGAAAAACAACAAACGTTTGGAACTGACATCAAATGAGGCAGTAAAACAAGCCGTGATCGCCAACCTTGGTTGGTCGATAATGCCCCTAATTGGACTTCAAAATGAGTTAATTAATGGCCAGTTGAGGCTTATTGAAAATAAACTATTACCATACGATTCTACATGGCACATAGTATGGTTGAAAAACAAAAAACTTTCTCCAGCAGCTCAAGAATTTCTCAGTTATATTCGAAAAGAAAAAGAACAACTCCGACGTTCATTTTTTACTATGCTGGATAGGTAAAAAACATCCTTTCAGCCTTACAGCACAACAAACTTCATTTGTCCCAACACGCCGTTTTTGATGGTTTGAAGGTAATATACACCCTGTGTAACGGACGAAAACTCCACCCATTCAATTTTTTGAACCGCCTGAGCTTCATGAATTAATTTTCCATTCAAATCAAAAATTCGGAATGTATTGCCTTGTTCAAGGCCATCAATATGGAACAATCCACCATTCGGATTCGGTACGATACGTATGCCGTTCGATTGGAGGTTTTCGATGGATGCGCAATTTTCTACGACCATACTCAAGGTTTGTGTTCCTACACAACCATTCTGATCGGTAAATGAAGCGGTTAGTTGATGTAAGCCAATTCCAGCGGTAACCGGATTGAATGTATTTCCAGAAACACCATTTCCAGCGCAAACAGCATTTGAAGGTGTGGTTGTCAAATTCACCATTCCGTCGTTGATGCAAACGGTATTATCGGCATCGTTGGAGGTAAGGGTAACCATTGGCAATGCGTTAACCACAAATGAATTTACAGCATACACATCCGATCCTGCCGCGTTAGTAACGGTAAGTGTAACCGTGAACGAACCTGGTGTTTGATACACATGCGTGGGCGATTGAGAGGTGGAGGTGCTGTTATCCCCGAAATTCCAATTCCAAGAGGTCGGGTTTCCGGTAGATAAATCCGAAAAAGTTACCGTTGAACCAACACACGTAGCATTAGCACTTGTATTGAAGGATGCCGTCGGAGGGACAGCCTGTCCAGGTTCGTTATAGAGCACTTTGAAATCATCGAAGTAAAAACCATCTCCAGTCGTTCCCCCATCAGATTTTAACTGAAATCGAACACGAATGGTTTGTCCGAGGTAATCGCTCAGGCTAACCTCGTCGAATACCCAACTTGTCTGAACACCGTCATACACAGGTTGATTAAGTGGTTGCACGCTGCCATTGGCGTTGTTTCCTGGATTGGTGTAATTGGTGCATTGGGCAACCCATGTCGCACCATTATCTGTGGATACCTGAAACTGCACGTAATCGTAATCAGCTTCAATGTTCCACTTTGCATAATAGGTTATCATGGCCGCGGTAGCATTGGTAAGGTCAATGGCCGGCGTGTAAGTGTAATTACGTGTGACGTTATTGCTATAATTTCCAGTGGGTGAATCTGTGAATGATTTGGATGCAGAAACAAATGTAGACGAGGTCGTCCCCCAACCAGTTCCCGTCCAGTTCGTGTTCGTTGTGGCATCTTCAACTGCTTGCAACGTATATGCTCCGAATGTTTTTGTGATGGTATCTCGTTTCGTCCAAAGCCCATTGTTTGTTTGAATTACATACTGAATCACATCTCCAAATTGAATGGAAGGATTTAACGTGTAGGAGATCGCGCCATTGGCAGTAGCCATTAAAGCCAAATCATGTGTCACCGCATTACCAACGCTTACAATGTTTTGGAGAGGTTGAATCGAGACGGTTACTTGCCCATTTTCTCTTCCAAGTCGATTGGCTGTATGGTTGAAGTTACCGTTAAGCGTTGTAATATTGCTTGGATCCGCATCCTTCACCACGACATATTTCTTTGTAATATGAGCTAAAACAAGGTTTGGAAAGACCATTTCCTGACAGGTAGAAACAATTTGCGACGAAGGCTGCCAGAAAGCAGTTCCCACCTCAGGGGTATGTGCAAATATCGTATCCTTTTGACCTACACCAATATCTACTTTGTACATGTAGTCATCGGAATCACCGGAGGCAGGATAAAGCCCCGAACTTTTTTGTGCCGTATAACCATTGTATTGCACCATGTGGTTTGATTCTGCTTGAAAATAATCGTGATGGTCAGCGAATTCAGCATTTGTGGTTCCAATCGGGAATAGAATATCCTCGGCGTACGTATGGGCGTTGAATGCAGTAATAAAATCGTTGTTTTGAACAAGCCAGCGAATGGCTTGTGTTTCAGGCTCTGAAAACGGTGACGGTCCGCAATACGTATCGTTGCTGGTATTTGTGCTCGTGCCGGTCGTTCCCCAGCCGTATGAATAGTTGCGATTCAAATCAACCCCATACACATTGCCTCCATTGTTCCTTCTGTTCTTTCTCCACATGCCGCCCCCATTGGGATTGGTTGTTTCGTTGTACACATACCCATCCGGATTGATGCACGGAACAAAGTACATTTGCATATTGTTCACCAAGTATTGTATTTCCTCACTGTTGGAATAATTCTCCAGCAAATACCACATGTAAAAAATGGTTTCCATCAAACTCATCGGTTCGCGGGCATGATGAATGGCTGTGTAGAGCACCTTTGGCTCGCCTTGCTCGTCTACATTTGGATTGTCAGACATGCGGACATAATAAATCGGACGGTTTTGATGCGTAAGGATAGTCGAAATCTGTGTTTTAACCGTAATCAAATTCGGATATTGTGCAGCCATGGCATCCAGTTCAGCCAACATCTCATTGTATTTCAAGTAACCACCCATCGTTCCGAGGTTGAAATTTGAGGGAGATGCTGGCGAAAATCCAACTGCACCTCCAGATCCTCCTGTACAAGAAGCGTTTTTCGGTGTAGGGGTGACTTGGTTGTTTTGATTTGCGTAATAACTGACCACATCTGGAATCAATACCTCGTAAGTAAAACCATACTGCTGCATAACTTGAATTTCCTGCGAGGAAAAATCAGAAATGAAAAAGGTGTTTTCTTTATAGGTTCCATGATCGACCGTAACTCCCAAGTTACGCAACTGGTTTAATTCTTCCGCATTCGCGAAAATTTTTACCCTAGAATAATCCTGCGAAAAAGCAACACTTCCAATGGTTACAAAAAACAAAAATAACGAAGTAGAAAAGTTCATATTATTAAGCTTGAATTTTACGACCCTTAAATTACGTTAAATCTGACAAAACGTTGGTTACTTTAGCAAACAAATTGTTGATTTGCGGAATAAAAAATCAGTTTACACTAAAAACAGCTAGAAAGCATTTATTCTTAATTATCTTTATTCAAATTTGTTCGAAATGGAAAGTAAAAAAATCAGTTTTTCAGGTGTTTTCTGGCCCAGCCTTGTTGCGGTGCTTGTTGCCTCTGTTGTTTCACTAATCCTTTTCTTCCTCATGTTAGGAGGAATCATTGGAAGTTTCGAAGATTTTAGTCCTCCAACAACAACCATTGAAGACAACACTATTTTACACATGAGTTTAAAAGGTGACATTGGCGAGAAGAGTGAAACCAAACTGAATCCCGGAACATTTCAACTCGAAAAGAAAACAGGTTTAAGTGCTATTTTACACGGAATTGACCATGCAAAAAAGGACAGCCGTATCAAGGGATTATTTTTAGAACTGGACGATTTAAATTGCGGCTTTGCTACAGCTCGGGAGATTCGTAATGCATTGAAAGAATTTAAAAAATCCGGGAAATTTATTGTTGCCTACAACAAAGGAGAAGTCATTACCCAACGTGACTATTATTTGAGTAGTGTTGCGAGCGAAGTGTACTGTTTTCCTACTTCCGTAATGGAATTTACTGGCCTTGGGGCGGAACTAACCTTTTTCAAAGGCACGCTTGAGATGCTCGATGTAGAAGTCGAAATCATTAGAGGGAAAAACAACGATTTCAAAAGTGCCGTTGAACCATTCTTCTTAAAAGAAATGAGCGATTCCAGTCGGGTACAAATCAACCGTTACCTCCAATCTATATGGCTGGACATTCGACAGGACATTTCAACCGACAGAGGAGTTTCAATTGTAAAACTAAATGAAATTGCCGATAACATGTTGATCCGAAAAGCCAAGGATGCGAAACAATTCGGTATGGTAGATGATGTAAAGTACCGAGATGAAGTAATTGATTTATTGAAAAAACGGATCAAGTTAGCAAAAGGGAAAGAGCTGAAAATGCCGGATTTCAACAAGTATGCAAAATCGAAATTCTTAGAAGATCAGCTTCTCACAAAATCCGATGAGCCCAATATTGCAGTGATTGTTGCCGAAGGGGAAGTTTCTACGGATGGTGAAGGTCTCAGCTCTAAGGAAATCTGTAAGTTGTTTCAAGACGTTCGGGCAAACAAAAGCATCAAAGCGGTGGTTTTTCGCATCAACAGTCCAGGAGGCAGCGCACTCGCAAGTGACGAAATATGGCGTGAGGTAGAATTGACTCGAAAAAAGATGAAAGTAATTGTTTCTATGGGCGATGTAGCAGCCTCTGGTGGCTATTACATTGCAGCTCCGGCTCATCGCATTTTTGCAGAGCCTACCACCATTACTGGTTCAATCGGTGTCTTCGGAATGATTCCTTACACAGGGAAAATGCTGGAAAATAAACTGGGAATTAGCTTTGATAGGGCAGGCACAAACCGCCATTCTGTGCTTTCTCTAAACCGTAAGCTTACGCCTGAGGAATTGAACATGATGCAGGAGGAGGTCGACGACATTTACAGCGACTTTTTGAACAGGGTCTCCACAGGTAGAAAAATGACGACTTCACGAGTCAATGCAGTCGCGCGTGGAAGGGTATGGACAGGCACCGACGCCATTCGAATTGGTTTGGTAGATGAATTAGGCGGCTTGGTAGATGCGGTTGAATACGCCGCTAAGCAAATTGGCGTAAAAAAGGGAAAGGTGCTTTACTACCCGCTTGTGGAAGAGGATAAATTAGGCGATTTTCTCGAAATGTTAGAGGAATCAGAATTGGACCAAACCGAAACACAAAGCGCCATTTCTGAAGAACTTTTACTGTATTACAAACGACTACGAAAACTGGAAAACATGCGTGGTATGCAGATGCGAATGCCGTTTGATGTAATTCTAAGGTGAAAAAACACATTAAAAACGCGCATTATTGATTCAGTTATGTATATTTATAACCTAATCTTTACTTTATGCGATCTAATACCTTCGTTTCAATTGCAACATGCATTTTTTCATTGCTCCTTGTAACTTCTTGTCAAAACGGCGAGGCGCCTAATTTGGTCGAAATAGGCAACAGCTTGAATCATTCAGCCCGTCAAAACCGTGAGGAAGTAATTAAACGTATGGATGATTTCAAAGGTTCGTTACATGACTTTGAGCAATCTGATGAGCAATTTAAGTCAGAAAATCACCTGAAAATCGAAAAATTCAAAGCTATTGTAACCGAAATCGAAGAAGTCAACAAGCATGCAGATAAGATTTATCAGGCTATTTACAAGCAAAAAATTGCTCTATTGAAAGACGCCGGAAACGCCATCGCGGTCTCACCGAAAGGCTTGGTAAGATCAGACGATAAACAAAGTTCATTAAACCTTAACCTGAAAGAGCTAAATAAAAACCAATCCTCAGCACACTTTTCTTCGGATGAAATCCGTAAAGCAACGCAGGAATTCCTTGACTTCGCGAAGAAAAAATATGGCAATTCACCTGATTTCTCATCGTTGCTCGAAGACATTACACAACAAATGGATGTATCGGGATTTGAAACCAAAGGGTCTACACTTTCCTGCATCGTGTCGTTGCTTAGCATGGAAAGCAATAGTTCAAACGGAATTAAGCTTCTTTCCCAAAACATTTTAAACAATATTAGTACAGGAGCGTTCGCCGTTGAAAAAATAATGGCGCAAGCTTACGGTCCGGATAAAATTAAATTAAACGAATCATTTCAAGTCAACGCCCTCATGGTTCCAATGCAAAACGTAGTGGTGCGGAATTGCAATGTGCCCATGACCTTGAAGGATGGCGTTGCAACCTACAGTGGCAAGGCAACAAAGGCAGGAAAAATAGTTGTCAGTGGTGAAATGGGTATCCGAAAAACCTCTGGAGAAATGAAATGGGAGAATTTTGAAAAGGTCATTCAAGTTTTACCATAACCTCCTCCTAAGCCCTATCCATATACCTAAAAATTAAGCCATCAACTGATTAATGCACTTGGTTGCCGTTTCTTACAGTAGAGTCATTGAACACCTTCGTTTCTATTGGGAATATCTAACCGAAAGGAAAGACATATTGCTCCTTTGGTGATTCTTCAGGAATTTGATTACGATAGTGTTAAGAAAGATTTTTGAAACCGAACGCTGATAACTATAGCAGAAGGAAAACGTTCTAATTATACTTTATACCTGTATAGTATGAACGAAATTACGGTTCTAAAACGGTTCTAAAAAAATATACAACTGAAAAACAGGTAGTTATTTTTGTAAGTTATCGGGGCGGCAGGTTATTTCATGAACCTGTATAGGGTGTTATTGCAAAAGAAAACCTGATGCTTCGCACCGCGGCTTTGTCGTTTGTTTCCGCTTGCCAACCTAAACGTTGACCGCTGCACAAAACGAAAAAAACCCAACATGTGTTGAGGTTTTCTTTTGTCGGGGCGGCAGGTTATTTCATGAACCTGTATAGGGTGTTATTGCAAAAGAAAACCAGATGCTT
>Ga0315902_10008553_pt1 | contig 13849 bp, 8 predicted proteins | sample LakEriMetagenome_9_FD_203523 | JGI IMG/M metagenome (GOLD analysis project Ga0315902, IMG submission 203523) | Freshwater fungal communities from buoy surface, Lake Erie, Ohio, United States - Buoy 12 MA117 | ecosystem: Environmental > Aquatic > Freshwater > Lake > Lake biofilm | place: USA... | reverse complement strand
GTCGCCACGATGAGCCTGTTTGGTTACGACCCCCTGGTCTCGCACACGGGTCGGGCCCCCTTGGAAGCGGCCGCCCAGGGAATTGTGCTCGCCGACGCAGACTGGGCGGTGCGGTGCAATTTCGTCACGGTCGCCCAGGGGCTGATGCAGAGCTTCACGGCGGGCCAGATCCCGAATGACGTGGCTCGCGACCTGATCGCCGTGCTGCAGCGGGAACTGGGGACGCCCGAATGGGAGTTTCATCCAGGGGTCAGTTACCGGAATCTGATGGTGTATCGTGGTGGCGCGGGGCGTGGTGGCGAGCGGCCAGCGCCTTTTGATGCCACCACCGACACCACCCCTCCGCATGATCTCACCGACCAGCCGGTGGCTCCCGGCCAACCCCGGGGGACCGGGGCCGGGCTGTTGCAGAGCTTCATGCAGCGCAGCATGCCGCTGCTGGCGGCCCATGCGGCCAATCGGGGACGAACACAGCCGGCGACGCAGATCTGGCTCTGGGGGCAGGGACGGCGGCCTGCCCTGCAGAATTTCCGCGAACGGTTTGGAGTCGAGGGGGCGATGATCACCGCCGTTGACCTTCTGCGGGGACTGGCGGCACTCCTGGGCTGGACGAATATCGCGGTCCCCGGAGCGACCGGCTATCTCGACACCGACTATGCCGCCAAGGGCCGCTTCGCGATCGAAGCCCTTCGAAAGTACGATTTCGTGGTGGTCCATGTCGAAGCGACCGATGAAGCGTCACACGAAGGGCATGCGGATCAGAAGATCGAGGCCCTCCAGCAGATCGATCGGCACATTGTCGGCCCCGTGCTGGCGCACCTGCAGTCGCAAGGAGACTATCGGCTGCTGATCAGTCCCGATCACCCCACTTTTCTGCGGACCAAGACCCACAGCCACGGGTTTGTCCCGTTTGCCATGTGCGGCCGGGGAATCGCCCCGGACCACGCCACGGCGTACGATGAAGTGCAGGCGGCCCGAGGAACACTGGAATTCCGGAAAGGCTGCGACCTGATGCCCCGCTTTCTGGGGTCGGCTCCCATTCCCGGCTGAGCGGTCTCCGACTCTCCCGCGCCCACTCGACTTCGAATGCCATGTCCACCCGTCCTGCAGAACCGGCCTCGACCACATCCTCCCCGTCCGCTCCCCGGCCAATGACCGTTCCCCGGTTCGTTCAGGCCAAGCAGCAGGGACGCCGGCTGACGGTTCTCACGGCGTACGACCATCTTTGGGCGGGGCTCCTCGACGAGGCGGGGGTCGATGCCATTCTTGTGGGCGACAGCCTGGCGATGGTGGTGCAGGGGAAATCAACCACCCTGCCGGTCACTCTCGACGAGATGATCTACCACGGCGAACTGGTGGCCCGAGCGGTCAAGCGGGCACTGGTGATTGTCGATCTGCCATTTCTTTCGTTTCATGTCAGCATTGAAGAGACGCTTCGGAACGCGGGGCGGGTGCTGAAGGAAACCGGCGCGAGTGCCGTCAAACTGGAATGCGGCGCCCGCCAGGCCGACACGATCGCCGCCTTGACCGCCGCCGACATTCCGGTCATGGCCCACGTCGGCCTGCGTCCCCAGAGCGTGCTGCAACTGGGGGGATACCGCATCCAGCGTGATGGCGAGAAGCTGCTGCGTGATGCCCACGCCGCAGAAGAAGCCGGGGCATTCGGCGTGGTCCTCGAGTGCATACCGCGCGACATCGCGGCCCAGATCACCCGCGAATTGAAGATTCCCACCATCGGCATCGGCGCCGGCCCCGACTGCGATGGCCAGGTCCTGGTCACTCCTGACCTGCTGGGGCTGACTCCGGGCCAGTCCCCGAAGTTTGTGAAGCAATTCACCAATCTCCGGGCGATCGCCGGTCAGGCGATTGGCCAATACCTCACGGAAGTGCGTGAGGGGACTTTTCCCGACGACGCCCACACCCACAGTTGAACCGATCACACGGCCGACTGCGGTCGTATCCAGCCGGGATTGCTGTCAAGTCGCTGGTCCCGGCGTGGGGTCAACCGCCTTTGGAAGGCGATGCCCAACTGTAAGCTGCACGACTGCACGCGACCTCGTCCCGCAGTTGTGGAACGGCATCACGGCCCTCGTGGCCCGCCGCAGTCCGACCCCTTCGAGACAGGCCTACTGACTCCAGGCCATGCTGTCCCGGGCCATGCTGCCACGGGGAGACCGGCTCAGAGCTGGACCCGCAGCATCGTGAAATCATCATCGAGGCTGCTGTTGCCGAGGGCATCCTGGCAATGGTGAAACCAGTCCTGCAACAGGGTTGGGCTGGCCCAGGCCTCCTGGACGAAGGCGTGGAGATCTTCGCCGGTCATCATCGAACCATCGGGGCGGCGGATCTCAAAGCAGCCATCGGTCACAATGATCAGCTCCGACGGCTCGGGAATACGACAGGTGACCGTGTCGTAATCGGCATCATCGAAGGCGCCGATCATCAAGCCGGAGGCATCGAGCTCCTTGACCTCGATTCTGTTTCCGTGTGGCACCGCCAGCAGCGGGGGCGGATGTCCGGCGGCACTGTACTTGAGCGTTCGTGTGGGGGCATGCCAGACCCCGTACCAGATCGTGAAGTAGAGCCCATTCTGCCGTTCCATCGGGAACATGCGATTGAGGGCCGCGAGGACCTCGGCTGGTTCACGCAGGTTCGCCCCTGGCAACGACCCGGTTCGGATCACATTGATGGCGGCCGCCGACAGCAACGACGAACCCACCCCGTGCCCGCAGACATCCAGCAGGTAGAGGGCGAAATGCTCATCATCGAGCCAGTGATAGCCCAGGGCGTCCCCTCCCAGTTCTGAGCACGACTGATGGAACCAGTCGACCGCGACGGGGGCCTGAACGGGCCGGGGAAACAGCGACCGCAGGTACGCCTCGGCATCACGCAGTTCGCGGGCCAGCCGTTGCTGGGTTCGTTCGATTTCGGCCACATGCAGGCGTTCGGCATCGCGCAGTGCCTTCTTCTCCAGGCAGGCGTTGATGCGGGCACGCAGCAGTGTGGGATTGAACGGCTTGGGAAGGTAGTCTTCGGCTCCCGCTTCGATGCAGCGGATCACGGTGTCCATCTCATCGAGGGCCGAGATCATGATCACCGGAATGTTGCGCAGGGACTCATCCTGCTTCATCGCGAGCAGGGTTTCATAGCCATCCTTGCGGGGCATCATTACGTCGAGCAGCACGAGATCAAACGACTCTTCGGCCAGGCAGTCGAGGGCAACGCAGCCATCTTCGGCGAGGCGGGTCGTCAACCCGCGGCGTTCGAGTCGACGTGAGAGGACGTCCCGATTGGGGGCATTGTCATCAACCACGAGAATTCGCCCGGTCATTCGCCCGGCACCTGGCCCAGCATCGCTGTCGGAGCCCGGAGGTGCGGACACCGGCGAGCTCTGAGGGACAACGGATTTGCTGCCGGCTGAGACAGTCGAGGGACCGCCAGCGGGCTTCGGCGCCGCCCCCCCCAGGTGCTCCTGGATCAACTGCAGCATCCGGCGGGCGGCCTGCTGGATCTTCTGCAGATCGCTGACCACGGCATCCTGCCCCGCCGCCTGGGCGTCCTCCTCCAGCATCTCACCGTATCCGATGATCTGGTTGAGGGGAGTCCGCAGGTCATGCCGAACGTGAGCCCACTGCAATTCTTCGGGGGTGGGACTGCTGCCGGAGTTCATTGTCGAGTCCGACATCAGCCTGCCTCGGGAAGGAACTGACGGATCTTGCCAAGCAGACTGTTGAAATCGACCGGCTTGGTGTCGTACTGGTCGCAGCCTGCGGCGAGGCACTTTTCGCGATCTCCGGCCATCGCGTGGGCTGTCAGCCCGATCACCGGAATCTGCCGGGTCGTCTCGTCGGCCTTGATCTGGCGGGTCGCTTCCCAGCCATCGAGGATTGGCAGGTTCATGTCCATCAGGATCAGATCGGGATGATCCGCGCGGGCCTTGGCCACACCTTCGGCCCCGTCGACAGCGATCAGCACGTCGAACCCCTTTCGTTCGAGCCGGCGCGACAACATGTCGCGATTCATCTCATTGTCTTCCACCAGCAGGATCCGCGGCATCACCAGTCCACATGTTGAGGCAACTGTCACTCTTCCGGTTTGATGGCCCCGTCCGTCCCGGCCACCCATCAATCCAATCAACTTGGCACCTGTATCGCGGCCTGTCAATCGCGTGCAGGTCCGGGCGATCTCCCCTGGTCGCCGGTTGGGGATGCCGAGTGTGAGGAGTCGCGCAAAGTTCGGAGTTCTCCCAGCAATTCGTCCTTTTTCAGGCTTCCCTTTTGGCAGACCAGGACCACGTCCCGACGCAGCAGACGTCGGTCTTCTTCGGTGAGGTCCATGGCCGTCAGCACCACAACCGGGATCGTGGCAAATTCCGGGCGTCGTCTCAGGGCGGCCAGGAACTGGAATCCATCCATCTCGGGCATCATGAGGTCCAGCAGGATGACCGCCGGATGGCAGCCTTGCAAGGCCTCGAGTGCCAACCGGCCATTCCCCGCTTCGGTCACCTGCCAGCCATCGTCCCGCAGCATCCGGGAGACGAGACTGCGCGTCGCCGGGTCATCCTCCACCACAAGAATCTGCCCGTTGGCCTCCACCTGCAGCCGCTGCAGGACCGACGAGAGTCGGGGGCGATCAATCGGCTTGGAGAGAAACTCGACTGCTCCCAGTGACATTCCCAGTTCACGATTTTCGGTGCTTGAAATCAGGACAACCGGGATATCAGCGGTGCGGGAGTCCTCCTTGAGCGAGCTCAGCAGCGAAAAACCGTCCATGCCCGGCATGATGACATCCACAGTCACTGCCAGGGGATGCAGGGCCTTGACCAGTTCGAGACCATCGCGGCCATTGCGGGCAGTACGGACCGCATACCCTTCGCGGGTCAAAAACCGTTCCATCAGGTCCAGGACCACCTGGTCATCATCAATGACGATGACCAGCGGCCGTTGCGTGACCCCATCACCGGGGGCCGGGGTGAGAACCTCGGCCGGGTCGGAGCGAGGCCGGGCCACATTCGCGACCGGTTCTTCCGTCCGGGCCCCATCCGAGGGAGCGATGGCGGGCAGGCGGACGGTAAATTCCGAGCCCGCGCCGGGTTCACTCGTCACAGAAATGCCCCCGCCGAGCATCTCACAAAATCTTCGGGTGATCGCCAGTCCAAGCCCGGTTCCACCATATTTTCTGGTGGTCGAAGCGTCGGCCTGGGTAAAGGCCTCAAAAATCCTCGACAACTGCTCGGGGTTCATGCCGATCCCGGAATCACGGATGGCAAAGGTGAGACTGTCCTGGTCCCGGTGGGCCCGCAGCACAATATCGCCCCGTTCCGTGAACTTGCTGGCATTGCTGAGCAGGTTGAAAAGGATCTGCCGGAACTTGGTGAGATCGCTGTGCATGACCCCCAGGCCGGCCCCCAGTTCGACTTCCAGCCGATTGGAATTCCTGGTCACGAGTGGCCGCACTGTCTCCTGGACCTCGGACAAGACCTGCGCGACGTCATAGGTTTCATTGAAGAGTGTCATCCGCCCCGCCTCGATCTTGGAGAGATCGAGGATGTCGTTGATCAGTCCCAGCAAATGCTTTCCGGACGAATGGATCTTGCGGAGGTCCTCAACCATCTCGGGCTGGTCGCTCTCCTGCAGGTCTTCCATCAGCATTTCGCTGTATCCGATGATTGCGTTCATCGGAGTCCGCAGTTCGTGGCTCATGTTCGCCAGGAAGGCACTCTTGGTGCGGTTGGCGTTTTCGGCCTCCTCCCGGGCCCGCTGCGCGTCAGTCACCGCCGTTTCCAGGTCGGCGGTCCGCTGATTCACGATCTCTGACAGGTTGGCGTTCCAGTCTTTGAGATGCTGTTCCCGATCTTCGATCTCCCTTCCCATGATCCGCAGACTGCGTGACAGGGTGCCCAGTTCATCGGGACGCACTTCGAGGTCGTCCAGTCTGCGGGGGGCATAGTCGCCATTGGCCATGCTCGTCGCCACCCGCGTCAGTCGCTCAATCGGGTCCGACAGTCGCCGCGCCAGCCAGCTCACCAGGCCAAGCATCGACAACAACCCTGCAGTGGCAATCCCCGTGGACTGCCACCAGAGGAGCGACACAGGCCGCAGAACCTCGGCTTGCGAGACATTGAAGATGAGTTTCCAACCCGTCACCCGGGAAGTCGACCAATAGATTCGCCGGGCTTCGCCCTCCTGATTGATGACCGCCGCCCCCTCGCGCGATTCCTGGGCCACAGCACCGTCTGGCAGTGACGAGACCAGGGCACCGGGATTGGTGCCGGTCAGCATCAGTTTCGGATCGGCATGGGCAACCACGCGCCCCTGTCGGCTGGCGAGGAAGGCATACTCGGCATCGACGCCAACCGAGTGGTCCACGAATTCAAATTCACTCTCGATGCCAGCAACGATCTCGCGGATCAGTTCGAGTGACATGTCAGCCCCCGCGACCCCGATCAACTCGCCGTCGGGGGTTTTCACCGGCACGGTCACGCTGACCATGGTGACGTTCGACCCCCCCTCGTCGAAATACGGTTCGGTCACATACATTTGGCCAGTCTCCCTGGCCCCCGCATACCACTCATATTGGGGATCGTGGTAGTCGTATTGCACCTGGGTCATCGCGGGCCAGTGGTCACGGTCCATCCAGGGCATCGCACCGGGCTGCTTCGCATCCAGGTTTTCGTAGGCAATATAGATGCCGTAGACCTCATGTTCAGGGGTCTGGGGGAGCAACGCCCGCAGGTACTCAACCATCGCGGGATCGGGTTCGCGCCCCAGCACCTGCTGTCGGGTGGCGGCCGTCAACGGCAACTGCCCGACCCGCAAAACATAGTCATCGAGACGGGCGGCTGCGTTCTTGACGGCCATCGTCGCCAGACGATCGGTCTGCAGGATCAACTGCCGGCGAGAGGCCTGGTAGTTCAACCACAGCGCGAGCGCCAACACCAGGCTCGCTGCGAGTCCAATCAGGACTTGCAACCGCCTTGCGATGCTGCGATCCAGAATGGTTCGCAGCGCTGTGAGAAAATCTGAAGCGGCCATGGATTGTTGAAACGGGACGCGGCGGGAATGACAGCGTTCAATGCAGCAACGCTCTGTGACCGGGGAAACACGCGTCTAAGTTGGCAGACGAGCGGGCTTGTGACAAGAACTCAGCAGGTTTCGCCCCCGTGTGCGTCGGGGACTTCGGACCTCCGCCGGGGGCCACATCCCCACCACCCCGCCAGCAGCACACAAACAGGAATCAACACCTCGAACCAGGTTGGATAGGGCAACATCCAGAGATTCAGGCCGACGGCTGCCAGGCACAGAGCCACAACGATCACCGCCGGGCTCCATCCTCCCAGTCGGCGGGCGATCCAGGACGAGCACCACGCTGTAAAGCTCCAGAGTGGAATCACCGTCCCCAGTACCCACACCGGGTACCGGCGAACATGCTCGCAGACCTGTTCGTGACTCTGATCGAATTCCGGAGGAAACGGGTGCACGAGATTGCTGAAGACCTCCACGCCGATCACCAGGGTCAGTGCGGTCACCATCCCCACCAGAAAACCCAGAATGCCCCCCATGACTGAACGCGCCATCACCCATCGTCCCACTCCGAAAAACGCGTGTTCCCCGCCTGTCTCAGCCGGGCACGACCTCTCCCGTCCAATCACGCCAAGTCTATCACGGGGCATCGGTAATCCGTGTCACACCATTGATTTCCGTGCTGATTCCTGTGCCGATCGGAGCGATTGTTCCCAATAACAGACCCCACGGCACAGAAAGCTGATTGCAGAAAGCCGGTTGCGAAGTTCCGCGGACCTGCGACTCCCTCCCAACCCAGACGGCAGCCAACGCCACTCGCGCGGCAAACTTCCAACGCCCGAACAGTTTCCTTGACCGGCGAGATGCTTCCAAAAGCCGGGAGGCCGGGGAGGGGGCGACAGGTGCTCGAGTCCAAGGCGGTCGGTCAAGACCGCAGGATTCCGGTGCGAGCGACCGGAGGTCCGTCTTCGACCTGGATGCCCGGCGCTGCAAATCCCGGCTGCAGCCCTGCGAAGAACCGGGTTGTTCCTCCTGCGGAACTGTCCAGGCCATCGGTGAGCGGGAGCGGTCAGACGGGGTCCCAATCGAGGGAACGCTGGACGGCGTTGGCCCATTGCCGTTCACGGCGCTGCCGTTCCTCGAGGGCCATCGCCCCCTGGAACTCCCGGTCCAGCGCCCAATTGTGCTCAATGTCGGCAGCACTCGACCAATAGCCAGAGGCGAGACCGGCGAGGTAAGCGGCCCCCAGGGCGGTGGTCTCGGGAACGATCGGACGGCGAACCGGCACCTGCAGGAGATCGGCCTGGAACTGCATCAGGAAATCATTCCGCGAGGCTCCCCCGTCGACCTTGAGCTGGACCAGGGGGACGCCGGCATCCCGCTGCATGGCCGAGACGACGTCCTGGGTCTGCCAGGCGATCGATTCGAGTGCGGCGCGGGCGAGGTGCGCCCGGGTTGTACCGCGAGTCAGGCCGACAATCGTCCCCCGGGCGCGCGGATTCCAATACGGTGCCCCCAGTCCCACGAAAGCCGGCACAAAGCAGACACCGCCCGTATCGGGGACCGACTGTGCCAGTTCGTTGGTCTCCTCGGCCGTCTGGATCACCTGCAGTCCATCGCGCAACCATTGCACCACCGCCCCCGCCACGAACACCGCCCCTTCGAGACAATAGGTCGTCTTCCCGTCGATCGTCCAACCGACCGTTGTCAGCAGCCCATTCCGTGAGGCGACCGGGGTCGAGCCGGTGTTCATCAGCAGAAAGCAACCGGTGCCGTACGTGTTCTTCACGCTCCCCGGGGCGAAGCAGGCCTGACCAAACGTGGCCGCCTGCTGATCTCCCGCGACTCCGCAGATCGGAACGGCCGCCCCCAGCAGGTGAGGATCCGACGTCCCAAAGTCACCGCTTGAAGGACGCACCTCGGGAAGCATCGAGCGGGGGACATCGAGCAACCGCAAGAGTTCGTCGTCCCAATCGAGTGTGTGGATGTTGAACAGCAGTGTCCGCGAGGCATTGCTGGAATCGGTCGCATGAACACGACCTCCCGTCAGCTTCCAGAGCAGCCAGGTATCGATGGTGCCGAACAGCAATTCGCCACGGCGGGCCCGTTCTCGGGCCCCGGGATACCGATCGAGAATCCAGGCCAGCTTCGTCCCCGAAAAATACGGATCCAGCACCAGACCGGTCCGCTCGCGAAACAGCGGAGACAGCCCCTCCTGACGGAGTCGTTCGCAGTGGGGGGCGGTGATCCGGCTCTGCCAAACCACGGCATTTCCCAGGGGTTGTCCCGACTGTCGATCCCAGACAACCGTGGTCTCGCGCTGGTTGGCAATTCCCAGGGCACTCACCTGCGAAGCGGTGACGCTCGCCGCCGCCAGTGCCTCTCGGGCACACCGCAATTGCCCGCGCCAGATTTCCTCCGGATCATGTTCGACATGTCCGGGCTGCGGGTAGATCTGGGGAAGTTCATGCTGGGCCAGTCCGCGCGGCAGACCATCCCGCCCGAACACGATCGCCCGACTTGAGGTTGTTCCCTGATCGAGTGCGAGCACCACCTGCGACATGTCGACTCCCCGCTGCATGCAATCCCTCATCCACCGGACCGGGCCCTTGAGGTCCGAGTCGCCGCAAGTGCGACTGTGGGCCCCCGGGGTTGACCCGCGCCAACTCACAACATTCCATCCGATCCACGAACAGGATGGGCCGTCGTTGGTGGCGACAACTGCCCAGGCTCCCTCAGGCGCGACGCCAGCCCGCTTTAACCCAGGTTCTCAGCGCCGCAGCAGACCGCGGAACCGTTCGTAGGCGGCGGTCCAGGCCCCAACATTCCGGGGCTCATAGGTTCGCAGGACCGTGGATTGCCGCACAACCGCCCGCATCTCGGCCAGCGATCCCACCGCCCCCGAGGCTCGGGCCTGCACCAGCACGTTGCCAAGTGCTGTCGCCTCCACCGGCCCGGCCACCACAGGGCGGCCGCAGGCGTCGGCGGTGAACTGGTTCAGCAGTTCGTTCTGGCAGCCCCCGCCAACGATGTGCACCACTTTGACCGGCGTCCCGGAGAGTTCCTCCAGCCACCCCAGCACCAGGCGGTACTTGAGAGCGAGGCTCTCGAGGGCACAGCGGACCAGTTCTCCCTCGTTCCGTGGCTCGACCTGGCCACTCGACCGGCACCAGGTTCGAATTGCCGTCGGCATGTCGTCGGGCTTGAGGAAGCTGGTGTCATCGGGGTCGATCAGCGAGCGAAACGGTTCGGCGGCCTGAGCCATGCGGGTGATCTCGGCATAATCGAGTGGCCGGCCGCTGCGTTCGAACGACCGTCGGCACTCCTGAACCAGCCAGAGCCCCATGATGTTCTTCAGCAACCGCCAGGTCCCGTCGATTCCCCCTTCGTTGGTGACATTCAATTCGAGTGCGCGGGGCGAGAGGGTGGCGTGGGGCAATTCCAGTCCCATCAGCGACCAGGTCCCCGAACTGATGTAGGCCCATTCGGCGGTTCCGGTGTGCTCGGTGGGAATGGCCGCCACCGCCGATCCGGTGTCATGCGTCGCTGGAGCCACGACCGCGAGGCGGGGGAGCGAGGTGCGGGTGGCGACATCGGCCCTCAGTGTTCCGAGACGTGTCCCGGGATCGACCACCTGGGGAAACATCCCGGTGGGAATCTGGAACCGTTGCAGCATGTCGACCGCCCAGGTGCGGGTGGTCGCGTCGAGGCACTGCGACGTCGTCGCGTTGGTGAACTCGACAACCTGGCTTCCCGAGAGCAGCCAGTGGAACACGTCAGGAATCATCAGGAACCGGCGGGCCTGCGCCAGAAGGTCCGGGTTGGCCTGCTGCATGGCGATCAACTGGTAAAGGGTGTTGATCGTCATGAACTGCAGCCCCGTGGCCGAGAAAATATCCCGCCTCGGGACGTGCGAAAACGCCCGTTCCATCACCCCATTGGTCCGGGGATCACGGTAGTTGTAGGGGAGCCCGAGCATTTCATCGCCGGGACCAAACAGCACATAGTCGACTCCCCAGGTATCGACCCCGACTGATTCGGCCCGATTGCCATAGGCGTGGGCCCCCTTGGCGAGCCCCTCTTCGACACCACGCCACAGGGCGAGCAGGTCCCAGCGCAGTGTTCCCGCGACCGGAACCGGGCCGTTCGTGAAGCGGTGCAGTTCCTCGAGCCTCAGGCGGTTTCCATCGAACAGTCCCGCGATCACACGGCCGCTCTCGGCCCCGAGGTCCACGGCCAGATAGCAACGCTCAGCCATTGCAGTTCCACCACCGAAGTTCCCCGCGGCGCCCCACGGAGATCAAACAGGGTTCTTGGTGCTCACATGCCGACCGCCAGGAGAGCCAGGCGCGACTCGTCCTGCCGCGATCGTCATTTCGAGATCAGTCGCCGTCGTCCTGCGGTGCCACGGTTGAAGTCGTCTGCATGGCCAGCGGGTAGCGGTCGAGCAAAGCCCGAATGTCGGCCGTGGTGATCGCCGCGACCGCCTCGAGATCGGCCGCGACCGGGCGGTACTCGCGGCAGTACTGCCAATTGTGCCCCAGCGAACCAAGGCGTCCCATGGGACGTTCACTGCGCAGCACAATTCGCGACGCCACCTTGTTGCGGGCCTGGCTCAATTCGGCCTCGGTCACGCCGTTGCGGTTGACGTCATCGAAGATCGCCTGCACCCGGGCGGTGTTGGCCGCCGTGTCTTCAGGATTGCAACTGAAGTAACACAGGTAGGCCCCCGAGCCGTCGAATTCCTGGAAGCCCAGGTCGGCGGCTTCGGCATGTCCCGGGTCAACCAGTTCCCAGAAAAGCCGGCTACCCGTGTCGTCTCCGACAATCACCGAGAGCAGGTCGGCGGCGAACCGCTGCGGGTCCTGGGCCGACGGGGCTGGCGACATCGTCATCACATGCTGCTGTCCAATGGTGGGACGAATCAGCAGTTCGCGCCCGCCACGGGGGCGAGCCTCGGCAATGTCGCGTGGCGGGTCGCCCGCCGGCCAGTTTCGGCAGTGCCGGTTGGCCAGTTCGAGCACCTCGTTCCAGTCGAACTTCCCCGCGACCGCCAGCAGGATGTTGCCAGCCGTGTAACGGCGGGCGTGGTACTCGCGCATCTGGTCGGCCGAAAGCGCCTCGATGGTGTCGCGTGTCCCCAGCACGCACCGACCCAGGGGATGCCCCCGGAAGTGGGCGGTCATCAACTGGTCGTATGCGAGGTAGGTCGGCTGGTCGTCATACATCCCGATCTCTTCGAGGATCACCTTCTTCTCCATGTCGAAGTCGGCGGTCCGCAGCGAGGGCTGGAGGATGTCGGCCAGCAGGTCAAACGTTTCGCCAAGGTACTCGGGAAGCACGGCTGCGTAGAACAGCGTGGTCTCTTCGCTGGTTGAGGCGTTGTAGTGGGCCCCCACCTCGTCGAAGATGCGGTTCACGTCGTCGGCCGAGTGCCGTTCGGTCCCCTTGAAGACCATGTGTTCCAGGAAGTGGCTCACGCCGGCGAGCTGATCGGTCTCATCGCGTGAACCCGTCCGCACGAAGAACCCCAGGGCCACGCTGTGCACCGAGGGACTCGCCTCACCAATGATCTGCAGCCCATTGGGCAGGCGGGCTTCATGAAACTGCATTCTGAACCTCCAGCGGGGCGGGCCCCAGCGTCAAGACCGTGAACTCGTTTGCGGGATACCGGCGGACGTGATCGAGCAGACGCCCAACCGTGAGCGATTCAATCTGGCGACGAACTTCCTCGAGAGTGGTGACCCGTCCCAGGTGGTACCAGTCTCGGGCCAGGGACGAGGCCCGACTGGCACTCGATTCCTGCTGCATGATCAGCGAGCTCTTCGCCCGGGCCTGGCATCGCTTCAATTCATCCTCGCCAATTCCCTCCCCCAGCCGCTGCAGTTCGCGCAGCGTGACGTCGAGGGTTTCCTGGGCCCGTTCGACCGAGGTCCCGGCATAACAGAGGACCTGGGCCTGGTCACGCAGACTGTGCAGCGTCGCGTACACCGAGTAGCACAGCCCCCGCCGTTCGCGGACCTCGGTGAAGAGACGGGAACTCATCCCCCCCGACAGCACACTGACGGCCCCCCAGGCAGCGTAGTACTCGGGATCCCGGTACGGGACGCTGGGGTAGGCAATGCCGATCTGCGTCTGGGTCGCCTCCTGGACAATATGATCTCGGTGTGGCCCCCGGGGACCGGCTCCCCAGTCGGCGGCCGGTTGGTCATCCCAGTCGCCAAACAATTCGCGGACCAGCTTGAGGACCGCCGGGGGATCCACTTTGCCAGCCACCCCCAGAATCGTCTCTCCCGGGCGGACGCAACGCAGAAACTGCTCGCGTACGATCTCGGGATTCAATTCTTCAATCCCCGTCAGCGTTCCCTCGGTCGGTGTTCCCCAGGGGGCGGGATAGCACCGCCGTTTGAGTTCCACCATCACCTTTTGTCGAGGCTCATCCTCGAGAGCCCGCAGCGACTGCTCGACACCCAGTCGGCACGGGTCGAATTCTTCTTCGGGGAGATGCGGATCGCGGACAATCTGGGCATACACCCGCAGGGCGTCGGGAAGATTCGCCGCCAGCGTCGCCCCCGCCAGGCTGAGGTGGCTGTTGCCAACCCCCTCATTGCGCTGGACCCCCAGGTTGTCGAGGGTGTTGGTCAGTTCACGGCTGTCGCGTTCCCCCGCCCCGCGCATCAGCCAGTCGCAGAGAATCGATGCCGACCCCTCCTGCCCCACCGGGTCATAATTGCTGCCGCAGGGAATCAGCAGCGAGAAGGAGGCCGACTGGACATCGGCCATCGGTTCGATCAACAGGGTGAGACCGTTGGGCAGGACGTGGGTCT
>Ga0315902_10008550_pt1 | contig 13851 bp, 12 predicted proteins | sample LakEriMetagenome_9_FD_203523 | JGI IMG/M metagenome (GOLD analysis project Ga0315902, IMG submission 203523) | Freshwater fungal communities from buoy surface, Lake Erie, Ohio, United States - Buoy 12 MA117 | ecosystem: Environmental > Aquatic > Freshwater > Lake > Lake biofilm | place: USA... | reverse complement strand
ACGCTCTATCATTTCGACCCCGTCGCCTTCAGGATCCTCGCGAAGGAGCCGCTCTTCGCCCGCGACGACAGGTTTCCGGGCGGCATTGCCTGGGAGGACTGCATCTGGAGCGGTTCGGACCCCCGCGTCATCTACGGCCACTGCGGTGGATCGCTCGTCTCCTACGACGTGGGCAAGCGGGCGTACACGCTCGTCAAGGACTTCGCCGAGGAAATGCCCGGCGAGTATCCGCAACAGATCAGCAAGTCGCTCGATGACAACGTGTTCGCCTTCACGACAAAGAGGTTGAAGACATACGAGCAGACGGGATTTGCCGTCTGGCGGCGGGACAAGGACAAGATCATCCTCCAGGAACGCGGCGCGGACTTCGACGAGGTGCAGGTGGACAAGTCCGGCAGGTGGCTGGTCGTGAAGACCAGCGAGCAGGGCAAGGGCATCAAGAACGTCTTCGTCTACGACCTGCAGACCGGCGCCAAGAGGCAGCTCACCGACGACGGCCCCGACTACTCACCGGGCCACAGCGACGTGGGCGCCGGCACGTGCGTCGGCGCCGACAACTGGCGCAACGCGACGACGTTCCGCCGCCTCGATAGCCCGGATGTGCACTACGAGGTGCTGGACATGTCCGGCGGCCACCTGTCCATGCTGGCCGACGATGAATCGTGGGTGCTGATGAGCAATTACCATGACCAGCCGCCGGCGAAAGGCACGCCTTGGGGCACGTTCGCCCAGGAGATCTACCAGGTCTCGACGGATGGCAGTCAGCGGGTCCGCCGGCTGTGCCATCACTTCTCCGACGTCCGTGGCACCTACTGGCACTCGCCCCGTGCCAACATCAGCCGCGACGGCCGCTTCGTGGCGTTCACGAGCAACTGGGGCGACCCCCGACTGGCGGGCGTGTTCATCCTCCGGGTACCGCCGATCGAGGGGCGGGGCGCATCGATCGCTCCGTCATTCGGCCCCGGAAAATGAAGTCGATGCGAAGATCGCGGCGTTATGGCAAGGCGGCGGAGGCGCTTCGCCACTCAAACGCCCCCGGCCCGTTCGTGCCTGCGTCAAGCCGGGGCTCGTGACCCTGATGCTCGACGCACAGCAGCGGTAGCCGGTGTTTCCGCGGTTCCTCGGCCAGTGGGGCGATTCCGCGACGACCGGGCGATTCAGCCAGCAGATGGAAGTCGTGGCCATGGTGGCCGAAGGTTGCGGGCCGCGCCCAGATCCCCACCTCCCCGCAGCCCCCCAGCCCCACGGCCGAAGGCCTGAACTCTCCCCGCCAGGGGGGCCGATGAAACCCCTCGACCGTCACGACCGTGCCTACCCGCATCGTCCGGCGAAAGTCCGTGGAACGCTCCGCGACCATTCTGCCGCTGTCTGCCTTCCCCGCCGTGCGGGGAGCGCGCGGGCCGACCGCTTTCGACCTGAGCGTCGTCATTCCCGCCTACAACGAGGTCCGCCGGCTGCCCGCGACCCTGGATCGAATCGCCGCCTGGACCGCCGCACGGCCCTGGCAGGTGGAAGTGATCGTGGTCGATGACGGCAGCAGCGACGCCACGGTGGATACCGTGGTGCACCATCCTTGCCGCTGCGGCGTGATCCGGTTGCTTCGCAATGCCGGAAAGGGCGCGGCGGTGCGGACCGGCATGCTCGAGGCCCGTGGCCGGGTGGTCGCGTTCACCGACGCCGACCTGCCCTACCGAATGGACGCCCTCGAGCGGGCCTACGACACGATCGAGGCCGGGCGGGCCGAAGTCGTGTACGGTGCCCGCGACCTGCCGGGATCCACCGCCGTGGTCCGGCGCGCCGCCCACCGTTCCCTGGCCAGCGCCGCCTATCGCGTGCTCATGGGCGTGCTGATCTCCGGTCAGGTTCGGGACACGCAGTGCGGGCTCAAGGCCTTCAGCCGGCATGCCGCACGCGCAGTCTTCGAGCGGGTGCACACCGACGGCTTCGCCTTCGACGCCGAGGCGATCCTCGTGGCCCGGCGGCTCGGCCTGGATACGGCACTGATTCCCGTGGTGCTGGTGAACGAGGCCGGCTCCACGGTCTCGCTGCGCCGGCACGCGCCGCGCATGCTGCGCGACATCGTGCGGTCGAAACTGCGGCATGCCCGTCACGCCGGACCGAGGCTGACGGCGCTGCCCGACTACGAGGTGCTCCGCACCGCATTCCCGGGCGACGCTCGTCGCCGTCGCGCCGCCTGATCCCATGCACGACGCGACCGCCCACCCTGATCTCGACGTCACGAATGCCCGGGCGATTTTCTGGGCCTGCGCCGTGCCGTTCGCCGTGCTCACCGCGATCCTGCCGCCGCTCTGCTTCCCGACGTTTCGCGGCGACGTGCTCGAGCAGATCGTGATCGGCCGCGAGTGGGTGCTGGGATCCTCCAAGCATCCCGCGATGACCACCTGGATCATGCAGGTCTTCTGGGCCGGCCTCGGCGGCAGCCGCTTCGCCCCGTCGATCGCCGCGTCCTGCTGCGGGTTGGCCACGCTCTGGTCCGTGTGGCGGCTCGGCCGGGAGTACGTGCCCGAGCGTGAGGCCCTGATCGGCTCCCTGTGCCTCACCGCCTACTGGTACGTCACCCTGGGCGGGTCCGGCATGTACAACAACAACGTGACGATGATCGCGTTTTGGCACCTGGCCCTGCTGGCCTTTCACTTCGCGCTCAGGACCGACCGCGGCCTGCACTGGATCCTTACGGGCGGGCTGCTGGGGATCAGCCTGCTCTGCAAGTACTCGGCCGTGTGCCTCGCCGCCGGCATGGGCGTCTTCATGCTGGCACACGCCGACACCCGCCGGCGGCTGCGGACCGCCGGCCCGTGGCTGGCGGCGCTGACGCTCATGCTGGTCGTCCTGCCCCACGTCCTGTTCATGGTGCGGGAGTACGGCGGCTCGCACGCCTACCTGGCCAGCAAGCGGCTGCAGGTCGGCTTCCTGCCATTCTGCCTCATCCTCGGCCGCGACTGGCTGCTGCAACTCGGCATCATCGCACCGCTGCTGCTGATCCTCGTGCCGCTGGTCGGCTGGCGGCCGCAGGCGGCCCGCCGCGATCCGGGCGGCGAGGCTCCGGCCGGCTTCATTCCGGCCATGTTCGCCCTGCCGCTCGTCATCCAGACGCTCGTGCAACTGGCGACCCGCGTGCCCTACATCCAGCGATCGTACGGGGCGCATCTCTGGATCCTGCTCGGCCTGTGGGCCGTCTCCACGTTCGAGGTCACCACGGATCGCCGTCGCTGGCGGGCGGCGACGGCGCTCACGGCGACGATCGCTGCGGGCCTGCTGGCGAGCCTCCCGATCACGACGGCAGCGGCCCACCGCTTCCAGGCACGGCCGAACTCCCGGTTCTATCCGGGCGCGGAGCTGGCGGCCCGGATCGACGCGATCTGGGAGCGGGAGGGTGTCGGGCCCTGCCGCTACCTCGCGGGACGCGACACCGACCAGCATGCCTGCTGGGCCGTCGGCACGTTCAGCCGTCACCAGCCGCATGTCATCGATCCCGAACTCGGCCGCTGGGCCCGTGACGACGACATGAACGACCACGGCGGCGTCGTGCTCTGGGCACAGCCGGCGGACGCCGTCCCGGACGACATCCCGGCAGACGTGCGGAGCCGCTTTCCCGACGCCCGATTCCGCGGCCTCGTCGAGCTGCCCTACATGATGCTGCACCCGGACGTGCAGCCGGTGCGGATGGGCGTCGCCGTCGTCGTCCCGACGGATCGCCCGCGGCTGGCCGCCGAGCCCGTGCCGGCGCGGCGTTGAGGACCTGGCCATCAGCCGATGCGGGCCAGCCCCACGCCCCGGCGGAGCAGCTGCTCCGGCAGTTCCTCGTCCACCAGCCAGCGGTGTTCCGCCGGCCGCCGGGAAGCGAGCGGATCGTGCCAGGCGGCGGCCGACGCCGAGTCGGCGACATCGGCCGCCGCCACCCCGGGATGCAGGCCGACTTCCATGATCGAGGCCTGCCGGCCCAGGCCCAGGCGGAGGAACCGCTGCAGGTCGCGAACGGCGACGCGGGCCGCCGACACGGTGCCGAAGAAGCAGTCCGCATGCCGCAACCCCGCCCGCCGTGCCCGCAGCCGCCACGACTCGGCCAGCGCCCGCTTGGCGAGCCCGCCGGGAATCCCCGCCACGCCGCCGACGCCGCGGCTGTGCAGCAGCGTGCCCACCGCGGCCGGCTCCCGGGCCACCCGCACGGCCTCCACGCCGAACCGCGCGGCCAGGTCCGCGACGATCCGGCCCACCCGTGGCATCAGCTCACAGTATTGATGCCCGTCCAGCCGCACGGGCCGCATCCCGTGGTCGCACACGAATCCGATCTGCGCGGCGAGCTCCCGGCAGACGGCGTCGTCATGGCGGCCGGCGACGGGCAGCATGAGCTGCAGGAACGTCGCCAGGCCGCGAAAGTTGCCCTCGCGATCCAGCAATGCCGCGGGGAAGGCGGCGCCGGTCAGCGGCCTGCCCTGCGACAGGTTGAGGTGCACGCCGAGGTCGAACGGACGCCGGGGATCGCCGAGCCTGCCGCGGGCGGCGGACGATGGCAGCGCGGAGGCCCGCCGGTCTTCCTCCAGATCTCGCCACGCGGCCAGGGCGGCCCCCGACGCGGGGGCGTTGGCCAGCACCGAAGCGCCGGTCAGCAGGCCGCGGCGCACGGCGTCGCAAATGCCCTCGTTGATCGACGCCGAGAAGCCGAGATCATCCGCGTGCAGTGCGACCAGCATGTCTGCCACCATCCGTGCGGAACCCGGCCCGGGCGGGTCGCGCGGAGGGAATCCTCGCGGCGCGGCAGCCCGCTGCGTCCGGCCTCCGGCGATTGGCTTAGCCCTCCGGGCCGGGAGCGTCAAGGCTTTCCCGTTGACGTGTCGTCACACCTACCTATGTTTGCGAGGGTGCGACGGAAAATGCCTGTCGGCCCGAGTCCGCCGCCGGTCCCCGCCACCCAGGAGCAATTCCCCATGATCGCCACGATCTCGCCCTCGGCACTCGCCGATCTCCGCCGCCGCGGGGAGGCGATCACGCTCATCGACGTCCGCACGCCGGCCGAGTTCGAGGAGGTGCACGTCGCCTTCGCCCGCAACATGCCGCTCGATGAGCTCGACCCGCGGCAGGTCGCGTCGCTCGGTGGCGACGGCCCGGTCTATTTCATCTGCAAGTCGGGAGGCCGCAGCCACCGCGCCTGCGAGCAGATGACGGCGGCCGGCTTCGCGCGGGTGGTCAACGTCGAGGACGGCACGGCGGCCTGCGAGGCCGTCGGGATCCCCGTGGTCCGCGGGCGGCCGGCGCCGCACGCCCGCTAGCGCCAGGCTAGCGCTCGACGACATAGAGCCGTTCCGTCACCCGTGGCGAACGGTTCCGCAGGTTGCGGCTGCCGCGAAAGGTGGCGTACGGGATCTCGACCACTTCGACACGTCCCTCCCGCCCGAGGATGTCCTGCATTGCGGCGGGCGTGATGAACCCCTCGTCGCTGAACGACACCAGCAGGAAGGCCGCGTCCGCGTGCCGCACGAGGTCGGCGAGCAGGGAGGCGGATCGCGACCGGACGTTGTAGCCCGACCGCCGCCAGTCGGCCGGGATCCCCGCGACCTCGCTGATCCGCTCGGGACGCCGGTAGTTGACGATCAGGTTGAGCATGAAATAGTTCGAGCCGTAGGGATGCTGGTTGTAGGGCGGGTCGATGTAGGCCAGGTCGAGCCCGCGGACGAGCCGCACGGCCTCGTTCGCGTCCCGCTGCATGACCTCGCACTCGCATTCGCAGCGGCTCAATTCCGGGGCCGCGAGCACGACCGGTCCGAGGATCCGCCGCAGCGCGTCACCGCCGGTGCCGCCGAACCTGCCGATCCCGGTCGCGCGGTCCTTGTAGAAGCCCTTGAAGACGCCGGCCGTGTTGGCGTGGATCGAGGCCGCGCTCAGCAGCGGCCCGAGCAGCAGGTCCTGCCACGCGGCCGGCGCCTCCGCGATCATCCGCCGATAGTCGTCGATCCGTCGGGCGTTGTCCCGCGTGTAGAACACCCGGTCCTGCCGCGTGATGCGGCGCTCGTCGCGGGGCGCGTAGAGTTCCTCGATGAAGCCGGGCGGGTAGTCACCCCGCCCGGCCCGGGCGTTCATCCCGTCCACCGCCCGCGCCAGGGCCGCGGCGTCGATGCCGCCGCGATTGGCCAGATAGCACCGGCCGAGCACGGCGGCGTAGTCCTCCAGGTCGTTGCTGACGAGGGAGGAAGCGTGGGCCTTGAGCAGGCGGGCCACCACCCCCGAGCCGCTGAAGGCGTCGAGGCACCGCAGGCGTTCCTTGCCAAGCCGGCGCTTCACGCGTGCGACGGCGGCCGCGATCCAGGGCAGCAGCGCCCGCTTGTTGCCCAGGCAGGTGACGAGCTGCTCGGCGAGGTAGGCGGGGTTTTCGACGGGGGGCTTCATGGGGCGAGCGACCGCGGGGCCGGCCGCCAGCATGGTCGACGGGCCGGCGAAAAATCGACGCCGGCAGTTCCGGCCGGCGGTTTTCGCTCGACGGCCGGTCTCTGGACGGGGTCGCCCGGCGGCCGTCGCTACAATCGGAGGCGATGTCCAGGCCCATTCCCGCCCCGCGACCGATCCCGGCGACCGACGACCTGCGGATCGCCGCCATCAAGGAACTCCGGCCCCCGGCCCAGTTGATCCACGAGTTTCCCTGCACGCCGGCCCTGGGCGACCTGGTGACCGCCTGCCGGGCCGACCTGCATGCCATCCTCGCCGGGGCGGACGACCGGCTGGCGGTCGTGATCGGCCCGTGCTCGATCCACGATCCCGCCGCGGCCCTCGAATACGCCCGGCGGCTGCGGGCGGAGCGGGAGCGGCTGCGGGACGACCTGGAGATCGTGATGCGGGTCTACTTCGAGAAGCCCCGGACCACGGTCGGCTGGAAGGGGCTCGTCAACGACCCCGACCTCACGGGCACCTTCCGCATCAACCACGGCCTGCGGGTGGCTCGCGAACTGCTCGTCGAGATCAACGCCCTCGGCCTGCCGGCGGGCTGCGAGTTTCTCGACATGATCATGCCGCAGTACATCGCCGACCTCGTTTCCTGGGGCGCCATCGGCGCCCGGACCACCGAAAGCCAGGTGCATCGTGAGCTGGCGTCGGGGCTCTCCTGCCCGGTGGGCTTCAAGAACGGCACCGACGGCAGCGTGCGGATCGCGGCCGAGGCGATCCAGGCGGCCCGACAGCCGCACCACTTCCTCTCCGTCACCAAGGCCGGCCACACCGCGATCGTGGCCACCAAGGGCAACGACGACTGCCACATCATCCTCCGGGGCGGCCCGGCGCCGAACTACGATTCCGCCGCCGTGGCCGCCGCGTGCGCGGAACTGACGCGGCACGGCCTGCCGGAGCGGCTGATGATCGACGCCTCGCACGGCAACTCGGGCAAGCGGCCGGAGCGGCAGCTGGTGGTGGCCGACGCGATCGCCGCCCAGCTCGAGGCGGGCGAGCGGCGGATCGTCGGGACCATGGCCGAGAGCCATCTGGTCGGCGGCCGGCAGGAGTTCGCGGCCGGCGGACCGCTCGTCTACGGCCAGTCGATCACCGATGCGTGCCTCGGCTGGGAGCAGAGCGTGCAGCTGCTGGATCGGCTCGCGGCCGGCGTCCGCGGCCGGCGCGGCAGGCGGGCGTGATCCGGCGGCAGTCCGGGCAAGCGGCGGGCCCTGCGTGGACCGGCCCGGCCGGTTCGTGGCTCCAGGGCCAGGAGGCGGCCAAGTTTCCCAGGCTCGGGGGTCGATAAGCCTTCGGCATGCGGCGCCGGCCCGAGGCCCGGCCGCCTGCCATCCCCAGGCGGGAGCAGTGCCCATGAGCGCCCACACGATCCCGATGTCCGCCGCCTGCGGGCCGGCCCAAAAGCCGCGCGGCCGCCCGGCCGTGCTCCGCGCCCTGGGCCGCGCGGAGCCGCCCGACACGATCGAACTCGACGGTGAGACCTTTGGCCTCGTCGAGACGCTGAAGCACGACTCCTGGGCGGCCACCGCGGTCTATCGCTCGGCCACCCGCACGGCGAAGTGCAAGTTCAACCGCACCCAGCCGATCCTCATCCTGCCGATGGGCTGGCTGGGCCGCGCCCTCGCGAACCGCGAGCGCTGGTTCATGCGGCAACTCTCCGGCATCCAGGGCATCCCGGTGTCGCTGGGCGACGTCCGCGTCGCCGGCGTGCCCCTGGCCAACGCCGTCGCCCACGAGTGGATCGCCGGGCACGCGCTCGCCGAGGGGGAATGGGTCGACGACCGGTTCTTCCCCACGCTGACGGCGATCCTCGGGGCGGTCCACCGCCGCGGCGTCGCCCACGTCGATCTCCACAAGCGGGAAAACCTGCTCGTGGGGGACGACGGCCAGCCGCACCTCATCGACTATCAGATCTCCTTCGGCCTGCAACCCGGCGGCGTGGCGGCCCTGCTCGGCGGCGGCCTGCTGCGGCTGCTGCAGCGCAGCGACCTCTACCACCTGCTCAAGCACCGCGTGAAGCATCGTCCGGATCAGGTCGGGCTCTCGCTCGACGACATGAACCGCATGCGTCCTTGGTGGATCCGCGCCCACCGCTGCCTGGCGGTGCCCTTCCGCGCGGTCCGGCGACGGCTGCTCACGGCGCTGCGGATCCGCTCCCGGACGGGCCACGCCGAGACCGAGGCCTTCCCCGAGATCGCCCACCGCCGGGCCGCATGACCACCGGCGCCGCGGTCAGCGGCCGCCCGCAGCCTGCAGCTGCTTCTGGATCTTCTCGAGGTTGAAGGACCCGGGCGACTGGCTGGGAGGATACTCCTTCATGGTCAACAGGAACCGCGCGGCGAGCTGCTGCAGCGGCACCGCCACGAAGGCGTGGTCCAGGAACCAGTCGTTGTAGACCGTGGCGTTGTGCTGCGCCCGCTCGAACGGGTCGCGCCGCAGGTTGAACAGCAGCGGCACCCGCAATTCGGTGAACGGCTCCCGCCACACCTCGAACGCCTGCCCGCGGTTCTCCAGGAACACGGTCTTCCAGTCGGCGTAACGAATGGCCACGATCTGGCCGTCGTCGTTGACGTAGAAGAACTCGCTCCGCGGCGACTGCTGGGCCTTGCCCGACAGGTAATCCAGCTGGTCGTACCCGTCGATGTAGTTGCGGTAGGTCTTGCCGGCCAGCGTCGTCCCCTGGGCGAGCTTCTTCTTGATGGCGGGCTCACCCGCGGCGGCGGCGAACGTCGGCAGCCAGTCCTCGTGCGCCACGATGCCGTTGAGGGTCGTGCCCGCCGGGAACTTCCCGGGCCAGCGGACGAAGGCGGGCACGCGGTAGGCGCCCTCCCAGTTCGAGTTCTTCTCGCTGCGGAAGGGCGTCGTGCCGGCGTCGGGCCAGGTGTTGTAGTGGGGACCGTTGTCGGTCGAGTAGAGCACGATCGTGTCGGCGGCGATGCCGAGGTCGTCGAGCGCCTGGAGGAGCACGCCGACGTGGCCGTCGTGCTCGACCATGCCGTCGGAATACTCGTCCTGGCCGCTCTTGCCCAGGCTGTCGGCCTTCACGTGGGTGCGGAAGTGCATCCGCGTGGCGTTCCACCAGCAGAAGAACGGCTTGCCGTCCTTGACCTGCCGCGTGATGTAGTCCTTCGCGGCGGCCAGCGTCTCCTCGTCGATCGTCTCCATCCGCTTCTTGGTGAGCGGGCCGGTGTTCTCGATCGTCTGCCCCCCCTTGCCGTCGGCCTTGCACTTGAGCACGCCACGGGGCCCGTAGGTCTCGCGAAACGTCCGGCCGTCGGCGAGCTTCATGTCGCCGGGATAATCGCGATGCTCGGGCTCCTCCTCGGCGTTGAGGTGGTAGAGGTTGCCGAAGAACTCGTCGAAGCCGTGCATCGTGGGGAGGTGCTCGTCGCGGTCGCCCTGGTGGTTCTTGCCGAACTGGCCAGTGGCGTAGCCCATGCTCTTGAGCACCGTGGCGATCGTGACGTCGCTCTTCTGCCAGCCCTCCTTGGCGCCGGGCAGGCCCACCTTCGTCATGCCGGTGCGAACCGGGCAGTTGCCGCCGAGAAAGGCGGCCCGGCCCGCGGTGCAGCTCTGCTGGCCGTAGTAGTCGGTGAAGGCGACGCCTTCCCGGGCGATGCGGTCGATGTTCGGGGTGCGGTAGCCCATCATCCCGCGGCTGTTGTGGCTGACGTTCCAGGTGCCGATGTCGTCACCCCAGATGACGAGGATGTTCGGCGGCTTGGCGGTGGCGGGCCGGCCGACGAAGGCCGCGAGCAGCATGACGGCCAGGGCGAGCGATCGACGAACCATCGATGGGACTCCTGCGAGGGGGGATCAGGGGCGGGAAGTGTAGCACGCGACCGCCCCCCGCCGTCGCGCCAGACCCGACAAAACGCCGCCCCGGCGGCCCGACCGCAACTCGCCTCGTCTCGGGCCGTTTATCATCGTGCCGGAGTTTCGCATGCCAGTCTCTTCCACCACCGATCGCCGCCGCGCGCTGTCCGACATGGTCCGCGAGCGGACCACCCGCCGGCAGGGGGGCCGCGGAATCCTCTGGGCGATCGGCGTTCTGCTCGCGATCCTGCTCGCCGGGCTGCTGGCATGGCTCCTCGGCTTCTTCAGCACGCCGGGCAAGGTGCTGGAGATCCGCGGCCTGGTGGACGCCCAGATCGTGGAGCTCCGCCAGGCAGCCAGCACCGGGCAGTTCACGGGGGAGCCCTCGCCGGGCTTTGCGGCCATCCTCGACGATGTCCGGGATCTGCCGCCGGAGATTCGCCGGCAGGCCGGCCGCGAGATCGGCAGGCTGTTCGAGGCCCGCGAGCAGGCGGAGACGGATTCCTATTTCAATCTCCCGCCGGAACGCCGCCAGGCCGAGCTCGACCGCCGCATCAAGGCCGACGAGGAGCGGCGGCAGGCCCGCGAGGCTGCCCGGGCCCAGCGGGAGAGCCGGCAGTCGGCCGGCACGGGCGGCGGGCCCCGTCCCGGCGGCTCGGGATCGGGCGGCCCTCCGGCTTCGGGCCGCCGCGGACGCTCCTCGACCGAGGAAGAACGGAACGCCCGCCGCAAGGTGATGATCGACCGCACGTCCCCTCAGGAAAGGGCGCGGCGCACCGAGTATCGCCGCGCGATCGACGAGCGCCGCAAGCAGCTCGGCCTGCCGGTGCGGGGCGGCCGCTGGTAGGCGTTCAGCCCCGATAGAACTGGCGAATCTCCCCGACGACGCGGCCCACGTCGTCGTCCGTCAGCCGGGGATGGAGCGGGATCGACAGGGCCTCGTCGTTGAGACGCTCGCTGTTGGGAAGGCGGCGGCCCGTCTGGCCGTAGAGCGGATTGAGGTGCAGCGGATGGTAGCGGAGCGTCGTGTAGATGCCCTGCGCGAGCAGGTGTCTGGCCAACCGGTCGCGTTGGGGAACGCGGATGCAGTAGGTGAAGTGCCCGTGCCGGTCGCCGGCGGCCGCGGGCCGGGGCCGGACGAGTCCGGGAACGTCCGCCAGTTCCGCGTCGTAGACGTCCCAGATGGCCCGCCGCCGCGCCTGCAACTCGTCCAGCCGCTGCAGTTGGACGGTGGCGATGGCGGCGGCCATGTTCGTCGGCAGCATCTTCATGAACGGCTCGGTGATCTCGTATTCCCACCAGCGCCGTTCGGAGCCGCCCACGGTCGCCGCCGCGTCGAAGCCCGACTTGCCGATCCCGCAGTAGCGGAGGCGGCGGGCCCGCTCGATCCACCGCGGGTCGCGGGCCGTGATGCCGCCCCCCTCGCCGGCCGTCAGGTTCTTGACCGCGTCGAAGCTGTAGATGCCCACCTCGCCGATCCCGCCGCACGCCCGGCCGCGATGCCGCGCGTCCACGGCGTGGGCCGCATCCTCGATGACCGGATGCCCGATGGCGATGATCGGGTCGATCTCGACCGGCAGGCCCGCGTAATGCACCACCATCACCGCCCCGGTCCGCGGCGACAGGCAGGCCTCGACGTCCTCGCGGCGGGCGTTCATGGTCGCCACGTCCACGTCGCAGAACACGGGCCGATGGCCGGCCATCAGGACCGCCTGGGCGCACGACACCCAGGTGAACGAGGGGACGATCACCTCGGATTCCGGCGGCAGATCGAGCAGCTTCACGGCCAGCAACAGGGCGTTCGAGCCGCTGTCCACCATGGCGAACGAGCCGAGCTCCAGGCGGCCCGCGAACAGCCGCTCGAAGTCCTCGACGGCCCGGCCGAAGCCCAGCCACTGCGACCGCAGGCAGGCGACGACGGCCTCGATTTCCCGATCGCCGATGTCGGAGCCGAAGACGGAGATCATCGCTGCCCTGTCTCAGGGGATGCCGCCGCGGCCCAGCGCAGCACGACGCTGCCGGGCCGCCGCCCGACGATCCTGAAGCCCTGCCGCAGATACCAATCGACCGCGGGATTGTCGGCCAGGACGACGGCCTGCACGGGCAGGTCGTGGCGGTCGCGGGCGAACTCCACCAGCATCCGCAGCCCGAGGCCCATGAAGCCTTGCGACGCCGCCGACTGCACGCCGCGGATCACGTTGTACACGTCCCATTCCTGGCCGAGCAACCGCACACCGACGCAGCCGATGGGCGAGTCGCGGTCCATGACGAGAAACAGAAAGTCCTCGGGCCTCTGCAGATAGCCCTGGAACCACCGCCGCTGGCCCTCCGGCGAGATCACGTCCGTGTGGAAGAAGGCGTCGCGGTGGGCGTTCCTCCACTCCCGCAGGGCCTCCTGCTCCTCCGCGCCGACGGGCCGAAGCCAAGGCTGCGTCACCGACCGCGGCTGGCCGACCACGAGCCGCGTGGACGTCATGCGATCCCCGGCCCCGGGCTGGAGAAGAACGCATCCCGCTCCGCGGCGTCGCAGCCCGCGTAGTCGAAGATGTTGAGCAGGCTGAGGTGGCGATGCCGCACCAGCGGCGTCACCGCCGGCTCGAGCCCGAGGCCGCGGATCATGGCCGCCAGCACGCCATCGACCTGGAACCCGAGCCGCTGCATCACCTCCGTCCGCAGCATCATCAGCCGGCCGGGCGGATTGCCGATCGGGCAGGGAGGCTCGGTGACGAAAAAGTCCCGCGCGGTGTCGCTCCACCGCGGATCGCCCTGCAACGCCCGCTCCGGGCTCTTGAGCTTCGCCAGGTACTCGGCCGCGGCGGCGTCGCCGCGGACCAGCGGCACGGCGGTGGCGGCGGCCACGAAGTCGTCGAACTGGATCAGGCTCCCGAGCATGCCGACCCGTGGATTCGCCTCCATGATCCGGCGCATCTCGGCCAGCCAGCAGCCCTCCCGCTCGCCGATCACGCAATCGCTCTCCAGGTAGACGTGCAGCGGACCGATGCCCGCCAGCCGCTCGTGGTAGGCCGAGCGGATGTTCTGGAAGGAGTTGTCCGGGAAGCGGACCACCTCGGAGAACAAGCCCCGGCGTCGAAACCCGTCGATCACCTCCCCGACCAGCGGATCGGGATGGGCGTTGTCGAGGAGCACGACGCGGGCCGCCGACCGCGTGAGCCGGTACAGGGCGTCGAGGCAGGCCCACAGGTAGAGCGGGCGGCCCCACGAGACCACGAACACGGTGATGGGGTCTCCCGGGCCCGAGCCCGCGGCCGCCCGTGCGTCGCTCACGACACGCCCCCCGCCAGCCGGGCCGCGAGCCGGCGGCTCATCTCGTCGGTGCGGGCATTCGATTTGGGAATCGCCAGCCGGGGATTGGGCCGCACGCCCACGAACTCGCAGATCTCGTGGAACGTGCCGGGGGCCTCGAGATCGGCCGAGAAGAGCCGCTCCGGCGCGGCGGCGAAGCACTCCTGCACGGCCGCGGTGTGCCGCTCGTAGGCCCGCTTGTAGTGATCCGCATGCTCGACGATGGAGAGCAGGCCCCATGCCGCCGGGTCGGTCTCCGGCCGACCGCGGAGCAGATTT
>Ga0315902_10008547_pt1 | contig 13853 bp, 12 predicted proteins | sample LakEriMetagenome_9_FD_203523 | JGI IMG/M metagenome (GOLD analysis project Ga0315902, IMG submission 203523) | Freshwater fungal communities from buoy surface, Lake Erie, Ohio, United States - Buoy 12 MA117 | ecosystem: Environmental > Aquatic > Freshwater > Lake > Lake biofilm | place: USA... | reverse complement strand
TCACTTACAAAGTAATTTTCCCTACCTCTAATCTCAGTTGTGTGAACAAACACCTCGATAAGATTATTACCAATCTTTTCTTTGAACTTATCTCTTTGGTCTTTGTATGGAGAAACTAAAGAAACAACAACATCTTGACCTTTTTTGTGAAGATACTGAGCAATTTGTTGTGCTAGTTCAACGTTTTTTCTTCTGCCTGTTTCAGAATAATCTTTATTCTCGAACAGGTCCCTCAGGTCATCACCATCAATATGAAACACCCCAGGTTTATCCCAAAGAATTCTTTTAGATATTGTTGTTTTACCTGACCCAGGTTGTCCTGTTAACCAAATAATCATTTTTCTAAGTTTTTAATTTTTCTATCCAAGTAAAAAGCAGCCTTTTTCAAATCTTCGAGTTCTTTTGTCTCATCTTTCTTACCCGCCCTTGCAACATACTTTACAACATTGAAGAGATATGCATCATAATCTAATCCCCAAGCCTCACAAACCTTAATTACTTCATATGGGTTATCTACCCCACCATAGTGAGATGGTCCATTTACCATTTCTTTTACTTCTTCTATTTCCATATTTTATTATTTTATATCGACAGTTTTATTTTTTCCAAGAGTTTTTATCATATCCAAACAAATCAAAATACCTTGACATTCTATAGTATACTATATCAGCAGTTTCTTGAGTATAAAATTTTTTCCAAAGGGTTTCGTCTTCATTTGAGACATTAACTTTTCGAGTTATCATTCTTTTTAATTCCCCACTCTTGAAGTATTCACTTTCTACAATAAAAGGGATTTTACTATAATCTTCATATAAATTTTCTAATCGAACTGGATAATCTGGAACTCTTTCAAGAAAGTCCACACATCCTTTTGTAAAAAAGTTGTTATAAACTATAACCTCGTAAATAAATTCTTTGAATTTTTCTTTATTAGTATCATTGAAAATATAATCCTCAGATTTTCTAGTAAATGTAAATTCCGAAAAAAATCTTGAGTAGGGGTTTCTAACTGCCGCTAATATTTTATAATCTTGATGACCAGAAAATAAGTTACAAAAATGTATTTGTATAACTTGATTTTCTGTTAAGACTATATTATCACCATCTATCTTATAAAATTTGAAATCAAAATTTCTCATGATTCTTGCCATGTGGGTTGACCCACATTTACTCCAAAGCCATAAAATAATTTTGTGTTTGTGAGATATATTCACAAAATAATGCATTTCCTCGAATTTTTCACGTTCTTTGGAGGACATTGTGTTTCGGGAATTATCTCGAATCAGTTTATCAAATTCCATTTTTCCACTTTTTTTCCATATATTCAATGTATTGATGAGTTTTGTTACCATTATATAACATCCACACAAAATAGTAATCTATACACCAATCGATTTTACGTAAAAACTTTTTCAAAATTACTTTGATTTTTTCTCAGGTTTAGAACCTTTCTTATAAGGTTTCTTCTCAACTTGTTCTACAGGTTGTTCTGTCTTTACTTCAACAGTCTTGACCCCTTTCCATTTTTTCCATTCTGTCTTGGAAACATACTGCCAGCTAAGGCCGACCATGTTCATAGCGATTTTGTCATCAACTCTTTTGATGTCGCCTACTTCTACGTCTTTAGACGCTCTAATTGCTTTAATACACTTCATTGGTTTTTTCCTCCATGTTTTGGTTTATAATTAATAGAATTTCTTTTTCTGTTTTACCTTGTTTGTATAAGTCGTAAATTTTTGAGCTTGTTGTATCTTCGAAAACCAACATATCACTTTTACCGTAATAATCCTTAAGATTATCTTTTTTCAATGCATTTATACAATGCTCTAAAACTACAAATCTTTTATTGAATCCCATACTAAAATATAATTGAATTATATTTCAGAGTCAAAGTTTTTTATTTTTTCAAAGTTAACCACTTGATACACATATGCCATTATTTTCCTTTTAACTATTGGAATCAGTGTTGCTTCCATTGGAAAATCTTGTGTGTTTTTCATTTCAAACACAGGTAACTCTTGATAGTAGGGTTTGGAATTCCAAGTTGAAAAATTATCGAGAATAGTTGGTAAAGTTAAATCTATTGGAGAGTCTTCAAAAATCAAATTAAGGTAAGTCTTACTGTTAATTTCATCGCCCTTTATTTTTCTTATATCATATTCCCAAACCAAAATTTTATCATCTGATTTTCTGTAATAAAATAAATAACCTTTACCATATCCTACATTGGATTTGTTTTTTCTGAGAGTTATATTAACGTTATCGTAGGCTAAATTCCAAATTGATTTTGCTTGGTTGAATGCATCAAACAATTTGTTTCCTGAATACTTTATTGTTTTTTCAAGCTCCTCTTCTTCTTTAGGTGAAAGTTCTCTTGGTTTTTTTGGATATAATTCTTTCAATAAAATTTCGTCGTCACAAGATTCAAATTTCTTGTCTGTAAGTAAAAGGGTGTTTTCCTTAATCAATGATTGTAGATTCGCAAGATGTAATGATAACTCTACAAAGTCTGGGTATATTTCAAACTTATCAAATCTTTTTTCACACTTCTGTAGGTAGTCGAGTAAGGTATACTTGTTAAACTCAAAATCTAATGGTTCTTTCAATAACCATTCGGGGTCTAACTTAAACGACATTTTTTTCTTTCTAGCCATTAGTTAAATTATAACTTGAATTTTGTTTTTAATCAATTCTCATAACATAAAATAATATATCATTGACGTATTCTTCATCATAATTTCCATCATAACTATTCACAATACCATAACCATCGGATTCTATAACTCCTTCAATGAACGCATCCTTATCTATGTAATCTTCCCACTCTAATCCGAATTCATTCATGAAGCTCTCAGGGTCATTTTTGACATCTGCAACCAAATCTTCAACTTTTTCATCAACCATATCTTGAGGGAAATCACCCTCAGGACTATCTTCTATCTCTTGTATTTCATCTTCATATTCAACAATTAAGTCTTCTAACTCTTCAATTTTTTCATCAACTATTTCATCATTCTCTTCATTTTCACCGTCTTTTGTATCTTCTAATTCGGAAATAATTTGTTGTGTTTGAGATATTCTCATTTTTAAAATCTCAATCTTTTCTTCTTGTTTTCCTGAAAGTTCTCTTTCACTATCGTCAAAATAAACGTCGGGATTATTTTGAACATCCTCATAATAAACATTCTCCGCATAACTTACAACCGCATCCTCATCAATATAACTTCTAGCAAATGACGAACTAAAACCAGCATATCCAATATCATCAATAAGGTTTTCAACATATTGATTTGCACTATCATCCATTTCAGACGCATCTCCTACAGCGTAACCCCTACCTTCCAATCCCGCATTGATAACCTCAAATTGAGTCATATCATAATATTTTCCATTGGGAATTATATTATAGACATCTATTTTTGAGTCATACTCATCGAGAGTGTCTTCCAAATCTTCAATCTCATCCAATAAATCTGTTCTAACTTCCTCACTATTATCATATTCTGTTTGAAGTCTCTCTATTTCATCTTTTATTCTTTGGATTTCAATTTTGTCTTCGTTAGTAAGTGGTTCTATTTCGTTGTTATCAACTAACCAATTGAAAAGCGCGTGAGCCTTCAGTGCTTCGTCATCAGGGTCGTTTGTTAAATCCCATTCACCATTAGCTCTCCTTTCTTCAGCATCATCACTTAATCCCTGTATTCTCTGTTGCTCCCTTATTCTTGATAGTCTGTCTTTTTCTTTTCTTGCCGCCTCTTTGTCTCTGTATATTTTTAATTGTTCTGCAAATTGACTTTCCATGTATTGTTCAATTGCTGACATGATAGTTTTATAGTCCTCATCCGCAAAAATCCAACCTTTGGTAAATGAATTGTCCTTCGCGTCCCACCAAGACTTATCACCTTCGAACTTATTTAACAAAGCAACTTTATAATATGGGTCATCAGTCTTAAGTCTTTTGTCAATTATATAAAATAATTTACCGTCTTCATTGTATCGATTGAATTGATTGTTTTCTTCTGCCGAAGTGCACCATTTTGTTCCCTTACCATAATAACAAGATGTTTTATGGTTGAGTGGATTAACTACAAAAAACTTATCATCTTCAAATACTACGTTACCTCCCTCAACCTGTCTAACCACTCTTCGTTGTTTGTTTTCATATTCATCCAACGCCGAATATAATTGGTCATCAGATTTATATTGATAAAGGTCTGTAATTGGTAGATTAGATGAAATAGAATCAAACCTTTTAACGGCATTAGATAATTTTGAAATTTTCTCATCGAACCCAATCGCATCAAGATTCTTACCAACCCAAGACAAATACTTAGGTAGAAACAACTTTATTATTCTTTCGAGTTGTTCCTTACTAAATTTTTGAGAAAAACTGTTTTGGAAATCTTCGACTCTCCCTTCTTTTATAATTTTCAAAAAATCCATGCACTTTTATTTGATAAATATTCTTTTTAAATTATATTTCCAACAAAGATAATATTTATTCTTATAAACTAATCAAATTATTTCATTATGGGATGCGGATGTAAAAACAAAGGTAATCAAACACCAGCACCAGCTACTCAAGCTGCAACTTCACAAAGTGCTCAAGCAAATACACCAACTCAAGAGTCTGTAAAAAACTCAATCAAAAAAACAATCGAGAAGTATTACAATGTAAACAAAACTTCTTCGACTAATGGTTGGATTAAGGGATAAGAGTCATTTTTAAACATTTATAATTCAAGGGACATAAAATTGTCCCTTTTTTTGTATTTATATTACAATGGGAGTAGAAGATTTTTTAGAGATGTTCAATAACAATGATTTAGATGTTAAAAAATATTTTAACAGCTATGCCACTTGGTTTTCTATACTTCAGAAAAGAGGTCTCATGGGTGAAGTTGACCCCAAAAATGCTTCTGATGGTGAAGAATGGCAAAATGAATATCTTCTTTGGTTATACGACAATGACAGAGAAAACTACTACAAATGGATTCCGAGTTTACTAGACGATGTAATTTTTGAAAATGGACAAGCTTACTTAGAAGTTTCAGATAGAAGTGATTTAGCGAAGTTATTTTGTGATGGTCATAGATATGACTTATCTAGAGACACAATTGGAAATATTTTATCAGGTGATAGTGATGTGTGGGAACATTACTATGAAACAACTGATAATGTATACAGAGATGTTATCGAAGAACTTACACCTGAGAACGATAAAAGATTAGGTGAATACATAGTTGACACTTTGAAAGGTCAACAAATTCCTGCAGAGACGGATGAACTTCAGCTCATAGCCACTGAACAGGGTCATCCCGAATATGTTGAAATTAATTTGGAAAACGTTAAAAGAATTATCGATGATGAGGAGACTATGAAAGAGTTACTTAATAACCAATTAAGTGATTTGAAAAGTGAATTATACTCTATTCATAGTTCCGCCTATAATTCAGCATATGAATCTGAGGTTTGGAATGAGATATGGAGTGAATTAGAAACTTATTTCGAGGGTGATGGTGAATGGATTACCAAACCACACCCATACAAGAAAAACACTGAAATTCAATACTTCAAAATACCAATAAGGAACTTTGAAACCGATGTAAATGACTATTTATACAATAACAAAGGTTACGGTAATTCTGGAACTTTAGAGTATCATGGGAGTTATTTAGAAATTATGAGAGAAGATAGAGATTGTCTAAGTGCTCAACCACCTGATTATCCTGACAGTCGTAGAGTAGATAAAAACATAAATGAGTATTTCAAGGAATATATTTAATGAACATCGATAATATTATATCTAAGGTGTTAAAGGAAGAAAGAGGTTTTACTCCATCCAAAAAGCCGCCAAAAAACATTCAAAACATATTGAGTCAAATTCAATTGTTCGAAATGTATCCAAAGATTTTTGCTGTTGTCATCAAAGATGATAGACTCAGAGCCAGAGTTTTCATGCGTTACCAAGAGTTTTATGAATCAGATTCTGATACATTCAGAGGTAAAGGATTCAAGTGGAAAGACTTTGTTAAGTTTTACAAAGAAAAAACAAAAAATAACATATTCACTTACCATAAAGATTGGGCAGGATATAACATACCCTGTAACTCAATTGAGTCTTGTATTGCTTTAATCCCCGACCTTAACTTCTACGACTTAATAATGTTCAGTGTTGTTGACACAATCAGAAACATTGTAGGTGATGACAATTATTATCTTATTGGTATTGACCAAAGTAATGGTGATGACCCATCCTTGATTTACCATGAAGTAGCCCACGGTCTTTGGTTTTCTTCTCCTGAATACAAATACCAACAAAAAACTAACATAGAAGACATGAACCCATCAGTTAGAGAACAATTATCTAAAAAAATATCTAGTATGGGTTACGGTCAAAATGTTATAGATGATGAAATTCAAGCATATTTATCAACAGGTGTTGGAGACAACATGAGAAGAATTAAAGATATCAAACAAGCCCAACTTCCCTTTAAAGAAGTATTTGATGATTACTCAGGTGAAATTAACCCAAAACAAATACCAATTGATTGGAGAACCGATTTAGATAGATGATGAAATTTATACCCATATTAGAAAGTGTTATTACAGAACAAAAGAGATTCAAATTTGACCCCGAAACATATGCAAATATGTTAAGAGTCACTGAGAAGTTATGGGGGATGAGAAACAAAGAACTAACAAAAAAGACATTAGTTGACGGATTCAATTTCAAAACATCTGATGGTGCAGACGGATATGTTAAAATAGTTGTCAATCCAAGATTAAAATATATTGGATATATGGATACAAAACCAAAGGATTCTCGTGACCCTATGGATTTTGTAATGGAGGTTCAACCAAAAGAATATGTTTCAAAGAAGAACTTATTCTTGACAATATACCATGAAATGCTTCACGCCACTGACCCATCACAATCAACAAAACTTAGCCCGAAGTATCTTACTACTTACAATGAGAAAAGTGATAAACAATATTGGGGTCATCCAATCGAGTTCAGAGCAATAACTAATGAGTTCTTGGAGGGGTTAGTTTTAGAATTTAAGAGAAGATTCAGTAGACTTAGAAATCAAGAGAACAGAAAGTTTCTTTTAAAGTCTCTCAAGAACATTCTCAATTATTTTGCCAAGGGTGAACCTTTATCAAAATTGTCTTTAGACATTATCAGTAGAATAAATGATGAACATGTTTTAGACAACAGGATATCTCAACTTGTTTCTGATATGCCGACAAATTTTCCTGGAGTCTCTGAATTCATGGACGCTAAAGAAGAACCTTACTACATCACATACATTGAACTGATAAAGAAACATAACCCAGAAATATGGAAAAGATTCTTGACCATGTTATATAATACTTCATATGAAATCGAAGATATTCTAAAAGAAAAAGGGGTTTAAATTAACCCCTTTTCTTTTGCTCTGTTTTCTAATATCGTTAGTTTCGAATCATTTTCATCAAGGATGTCAGACTGTTCTTTTATCGCCTCCAAACATAAAGCAATCATATCCAAATATTTAACTTGATAGTATGAATTTTCTTTATCTGATTTGAAAACCAATTCAGGAACAACGTGTTGAACCTCTTGTGCGATGAACCCTATCTCACGTTGTGTCTCTCGATTTTCCGCTTGATAATCAATTTGTTTCCAATCAAAATATACACCTCTGAGTTTTAGTATTTTATCTAAAGCACCTTCGATTGATTTGATTTCTTTTTTAAATCTTCTATCCGAAGGACCTGGTGCACCTGTAGCTCCTTGTGAACCCTGTGCCCCCGTAGAACCTCCACCACCTCCTGGTCCTTGATAACCTATGTATCCTGTAGGCCCTGTATATCCTGCAGGTCCCGTAAATCCACCGGCTCCTTGAGCACCTTGTGGTCCAGTACCACCTGATGGTCCTCCAGGTCCCTGTGCTCCCTGAGGTCCAGTTCCACCTTGAGCACCTTGAAACCCTGTCGGTCCCTGTGGACCTTGAGGTCCTTGAGGACCTTGTCCTCCTTGAGCACCTTGGGCACCTTGTCCACCTGTAGGCCCTTGTGAACCCTGTGGTCCTTTAGGTCCTTGTGAACCTTGTGGTCCTACAGCACCCTGTGCTCCTTGCGGGCCAGTTGGTCCTTGTGCACCCTGTGCACCTTGACCTCCACCAGGCCCTTGTGCACCTTGAGGTCCTCTACCTCCTTGTGAACCTTGTGGTCCTACAGGACCTTGGGCTCCTTGTGGTCCCGTTCCTCCTTGAGCACCTTGAGCCCCTTGTCCTCCACCAGGTCCTTGTGCACCCTGAGGTCCTCTACCTCCTTGTGAACCTTGAGGTCCTACTGGACCTTGGGCTCCTTGTGGTCCCGTTCCTCCTTGAGCACCTTGAGCTCCTTGTCCTCCAGTAGGACCACCTGCACCTTGTGAACCTTGAGGTCCTTGAGCACCTTGTGGTCCTACAGGACCTTGGGCTCCTTGTGGACCTTGTGGACCTTGACCTCCTTGAGCTCCTTGACCTCCCGTTGGTCCTTGTGGTCCTTGTGGACCTTGTGGTCCTTGGGCTCCTTGTCCTCCTCCAGCACCTTGAGAACCTTGAGGACCTTGTCCTCCCTGTGCTCCTTGGGCTCCTTGTCCACCTGCAGGTCCGCCAGCTCCTTGTGAACCTTGTCCACCTTGTGAACCTTGAGCACCAGCAGCACCCTGAGCACCTTGTCCTCCTTGTGTGCCCTGAGCACCTTGAGCTCCTTGTCCTCCAGCATTTCCCTGAGCACCCTGAGAACCTTGAGGTCCTTGAGCACCTTGTGGTCCACCGGCACCTTGAGCACCTTGAACACCCTGACTACCTTGGGCTCCTTGAGCACCCTGACTACCCGTTGGACCTTGGGCTCCTTGAGCACCTTGTGCACCCGCGGTTCCTTGTGCCCCTTGACCACCTGTTGTCCCCTGAGCACCTTGAGGTCCTTGTGCCCCAACCGCACCTTGTGAACCTTGACCCCCCGCAGTTCCTTGAGCACCTTGAGGTCCTTGTGACCCAACCGCACCTTGTGAACCTTGACCTCCTTGGGGACCTTGAGCACCCTGAGCACCTTGTGCTCCTGCGGCTCCTTGAGCTCCTTGACCACCTGTCGTCCCTTGTGCGCCCTGCGGTCCTGCTGCCCCTTGTGCTCCTTGAGCCCCTTGAGCTAATCTATTTCCCAACCATCCTGTTGAGTTTATGATAGGATTAAGTGCATTATTAGTAATACTTGCAAATCTAAAATCAGCACTAGAAATCCTGAAGTTGGGATATGTGTTGTCAATTCGAAGATTGTATGCCTTCGCACCTTCCGAAAATCTCAAACTCCCAGAGTTGATGCTCCACCCTATTATGGTGTCATCAAAAGCTCGAAGGTTTATACTACCAGTACTTGGAATTATTATTATATCTTCAGGCATTTATTGATTCTTTTAACACATTTATTCTTTCGAGTATTGACTCTATCTTTTTTTGATTCTGTTGAATACTTCCTACACCTATACTCACCATATAATTATATTCTACGGATTTGTATCCATCATCATCTGTGAAGACTACCTCAGGTAAAACATCTTCAACATCTTGAGCAATAAATCCTATTGATGAACCTGTAAATGCGAATTTATTCAAATTCAATTTATTGTCCTTAATCTTAGGATGTTCTTCATCCCATATAAATGAGACTCCTTCAATTTGTTTTGCAATTGATAAGGGATTTTCAATTTTTTTGATATTGTCCTTCAATCTTTTGTCAGATGGCGGTCCTGTCGCACCTTGAGCACCTGTAGAACCCTGAGCTCCTTGTGGACCTGTTGGTCCCCCTGGTCCTGTTGGTCCACCTGGTCCCCCAGGTCCCCCTGGTCCTGTTGGTCCACCTCCCCCTGTAGCACCTGCTGGTCCTTTTGGACCTACACCTCCACCTGTGCCTTGTGCACCTTGTGGACCTGTTGCACCTCCAGCACCTGTAGAACCAGGTCCTCCTATGAATCCTGTGGGTCCTGTGAAACCGTTTGGCCCTTTTTCTCCTTGAGCTCCTGAAGTTCCGCTTTGAGAACCTTGAGCACCTTGTGAACCTGTAACACCCTGTGCTCCTTGAGTTGAACTTTGAGAACCTTGTGCTCCTGTTGGTCCTGTCGGTCCTGGCGCACCCTGAGCTCCTGTGTTGCCGCCTTGGGAACCCTGAGCCCCTTGGAATCCCTGTATACCCTGTGCTCCTTGAGTTGAACTTTGAGAACCTTGTGCTCCTGTTGGTCCTGTCGGTCCTGGCGCACCCTGAGCTCCTGTATTACCACCTTGAGAACCCTGAGCCCCTTGGAATCCTTGTATACCCTGAGCTCCTTGGGTTGAACTTTGAGAACCTTGTGCTCCTGTGGAACCTGTTGGTCCTGTCGCACCCTGAGCTCCTGTGTTAGCTCCTTGAGAACCCTGAGCACCTTGAAATCCTTGTAGTCCTTGTGCTCCTTGAGTTGAACTTTGAGAACCTTGAGCTCCTGTTGGACCTGTTGGACCTGTAGCCCCTTGAGCTCCTGTACTAGCACCTTGAGGGCCTTGAGCACCTTGTGCCCCCGTATTACCTGTCGCACCAGCAGTCGCACTTTGAGCACCTTGAGCACCTGTGAGACCTGTTGGTCCCGTTGGTCCCTGAGCACCACTTGTTGTTCCCGTAGGACCTGGGTTACCTGTAAATCCTTTTGGTCCTGTAGCACCTGCTGTTAAACTTTGAGCACCTTGTGCTCCCGTATTACCAGTTGGACCAGTGGCACCTTGTGCACCTGTATTAGCACCTTGAGGTCCTTGCGCACCTTGTGCCCCCGTATTACCTGTCGCGCCGGCACTTCCACTTTGAGCCCCCTGAGCACCTGTATTCCCTGTCGGTCCTGTTGCTCCCTGAGCCCCTGTATTCGCACCTTGTGCTCCTTGAGCACCTGTATTACCTGTCGGTCCTGTGGCACCGGCTGTAGTGCTTTGAGCACCTTGAGCTCCTGTTGGACCTGTCGGACCTGTTGCACCTTGAGCTCCTTGGGTAAGTCCTTGAGGACCAGGATTTCCTGTCGCCCCTTTCGGACCTTGGGAACCTTGAGCCCCTGTATTAGCACCTTGTGTTCCTTGAGCTCCTGTATTACCTGTCGCACCTTGGGAACCTTGAGCCCCTGTACTAGCCCCTTGTGTTCCTTGAGCTCCTGTGTTACCTGTCGCACCTTGAGCCCCTTGAGCACCCTGAGTGCCTCCTTGAAAACCAGGATTTCCTGTTGCCCCTTTAGGTCCTTGTGCACCCTGAGCACCTGCACTAGCACCTTGTGGTCCTTGTGCACCTTGAGAACCTTGAACACCTTGAGCTCCTTGAGAACCTGTAAAACCACTAATACCGTCTTTAGGTCCAATCCACACACCCACAGAGTTTATCATGGCATTACCACCTACGTAAGTAACACCTCCCGTTATTGAAGCACCTGAAGTTCTTATGTTAGTATTACTTATTTCAAAACCAGCAGCGACAGTAGCTGAAGACAAAGATAATACACCTGTTGACTTAACGTTAAACTGTAACTTCGCACTTCCATCATCAAAAACGATATGTGGGTCCGAGTTTCCTGTTGTTCCTGTGGGATATATAATAACGTTAGGCATTATGATAGTTTGTTTTCAAGTTCGTTAATTTGTTCTTTGATATCTTCTATAAATACTTGTTGAGATTTTATAGATTCAACTAAAACACTGTTGAGTTTATTGTAATTGATATAGTAATACCCTTCTCCATTGATTGAAACAACTTCAGGAAAATATAATCTCACATTTTGAGCGATTAATCCGATAGCATGAAGTCTTTTATTTTTTTCAAAGTATGAATATTGGGTCTTATTCAAATTTGTATTCCAATCATATTCCACAGACTCTAACTTCATTATTTTTTCTAATGCATCGTATATTGTCTCAATTTTTGTTTTGAGGTTTAAGTCAGAGTAATAAGAAAAACACGAACCCTCGAAGTCTCCAAATCCACATGCGTATTGGTTAGAATAACAATTACCAGCATATTTTGCGTAAACGAAATATCCGTCAAAATCACAGCTATCCGCCTCACAATTTCCTTGAGTTCGGAACTTCTTTGACGATATACCTGGACTTGCATTATCTTGATAAACACTTTGTGTGAAAGGGAAGCTACAGACAGTAGCACAACTGGAATTATTAACATAAAATGAATACAAACCACAACTTATCGATGACGGTCCTGTCGCACCTTGAGCACCTGTGTTTCCTTGTGCCCCTTGAGGTCCCGTTGGACCTCCGCCACCCTGTGGACCTTGTGGTCCCTGTCCACCCTGAGGTCCCTGTCCACCCTGAGGTCCTTGGGCACCTTGTGCTCCTTGTCCTCCACCCGGTCCTGTTGGTCCCGTTGCACCTTGTGCTCCTTGTCCACCACCTCCACCGTTTCCTCCTTGTGGTCCTCTAGGTCCTGTTGGACCTGTCGGTCCTACTGGACCCCCTGGACCTGTAGCACCCTGAGGTCCTATTGCACCCGGAGCTCCCGTTCCACCTGTCGGACCGGCAGCACCTGTTGGTCCTAATAAACCTTGAGCACCTGTTGGTCCGCCAGGTCCTACTGGTCCCGTCGCACCTTGAGCACCTGGATGTCCTGTGTTACCTTGAGCCCCTGTTGGTCCAGCAGCACCTGTTGGTCCTAATAAACCTTGAGCACCCGTTGGTCCTGTTGGTCCTAAAGGCCCTGTTGCACCTTGTGCACCAGGATGACCTGTATTTCCCGTAGCACCTTGTGGACCCGCAGCACCTGTTGGTCCTAATAAACCTGTAGCTCCTTGAGCCCCTTGTGGACCTCCTGGTCCTGTAGCACCTTGTGCACCTGGGTGTCCTGTATTTCCCGTAGCTCCTTGTGGACCCGCAGCACCTGTTGGTCCTAATAAACCTGTGGCTCCCTGAGCTCCTTGTGGACCTCCTGGTCCTGTCGCACCTTGTGCTCCTGGAAACCCAGTGGCACCTTGAGAACCTGTAGGTCCCTTAGGTCCTGTTGGTCCTAATAAACCTGTGGCTCCCGTTGGTCCTGTTGGTCCTGTTGGTCCTGTCCCACCTGTTGGTCCTGGTGGTCCATCAACACCTTGAAATCCAGTTGCTCCTGTAGGCCCCGTTGGTCCTAAAGCACCTTGAGCACCCGTTGCACCACCAGGTCCTGTTGGTCCCGTCGCACCTTGTGCCCCTGTGAATCCTGTTGCTCCTTGAGCACCTTGACCTCCTCCTGGACCTGTTGGTCCGATGGCTCCTTGAGAACCTGTTGCTCCTCCAGGTCCTGTTGGTCCTGTTGCACCTTGTGCACCTGTGTTACCTGTTGCACCTTGTGACCCTGTTGGTCCTTTTGGACCCGTTGGTCCCAATAAACCTTGAGCACCTGTTGGTCCTGTTGGACCTGCCGGCCCTGTTGAACCTTGTGGACCTAATGGACCATCCACGCCTTGAAATCCGACCGCTCCCTGAGCACCTATCGAACCTTGAGCACCTGGATTACCTGTGGCTCCTTGAGGACCTTGTCCTCCTGTGGCACCCTGAGAACCTTGTGCTCCTGTGTTTCCTGTGTCTCCCTGAGCCCCTGTGGCACCCGCAGCACCTTGGTTACCTTGTGGTCCTAAAGGACCATCGACTCCTTGAAATCCAACAGCACCTTGTGCTCCTGTGGAACCCTGAGCTCCTGCAAAACCTAAAGCACCTTGTGCTCCTGTATTTCCTATATTACCCTGAGCCCCCTGTGTTCCTGTAATTCCACTAGTTGGTCCTACCCAATTGGCAGTCGCATTTATTACTTGATTCCCTCCTACGGTATAGTTATCT
>Ga0315902_10008544_pt1 | contig 13856 bp, 13 predicted proteins | sample LakEriMetagenome_9_FD_203523 | JGI IMG/M metagenome (GOLD analysis project Ga0315902, IMG submission 203523) | Freshwater fungal communities from buoy surface, Lake Erie, Ohio, United States - Buoy 12 MA117 | ecosystem: Environmental > Aquatic > Freshwater > Lake > Lake biofilm | place: USA... | reverse complement strand
GAATACCAAGCCGATCTTCGCGAAACCTAAGTTTGCCTCCGAAGAACAGGCTAACCGGCGGGTTGAGATCCTGATCAAATAAAAAACCCTCTCTGATTCTCAGGAGGGTTTTTCACTTTTTATGTATCGCTGAAATCAAATGGTCATAATATCCTTTTCTTTCAATTCTACCAGATCATCCACTTTCTTGATAAATGAATTAGTAATTCCTTGTATTTGATCCTCCGCATCTTTCTGCAGATCTTCAGAAAGCCCATCATTCTTGAGGTCCTTTACCATATCCAAAGCGTCCTTTCTGTTATTTCGAATACCTACTTTGGCATGTTCACCTTCCGCTTTAGCTTTTTTCACCAGCTCGCGTCTTCTCTCTTCTGTCAATGGGGGAACTGCAATGATGAGTACTTCACCATTATTTTGAGGATTTAATCCAAGGTTTGCATTCATGATTCCTTTTGCAACGTCATTCAATATGTTCTTTTCCCATGGTTGAACAGTAATGGTTCTGGCATCCATAGTCGTAACATTGGCAACTTGTTGAAGCGGAGTCGGCGAGCCATAATATTCGACCATAACTCCAGTTAACATCGAAGGTGACGCTTTGCCAGCACGTACTTTAGTGAGCTCATTTTCAAGATGATTCATTGTCTTCTGATTCGAAGATCTGAACTCGTCATAGATCATATCTAATTCTTCTGTCATAAGATTGCGGTTGTATTAATTTCTCACTATCGTACCGACCTGTTCTCCCTGCATCAGCTTTCTCAAATTTCCTGGTGAGTCCATATCAAAAACAATGATAGGCAGATCATTTTCCTTACAAAGTGTGAAAGCTGTCATGTCCATAACCTTCAGTCCTTTGCCATAGACATCATCAAAGGACAGCACATCATACTTCACAGCATCATCGTATTTCTCCGGATCGGCTGTATAGATACCATCTACTCGGGTACCCTTCAATATTACATCCGCATTGATCTCAATGGCACGAAGTGAGGCTGCGGAATCGGTTGTAAAGAACGGGTTGCCAGTTCCAGCGCCAAATATAACGATACGCCCTTTTTCCAAGTGGCGGACGGCTCGTCTTCTAACATACGGTTCTGCGATCTCCTTCATTTCGATCGCTGACTGCAAACGGGTCTTCAAGCCTGCTGTTTCCAACGCGGATTGAAGGGCCATAGAATTGATCATCGTTGCCAGCATTCCCATGTAATCGCCGTGTGTACGATCCATACCTCCTTCTTCCGCTTGTACTCCCCTGAATATATTTCCTCCTCCAATGACGATCGCAATTTCCACTCCCATCTCATGGATCTCACGGATCTGTTCCGCATATACAGCAAGACGGTTATTGTCGATCCCAAACTGTTTGTCTCCCATCAGGGATTCACCACTCAGCTTTAGAAGTATTCTTTTGTATTTCATAGTGCCTCTGCTTTGGGCCGGGTCAAAGATACAAATTCACTTTGCTTCAAGACATTCGACCAGAATCGTATTCAAAAAAAAGGCTACCGATATCGATAGCCCTTCTAAAATCAAATATCTATTAACTCAGCGAGAATCGCTTGAAGTCGATAACTGTCAGTCCTTTTTCTGAAGAGACAAGGAACTGCTCTACAGTCAACTTGTTGTCGCGTACAAAGGACTGGCTCAACAGTGTATTCTCTTGAAAGAACTTGTTCAAACGTCCCATGGCAATCTTTTCTGCCATTTCAGCCGGCTTTCCTTCTTGTATAGCAAGTTCTTTTCCGATCTCGATCTCCCGTTCGATCGTACGAGAATCAACACCGTCCTTGTTCAGCGCGATCGGGTTCATCGCAGCGACCTGCATAGCCACCTGACGACCTGCATCTTCGGCAGCATCAGTTGAGCTATTCAAACCAACGAGTGTTGCTAGCTGATTACCAGGGTGGTTGTAAGCAACTACCTTATCTGCTTCAATAGTAGCGTATCCAGAAAGATCCAACTTCTCACCGATCACACCAATCTGCTCAGTGATTTTCTCGTCAACAGTCAACTTGCTGTCATATGGCAACGCCTTGAATGATTCGATAGAATCCGGTCTGTTCTTCAATGCGATGTCAACCAGAGACTGAACAAGTGCACGGTAACCGTCGTTCTTAGCAACGAAGTCAGTTTCACAGTTAAGCGTTACTACTACACCAAACCTTCCGTCTTCAGAAGCTTGTGCAATGATCAGACCTTCTTTCGCTTCATTCTCACCACGTTTCGCAGCGATCTTCTGTCCTTTCTTACGAAGAATATCAACGGCTGCTTCGAAATCTCCATTTGCTTCAACAAGCGCATTCTTACAGTCCATCATTCCTGCACCAGTCTGTTGGCGCAATTTGTTTACATCTGCAGCAGTAATTGCCATAGTGTTCAATATTTAGTAATTGAATAATTAATCTTTGTTCTCTTCTGCGGGAGCTTCTTCAGCTACCTCTGCCTTCTTAGCTTTCTTCTCAGCTACCGGCTGTTCTGCTTCGTCTTCCTTGTCAGCACCTTTTACTTTACGCTCCTCAAGACCTTCCTTGATTGAACCACAGATTGCATCCAGAATGATCGAGATCGACTTCGTTGCATCATCATTGGCAGGGATAGGGAAATCAACCAGCTTAGGGTTTGAATTCGTATCGACCATGGCGAATGTTGGAATGTTAAGACGACGTGCTTCGCTCAGTGCAATGTGCTCCTTGAGGATATCCACAAGGAAGATAGCCGCCGGCTGACGTGTCATCTCTGCGATCGAACCAAAGTTCTTTTCGAGCTTCTCACGCTGACGTGTTTTGAACAAACGCTCTCGCTTGTTGAGCGTATCCCATGTTCCGTCCGTCTTCATCTTATCGATGGTTGTCATTTTACGAATCGACTTGCGGGTGGTCTGGAAGTTGGTAAGCATACCACCTGTCCAACGCTCCGTTACGAACGGCATGTTGATCTCTGCTACTTTTCCTGCTACGATTTCTTTAGCTTGCTTCTTTGTTGCTACGAAAAGGATCTTTTTACCCGACTTTGCGATTTGCTTCATCGCCGCGCATGCCTGATCAAGGTGTGCGATTGTCTTATTAAGGTCGATAATGTGGATTCCCTTCTTCTCCTCGAAGATGTACGGCGCCATTGCCGGGTTCCATTTTCTTTTGAGGTGACCAAAGTGAACACCTGCTTCCAACAAAGATTCGAAATTTACTTTTGACATGTTTTTGTTTTTTAATTGTTTACGTTCCTTAGTAATGCATCAACGTACAAAGGGTCCGAAATGGAGGGTACTTCGTCGTTTGGATACTAAACAACTGCCAAATTCTATTAACGCTTAGAGAACTGGAATTTCTTACGCGCCTTCGGACGACCCGGCTTCTTCCTTTCAACCATTCTAGGGTCACGGGTCATAAGGCCTTCTGCCTTAAGAAGCGTCTTGTTCTCATCTGCAACTTCTACAAGTGCACGCGCAATGCCTAAACGGATCGCCTCAGCCTGACCGTTGATACCACCACCCATTACGTTCACTTTCACGTCATACTGACCTGTAGTGTTCGTTAGTTGAAACGGCTGCTCGATCTTTGACTGCAGAACCGAGATTGGAAATGCTACTTTGTAGTCCTTATTGTTCACGGTCACTTTTCCTGTTCCCTTTGAAAGGTAAACACGTGCAACCGAAGTTTTTCTTCTTCCCAGTGTATTAACTGTTTCCATGCTATTAATTGAATGTATCCAGGTTGATCAGCTCGGGTTTCTGCGCATCATGCTGGTGCTCAGTTCCGGTGTAAACCTTCAGATTTGTAAATAATCTTCTTCCCAGCTTGTTCTTCGGCAACATACCTCGCACAGCCTTTTCAATAAGGCGTTCAGGATGCTTTTGGAGCATTTCCTGTGCTGTTGTGATGCGCTGTCCACCCGGATAACCCGTGTAACGAACATACTCTTTGTTCTCAAGCTTTGTTCCTGAGAATGCTACCTTCTCCGCATTGATAACGATCACGTTATCTCCGCAGTCGGCGTGTGGCGTGAAATTCGGCTTGTGCTTGCCGCGTATCAGCTTCGCCACCTTGCTTGCCAATCGACCCACAGTCTGGCCCTCAGCATCCACAACAAGCCACTTCTTATCAGCGGTCTCCTTATTGCCGGAAACGGTTTTGTAACTTAGTGTATCCACAATTCTACTTTTAAAATAAGACAATTCCCCTAATTTGGGGGTGCAAAGATATGATTTCTGTTTTTATTAACAAACGAAATCTGAAAAAAAGAAAAGGACATTTCCCGTTCGCGTTAACAACTTGGCAAAGTGTCGCGAAATGTGACCGTAAGAATCATTTTTTCTTGAACGCGTTTATGGCATTCACGGTGAATTCACTCAACACCAACTTACCACTCATTCCAGCGCGTTCTTCAAGCAAGCTGTCCCAATGGTCTGTTCCTAGCCAGAAAGCTGATTTCAGTAATGCCATCGCCTCAGGATTCGAAGATGCCAATTTATTGGCAAGGCGGTTCAATTCTGCGTCCATTTCCTCAACCGAATCAAACACATCTGTGAAGAGACCTTTGCGCTTTGCCCATTCAGCACTTCGCCACTCGGTGGCATTGATCGCCAACTCGCTCATTGCCGAAAGCCCGATCTTTCGTTCAACAGCCGGACCAACTACAAATGGACCTATACCAACTGCAAGTTCAGAAAGTTTAACATCCGCATTTTTCGTTGCTAAACAATAATCAACAGCAGAAGCCAGTCCAACACCTCCTCCTACGGCCTTACCCTGAACGCGACCAATGATGAACTTAGGCGCTTTGCGACATGCATTGATCACATTTGCGAATCCCGAAAAGAAGACCTTTCCGGTCTCCAGGTCACAGATCGAGATCAACTCATCGAAGCTGGCACCTGCGCAAAAAGCTTTCTCTCCTGAGGAGCGCAAAACAATTACCCTGACACGGTCATTATTTCCTAAATCTGTTATGGTGTCGGCCAATTGCCTGAGCACTTTCCCCGGAAGTGAGTTGCTTAATGGATGTCCGAACTCAATGGTACCTATACCATTTTCACTGATTTCGAAGCTCACATGACCTTGATAGATCGCTGACATAGCCGTTAATCTCTGTTCGGTTTATCAAACGATCCCCCTCCCTGAGCACCTCCTCGGTACTGACTGCCTGTATTACCGCCTTCCGTCCGGCCATGACCTTGATCCGGTCGCCTTCTGTTATCGTTGGAATAAGGCTTCTTGAAATGCGGAGACTTTTTCCCCGGAACCTGTTCTTTTTTTTGTGGACGATTGGCCTTAGGCGAAGCTATTTTAACATCCAGTTTTCGTCCGTTGACCTCTAAACCATTAAGCGCTTCGATCGCGTTAATGGCTTGTTCAGCACTTTCCATTTCCACGTATCCGTATCCTTTTGATTTTTTTGTTTCCTTGTCATAAACAACGTGCGCATAATGCACGGGCCCAAAGGCTGAAAATGTGGTCTTCAGGTCTTCCGAAGTAATTCCCCAATCAAGATTTGCAATAAAAATATTTACCATTTAGATCAATTGTCGTGTAATAATCTCCTTATTTCAATGTGAAGCTGTCCGAACCGATCAGACTACCATCACAGTAGATCTTGACCTTATAATTTCCTTTGACTACATTCTCTCCTTTCAGGTCATAATAGATGGTGACATCAATTCGCTGATTGTTGTAATTGATCTCTTTGGAGTCTGAGAAAGGTATACTTCCCTGATCGGTTTGAATTACATTGCTCGAACGCGTTTGCATTGTTTTTCCATCCGGACTGATCACTTGGAGGTACACGTTGCGATTGCCAGGCTTCGCGATCGGATTCTCACTGATCGTAAAGCTGGACTTGAACTGAACCACATTGCGGGCACGATTCGTCTCTTCAGTTGTGTTATTCAGACGCATTTTAAGACCTACGGAATTAAAGCTGTATGCTTGCAACTTAGAACCCTTACGAACTTGTTCTGCACTTTCTTCTGCTTCTTGCCTGTACTGATCACGTTCTGTCTTAGTTGAGGACAACTCAGCACTCGTCTTGTCAAGATCCGAGGTCAGCTTAACGTTCAGTGTATTCAGGGAATCGATCTGTTTTACGTATCCTTTCATGATGTTACGCAACGTCTCGTTCTCTTTTTTCATTTTGTACAACTGCTGGGCCGACATCTTTTTGTTGCTTTCGAGCTCATCGATCAGGGACTGGATCTTCGCTTTTTGCACATTTAGACTATCTGCCTTGGTTTTATCTTTCTCAATCAGCGCGTCATACGTCTTCAACATGTTCTGAAAATCCGTCTTGAGATCATTGGACATATTTCCTACATAGCCCTGAAGCATTTGATTCATACCTTCCATATCTGCAAGAAGCGTCATGTTCTCGTTGGTGCAATCGTCCAAAGCGCTTTTCTTTTTGGACAGAAGAACAGCCATCACTGCCATTCCGATCAGCAAAAGCACTATGATCGCTACAAAGGGTAAGTTCGATCGTTTGGGAGATTCTTTGAATTCAGACATATTAAGGCGTTACGAATTACTTGTCAAAGTTAAGAAATAGATCATGAGTAAGACAAATCAAAGGTCGTTTTTAGCATCAACAGACCGAAACATTTTCAACAGTAAAGTGTCCATTAATTCTTCTTCTGATCCCAAGGGTGTTCAGATTCTGCAGAGCAGGCGGCAATAGTTCATCAGGAAAGTTCTGGAAGGTCACCGGTCGAAGGAATCTTCTTATCGACTCCGGTCCAACAGCAGTGAACCGAGGATCTGTTGTTGCCGGATAGGGTCCGCCATGTGTCATAGCACCACATACGGCAACACCAGTAGGTACCCCATTCCAAATGATCCTACCCGCCATTTCCTCGAATCTGCTTACAAGACGCATATAAAACGCACGATCGTAGTCTTCGGAAAACAGACTGCAGGTGAGCTGTCCGTGCAAAACATCCAAGCAACGCTGAATATCATCGGAGGAGTTACAGTGAACAAGCAATGAGAACGGTCCGAAAACTTCTTGATTCCATTCCGGATTGGCGAGAAATTGATCGGCATTGATAACTGCCAGGGTATTGGACCCGACGTTCAATCCCTTCCCTTCGGAGGCATAATGCAGTTCGCCACTTCTTGCTAGAGCATCGTTTCGCAAACTTTCATACCGTTGGCACATTTGCGGAGAGAGCATGACCTTAGCCACTTTTGCTGTGATCTTTTGACCCAGAAGCTTTTCGAAAGTTCGCTTTCGATCTTCCTCAACAAATATCAATCCCGGTTTTGTGCAAAACTGACCCGCATCAGCTGTAACCGATTCGGCAAGTAAATCGGTAACCTTCTCTGTGTTGAATTCGACCACATCACGAAGAACGATCACCGGATTAAGACTGCCCATCTCTGCAAACACAGGAATCGGTTCTTCCCGAAGTGCGGCAAGCTTGTAGAGTGCCATTCCTCCGGAAAAGCTTCCCGTGAAACCCACAGCTTTCACATCCGGATGTTGCACGAGATATTGACCATGATCAAATCCGTGAGAATTGATACTTGAAAAAACGCCCTCCGGCATACCCGTTTTCCGTGCAGCAGTGACAATGGCAGTGGCAACCAATTCGTTCGTTCCGGCATGAGACGGATGCACCTTTACGATCACCGGACAACCGGCCGCGAGAGCTGAGGCCGTATCCCCACCGGCAGTGGAATAAGCAAGCGGAAAATTTCCCGCACCGAATACGACAACAGGACCAATTCCTTTCATCATCCTTCTGATGTCGATCCGTTTTGGCGAAAACCCCGTTTCGACCAGATCAATAGAAACGTCGAGCCAATCTCCTTTAACAACCTCTTTCGCAAATGCGCGCAATTGATCAACTGTGCGTGTTCGTTCTGCGATCGCCCGCTGAAGCCCCAAGCCCGATTCATTGCAGTAACGATCAATTAAGAAATCGCCCAACGACTCTATTTCATCAGCAATGGTATTGAGAAATTGAGCGCGGTCAACAAGAGTCGTAGAGGCAAAAACGCTGAAACATGATTGTGCGAGTGCAATGGATAAATCCACTTCCTCTATTGTGGCTTCTGTAAAACTTACTTCTAAGTTGTTACCTGTAACGGGATCGATCGTCTGGAAGGTGGCCGAACCAAGAGCGGAACGTTTATATCCGATGAAATTGGCACCGGTCATCCGCAAGTGTCAGGCCTCTGTTACCGTATAAGAATAGCTCTCCATGATCTGGTTGGCAAGAAGCTTTTTACAAGCTTCCTCCACTTTTTGCTCCGCAATCTCTTTGGATGACGCATCAACAAAGAGTCGAACATGACGACCGATACGTACACCATCGATCTCAGAAAGACCGATATTTTTCATGCTGTTCGTTACCGCCTTTCCTTGTGGATCAAGAAGCGCATCCAAAGGCATTACATCGATCTCTGCTTTAAATTTCATGCTGCTCGGTTTTATTTGTTCTGCTTTCAATAACAGAAAATATCAGGTACAAAAATACAATTATTGGGATTGCCCACACCAGCAGAATGACAATTAGTGCTGTTGACAAACCCAGGAAAAGAAATCGTATCTCGTTGCCTTTGTATTTGAAGTGCTTGAATTTCAAGGAAAAGAGGGGTAGCTCACTGATCATCAAGGTGGACATTAGTACAATCAGAGCGCAAAGTACATACGGATTGAAAATGACCTCTTCTAAAAGGAGACTATTGTTCACAGACCAAAAATCGAACTGTGTCCACATGAGCATCGGAAAGAACATAAAGAATAAAGTGTTCAATGGCGTAGGAACACCGATGAAAGAATCTGTTTGTCGTGCATCGATATTGAATTTTGCGAGCCTGAACAAGGCCATAAAAGGTATATAAAGTGCCGCTAAGGGCAGGTATTTAATGGATGCATCCATGTCATTCGGAACACCATAAAAGAGCGCATTGATCCAGGCGTTCAACTCAAAATGTACAAAAGAATGAAAGCGAGATTCAGTTATTGTGCCATCCATGTAGATCGCTGAGATCATCACAACCATCATGATAATGCCCGGGGCTACTCCGAAAGTAACCAGATCTGCAAGAGAATCCAGCTGTTTTCCTAAATCGCCACTCAATCCAAGTTTTCTGGCAAGAAAACCGTCCAGAAAATCGCAGACCAGACCAATAAAAATAGCGAGAGGAGCAAGATCAATCCTTCCGGATAGTGCCAAAATAATAGCAAATACGCCGCTCAGCATATTCAAGGCAGTCAATATATTGGGGATACTAAACATTTTAAATACTAAATTCTTGTTCATTACCCGAGACAAATGGTAGTTTTGAACTATATTTACGTCTCAGAGCCGATTCAGTTTTAGACAAAGAACACAATTTTTTGGGTAATATGCTGTTATTGCGGAGTAAAATTCAAAAGTCCATGTTTCGGAAACTCCCCGTTGCCTTTATCCTGTTCCTTTCGATACCGGTTCATTCAATTTTCTGTCAGGAAGAAAGTCTTGCTCCAAAATATTCGAATGAATTCCTGTCCATCGGTGTTGGGGCAGATGCATTAGGATTGGCAAATGCTGTAGCAGCTCAAACGGGTAGCGTTACTTCAGGGTACTGGAATCCGGCAGGACTAACAGCCGTTGACAAATGGCTAGAGATCGGACTGATGCATTCTGAATATTTTGCCGGAATATCCAAATACGATTATTTAGGCATTGCGCATGCAATCGATGAAAAAAGCACTTTCGGATTTTCAGCTATACGCTTTGCTGTCGATGATATACCGAATACAACCCAACTTATTGATAATAATGGCAATATCAATTACGACAACATAACAACCTTTACTGCCGCTGACTATGGATTTTTATTCTCCTATGCGAGAAAATTGAATGTACCCGGACTTTCGGTAGGTGGAAATTTCAAAGTGATCCACAGAAGAGTTGGTGATTTCGCCAGATCGTGGGGCTTCGGACTTGATGCCGGAGCGCAATACGCATGGAAGGAGAATTGGAAATTCGGACTTGTTGCAAGGGATGTTACTTCAACTTTCAACGCATGGATCTTTGACCTCAGTGATGAAATGCAGGAAGTCTTTGTAGCAACGGGGAATGAGCTACCTCGAAATGGGCTTGAGCTCACGCTTCCAAGATTGATCCTTGCCGGTCATGGTAAATTCCCGATCGGCCAAAAAGGTATTTATGCCGCCTCTGAATTAGACCTAGACATTACCACCGATGGAAGAAGAAACACACTGATCAGAACCGGGCTGATCTCAGTAGATCCTCATCTTGGAGTGGAATTCGGTTTCAAAAAGATAGTAGCCGTTCGGGGCGGAGTGTACAATTTTCAATACATTAAGAATACGGACGGCAGCCAGTCTCTGAATTTCCAACCTAACATTGGCATTGGACTCAATATCAAAAACTTCCATATTGATTATGCTTTTTCTGATATTGGTGATGCATCCGTAGCCTTGTACTCTCACGTCATATCGATAAGACTGCTTTTGGACAAACCCAAAAACATGCAATAAAATGGTTAAACGGCTACTGATCATACTACCTCTGCTGCTCATTGTATCGCTTTCAAATGCGCTGATTGGACAGACATACGGTAATGAATGGATCAATTATGGCCAAAAGTATTATTCCTTTAAGATCACTGCTTCTGGCATTCACCGTATCGATTACAATACACTTGTAAACGCCGGTTTACCCATTACTTCAATTAGTCACCAAAACTTACAACTATTTGGAAAGGAGCAGGAATTACCCGTACACATCGAACTGGGAAGTGACGGAATATTCGGGCCCGGAGATTACCTGTTGTTCTATGCTGAGCGCAATGACGGTTGGCTGGACTCAACGCTCTATGCTGATCCTTCCTCTCAAGGGAATCCAAAATACAGCCTTTACAACGACACCATAAATTATTTCCTGAGCTGGAATGCTTCAAGCTCAAATCTCCGGTATCAGGTTGAATCGGATCTAAATTTTGATGCATACACGCCTGCCTCCCATATTTTGTTTGAGTCCAGTAACTTCTATTCCGATGCGTACAATGAAGGAGAGAAAACCTCCGATGCTTCCAGTTCATCCTACACCCCCGGTGAAGGCTGGGGAATGCCAATGGTAAACGGCGCATCAGGATATACCTTAACGATCAATGCAAGTACTCCCTCGGTTTACAGTGGTCCTGACGCCAGTGCATGCAGGTTTCGCGCAGTTTCGGTATCGAATTCCAATGCAGCATTTACGGGTCTGGGCAACCACCATCTTCAGTTCACCATCGGATCATCGAATTTCGTGATCGTGGATACGATTTTCACCGGATACAAAGCCATTCGAATGAACAAACCTTTTGTTCCATCGACTCTAAGTTCCGGTATTACACCACTGAAGTGGAATATCATAGGTGATCAAGGCGCATTGACGGATTTTCAATCGTTGAACTATTGGTCTATAACATACCCAAGATCACCTGACCTTGGAAACCTCAATAAAATTGTATTCTCCGTTCCGAATAATCCTTCAGAACCAAAGATCCGTCTCGACTTCTCCAATGTAACCTTCTCTGAACCGATACTGTTGTCACATGGATCTATTCCGCGAATTCTACCTTTGATCGCTGATGCCGGTGTGTACAAAACACTAATTCCAAATGATCCAGGCAACATCGAGCAGTTCGTGATCTATCAGGACCTCCCCACCGTAACTCCGGTAACATCGCTTTCAGCAGTCAATGGAACCGGATCATTCAACGATTTCTCCCAATTCAATGCTGAAAATGCATTACTGATGATTTACCATCCGGCACTGCAGGGTGCAAGTGTTGACTATGCTGCATACAGACAGAGCACTGAGGGTGGTGCCTACAATGTAATTCTGGCGAAGATCAATGAATTGTACCTTCAATTTGGTGGCGGAATAGATAAACATGTGAACGGAATACGCCGTTTTGCTCAGTTCATGTACGATCAAGCGACTGTAAAACCAGTCGGTCTTTTCCTCATGGGAAAAGGCATTCGAGAAGCGAACATTGGGGGTTTAATGACGGTTGGTCCAGGTTCCCGAAAAAATTCAACGAATTATGCAGCCAACCTGATTCCATCATTTGGCCAACCTTCGAGCGATGTTTTCATTACTTCCCGCCTTCCAGGTACGAGTGTCTGGCAACCACTGATACCTACTGGCAGGATCTCAGCTATTGACAACCAAGAATTGGCTGACTACCTCGACAAAGTAAAGCTTTATGAAGGCGAACAGAAGCCGGATCAGGTTTACAGTTCAGAAACCAAAGACTGGCAGAAACAGATCATCCATTTTGTAGGTGGAAGCAATCAGTCACAGATCATCAGTTTTGGCAGCTACATGGACGCTATGGAAGGTGTCATTGAGAATCAATTCTTTGGTGGAAATGTGACCAAGCTGGCCAAAACAGGAAGTGATCCATTGAGCCCTACCCAACTCCAGTCAGTAATGGATCGAATCGAACAAGGAGTGTCATTGGTGACGTATTTTGGACATGCATCATCCACAGAGTCAGGATTCGAAATAAACATAGATGATCCAGAAAATTGGAATAACTATGGTAAATACCCGATCATGCTTACCAATTCCTGTTACAACGGGAATATATTTCAAAGCAACCGCTCGAAATCGGAGGAATTTGTGAATATCCCTGATTTTGGTGCCATCGCATACATCGGTAATGTGAACCTCGGTTTTGCGAACACGTTGTTCAACTACTCCTATGAGCTTTACCGACAGTTCTCATTGGCTAACTATGGAACGACACTTGGCCAGCAAATGAAGAATACGGTTGGTTACATCGAAGGTTTTGGGAACAATCTGCTCTACGAAAGTACCGCATCGCAAATGGTTCTCAACGGGGATCCTATGATCCGACTCAATTCACATGAACGTCCGGAAATAGAGCTGAGATCACAAGCGGTAGGATTTACTCCGGAGGACATTGATCTCACAACTGACTCAATCCAAATAAGTATTGAATTAAAAAATCTTGGTAAGTCTATCCTTGACACTTTCTCTCTTGAGATTACCCGAGATTTTCCCGGATCAGAGCTAGATTCCGTATATCAGTTCTACATTCCATCGCTGCATTATACGAAGGTACATACCTTTAAAATGCCGGTTCAACCAAATATCGGAGTTGGAATCAACACCTTCCATGTCAAAGCTGACCTTCCGACATTCATTGATGAGCAGTACGATGAAGTGAACAACAATCAAATCAGTAAAACACTATTTGTAAATATTGCAGGTATTGAACCGGTCATTCCGTTCGACAATGCTGTTGTTCCAAATGATAGTGTGACCGTGAAAGCATCTACCATTGATCCTATCGCACCTTTCAATACGTGCCGATTTGAAATAGACACAACAGACCTCTTTAACAGTCCATTCCTGAGATACGCCACAGTAAGCGGACTTGGTGGTGTCAAAGAAGTGCATCCATCCCAGTGGATCTCTGTAGCGAGTAATGCGTCGGCTCCCTTGATCTGTACCGACAGTACAGTTTATTTCTGGCGCGCAGCAATAGATGAACCTAATCCAACTTGGAGAGAGCGCTCTTTCCAGTATATTCCGGGAAAGGAAGGCTGGGGACAAGATCATTTCTTCCAATTCAAGAAAAATGATTTTGATTTTATCGATTACAATCGTGATGACAGAGAGCGCGATTTCTTTCCCGAAACTCATTTGCTGACCTGCACGGTGAAAGCCTCGGGGGCGGTGCCAGACATCTACGAAAATGCCTTCTATATTGATGGTCAGCAGATCGACTATGGTATTTGTTTTACCAACCCTTCATTCCATGTTGCAGTAATAGATCCATTGACCTTCCAAACCTGGAGAACAAATTACAACAATCAATATCCAA
>Ga0315902_10008541_pt1 | contig 13858 bp, 13 predicted proteins | sample LakEriMetagenome_9_FD_203523 | JGI IMG/M metagenome (GOLD analysis project Ga0315902, IMG submission 203523) | Freshwater fungal communities from buoy surface, Lake Erie, Ohio, United States - Buoy 12 MA117 | ecosystem: Environmental > Aquatic > Freshwater > Lake > Lake biofilm | place: USA... | reverse complement strand
CTGAATTGCCCAGAATTTCATAAACGCTTCTTGCGAAGGTGATGAGGATGGCCAGTGCAATTGGGGCATCGATGTTGAGGAATTGCTGGCGCAGTCCTTTCCAGGCCTGCACGAAAAATGGGGCAGCTGCATAGAAGAGCACCGGAACCGAGAGCAGCAGGCTGATGTGGCTGAAGGTGCTACTGAGCAGGGTTTCATCAATGCCTTCCGTTGCGAGATAATCAGGGAAGCTGAGCATCATGATGTTGCTGAAGCAGAAGCCTGCCACTCCAATCCGCAATATTGTCTGTCTGTTGCTGGAGGATGGTTTGCCTTTGGTGGCATTTGCATGACTGAAGGAGGGTGGATAGCCGATATAGTCGAGCAAAGCCGCTATGCCACTCAGTTTTATCACCGATGGATTGTATACAATCGATGCTTCTTTTTTCTCGAAATCCACTGAAGCACTCAATACTCCCTTGTTGACCCGGCCCAGGTGTTCAATCAGCCAAATGCAACTGGAGCAGTGGATGTTGGGAATGGAAACCAGGATATGTACCTGTTGGGAATTGCTGAAAGAAATCAACTGCCTGGCGATGTCAGGCTCATCGAGATAATCCCATTTGTCTGACCTGAATTTTCCTTTGGGCTGAAGACCGGTCAGTGTTTTGAGCATGGAAGGATCACAGGCATCGGCCTGGTTCAGGATCTGGTATACCTGCTTGCACCCCTCACAGCAGAAAACATGCCCGGCATCCTTTATCTCGCCATTGCATGTTTCACCACAGTGAAGGCATTTAAGCAAATCGCTCAATAGGGTTTCGTGTTCAGCGCTTTTGTCTTGCAACAGCTGAGCGTTTTAATTTTACAATGTGTTGGCAAGGTAGTTCAGGTAGTTGCATTTGAGGTCCAGGAACTGTCTTTCTGCATTCCGGATCCTTTCCCGAAGGGCATTCTGGCTCAGCAGGGTATGAACCGGGTAGGCGTTTCCTCTTTTTTCACTTGCAAGGAAATGCTGTTGTTTGGCCAATTCTTCCTTGATGTTGGCCATGCATGTTTCCTGGACCTGCATTTCACTTTTCAGGTGGTTTACATTTGACGTGATTTCATCATCCTGGAAATTTTTCCCGTCAAAGATGGATGAAATCATTCTTTCAAGGTTGGGAATTTCTTTTTTTTGTCTGGTGATCATGTCGTCCCAGGCATCATTTTCTTTCATGAAAAGCTCAAGAATTCTTCCGTTCATATGGCTTTTTTTAATGTTTGATGCAAAAATCAAACATTAAACGTCCATATTTTATGACGGTGAATTGCAATAAACATGACAGAAATCATCTCTTTTCCCCGAGTATCCAGCTTGGTTTTTTGGCCAGATGGGTCAGGCCGTATTTGTGGATGCTGGCTTTGATCATTTCGATGGCTTCTTCAATGGAGTCGGTTACCAGAAAAAGTTCCATGTCCTCGTTGGAGATGGTGTTGAAATGCTTCATTTTTTCGATGTGTGCAAGCATTTCCTTGTGGTAGTCTTTGCAGAAAATGATGACGGGAAAGTCTTTTATTTTTTTTGTCTGGATCAGGGTCATGGCTTCAAAGAGCTCATCCAGTGTGCCAAACCCGCCTGGCATGATCACAAATGCGTAGGAGTATTTGATCAGCAATGTTTTTCTCACGAAGAAATACCGCATGTTCACCCATTTGTCGAGGTAGGGATTGGGTTCCTGTTCCATGGGCAGCACGATGTTGCAGCCTACTGATTTTCCTCCCACATCCTTGGCACCCCGGTTGGCGGCTTCCATCAAACCTGGTCCACCCCCGGTCAGGATGGTGAAACCCAGTTTGGCGGCTTCTGCCGAAAACCTTCTGGTCAGGTCATAGTATTGGCTGTCTTCCTTGAACCTTGCAGATCCAAACACGGTAACACAGGGTCCTGTGAAATGCAATGCCCGGAACCCCCTGATGAATTCAAGACAGACCTTGATGACAAATTTGAAATCGGCCCATCTTGATCTGGGGCCTTCCAGGAATTTTATTTCTTGTTGTTGTTGTGACATGAACAGGATTTTAGTTTTGTGGCTGATCAGTAAATGGAGCGCCTGCCTGGATGCCATTGATGTTCAAAAGTTCAACCAGGCTTTCCTAAAAATACGACAAATACAATTATTGTTTTTCAAGAGTTGATGTTGATTGCCCAATCCCTATCGTATGGTAGCTATTCAAAAAAAATGCCCCGCAGAAGCAGGGCAATATTTTCAGGCAGATTGTTATGTTTTTACGGTTTCATAGTGTTGGATGCCTGTGGTTTTTTGGATAGGATTGGATTTGGTTTTCGGTTTTTCGTTTGGATTGGATTTTCGGTTTTTTAGGATTGGATGTCTTTGCTGGCTTCGTACGGTAGCGTCGCATTGACAGTACAAGATTACGGCGGATTTTTGGCCCTTGAAAGTATTTGCCAAATCCATTTTCAAGATTACGTATTTACGCTTATCGACCCTCCCGTGGGCTACGTAAGCAGGGTAGTTTTCGAAGGATTTTGGGGGAAATAAGGCTTTTTAGCCGGTGATAAACATCATTTTGAATACTAAATAAATTAGCATAGTATTGCTAAATAAATTAGTTAAAATGGATGGAGAACTTTATCAGGGAGCGGCCTACAGCGGCTCCAAAGACTATACGCAGCAACAGGTCAAAACGGCCAATGCCACAGGGTTTGGGGCTGCCGCAGACGACTATGCGGAACGGGGTATTGACCTCAATGAACAGCTGATCCGGAACAAGCCTGCCACTTTTTTCATGCGCGTTCGCGGAGAAGCCATGGTGGGTGCCGGAATCTTTGACGGCGATACCGTGATTGTGGACCGCAGCATCAAACCCGTGAGCGGCAAGATTGTGATTGCCATACTGAATGGGGACATGCTGATCCGGCGATTTGAAAAAGGATTCAATACCATGCGGCTGGTACCGGAAACCAACCGCCTTGCACCGATTGATATTGACCCTTATGCGGAGTTCAGCATCTGGGGCGTAGTAACCTATGTTATCCATCAGGTTTAGCCATGTTCGCCATCGTTGATTGCAACAGCTTCTACTGCTCCTGTGAGCGTTTGTTCAAGCCGCACTTGAACCGCCAGCCTGTTGTTGTGCTCAGCAACAATGATGGTTGCATCATCTCGAGAACGGATGAGGCAAAGAAAGCCGGGATTGCCATGGGTGTGCCCTTGTTTGAAAGCAGGGAGCTGATCCGCAGCAAGGGCATTGCCGTGTTTTCATCCAACTATCATTTGTATGGCGACATGAGCATGCGGGTGATGGATACGCTTCGCCTGCTGGCAGATCATTCGACCTACTCCTGTGTGGAAGTTTATTCAGTTGATGAGGCCTTCATCAATCTCTCACACCTCCCTACAAATGCCTTGCAGGGTTTTGCAGAACGCTTGCGGGATGTGGTGGTGCAGTGGACAGGCATTCCGGTATCGGTGGGCATTGCACCTTCCAAGGTCTTGAGCAAGGTGGCCAACCGCCTTGCCAAAAAGGATAAAATGAAGAGCCATTGTGTGATGGTATTGGATGAGGAAGAGAAATTACAGGAAGCCCTGGAAACAACGGATGTGGCTGATCTCTGGGGGATAGGACGCAAGTATGCACGAAAACTAAAAGACCTTTATGGCATCAATACTGCCTGGCAGTTGAAGCACATGCCGGAAGAGTGGGCAAGAAAAAACCTCGGCGGGGTGGTGGGCGTTCGCATGATCAGGGAATTGAATGGATTGTCCTGCATTCAAATGAAGGATCCACTGGAAAAGAAAAAAATGATTGCCACCACCCGCATGTTTGGCAAGCCTGTCTATGAATTAAAGGAATTAAAAGAGGCAGTAGCCACCTATGTTTCAAGGGCTGCAGAGAAGTTACGCAGGCAATACAGCGCGGCATCTTCCATTGATGTTTTTGTGGTAACCAATGGACAACAGGGTGGACAATATGCTTATGATCCCCAGCACCATCACCGGTATTTCACCATGATGAAACCTACTTCAGACACTGCCGAACTTATAAGGGTTGCCCTGCCCCTGGTGGAATCCCTTTACCGCAAGGGTGCCAAGTATGCCAAGGCAGGTGTGATGCTGGGTGGTATTGTGCCCGATGATGCATTGCAGGGTGATCTTTTTGCTGTGCAAACCAAACAGCAGAATCGCGCCCTCATGCAGGCCCTGGACAACATCAATTTTAGCATGCGCGATGACATGGTGAAGTTCGTTTCCTCCGGGCTTACCCGCAACTGGAAGATGCGCCAGGAAATGCGGAGCGGAAGGTATACCACGCGGTGGGACGAGGTCTATGAATTGAAGCCTAGCTGAAGAGTTTTGACCAGAAGCCTTTTTTCTCTTCTTTCTTCTCGATTTTGGCGATGCGGTACCTGGTCTGGAAAGCCTGTGAATCTTCAGGCCCCAATTCAATCAATCCCATTTTGTTGTTGAAAGAATCGGGAGGCGAACTGAGGTTTTCAATCGCAATGCTTTTTCTGTGGTCTGGGGTATAGACCTGCAGGTAAGGGTAGGCGCGGTCTGGGTAAATATAGAGCTCCAGGCCCAGTTGCTCGTCAGACAGGGTGCAGTGCGGCATGGGTTCTTCCATGTCGAGCACAAAGGAGTTGTCGAGGAATACATCCTTGAGCGGAGCGCCCTTGAACCATTTTTTGTTCCTAATCAATTTGCCAGTAGGGACCAGCGTTTCATTGAACTCGACCTGTTTTCTTGCATTGATTTGCAGGGTTGCTGTATCGATGGTTTCACCGAGCTTGAAATAGGGATGCCATCCGTCAGACATGGGGATGGTCCTTCCGCTTCTGTTGTGCACCGTCGTGATGATGGTGAGCCTGCAGCCGCCTTCCAGCCTGTAGCGGATGTTCATGTCAAAGGCAAAAGGATAGCCGGGTTCGGTACCTTTGTAACGGTAAAGAAATTTGCATTCGCACATAAAGGCCGACGCTTCTGCAATGGCAATTTCATGTTGAACATCATAGAGCAATCCGTGGATGGCATGTCCATTCATGAAGAATTTGCCTGTGGTATATTGTTGCCCTTCCCATGAGTAGGTAGAATTGTTGAGCCGGCAAACAAAAGGGGAGAGTTTTGCCCCAGAAAATGCCGGTGTAAAGTTCGCTTTCCAGTCATCAGCATCTTTGAATCCATCAATGATGTTGACGATTTTTCCGTTGTGGGGAACTTCCAGTTTGTTGAGGATGGCGCCAGCGGAAGGAATAATGGTGGCCTTGAATCCGGTGGCCTCATCACGCAAAATGATCTCTTCCCATCCATTCTGCTGAATGCGGTCGCAGTAAAAGGTGAGCACCGATTGTTTGACTTCTTTTTCCATTTACCATCCAAGAATGTAGGCAAAAATAAGCGGTGCAATGATGGTTGCATCACTCTCTACAATGTATTTTGGGGTATTGATGTCCAGTTTGCCCCAGGTAATCTTTTCGTTGGGAACCGCACCAGAGTAAGATCCGTAAGAAGTGGTGGAGTCACTGATCTGGCAGAAATAGCTCCAGAAAGGAACATCATGCCATTCCAGGTCCTGGTACATCATCGGAACAACACAGATCGGGAAATCGCCGGCAATACCGCCGCCAATCTGGAAAAAGCCTACGCCTTTTCCTCCACTGTTCTGGCGGTACCAATCGGCCAGCCAGACCATGTATTCGATACCACTTTTCATGGTGGTAGCCTTCATTTCATTCTTGATGATATAGGAAGCGAAGATGTTACCCATGGTGCTGTCTTCCCAGCCACCAACAATGATGGGGAGGTTGCGTTCAGCAGCAGCAATCATCCAGCTGTCTTTGGTATCGATTTCATAATCGGCCTTCATCACGCCGCTGTTCAGCAGTTGGTACATGAACTCATGCGGAAAATACCTTTCACCCTTTGCGTCAGCATCTTTCCAGAGCTTCACAATATGGTGTTGAATCCTTCTGAATGCTTCCTCTTCAGGAATGCAGGTATCGGTTACCCTGTTCAATCCCTGCTCCAGCAGTTCCCACTCCTGTTGAGGAGTCAGGTCGCGGTAGTTGGGAACACGCTTGTAATGGCTGTGCGCCACAAGGTTCATGATGTCCTCTTCCAGGTTGGCTCCTGTACAGGAAATGATGTCAACCTTGCCTTGCCTGATCATTTCAGCCAAAGAAACACCTAGTTCAGCGGTACTCATGGCTCCAGCCAGGGTAACCATCATTTTACCTCCTTCGAGCAGGTGTTGTTCGTAGCCTTTGGCTGCATCAACAAGCGCAGCTGCATTGAAATGACGATAGTGGTGTTGGATGAACGCTGAAACAGGACCTTTTGCCATATGCTTGATTTAAGAGTGGCAAAGGTAGCGGTTTTGGCGACTACTTGTGCGCAACAAACACGGGCATCTTGTGCTGTCCGATCACATCAGAAAGGAAGCTTTTTTTGAACAGGTTCGACAACTCACTTCTTCCGTAGGCACCTGTCACCAGCATGTATTCTGATTGTTCAGCTGCCCAGCTGGCAAACGTTTCTGCAGTTTCGTGTGTAACCGCTTCGAGGGTCAGGTTGGAGAAATGTTTGGCTGCCAATTCTTCAATCAGCTCCTGGTGTGGGAGGGGTTCATTTTCCTCTTCCAGGGAAATCAATTTGGTTTCCCAGTGAAACAATTGGGGAAACAGATAGGTGAACTGCTTGATGGCAAAGACAGAATCCGCTTTTCCATCATATGCCAGCATGATCCTGCTGGGTAGTGCATATTTTTCGGGTACCAGCAGCACAGGGCATTCCGTTTGGCGAAGCACTTTCTTGAGGTAGTCATTGGGCTGCTCTTTGCCAACATTTTCATAGAATATTTCACTGCTCAGGATCATGAGGTCTGCAAAACGGGTTTCTGTTTGCAGTTCCTGCAGCGCAAAAAGGTCTGTATCGCGATGGCTCCTGAATTCAAGCCCCGCATGTTGACATTTTTGTTCAAAATACCGCATGTTCCGGTTGATCAGGCCTTCGTCTGACCCATGAGGCGCAACAGTGATGGGGGTTGCAGTTCCCATGCCGCTGTACCCAATAATGTCGCGGTAGTCAATGGGCTGCAGAAATACGCCTGTTGCCATGATGGGTTCAAATTCATTGAGAAAAGTGGCCATGCGGAAAGCGCCTTCTGAAAAATGGCTTCCGTCAAAAACAAGGAGAATTTTTTTCATGCTGCTATGATTTGAAGGGGTGTTAAAAAATAAGCTTTGGTCCGTTGATTGTTTTCAGGAATTCACGCAACTCCTGGAGCATGGCATGTTCTTTTTCATTGACTTGGCGATAGGCGTCCGCCATGTGTTCCGAAAGGCTGATGCATACATCCAGGTCCTGATCGGTCAATTCATTCTTGTAGGCTTTTGCAAAGTCCAGGAATTCCTGAAACGCTTCTTCAGCAGTGGTATAGCTGTCTTCAGCCGTATCAAAAGAGAACTGCGTAATCCATGCCTCATTTGACCCAAAACGGTCCTCATCCATTTCCTTGTGCAACAATCTTTCCCTGATCAGTTGGCTCACTGCGGCCTTTTCCTGTTCCGTTACCGTTTCATCAGCAATGGCGATGGCATACAATAATTTGCCCAATTCCTTGTAAAACAATGCAGTGCCCATGGCATGGAATATTTATACAAATAAAGCATTCCAGCCATCCAGTTTGGCTGACGAATGTCATCACCATTTATTTTTTTTATCATCCGCCTTTTCAGTTGATGGCGAACATTGAAGACAGTTACCGTGTTTAGTAACCATACATTGCCTTAACTTTACGCACATGATAGCCGTTCTGTATTTTTTGATTGTATTGGGTGTTTTTTTGCTCATGGAAGCCATTACCTGGTGCACCCACCGCTGGGTGATGCATGGTTTTCTTTGGTACCTCCACAAAGATCACCATCAGGTGGAACCTGGCTTTTTTGAGAAAAATGATGCCTTTTTTGTGATTTTTGCCATCCCCAGCATGTTGAGCATCATGTACGGTATGCAAACCCCAGGTTTTTGGTGGCTGCATGCCATCGGCTTTGGCATCATGGCTTACGGATTTGCCTATTTTATTGTCCATGATGTGATCATCCATCAGCGTTTCAAATGGTTTTCAAGAAGCAACAATACCTATATCCGCGCCATCAGGTGGGCACACAAGATGCACCACAAACACCTGCACAAAGACCAGGGGGAGAGCTTTGGTATGCTGTACGTTCACAAGAAATACTGGGAGAAAGTTAGGAGGGATAAACAGCTGATGAAAGGCAAGAAAGTTGAATATGCCCCTGAAGGATAGATATGATTATATCGTCACAGGTGGTGGTTGCGCAGGATTGAGTTTTATCCTCCACGTGCTACAAGCGCCATCCCTGGCCAACAAGACAATCCTTTTGATTGAGAAAGAGCAACACCGTACCAATGACCGCACCTGGTGTTATTGGGAAAAAAGTACAGGATTTTTTGAGAACATTGTTTTTAGAAAATGGGAAAAGGCATGGTTCCATGGCCTTGGGTACGGGGCACTGAAAAACCTGGGCCCTTATGCCTATAAAATGATCCGTGGAATCGATTTCTATAACCATTGTTATGATGTCATGGCCCGCTCGGGCAGGGTTGATACAGTGCATGAGGCCGTTGATAAAATTGAGAATGTGGATGGAGCTGTAGAGGTCAGTGCGGGAAATCAGATTTTCCGGGGAGATTTTGCCTTCAACAGCATCCTTTTTGAACAACCTGTTCTGGCCGACAAAACGTACTATCTTTTGCAGCATTTCAAGGGCTGGATCATTGAAACAAAAGAACCTGTTTTTGATCCCGCCCAGCCCACGCTCATGGATTTTAGGGTTGCCCAGGATCATGGAACAACCTTTGTGTATGTGATGCCATTTTCAGCCAGCAAGGCCTTGGTTGAATTCACCCTTTTTACACCCACATTGCTGGAGCAGACCGAATATGACGAGGGTCTTCGGCTTTATTTGAAGGATTACCTGAACATAACGGATTATACCTTGCTGGAAGAGGAGTTTGGGGTCATTCCCATGACAGACCATGTCTTTAGCCCTACCAATGGAAATATTGTTCATTTGGGAACAGCGGGTGGGCAAACAAAACCCTCGAGCGGTTACACCTTCCGGTTCATCCAGAAGCATGTTGCCGCGCTGGTAGACCAGTTGGCGGCTTCTGGAAACCCGTTCCTGGAAAAATCGGTTTTGCAGAAAAGGTTCATGTGGTATGACCGGGTGTTGCTGCACATGCTTTTTCACAAAAAGATGCCCGGGGCAAGGATTTTTACCCTCTTGTTCAGCCGTAATCCGATTCAGCGGATTTTCAGGTTCCTGGACAATGAAACAAAACTGGCCCAAGAGTTGATCTTGTTGAATACCCTTCCGCAGTGGCCTTTCATGAAGGCGGGATGGAAAGAGCTTTTCAAATAGCCATCAGATACCTTGCGCTTTTCGCTTTTTTTTGGTTTTAATTTCCCTGTTCACCCAGTAAATGAATTTGGTGGAAGCCATGCCGATGGCAGCACCCGCCAGCACATCCCCCAGCCAGTGCTGATTGTTGTAAAGCCTGAGGTACCCTGTTGCAGCGGCCGTTGCATATCCTGCAACACTGATCCAGGGGGAGTGATGCCCGAATTCCTGGTGCAAGAACTCCGCTGCTACAAACGCTGTACTGGTATGCCCTGACGGGAATGAGCGGAAATCACTGCTGTTGGGCCTTTCCCGCTGAACAATCCTTTTCATCGGCTTAACAATAGCTGCGGCAGTGGCATATCCGAAAGCGTATAAAAGGAATTGTTGTTGGGGTTTGTTTTTTCCTTTGATCCCTGCTGCATCCAGTGTAAAAACAGCCAATGCCGGCAGGTACTGCGTATAATCATCGATATGCGTGATTGCTCTATTGGGATTGAATCCATCATATATCCTGGTCTCAAGTTTTCTGAGCGATGGAATGGCAGCAATGCCTGAACCAGCAGAGAAAAGGGCGGCTGGTGCAATCCATTGCTTGTTCTTATGATTAACCGGCACAGTGTCTTTAGTGGAAAATGAATGTCCGAAAGAATTTGAGTAGAAGAAAAAACACATCGATAATCCCAGTAGCAATTTGTCGGTAGATCTCATTTTAGTGATGTTGAAATTCAACTGCAATGATAAACCATTAATAATCCAAATTAGCTGGCGCTAAATAATCATCTTTCTCTATTTTTGGTTATCACTTATCATTTTGCCTCTTCATGTCTTATTTAGTTGCTTCTTTTTTTAGCATTTCATTGTTTGGCTTCATTTTTACTTCGGCATTTTTGATCCGTCGCAAGCCTTTGGCTTATTATTTCTTCATATCTGTTTATTTTATATATGTAATAAGCCTGTTTGTCAACCTTTCCATTGCCAATGGCTTGATTGTCAATCTGCCTCATTTGTACCGAATAGTTTCTCCATTGCAATTTCTTTTTGGCCCACTTTGTTACCTTTTTTGCAGAACAACACTGAAGCCTTACCACAAGTTTCAGCAAAAGGATTTGTTTCATTTTATTCCATTCCTTGTTGCTACCATTGGGTTAATTCACATATTCATGCTTTCTGGTGCTGAGAAGCTTGAATTCATTTATAACAAAATGGTAAGCCCATGGTATAAACCTGATACGTTTGGATTGTCCTATGTTGTTGTTTTGCGGGTAAAATTTGTGATTTTTCTCGGTTACCTCATCTTTATATGGAAGATGCTTTATGATTTCAAGCAGCATGCTTCTGTTGAGTTGCAAAACAAGAACAGGATATTGCTTGTCTGGTTGTTTTTTGATACCACCATTCAGTCATTTTTGGGTATTGCTATTTTTGCATCAGCTATTTGGGCAAATTACTTTGAAAACACAACCCTTGTCCAAATGACCTTGGTTTGTATAGAAATCATCGCCAGTGCCTTTTTCTTGATTGCCAGGCCCGAATTGTTAAAAGGGCTGCTTTTCGAAAATGCCATGTTGACTGCAGGACTTCAATATCCAGATTTTCAAGCATTTAAAGATAAAAAAGCGATTGATGCCCCAGCAGGAGCTGAATCAATGGTTGTTGGCCAAGACGTTATCATGGAAAAAGGCGACGATGAAGGCTTGAGTATGGAAATCATGACAAGGATTGAACAATATATTCAGCTTAACCAGCCATTTTTAGATCCGGAATTCTCTCTGTCAGATCTTTCCAAGACGCTTGCACTTCATTCCAGGGTTGTTTCCCAGGCAATAAAATCAACCCTTGGTATGGGTTTTCCGGAGTATATCAATAAGATACGGTTTATTTACATGGAGGAATTGTTGCAAAAAAAAGCAGAAATGTTGGATTTTTCGGTTGATGCTATTGCAAAAATGGTCGGGTTTAGTTCCAGATCGGGTTTTTACAAGGCTTTTAAAAAGTATTCCAGCTTTGATTCTCCCAATCGTATGCTTGATTTTTATCGCAATAAAAGTAGAATTTAGTAGTTGAAAACATTTGAATTGTTTACTTTTTTACAGTTTTACAGCCTGAATTATCATTAAGTAGACAAAATGTATCAAAATTTACCCCTTTAAAAAAAGTACACAGCTATTTCAGGAAAGTAAACAGATTAGAATAGGGATTATTTTGATTAAAAGTATTTTTAGACTTTATTTGCAGTCCCAAAATCCGTTTAGTCGAAAAGGCTGTTAATATCTATTGAAATTCCACAATCCGATTCCCCTTTCTGGAAAGCCTTTATCAAGTATTTCAATTTAAAATCATTGTTCATGAATGAGTCAATCAGAAAAGTACTTTCGTGCTTGTTACTGGCCTTTGTATTGCCATTTCTCTCAAACCAGGAAAGCCAGGCTGCTGAAGTTTTTTTCAGCCAGGTGTATAAAGGGGTAGGCAATACCTATGGTGAGGAAACCAGTTCAATACAAATTAACTCCACAACGCGGTTGTTGGGAACGAATTTTAGTTTTGTTTCTTACAATCCTAATGATGTTGTCTTCAACGGAAACAATGTTGTGGGTTACCTGAAGTACATCAATACCAGTGGCCAACAAGTGTCCTTACTGGTAAACGCAACCAGACCGGTAAAGGCTGGGGCCACCGATCAGGGATTGTATTTCGTCGCTGTAAAGGTAGATGCCAATGGCAATGCCCTGGATGCAAGCAATAATATTATTGCTGATCCGACCACGAGTCAAAACTCATTGGTTTACACAGGGGATGCCTATACCTTTGTTTTGTTTGGTCAGGAAACTTATTTTGCAACAAATACCAGCATCGGAACATCCTCGGATAGGGTTGACTCATTTCTGAATGGTCTCTTAAGCCAGCCCAAGATCATCACTTCCGGTACTTTCACAGCCTTTTCAACTTGTGCTGGCACTGCTTCAGCAGCACAAACGGTTACGGTTGAGGGTAAAAACCTGGGAACAAATCCCATTACAGCTACTGCCCCAACGGGATATGAAGTTTCTCTTTCATTGGCATCAGGATATGGAAGTTCGGTTTCCATTACTCCTGTTTCAGGAACAGTTGCGCTGACAACAGTCTATTTAAGGCTTACGTCAAGTGCGGTTAACGGAGCGACTGGTTCTTTAACTTTTTCAGCAACCGGGGTTGCAGACAGAATTATTTTGACCGGATCCGCAACAGTTAATCCCAGCCCAACTGTATCGGTTTCACCATCTTCAGCTTCTATCGCGCCAGGTGGTAATGTATCTCTTACTGCTTCTGGTGCAACTACTTATACATGGTCTCCTTCTACAGGTCTCTCTGCAACAAGTGGGGCAACGGTTACCGCAAATCCAGCTTCTACAACAACGTACACTGTGACGGGAACATCTGGTGGAAGTTGTACTGCAACGCAAACAGTTGTTGTGACAGTTTCTGCATCACTCATTGGTGGTGGTGTAGCTGCAAACCAAACCATTTGTGCTGGCACAACTCCTGCAGCATTTACATCTACATCTGTTGCAAGTGGTGGCGCGGGTTCAATAACATATCAATGGGAATCCAGCACCGATAACTCAACATTCGCACCTATTTCTGGTCAGCAAAATCCAACTTATGCTCCAGGTGCATTGTCTGTAACAACATATTTCAGAAGAAAGGCGACTGATGGAACCAGTACTGCCTATTCAAATACCATTACAGTAACAGTTAACCCAATCCCAACCACACCAACGATCAATGCTGGTGGTCCAACAACTTTCTGTGCGGGTGGCAGCGTGGTATTGACTTCATCTTCTGCAACTGGCAACCAGTGGTACAGGAATGGATCGCTGATCAGTGGTGCAACCAGCCAAACATTTAGTGCAACAACTTCAGGTTCTTATACGGTGATTGTTACCGCTTCAGGATGTTCAAGTGCAGCGAGCGGTGGAACAACAGTAACCGTTAATACAATCCCAACCACACCAACAATTGGTGCAGGTGGTCCAACTACTTTCTGTGCGGGTGGATCTGTGGTGTTGACTTCATCTTCTGCTACTGGCAACCAGTGGTACAGGGATGGGTCTCTGATCAGTGGTGCAACCAACCAAACCTTTAGTGCAACAACTTCAGGTTCTTATACGGTGATTGTTACCACTTCAGGTTGCTCAAGTGCAGCGAGCGGTGGAACAACAGTAACCGTTAATACAATCCCAACCACACCAACAATTGGTGCTGGTGGTCCAACTACTTTCTGTGCGGGTGGATCTGTGGTGTTGACTTCATCTTCTGCAACTGGCAACCAGTGGTACAGGGATGGGTCTCTGATCAGTGGTGCAACCAACCAAACCTTTAGTGCAACAACTTCAGGTTCTTATACGGTGATTGTTACCGCTTCAGGATGTTCAAGTGCAGCGAGCGGTGGAACAACAGTAACCGTTAATA
>Ga0315902_10008539_pt1 | contig 13862 bp, 5 predicted proteins | sample LakEriMetagenome_9_FD_203523 | JGI IMG/M metagenome (GOLD analysis project Ga0315902, IMG submission 203523) | Freshwater fungal communities from buoy surface, Lake Erie, Ohio, United States - Buoy 12 MA117 | ecosystem: Environmental > Aquatic > Freshwater > Lake > Lake biofilm | place: USA... | reverse complement strand
TAAATTTGGTTATTTCCCAAGAAAGTTGTATATTTGTATAAGTTTTTGTGGATATAACCTAAATTATGTTATCGGGTAAGAATAAATTAAAAATAATCAATATATTAGACTCCGCATTGGGAGTAGGTTCATCCTTAAAGGGAAATGAGCAGGCACACCATTGTCCTTTTTGTAATCACCATAAGAAGAAACTTCAAATAAATTTAGATAATCAGAGATGGCATTGCTGGGTATGTGATTCCAAAGGTAGAAGTATATCATCCCTACTTCGCAAACTCAATGTGGATATTAGGGATATAGGGGTTGTAAGAGATGTATATGGTGATGAACCTGAATATGATTCGAAGGAAGAATATGTAGCTAAATTACAATTACCAAAAGAATTCAAACAATTATATTTTTGTCCAAAGAGTATTAACCCAGCTTATAAGCAAGCTCTACATTATTTAAATAAAAGAGGTATCACAAAAGCTGATATCGTAAAATATAACATCGGATATTGCGAAGATGGTTTATACAATGGAAGGGTTATTATACCTTCTTACGATGATAATGGTGACCTTAATTACTTTGTAGCTCGTTCATTTTATGAAGATGAGAAAATGAAGTATAAGAACCCACCGGTAAGTAGAGATGTAATTGTATTTGAAAATATGATTAATTGGAACGAACCTATTACATTGGTTGAAGGTGTGTTTGATTCATTTTCAGTAAAGAGAAATGTAGTTCCGTTGTTGGGTAAGTTCTTACTCAGCAAACTGAAAAATAAAATTATGGAAAAGGGTGTTAAGGATGTAACTATTATGTTGGATTCCGATGCCGTTGAAGATTCCACTAAACATACTGAATGGTTTCAAAAGAATGGAATCAAAGTAAGAAACATTATACCAACCGATAAGGATGCTGGTGAAATGGGATTTGAAAAAGTAAATGAATTATTGAAAGATGCTAAAGAAACTAGTTGGGATGATTTGGTACTTTCAAAATTAAATAATATATGAGTTTAAAAAGAATATATCATATTGCGGATATCCATATTCGTAATGTAAAGAGACACAAAGAATTTAGAGGTGTCTTTGAAAAAATGTTTGAAGAAATTCGTACCAGAGGTACTGAAGATTCTCTAATCTACTTAGCAGGTGATATCGCACATGCTAAACTAGAAATGTCACCTGAATTGGTTAAAGAAATTAGTTGGTTGTTTACCGAATGTTCTAAACATTGTAAAACGATATTGATTGCGGGTAACCACGATTGTAATATGAATAACTCCGATAGGTTGGATGTACTTTCACCTATTGTGGAAGCACTTAATCTTCCAAACTTTCATTACTTAAAAGATACACAAATCTTTTGGGAAGATAAAGTTGCATTTGCGGTATATTCTATTTTTGATAATAAAGATAATTGGCCTAAAGCGGATGATTGGACAATGATGCCGGCCAGAAAAAAGATTGCACTATTTCACGGACCTGTGGACCATTCACAAACCGATATAGGTTACGTTGTATCATCTCGTCATTTCACAACTGATATGTTCGATGGATACGATTTAGCCCTATTAGGTGATATCCACAAAAGACAAGAACTAATCTCCCCTAAAGGTTGTAAGTGTGTTTATGCAGGTTCGTTAGTGCAACAAAACTTTGGTGAAACATTAGATAAGCACGGATTTCTTGTTTGGGATTTAGATACAATGACTTATGAAGAAGTTGATATCCAAAACGATTATGGTTACTATACGATGGATGTTATAAATGGTGTAGTACCTGATGTAACCGATATGCCTGTCCATCCCCGTTTAAGAGTAAGATTTTCTGAAACCGATGTAGCAGATACCAAACGAGCAATCACCGAAATCAAAATAAAATATGGTGTAGAAGATTTTACAACAATTAAAACGGATAGTTTACAGAAAAAGAAAACCGGTGATAGAGATAATCAATTGGAATTAGAAGATATAACTGATGTTAATTATCAAAACTCCCTAATTACTGATTATATCCAAAGAATGATGCCGTTTGTTAGTGCAGAAGATATAGCCGGAATTCAATCTCTTAATAAAGATATTAATAGTAGAATAGTTGCGGACGAACTAACGAGAAACGTACAATGGAAGCCGGTAAGATTTGAATTCAGTAATATGTTTTCATACGGAGAAGATAATGTGATAAACTTCGGCAAAGTAACTGGATTGATGGGATTGTTTGCACCAAATGCAAGCGGAAAATCATCTCTATTTGATGCAATCTCATTTTGTCTATTTGATAAGTGTAGTAGAGCATTCAAAGCGGCACATGTTATGAACAATAGAAAGGCCGATTTTCATTGCCAATTGGATTTTCAAATAGAAGGTGTAGAATACTCAATAAGAAGGGAAGCAAGGACTGTTAATAAGGGAAAGAACGTTAAAGTAGATGTACAATTTTGGAGAACGTTAGATGGGGTAGCTGAATCCCTTAATGGAACTGAAAGAAGGGATACCAACCAGGTTATCGAAGGGTATGTGGGAAGATATGAAGATTTTGTACTAACCGCACTTTCACTACAAGGAAACAACGCTCTATTCATTGATAAACCACAATCGGAAAGAAAAGACCTATTGGTTCAATTTATGGGATTGGATATATTTGATAAATTATATGAAGCGGCGGCTGAAGACATTAAGGAAGTGGCTGTACTTATCAGAAATTTCAAACGTACTGATTTTACTTCTGAATTGGCGACGAAGGAAACCGAATTCAATACTAAAAAATCAGAATTAAATGATTTAAATAAAACCCTAAAAGATTATACCGAATCCAGAGATAGAATCCAAAATCAAATATCTGATTTAAAGGAATCTTTGATACCTACTGATTCTAATCTGGATATCAACGTATTGGGTGATTCCAGAAGGACCATTGAGAGGAAATTAGAAAGTAATGGTAATGATAAGAAAACAAAGGAATCGAAAATAAAAGAGTTTGAGGGGGTTTTAAACGAAGTATCGGAATCAATTAGTATGTACGATAATGTTAATGGGTTATCGATAGATGATGCGAAGAAAGAGTGGGACCTTGCAAAAGGTAAACTATCGGATATTCAACAACAAATAGACCGTTTGGAATCTCAATATGAGAGGAATTTAGAGAAGCTTACACATTTGGAAACACATGAATATGACCCAAATTGTAAGTTTTGTATGAACAATGTATTTGTGAAGGATGCAATTGCAACAAAAGAAATAGTTAAAACACAGGAATCACAGTTAGAAACACTTAATATTGCACAACATGCTTTGATAAGAGTAACTGAACCTTTTTCCGAAGTAGAGGAAGTATGGGAAAAGCTGGTTGATTTAAGAAATAAGTATAATAAAGGAATTGTACTTAAAGAAAAGACTGAAGCTGAATTAGATGGTTTAGAAACACAAACCGAACTTCTTAAAACTCAATTAGAAGGTGTTGATAGTGATATTCAACGATATAACGAAAACATTGCAACGATAAGTAAAAATACAGCAATAAACCAAGAAATTAGAGTTTTAGAAGTTGATAAGAAAAATATAGAAAGTGATATTGCAATCACCAATAAAAAAATATTGACTATTACTGGTGAGATGGGTTCTATTGAATCGTTTATAAATGTGACAAAATCTAAAATACAAGAAGTTAAAGATTTAGAACAAAAGAATGATTTATATACCTACTATTTGGATGCTGTTAAAAAAGATGGTGTACCTTATGAACTTATTTCTAAAGCAATGCCGGTAATTGAGAATGAAGTAAACAATATTCTAGCACAAGTTGTAGATTTCTCACTTTCAATGGATACCGATGGTAAGAACATTAACGCTAAAATCGTTTACGAAGACCAGGCATGGAATTTAGAGATGTGTAGTGGTATGGAGAAGTTTATATCCGGGCTGGCTATTAGAGTGGCTCTAATTAACATCTGTGGATTACCTAGACCTAACTTCCTAGTAATAGATGAAGGGTTTGGTACATTGGATGCGGATAATCTATCTTCATTGTTTATGATGATGCAGTATCTTAAAACACAATTCGATTTTATTTGGATGATTTCTCACTTGGAACAAATGAGAGATATCGTAGATGGGTTAATTGAGATTAAAAAGGATAATGGGTTTTCTAAAATTAACTTTTAGAATTAACTGGTAATATATTTTTAGGTAGAGGTTTCTTTGAAGCTTCTACCTTTTCTTTTATAAGGGTTTCTACTAATCCATTTATTTTGTATCCTCTTTCTTTACAAAATTCTTTTAATAATTGATGAATTTCAGCATCAATTTGTATCATTGAGTATTTTTTCATAACGTTTCTTTAGTTTTATTTAGTATTCTTTAGATTTTTCTTTTGATTATAATTATTGTAAATATTTATTTTATATCATTAGAAAATAACACTATTAATGCCAAGAATAAAAAAATACGCAGATGGTCAGAAAAGTAATTTAAATCCAGTACAGACATTAAGTTCTTTTCAAACATTTCTGATAGATGACAGTCCGAATTCCACATATTTTAAAATTACCGAATTTAACGATACGTTTACTGGTGGTAAAAATGGATTTTTAATAGAAGGGTCTGAATATCTAAAAGAAACAACTGAAATAAAAATACAAATATTAGATGTTGCTGGCAATCCTGTTTATTATGAACCTGGTAATGGTGTACCTGAATACTATGAAGGTACTTCTAAACTAATAGCAGTTTATATATACGAAGATACTCCGATAGGTGAAGCAAAGATTACTATTCTCGGTGAGTTGAAAAGTTATGTAGATGACGGTGGTGTTGTAAGAGATGTACCTGATGAGTGGAAAAATGTTTATAATGTAAAATGGGAAAAACCATTTAAAATTAATAGATTATTATCGAATGAGGATAAGGTAAGATTTTATAAAAGACCAAACGTATCTATTACGGAAATAGTAAAACCTATTTATTCTAATATTAGCTCTACAATAACACAAAAAGGGCATGTAGATGGTTTTTCACAAGTACCCGCCGCCGGTACTCCCCTTACAAATTTTAGCCAACCAACAAGTTATCTTGTACAAATTAACGATGGTGGTGCATGGACGGGTTCGGTAGTTGGAACAACAATTGAATTTACTGACCTTAATTTCTTTTCACAAGCAGATGATATAATTAGTAAAACTGATTTAACAATTACTAATCCTTATACCGTAAATGGATTGGTATCAGATTTTTCAAATCAAAGATATACCGCATCATTTAATTATATTGAGGGACTAGATAATTTAAAAACCGCACTTACCGGTTCATTTGCAAAAATAACATTATCGGATTTAACTACATTCGTAGGGGATGTGGCTAGAGTAAAGATATTCAGAAAATCTCAATCAGACCTTTCCGATTATCAATTTATACAAGAAATTCAGTTAGAGTCTAATGAAATATTAAGAGATTTAGAAACAACTGTTAAGAATGAAGAATATTATGGTGGATTTGATTTATTTAATTTTAAAAATTATTGGGTAACTTCTTCTAATAATTTATCTACTGAATTTAATCAAACGTATCTATACAACTCGGTTAAATTAAACAGTTCAGGAACAAATTTATTCTATACAACTAAATCTTTAGATATTAATGCTGATAGTGAATATAGTTTAACATTTAACGTTAGAGCGGGTAGTCCAATTAATACTACTGATACTCTTTTGGTATATTTAAGTGGTTCTAAACAGTCTACATATAACAATGTAATAACAAATGTAGGCACAAAGCAAAATATTTTAAATGTAACTTCCGATAATAGTTTATTACAAAAATCTCAAATAACTGCAAACTTTAAAGCGGAAGATTTATCGGATGTAAAATTATTTTTTGAAGTTAAAGGAAATGCATGGTATATATCGGATGTAAGTTTAAGAGCATCACAAGAAACTGCATTTTCTCCGGATGAAATCTCATTTATTCAACCAATACCGAGAACATTACCGAGAGAAACATTTGATTTTAGATTTCAGTTTTACGATATTAATAACAATTATATTCCTGTAGTTGTTGAAGAAAGTAAAACATTTGATGGTGGTAATTTAAATGTAATTAATAAAGATTTACAACTAGTTCCATCTTCTTTATATTTCCAATTTGATTCTGGATCCGGAAATGGTAACCCTATTCCACCAACCGTAATTTCGATTGATGTAATAAAAAGCTATTTAACCGGTTCGGTAACATATACATCTCGTTCTTTTGATTTTTTTGGAAATGAATTATCTTCTTCTCAATACGTTGGGGGACAAGTGCCTGGATTACTTTTGAATAGAGAAACTGATTTATTAACTTTAACTGTTGCAAACTTTACAGGTTCTAACGAAGATATTGTTGTTCAATATATAGAATTTACCGGTGAGTGTGAAGGAATAAATGATTCCATTATCATAACAAGAGTTGTAGATGGTAAGGGTGGTGTAAATTATGAGATAAGACCATATAGAGGAACTGTAATTAGAAATAATGACCCATCTGGTTCACTTGAAGTTCAGGCAGTAAGAATAGATGGAATAAACGAATTAGATATTAGAAGTGGATTGCCATACGGCCGTTCTAGTAATAGATTATACGTTGCTTCTGGTTCATATTATGTAACATTGACCGATGCATCTGCCAGTGGATTTGTAAAAGGAATTTATCCAGGTGTTACCGGTTCTGGAGAACTTGATTATAATGCAATTTTTAATAGAGATTCAATAGATGGGCAAAGAACTATTTACTTAATAGCATCGGGTTCAGAACCTACTCCAACAAATCCTAATGTAACTGCATCAATTTATACAACATTAACATTAACGGATTTATTAGATGGTATTGATGCTGGATTTGTAACCTACGATGCTGATGCATTTACTATAAATCCAAGATTATCAAAAGTATTTACTCCACCATCTGCAAGTGCAACTGCATCGTTTTATAGAAGGGGTACAAGTTCAAATCCAATTTCGGCATCAGTTATGGTTTACCCATCGATGTCTATAAATTCAGATTTTGTACCAGAGTATTGGGTATATTATATGACTCAGAGTGTAAATTCTGATATTAAAATAAGTGCAACTGATGATAATAACTACATTATAAATTCTACTTTAGAAAATCAATTTGTAGGAACACCTTTATCTCAAAGTAAAACTCTTACAATAAATTGGACTTATATTGAACCATATTCTTCGGAATCAGTAAGCATTAATAAAACGTTTACAATTGTTCCAGAAGGTAAACCTGGAGATGAAAGTATAGTATTTGAAATAGTTCCTGCGAATGTAAATCTTAATGCAAACTCAAGAGGTATTGTAAATGATTATAAACCATCTACTGGTGAAATTAGATTGAAGCAAGGGTCTAGATATTTGTTATTTACTGGAAGTAGATTTCCTGGAACATTCCATATTGCAACAGCATCTATTGTAGCAAATAATATAACAAATGGTAATATAAGATTTGATAACAACTATACTCATTCACTTATTTTTAGTGCATCATCTAATATGACTAATTTAAGTGGAAGTATTGAATTTCCATTAGAGATTCAACCGTATTACACATCATCGGTTTATACAGCGAGTGTGTATCAGTATTTTACAAAAATATTAGATGGACCTCCACCGATTCAGATTGTAATATCACCAACATCGGTGGCAATACCTGCGGATGAAGTTGGTTATATTTCTTCATATGCAAGTACGAACACTACATTGACTGTTAAAGAAGGTGATGATTTTCTTACCTTTACAACGCGTTCAACTGCACCGGGTACTTGGAGAATAAATTCAATAGAAACTCGTAATTCTGGAGTTTGGAATATAAGAACGGGTTCATTATCATCATCTTCATTAAGTACAGCTACTATAAATTATAATAGGTTTGATGCACCATATGTTTCTGCAAGTGCTTTATATACAATTCAAGTATATCCATTTGCATTGGGGAGCGGGCATCAATATACATCTTCTATTTTTACTAGGACTCAAACATTTACAAAAAACGTAGCACCACCAAATGCACGTTCATTGGATTTTAGAGCATCAACGGCTACAATTAATTACGATAGAGATGGATATACTGATGTTGGTGATGTTACACTTACCGTAACTGCATTCAACACAACAGGTTCGTACATACCTGGTCAAACTGATGGACCGAATGCATATTTGTATTATGTAGAATCGGATGGTAGTGAAACATTTTATGCAGGGCCTAGTGTATTGGAAGGAACACCGCCGTTTTGTGAATTTAGCGGAATAAGTGGTGGTGATGCTGCAGGACCTGGTGAAAACAAAACATGGAAAGTAAAATTAACCGATGGTGCGGCACCAACTGTAACTCCATCAGTTCCATTACCACCATCAATAATAAAAGCAGAAGCACAATTAACAATAGCCGGTATTAAGGGTGGGGCAGATGCATACAAATACTCTGCAACAAATACCAATGCATCCATAACCGCTGATTTGTGGACAACGCAGTTTACGGGAAGTGGAATGCAAATTTCGGCATTTAAAGGTACAACTCAATTAGCACATACATCATCATACGTTATATCGCAAGAAGTTAATGATTATTTAGGAAATTTAATTGGTAACCTTGGATATTATTCTGCATCAATTTTTACTACATCTTCTTGGATTAATGTTGCACCACCCAATAGATTGATAGGTAACCCTGCGGCAATTAACGATATAGTTAGTTGGTACGCACCTGCGGTTAATCATAGTGCTGAAATTATTTATAAAATCGATTATGAAAAAAATAGACAAATTGATTTTGTAACACAATCATTAGCAGTTCAATTTACACCACCGGCACCTTATAGTGCAAACTTATCCAGTGAAAACGCTGGAATTATATATAGAGTTTCTGGAGAAGTCGAATTTGATTTATCTACAACTACAATAAGAGTTTTTAGAGGAGATTTAGAATTAACAAATGTTTCAACTTTTAGCGGAGGGCAATTAGATGCATATGGTGTAACCGGATATCCAAATCAATGTAGAGTAAGTATTCTATCATACTCTGGACATTTAACTTTGGCCGGTGGATTAACGGCTGGTTCTCATGTTTCGGGTGGTCCGGCATCTTTTGCAGGTATAAGTAATTGGTCAAGTCCTGAAACAATTTCATCCGGTGAAATTATATTCCAAATAGATTGTGAAGGTAGAGAAACGCTTTATAAAACTCTTTCTCTATCAGTAGTATATGAAGGTAATACTGGTCCTGGTATTGTGATGAGAGGTATATGGAGTTCAACTATTGATTATATATCTGAAATAGCAAACCAAAGAAGAGATGCTGTAATTTGGCCTGACCCAGCAACAATAAATAAAGAAACACACTATTGGGCTGCTATAACAGGTAGTGGACCTGGAACACCGGTTGGAGCACAACAACCAGATGGTTCGGCACCATATACTGATACAACATATTGGCAGTATTTAGGACAAGAAGAATTTTTTGTATCGGCCAAGATTGCGATATTTGAAGAATCATATGTAAAGAATACTTTAAATGTTGGTACTAAAGATGGAACTGGTGCTTTTGCCAATATTGTATTAGCGGGTGGTAGAACTGACCCATATATTGCCATAGGCCAAACGGGTACACAAGGAACATCGGGTACAGGAACTTCAATTAGCGGACCGGGTGTAATTGGGTATAATAGACCCGGTATTTTTATGGGTGTTTATGAAGACGGTGCAAATGGTACAACAGGACGTTTCTCAATTAAAACAACTGGTACATCTGGTAAGGGAATGTTTTGGGATGGTGACCAATTGACTATAGTTGGTTCTATACGTCAAAGACAACCTGGTATTCCTGAAGGAAGTTATAGAGGTATATGGGCTTCTGGGGTAACCTATTATCCAGACGATACTGTAAGATATGCATCATCTACATGGATAAATTCAAATACACATACTTCTACAAACGATAACAATATTAATACCGGTTATCCACCGGATGCAACCAATACTTGGGCAGTATCCGCTGCAGCTGGTACATCTGGAACAACTGGCACATCCGGCACCACTGGTACCGCGGGCACAACTGGTACTGCTGGGGGTCCTGGTCCTGGTGTTGTATATAGGGGATTATTTAATCCAAATGAAAGATATTTTCATACAACCGAAAGAAAAGATATTACTAAATATGGTAGTACATACTATCTCACAAATAATACGGGATTGAATGGAAGTGCGGGTACTCAAGGTGCCGGTACATTTTGGAATTATCCTGGTGGCGGAAATACAAACTGGACTTCGTTTGGTGCACAATTCAGTTCAGTAGCAACCGATGTATTATTTGCAGTAGAACAATATGTTGATAAAACTATTAATATCGGTGCAAGAGGAGCAAATTCACTTATTGTTTTAAATGCAAATGAAAGTGGTTCTAATGCTAATCCTTATTTATCTATTGGACAAATAAGCTCTAGTATTGGTCCTGGTAACTGGGTTACAGAATCTCAAGTTCAAGGTTATGATAATACTGGAATTTTTATGGGATTTGACCAAGGGGTTTCGAAATTATCATTAAAGGGAGTATCTGGTTCGCTTCTTTGGAACGGTGAAGATTTATCTATAAATGGTTCTATTAATTCAAATGATGGTACAATTGGTGGATGGACTATAGGACCTGGATCAATAATATCAGCAGACCAAAATATTAGATTATATTCAGAACCATCCGAATCAATTGCGGTATTTGATGGCGCAGGTAGTTTAAGATTTTTCGCAAATACAAAATTAACATTACCAGAACCAACTGGCATAACATATCCAAATGCTATTTTACCAACATATACTACTTCATCAAATCAAACTAATGGTGTACCAAATGATGGAACATTTGACCCATATTATGGTGGAACTATTGCATATGATTATAATATTATACCAAGTTCAAATGGTTCGTTCACCACTCAAGCAGCCGGTCAACATGTTATAACATATAATTTACCATTCAGTTATAATAATTATGTAACCGCAAATGGTTCAGCGGATGGGACTTTATACTTACGTTTGATTCTCACAACAGGAGGACATTATCCACAGCCATTTACTAATTATGTAGAAACTTCAAACTATGCAATTGCATCTGCACAAGGTACGGTAAATCAATATTATGAATGGAACGGATTTCAATATACAATATCTTATTATCCAGGATCTCAAACTTCTTATTTGCCGGCAACAAAAATGACAATATTGGCAGATTTACAATCTGGAGTAACTTATTATTTAACTTTAGTTGGATACGCATACGCGCATAGTAATGATACATCTGACCCGTCTCAGTATCCTCCGTATGGATTTGATTCGGAAGTAGATACAAGCTTGTTTGCAGCATCTACTGGAACTGTAACAATAAAAACAATATCAGCGGGTACTATTATAAATGGTGGTGGCTTCCAGGCCGTATTGGCAGATGATAAGTATTTGAGGGTAAGAGATGGTGTAAGTGGTTCTTATAACTTTTCAACCGAAATCACAGGTAGTTTAATGGTCGATAGGTCGATTAGTAAATATAGTAATGGATATGGAAATCCATCTGCAGTAAAAGCATTTGGAACAATTAGATACAATGGTGGTGGTATTACAAATGCTGCAAACTATACTATTTTAAATCGTTACAATATTAGTAGTACATTAGCTGTAGGTTCATTTAATATTTATGATGTAATTTTTACCAATCCAATGGATTCTACGGATTATATTGTTCAAACCACAACGTCAAACGTAGCATATGCTAGCCAAGAAGTTGGAAATATGGCCGTAATTACTGGAAAAAGTATTAGTGGATTTTCTTTTAGAATAGAAAGACCTAGTCATACTAGTCCTGGTATTGTAACAACCTATATTGGCGGTAACCTTGCTGGACATTGGACACCTGAATTTGTTGATTTTGTAGTATTGGCAAGATAAAAAAATGAATAATTTATGAAACCAAAATTAATTATAAGTGAAAAAAATGGTGATATTAAGTGGATATCACCGAATGAAGAAACTATTGATTTTATAATCAAAAAAGTAATACCATCGGATTCAAATTACGTTTTTATGTATGATGATTCTGAAATTGATTATTCATTTAATTTTTGTTACGATTTTAATTTTAATGATGAGAATGGTTCAACTGCGATTCCATCTTTAAATTTAGAAAAGGCAAAAGAATTATTTTTAAATTATTTGAGATATAAAAGAAGTGAATTATTTCCGGATTTAGATTTACAATATATGAGAGTATTGGAAACCGGTAATCAAACATTAATTCAAGAAATAGTTACAAAAAAGCAACAATTGAGAGATTTGACAAATATTGATTTTTCAGATGTAACAAATTCGGCTCAATTAAAAGAAAAATGGCCAACTGAAATATTAGGACAAATACCTTTTTAATTAATAATAAATGCCAACTGTAAACATATATAGAGTAACGTTAGCTAGTAGTACTAGTGGAAATGTGTCTTGGACAGAGTGTGAAGGATTTACCGGACCATCTATTTTTTTAAGTGAAACTTTAAATTCGGTAGTAATAGAAGCCCAACCGGGTAGTATATCAGCTCCTGCTGGTGCAACAATAGAACTTTTACAAGGTGGTAGTAGTGATTGCATGGGTACTGGTGAATTTACAACAACCACAACAACCACAACAACTACAACAACAACAGCTCCAACTACAACAACATTAGCACCATCTTCATTTTCTTTGGGATATAATGATTCATCGGCGGCAAACTCTTGTTATGATTTCGCATCTTCGCCGTCCACATATTATTCATATGGCGGTGTTACATTAACTGAAAGTACAAAACTTTTTACAAATACTGGATTAACTACTATCGCAGCAAATGGATACTATTCAGATGGAACAAATTATTATATTATTAGTAATGATGGTGTATTAAATGATAAGGGTACTTGTTTATCGGTTACAACTACAACAACTACAACAACTACCACCACCACAACTACAACTACAACAACTACTACAACCACTACAACTACAACGGCTGCTCCAACTACAACAACCGCAGCTCCAACAACCGAAGCACCAACTACAACAACTGCTGCACCAACTACAACAACTGCAGCACCAACAACCGAAGCACCAACTACAACAACTGCAGCGCCAACAACCGAAGCACCAACTACAACAACTGCAGCTCCAACAACCGAAGCACCAACTACAACAACTGCAGCGCCAACAACTACAACGGCTGCACCAACCACAACAACCGCAGCTCCAACTTGTAAAGAATACCAAATTACATCAACTGACCCTACATATGGAGCCGATATAAGTGGTACTGATTGCTATGGTGGTTCGTATAGTGATACCGGATTCTTTGGTACTGTAAACTTATGTTTCTTGGGAGCTCCATCCGTTGCTGGTGGTACATTTACTTTAATTGGAGATTGTACACCCGCAACCACAACAACAACTGCAGCACCAACTACAACAACTGCAGCACCAACAACTACAACGGCTGCACCATCATACTTCTATTGGAGTGCTGAATATTGTTATTCGGCAACTACTTTGGTTGTAAGATTTAGTGTTGACCAAGTAGCGTTTAGTGTATTTGAAACTCCTACACCATATACTTGTGTTAGATTAATTGAGCCTACGTTTGGTCCTTTATTTGATATGGATTTGGGTGATGGGTCTACTTATGTGGGAAATAATTGTAGTTCATGTCCTGCCGCACCAACTACAACAACTACAGCTGCAATAGTCTATGAATATTGGGATTACGAACCGTGTACCGGTGTAGGTGCGTATGGTGGAGCACAATATACCTATGAAGGTATAGCAGGAAGTACACCTGGAT
>Ga0315902_10008535_pt1 | contig 13867 bp, 11 predicted proteins | sample LakEriMetagenome_9_FD_203523 | JGI IMG/M metagenome (GOLD analysis project Ga0315902, IMG submission 203523) | Freshwater fungal communities from buoy surface, Lake Erie, Ohio, United States - Buoy 12 MA117 | ecosystem: Environmental > Aquatic > Freshwater > Lake > Lake biofilm | place: USA... | reverse complement strand
CAGAAATTTCCAGCAACACTACTAGCTTTTTGGGAAAAAGTCGCGATTTCCTGGGAATTACTCGAATGGCATTGGGTACATGTGGCCCATGGATTTCCCGTACGATGTAAAAGGGTGGATGCGACGTTGACGATAGGAATATCCCCCTTTTGTGCTACCCGAAGCTTAACTTTGCTCGCCGATACAAAACTTGGCTCGACCATAAGTCCGGTTTTCATTTGTTCGGAAACCCAGTACGACGCAGGGTCGCTGGGCTGCGTGTTACTGGATACCAAAGCAACTTCAACATCAACAAGACTTTGCTTTCGCTGAATGCTCGATTGAATCCATTCTACGAAACGAAAGAGTTCCGGTACACGACTCTTCTTGGCAGGAATGGAGGCTCCTAAATAATGCTCCGCAAGAAGAGTGCCCCAATGAATAGAAAACTCCTCGGAATCGACTAGTCGTTCAACGTAAGCTGCTTTGGGATTACCGGACTTATCTATTCGGAATGACTCTTTCTCGGCAACTGTCGGTTGCCGTCCAATGGCAGTTTGCGTTACCCTCGAAATCCAAAGGTCGACAGAGTTATCCTCTTTCCCTTTGACGTTGAAATTGCTCCAAATGTGGTCGATCTGGGAATCGACGATATTCGCCATTTCAAACCTGGACATTCGTGGTTCTGACGGCGATTCTGCGTTTGTTTTTCCAAGCCCAATATCGACGCTAGCTTCGATCACGGGAGGAGGAACTACAGCTACAGTCTCTGGCAGAGGTGTTTCGTCTGAAGGAAAGACGTCGGGTGTTGCAAGTTCTTGTTTCTCGTTTTCAACGTTTGGATTGATGGCCGAGGCCTCAGCCAAAAAGTCTCCTTCGTTTGGAACAGTCTTATTCCATGGAAACCAATCCGGCTTCGGAATGAACAGGTAAGCAAAACATAACGACGCTGCTAAACCGATGAATGCAGCTACGGTTCGCACTCGCTTGTAATCCCACCAATAAGGATCCATCCGCTTGATCCATTTTTCTTCAAAGCTGCTGGCAACTCGATCATGCGACGACTGCTGACCGAACTCGATATCCGCGAGCGCCGCTCCTAAGGCCGCGTCTAATTCATCCTCCGTAAAGGATCGCTTGTTCAACAGAACGGAGTTGCTGGTTCGGCGAGACACTAGACTCGCAAGAATTCGATTTTCAAAGTTTGGCGGAAGGTTTCGCTTCAGAAAGTCGCGTAGCATTGCGTTCAACACAAGCTCGTCCGGAGAACGATTCGAAAATCGACTATCGGCTGAAGATTGATCTGAGGAAGTTTGATCCGTTGATTGATCGGAGTTTTGATTATCCACCTTGTAATTTCCCATCCAAACACTGACGCAATTGTGTCTTTGCTCTCTGCATTAAATTCTTGGCACCGTGTTCTGTTATTCCTAACTTTGAAGCGATTCGTTCCCTGGAAGCATCTTCAGAAAAACGCATTCGCAACGAGAGTTGTGCTCTTTCTGTCAGTCGTGAAAAGCACTCCTCCAACGCGTCAAAAACTTCGGTGCCTCGTCCGTCTTCACCGGACCAGCGCATCCACTGTTCGTCCAACGCATCGATCTCATCGGTCGTTTTCATTTTGCGATGCTTGCGACGGTAGGATACCAACAAGTGATAAGCCACTCGACGCAAATACGAGCTTGTCGCAGCAGGACTAATCTGTACGAAAGGTCGTCTCAGCACTGCAATAAACGTCTCCTGCGTCAAGTCATCTGCCAAGGACTGTTCGCATCCCAACGCGCGCAAATATCTCCATACGCTGGCCTGGTACTCTCGTATGAGCAGTTCTGGCTCAAGAGCACTGTCACCATTCCGAGTGAATTTCTCGTCATTCTGAGTTATGGTTGGGTCGTTGGACAAGGATCAATACTCAGGAAAAAAGTTCTTTGATGATCTTACCGCTATTGGCAATTTTCATCGGGCGGCCATTGCGGCTCGTAAAAGTCGTCTCCAACGATATCCCCAAACCGTGGCAAACGGAAGCCATCAAATCTTCGGAAGAGTAAGGTTCGCCGACGACCTCCGTACCATCCGCATTGGTCGCACCAACGGCTTGCCCCCCTTGGATTCCGCCTCCACCTACAACCACGCTCCAAGCTCTCGCCCAATGGTCGCGACCCGCATCCGCATTGATCCGCGGGGTTCGGCTGAATTCTCCCATCCATACGATCATCGTATCCTTTAACAAACCCCGTTGCTCCAGGTCCTCGGTAAGGGCAGCCATAGCTTTGTCCAGGACTGGCAGACGGTCATTTTCAAGGGTTCGGAAGATACCCTGGTGATTGTCCCATCCGCCCAGATCGACTTCCACAAATGGGACACCTGCTTCCACGAGGCGCCGGGCTAACAAGCACCCTTGGCCGAAGCCGTTCACTCCATACTTTTCCTTGACATCCTGTGGTTCTTTGTCAACCTCGTAAGCCTTCATCTGCTCGCTGCCCAAAAGATCATAGGTTTTGCCCAAGACCTTTCGGTGGTCCTCTGCAAGAGTTCCTCTTCGTTGACCGATAAAGCCATCTTCAATCGCTTTGAGTGCTATTTGACGTTGCCCAATTCTTTCTTTGCCCAGTCCAGTATCGAGATTGCGAATTCGACCATTGCTAGAGACGTTGAGCGGCGCCCAGGACATACCCAAGAACCCTGGCCCCTCGCTCGCACCGCCTACGGAAACGAACGGAGGTATCGCCAGTTCGGGTCGCTGCGACATGAGTTCGTGCGCGACGACCGCACCATAACTTGGATAGTCCACGTTCGGATCGGGAACATAACCGGTGTGCATGTAATAGCGACCACGATTATGGTCCGCTTCGCGCGTGCTCATCGACCGAATGATCGCCATATGATGCATCTGCTTGGCCATCATCGGCATATGTTCTGAAATTTGAACGTCACCCGATGTCGAGATGGGTTTGAATGGTCCACCATTGTCGGTACCTGGTTTCAAGTCCCAGATATCCATCGAACTAGGCCCTCCGCCCATCCAAAGGAGAATACAAGATTTGCGGTTCGCTTTCAGCGTATCTGCATGCACACGCAGCGAATGCCCCAAGGAAAGGGATGAACCCAGTAACGTAGCAGCGCCTGCCATGTGCGACATAAAGTGACGACGGTTCATACCCATCGGAGTTGCGAATCGAGACCACATAGCAGTACCTCTTTCTCTGTTTACTATGAGCGGGCTTGGAAACACGCTCTACTGGCTTTTCGACTTAGTGACTAGAAATCAAAGATCAAAAAGATCAATGATTGAAAATAAACTCATTGCTATTGAGAATGGCCCACCACATGTCTTGTAGCATGCCCCCCACGTCCTGCTTGCGTGCGACCAAAATTTGGTTCGCAATATTCAGCTCTTCGTTTCTTGGACGGCGACTTAATCCGGCCAGGAACAAGTGTTGTAATTTGTCAGAAGGTGCACCTTTTTGTTGCGCCAAGTTCTGAATCCAAGACCCAGGCGCGTTCGATGTCGCCTCGCGTATCAACTCTCCATTGAACATCATCAAGCTTTGGGCGATGGAGCCATTGAAGCTAGTGGATTCGTCTCCTTCATCCGTGCCGAACGCGATTACGAATTGACGCATCCAGTCATCTCTCCGTTTCGCTTGCTCCTCTAAGCTTCCTTCCTTATTCGCTTTCGTTGCAATAGCCAACGATTGGTAGAGTTGCTCCGCGCTAATCTGTCGCGTGTAGAAGTACGAGAATAACGGTGTTTCTCCTAGTGAAGGGGCATCCTTCGCGTTATTGTTGGTAATTCGAGAGGACAATTGATAAGGCTGGGACATCGCAATCCATGTAATCAACTGTTTAAGATCGTAACTCGAATTTCGAAAATCTTTCGCAAGCTCATCGAACAATTCAGGATAGGATGTCGGACTATGTGGGCCGAGATCATCGATAGGCTTTGTGAATCCATAACCCAAAAAGTGGGACCACATGCGATTGACGATCGCTTTATCGAGATAGGAGCTGCTCATCATGAGTTTGCCTAACTCCTCACGACGGTTCACTTCGCTAACAAAGCCACTCTTTCCAATCTCGGTCCCGTCCAGAAAAACGGGATAAGCTACCTTGGTCACGCCGTTGCGTAGCTGAAAATAAATCTCCGCTTGCTCAGGCCGACGTCCTTCCCCGGCAAAATCTTGATCAACCAACTCCGCATGGTCCACATCACGCGTACCCGAAACGTACTTTCGCAAAGCGCGTGTTTGACGAAAGAAAGCATTGAACTCCCAGAACTTTTGTTGCTGCCATTTATTGAAGGGATGATTGTGACATTGAGTGCATTGCACCTGGAGACCGAGAAACACTCGCGAGACTGCCGCGGTTGCTTGCGTTCCCTGCTCTTCATTGACCTTCATCGCGAGAAAATTGGTGGCACCATTATAATTCTCTGTCCCTGGCTTTGTGGTTCCAGTGGCGGTCACCAATTCGTAAACCATATCGTTGTAGGGTTTGTTTCTTGCAAACGAATCTCGAAGGTATTTCTGCAGACCAGCTCGGTTCGTTAAGGTTCTATCCTCCATTCCGCCGTTTCGACCAATGAGAACGTTAGTCCAGACGGTACCCCAATGGTTCGCATACTCTTCGGTGTAACGTTCGTCATTCAAGAGACGATTTAGCAGATTCTGTTTCTTTCCTGCTGATTTGTCTTTGGCAAACTCGGCCAACTCGTCGTAAGAAGGGATCCGGCCGATCACATCCAAAAAAAGACGCCGACACCACTTTAGTTCATCCTCCGCAGGCGAAGGACGAACCTCTGCTTCCAGCCACCCCTGCTGCAGCGCTTTGTCGATTCTCTCAACTTGAGGTGGCAAAGGCGCAACGTCTCGCTTTTCTGCAGCCGCAACCGGGGTGATCGCCGCTCCTAGCATGAAGAAAAGCATGGCAAATAATCTTCCGACAACCGCATCGAAGCCGCTGCTTTGTGAAGAGATATTTGCAAAGAGTCGGAGCGTAACCATAACGTACCTTTTTCGGAGAACTGTGACCCAGAATGAGGCCTCATCACCAAGCGAGAAGGGGTGATTTCCATTTCATTGTACTCACAATCCTCGGAATTCTAGATTCGGGGCCGTCTTGCCCAGGCTTCTGCGGAATCTGAGAACGAATGGACTAACCGAACTAACGGTACCGAGCTATCGCCTCGGCTCAAGAAACACATCGTCAAATCGAGCCGTCCCTCGGGCTCCAAAAAGTCCGATGGAAACGATGGCTTCACGCGTCGCAGGCGGGACTTTGAACTCGTCGTCCACTTTTCGCCAAGGAGTCGTACCCTTGAATCCTCCTACATAATCGTAAGCGATCAGTTTCCGCTTTTCGTCAAAATACTGGATTGCCACGGAAGGGGATCGAGTTCGATCGGCTCCCCATTTCACGTCTTCTATCTTCAGCCAGGCTCCTAAGCGAATGCGTTTGACGACCCGTCCATCGATCGGAACTCCTTGCAAAAGCATGCTAGGCTGCTCCCCATCGTCTGACTTGAACTCGACAACCATCTTCCCCTCCGGTGCATCTGCATCGTTCACGACGGTGCCGCCAAACTGGTAGTACCAGCCAGGAACATGAAAGCGTTTGATGAGTTCCTCTTCAAAGCTGACATTCCGTAATCTGGGGTTGGTTGGATCCGGTGGGATCTCGCGATTCGCCTCCGCTTGACCTGTCATTGGGACGAAAAGCGTCGGCTGTAAAGACTCTTGCTCGAGCTTTCCGTTCACCTTTTTCATTCGACAAAGCATTTGCTGATAACGCTCGCCTACCGGGATGATCATCACTCCACCTTCGCGAAGCTGATCCTGCAAGGGCTGAGGCACTTTCTCTGGCGAACATGTCACAATGATTTTGTCGAATGGAGCGTGCTCTGGCCAACCTTTGAATCCATCACCAACCAAACAGTGAATATTGGCGTATTGCAATTCTTCAAGTAATTGTTTGGTTCGGTTTCCAAGCTGCTCTACGATTTCGATCGTGAAAACATCTTGAACTAACGGACTCAATATGGCCGCTTGGTATCCACTGCCTGTTCCAATCTCCAACACTTTATCAGTTGGCTGAGGATCCAATGCCTGGGTCATCAATGCAACGATAAATGGACTGCTGATGGTCTGACTTTCGCCGATGGGAATTGCAATATCTTGGTACGATTTTGCGATCTGAGCCTTGGGCACAAACTGATGTCTCAGCGTTTGCTTGACAGAATCGAGTACACGTTGATTCGTGATTCCACCGGGAATGAGCACGTTTTCAATCAATTGTTCACGGAGAATCCGGAATTGCTCTTCCGGGTCAATGCCTCGGGAGCGACCAAAGGTTTGCGCTTCTGCGTGAGCGGACGAAAGGAAAACAAATAGCAAGAAGGTGGCAAAAAAAATTCGCATGACGTCCGCCCTTTCCAAAAAATGCACCGATCACTCAGTGCATTATCCTCTAGAACTAAGCGTCAGACAACGCAGGACTATTCCATACTCACGCGTTCGCAATATTCACCGGTGCGAGTATCGATTTTGATGACATTTCCTTCTTTGATGAACCCGGGAACGTTGAACTCGCCTCCTGTCTCCACTTTCGCAGGTTTGGTAACGTTCGTGGCTGTGTCACCTTTGACGCCAGGCTCGGTCTGGATAACCTTGAGCGTAACGTGCGATGGAGGAGTAATTGTGATGGGATTCCCGTTAAAAAGTACCATGGCAATTGGCATACCCTCTTTAAGGTACTTCCAATTTTCATCCACCTGGCTTTCCGTCAGTTCGTACTGCTCGAAGGAAACGTTGTCCATAAAAACAAACGTTCCCGTCTGATTGTACAGGAACTGTGCCTCGATTTCCTCGACGTCAGCCATCTCCAGCTCATCACCACCCTTGAGTGTCCTGTCAAGCATGGTGTTCCGAACGAGATTCTTCATTTTGCAACGATAAAGTGCATTTCCTTTCCCTGGCTTAAAGAAATCCACTTCGGTCAACAGGTAAGGCTCGCCATCGATTTGAACCTTGAGCCCCTTTTTCAAGTCGCTAGTCTTGTAAGATCCCACGAAAAACTCACTAATAGGGAATGGGGAGTATCGTCGATTGGCCGCCAGTCTGCTGGGCCCATTCCGCCCTAACCCAACATCTCAGCCGCAAACGACTGAAGTTTAGGCGATGAAAGAAAAATCGGCTACCGCATATTGTTTTGCCGAACATCCTCGTTTTCCGGAAACCAAACCATGACTCAAATAATTCCTTTAGATGTCCCTGGCATCGTTCCACTGGTGATGCCCGATCGATTTCGTAAAGAAATTGTTTATTTTATGACGCCTGCCGAAGGAAACGGAGCTCCTGCCTGCGGCAACCACGAGTATTGGGTGCGACTGGAAGACTCGGAAAGGTGGCTCGATGACGGATTTTTCACTCTAGTTTCTCCCCTGGACGCAGAATCGGTCGCCGAAATCGAGTTATCCGAAGATCAAGAACGATGGCTAGAGTGGATGGTCCAAAACCAAATCAGCCACGTTCGAGTTCAATAGTTGTAAATGTTGCAATGCTAGCATTGCAACTTTTACAAAGGCATTCCCTTCCGGATTTACAAAGTCACCGTTCTCGGCCCGTTTAGGCTGTTTGGGCAAGCCAGGGAAGACCAAAACCACTTGTTTCCATGAAAAATCGACCAATGCGAACCGTCCGGACTTTTGGCACGAGGAATGCTCTATCGTAGTTTCGAGCAACTTGCTCCAAGGGGCTTCGGTGGAACCGGAGTAAATCGATCGAGGTGAGTATGCCCCGGTCGAACCTGAACAAGGATGTACCGTGATCTAAGTGGCGTCGATGTTCGATTCACCGAACTGCAACCGACAGACCTACATGCTAGGTTAGGCCCGGTTTTCACGGTTGAAAGGGCCTGCCTGAGGTGTCTGAAAAGACACCCAAGGCAGGCCCTTTTTCGTTTTTACGGTCAATTTCAAAGACAAAAAGTGTCTCAGAAAACCAACTGTTATCTTTCCATCCGGATAAGCGGATGATACAATCTACGAGACGATTGTGTTCGTCGAGGAATGCAAACGATGGGTTTGCGGTTCCACAGGAAAGTTAATTCTCTTTAGGAGTTTCGTGAATGAGTGCGGTTGCTTCATCTTCCAAGGGTAAGGCGAACTTCGCCGATCTATCCCGGCTTCCTTTCAAGGTAAAGGCGTTCGATCTATTGGCTCAAGGAAATCGTGCAGAAGCAGATGCCTTGGCAAGCTTAGGCCGCAAGGAAATTCAGCTAGCCGAAGATGAAATGCCAGGTCTTATGGCTCTTCGAACACGCTTTGGTGCAGCAAAGCCGCTGGCCGGCGCCAAGATCATGGGTTCTCTCCACATGACCGTGCAGACTGCCGTTCTGATTGAAACACTTGTGGATTTGGGTGCGGACGTGCGTTGGGTGAGCTGTAACATTTTCTCGACTCAAGACACGGCCGCAGCGGCAGTAGTCGTCGGTCGAGGTGGATCGTTGGACAATCCGATCGGAACGCCTGTGTTTGCTTGGAAAGGCGAGACTCTACCTGAATATTGGTGGTGCACCGTGGAGGCTTTGGTTTGGCCGGACGGTAGCGGTCCAGATTTGATCGTGGACGATGGTGGAGATGCAACCATGCTGATTCACCTCGGAACCAAGTACGAGCCCACTGGTGTTGTCCCAGATTTCAATCCAGAGACAGAACCAGAAGAGTGGGGCGTCATTCTCGATACATTGCGAAAGGAATTGGTTCTCCATCCAGGTCGCTACACAGAGATGGGCAAAGCGATCTGTGGAGTATCCGAAGAAACCACCACCGGCGTAAAGCGTCTTTACAACATGGCGAAGACTGGCGAATTGCTATTCCCAGCGATCAACGTGAACGACTCGGTCACCAAGAGCAAGTTCGACAATCTTTACGGTTGCCGCCACTCGTTGATCGACGGATTGAACCGCGCATCGGACGTCATGCTATCTGGCAAAGTCGCTGTCGTATGCGGTTTCGGAGACGTTGGGAAGGGTTGCTGTCAATCGCTTCGCGGCCAAGGATGCCGAGTCATCGTGACCGAGATCGACCCGATCTGTGCACTGCAAGCGGTAATGGAAGGCTACGAAGTTAAGACGCTAGAAGACTATTTGACAACTGCAGACATCTTCGTAACGGCCACAGGAAACTTTGACATCATCACTGCGGACCACATGTCCAAGATGAAAGATAAAGCGATCGTTTGCAATATTGGTCACTTCGATAACGAAATCGACATGGCTGGACTGGAAAAGATGCAGAAGTCTGGCAAGGTCGAGCGTCGAAACATCAAGGCTCAATTCGATCAGTGGTACTTCCACGACTCGAAGCATAGCATCTTGGTACTCGCCGAAGGCCGACTCATGAATCTTGGCTGTGCAACGGGACACCCAAGCTTCGTGATGAGCACGAGTTTTACCAATCAAGTGTTGGCCCAACTCGAGCTTTGGAAAGAGCGAAAGTCCGGTCGCTACGAGAAGCAAGTCTACACTCTACCGAAGCACCTTGACGAAGAAGTTGCACGATTGCACTTGGAAAAACTAGGCGTCAAATTGACCAAACTAAGCAAGGCACAAGCGGATTACATCTCGGTGGATCAGAGCGGTCCTTACAAGTCGGAAAATTATCGTTACTGAGTCGAGACTTGAATGCAACAATTCGTGAAGGCTGCGACGCATCACGACCAAGCGGATAAAAAAAAGCTCTGACTAGAGTTGATTTATGGACGGGAGGCGAATCAGTTTCGCCTCCCGTTTTTGTTTGGCTAGAAAGTATCCTAACAGGCTCCACTTGCAGTCGACTCGTTTTCGATAGCTCGTGTTTCTTGTTTGACAAGTGCAATTTTCCCTGCAATTTCGGCATGTTTGAAGCTTCGGTTTCGACTTGGAAGAGTTGGTGCTTTGTGAGATACTCTACGGGCGTATTGAGGGCTCCAACCGCAGAAGCGGATATCGCAAAGTCGTTTGCGAAATGTGAGCAAGATTTCAGGACGCATGAGTGAATGTCCTGAAGAAACACTGGGCGCTGACGGGTTGAATTAGTCACCTGCATCGCCGCTTTTAATTGGGAGATTGTTTATGTACAAGAATTTGAACGCGACAGTTCTAGGGGTATCTGGCCGTCAAAGCGAGCTCATCGAGCTGGCCATGACCTACGGATTTCGCGGGTTAGATATCGATATCGTCGATCTAGTGAAACGAACGCAACGCAGCGAGTTTGACAAAGCGTCACGCTATCTCTTGAGCTCGAAAATGTATGTCAGCGGATTCGACGTACCGATCGATTTGGATGCGGATGACGCTTCGTTCGAAAAGACTCTGGCGACCCTACCTACAACGATTGAAATCGCTGGCAAGGTCGGTGCACGAGCAGGTTTTCTACGATTGCCGGCAGCTACGGATCGTTTGCCTTTTCACGAGTATTTTGACGTGATGCGAAAACGCATCGACAAGATCGGTGCGATATTCGAAAAGAACAACGTGATGGTTGGCCTCTACTTCTCGACAGCACAAGAGAACCGCGAAAATCGACAGTTCAAGTTTGTGCAAGACGTAGAGAGCTTCTTGGCCTTCTTCAAGGCTTGCACCTCACCGAGTGTGGGCATCGTCGTCGATTCCTTCAACTGGATCGTGGGTGGTGGAACCTTCGAGCAATTGGAATCGATTCCAGGCAACAAAATCGCAGCCCTCCGCTTGGCAGATGCTGAGTCGCTACCATCGATCAACGATGCAAGCGTGAAGATGAGGCAAACGGCAGGTACAACTGGCGTTATCGACAATGTTCGGTTCGCTTCGACCGTGAGCAAAGCAGGGTACGAGGGTCCGATAACCAGTTTTGCCCACGCAAGTAATTTTGGAGGCATGACTCGTGATTCTATCGTTGCGAAAAGCCAAGATGCACTCGATCATGTACTGGCTTCCGCAGGGTTGCCAACCTTTACTCGTCGTCCAGAGATGATCGTGGAGTCTGCTTCCACGGTATCCGAAGACATCGGCTTGGAAGCATAGTTTGATAGCTTTGATTCAATAGCTCTTTGGTACTCTGTTGACCAACCAATGTTACATTCGAAGACAGCGGGTTTTATCCGCTGTCTTTTTTTACGTACCTGATTCGCGTTGGATTTTTCGTCGGTAGCGACATCTTCTGTTGCCGGAAATCTCTTTTTAACCAGCACGAATTGAATTGTGCCGCAATCCTTGGACTGACGGACCTGATTGGGTCGATCGACAACGGGTAACTCGGTTTTGGTCTTCGGATTTGGGTAATCATGGACATCGATCGCAATCGCTATTTCATGTTCGGAGTCATTCTCTTTCTTTTGGGTTTGCAGTTCCGTTTGGTGGACTCCTTCGTCCTTAACGAGAGCAGTACTCGTGCTTTACACAAATTTGCACAGAGCTCCAAGATCGCAGACAACAACATGGCCTCCAATATCTATATGGATGTAGGGGCTCCCCGCAAGAGCGTGAAGCCCCCAAACTGGGTTGGCTTCGTACTGTTGACCGTTGGTGGTGTGATGTCGCTTCACGCAATGGTGCTTCCTCGCGGATCCTAACCTGTCTCGATCAATGCTCTTGCTTCCATGGATGGAAATGAAACACCTCGCTAGCGTTTTCCGGTCCCCAGCTTTTTGGGTTATTTCCGTAGCCTCCGGACTTGCTGCTGTCGCGAATTGGGCACCCGACGTGAATCAGCATGTCAGTATTCGCGCGGATGAGCCCGAGAAAAATAGTGAGGAAGAACGCAAGAAATTGCTGCTCCGTGAGGGAACACTACTGGAAGACGTTCAGGGCCGATTTACCCAATCTGGAGATCGGACTATGTTCCTCGAAGAGGGCACCAATCGTTCCACAAAGTGCCTTGAAAATCTCTGGCTGCAACGCATCGTTTCGTCTCAGAAGAGCGATCGCAAGGTCACTTGGAAGGTGACAGGGAAGGTAACGGAATTCGAAGGTGAGAACTATTTGATCATCGAAGTCGCATCCAAGAATCGATGATGTTCTACTTGGTCGGATCGTTGTGTCCCGATGTTTTGGGCGTTTCCGATTCTTTTTGTTCGTCCGCCGGCAGATCGGCGGGTATCGCCGGCTCTGGCGATGCAGTTGAAGGTGTGTTAGTTTCCCTGTCTGCTCCACTTTTTTGGCTTTGTTGAATCGCTTGCAGTCGTTCCTGAACGATCTTTAGAATGTCTCTTTGCTTTTGAGCTTCTTCTTCGTTTCCAATGGCAACGAAGAGTGATATGAGTTTTTGACGCGTGCTTAGACGCTCTGGGTTTTGGCTTAATGCGGCAAGATACGACTCCCGTGCTTTGTCAAAGTTTTTCGCTGCGGACTCGACGTCCCCCTGAGAATCCAAGAGCTCGGATAGGCCCGGTGCTGCTGTCAGTGCTCGTGAGATATAATCTCTCGCCTGGTCGATATCTACTTGATCAACCTTCAAACACAGCATTGCTGCGTTGTTGAGTGCGATCACCATATTCGGAAGATCGGACAATACGACTTCGTAGTGTGCGAGAGAGTTTTCGTATTCCTGATTGATAAAGCCCGCTTCGGCAAGCAGCAGTCTTGCCGTGTGGGATGCACCCTTTTGTGCGATCAGAGACCGAAGCCTATTGAGATTAGATTCCCCACTAGATATACCAAGTTCTCTTAATATCGAGAGTTCGGACTGAATCTCTAGATTGGTTGGATCGGCGATGATGGCGGCATTCAGAAAGTCGATTACCACCTGCCCTTGACCATTCGCATTATTGAGGCTCATACGAAACTTCAATCGATATGCATCTGAAAGCGAACGTCGAAGTTGCGGTTCCGCTGGGTTGTTGCGCAGCGCATACTGCAAAAGTGGAATCGACTCATCTGGACGATTCGTCAATTGCAAAGCACGTGCTATCGTTAGCACCGAATTCGTTGATTCTTCGTTGGTGAGTTGGGGCTCGCTCAGTGATTTCTTTAGTCTTGAAACAACCAAGTCTGCTGCGATCGTTGCTTGAATCTGCTGTCCGTGCCTCGCATAAAGCAGGGCTGGTTCCAGCGCTAAAAGAGGGGCTTTCTCCGCTCCCTTGCTGAGAACACGAGCGGCTGCATCTATCTGGTTCCTTTGCTCAAGTATCTTGGCATAAAGCATGTACATCAACGGAGAGTACGTATGCCTATCGCTCGCGATAGCATTGGAGAGATGATGCTCGAGCATTTCCATGGATATAGCTTCGCCTTTCTGCCTACGCTGGTAGAGATCTTCGGCGAGCCAAGCGTGAGCCAAATCGAGCCCGGAGCGGTCTTTAGGCGCCAGCGTCTCCATCGTCGCTCGAGCCGCGGAAGTCTTACCCATTCTCGCATTGTTCCAGGCTACGAAGTATCGAGCATCTTGATCTTCGTTTCCAAGCTGTAGGATTCTCTTGAAGAGTAGATCAATCTTTGCCTCTTCCCCCGGAGTTCGAATTCCAGCCTGAAGTTCTTTCATTTTCGGTTGGCCATCAGGCTCTAATCCAACGGCCTCAAACGCTTGCTCCTTGTACCATTCCCGAAGCGAATCTCGAGATTTTAACTTGCCAGCCAAAATGAAGCCGCCCAAAGTCAACAACAACAACAGCGGCGGAATGACAAATGAGATCGCGCGCCAATTACGAGTCTTTCTCCAAAGCGAAAAAAAATCCCAGAGTTCCCCTGCAAGCTCGACAGGATTTAGGTACCAAAGATTCCTAGCGTGCTGGGACCGTTCGATATCTCGCTCGAATTCAGCCCCATTTACTGTAGAAGCTTCTTTTGGTGCGTTGCTGGAGTCGGTTTCGTCCACGGCAAATGTTCTTTTTTGTGAGACGGCTGAATGCTCTCGGTTTTTTTGAAACGTGTTTAG
>Ga0315902_10008530_pt1 | contig 13868 bp, 12 predicted proteins | sample LakEriMetagenome_9_FD_203523 | JGI IMG/M metagenome (GOLD analysis project Ga0315902, IMG submission 203523) | Freshwater fungal communities from buoy surface, Lake Erie, Ohio, United States - Buoy 12 MA117 | ecosystem: Environmental > Aquatic > Freshwater > Lake > Lake biofilm | place: USA... | reverse complement strand
TGCCATCGCGGTCCTCGTCTCCTGGCGCACGAGGTTCCGGTTCCGCTGGGTCCTGCCGGCCTGTCTGGTGGTCGCCGTGCTGGTCCATTGGGCCGTGGGTGAACCGACCACCCTCAACCACGCCCTCGGACTGTCCCCGAAACCGCCGAGGCACCGCGAGAACCCCCGGATCATCGACGTCGTGCCGGAATGATGCCGACGGTCGGCAGTCTCCCGGGATCGGCCCCGGATCGGATCCCGTCCCACCCCTCCGGCGCGAACTGCGGGTAAAAACCGCGGGCAAAAACCCCGTTGACCCGGGCCAAATCTCACGCATCATCAAATCCTGATTCGATAATACGTTCCATTCCGACAGCAACCCACCGTTCCTCCACGTCCATGAGCAACCGCTTCATCTTCTCGTCCGAGTCCGTCGGCGAGGGCCATCCCGACAAGGTCGCCGACACGATCTCCGACGCCGTGCTGGATGCCTGCCTCGCGCAGGACAAGTTCAGCCGCGTCGCCTGCGAGACCTACGTGAAGTCCAACATCGCCGTGGTCGGCGGTGAGATCACCACCAAGGCCAAGCTCGACTTCGTGAAGCTCGCCCGCGAGGCCATCCGCGAGATCGGCTACGTGAACGACGACGACGTGTTCCACGCCGACAAGGTGATGGTGAACGTGTACGTCACCCAGCAGTCGCCCGACATCGCCCAGGGCGTGGACGCCAAGGCCGCCAAGGGCAAGAAGAAGGCCGAGCAGGGCGCCGGTGACCAGGGCCTGATGTTCGGCTACGCGAGCAACGAGACGCCCGAGCTCATGCCCGCGCCGATCATGTTCGCCCACCGCCTGGGCCGGAAGCTCACCCAGATCCGCAAGGCCGGGAAGCTCGCCCCGTGGCTGCGTCCCGACGCCAAGTCGCAGGTCTCCGTGGTGTATGAGAACGACCGCCCGGTGGCCATCTCCAACGTGGTGATCTCCACCCAGCACGCCGCCGATGTGGATCATTCGACCATCGAGGAGTTCTGCGTCGAGGAGGTGATCAAGAAGGTGCTGCCCAAGAACCTGCTCACCAAGGACACCCTGTTCCTGATCAACCCCACCGGCCGCTTCGTGGTGGGCGGGCCCCAGGGCGACACCGGCCTGACGGGCCGCAAGATCATCGTCGACAGCTACGGCGGGTTCGGCCGCCACGGCGGCGGCGCCTTCTCCGGCAAGGATCCCTCCAAGGTCGACCGCTCGGCCGCCTACATGGGCCGCTATGTGGCCAAGAACATCGTGGCCGCCGGACTGGCCGACCGCGCCGAGATCCAGTTCGCCTACGCCATCGGCTACCCCGACCCCGTCAGCGTGTACGTCAACACCTTCGGCACCGCCAAGGAAGGCCTCACCGACGCCGCGATCACCGCCGCCGTCGAGGAGGTGTTCAGCTTCAAGCCGGCCGACATCGTCAGCCAGCTCAAGCTCCTGCGCCCGATCTACTCCAAGACCACCAACTACGGCCACTTCGGCAAGGACGACAAGGACCTTACCTGGGAGGCCGTCGACAAGGTGAAGGCGCTGCAGAAGGCCGTGAAGTAATCCCCGCCCCGTCCCCGACACCCCCAAGAATCCATTCCATGGCCAAAGCCAAGAAATCCGCCGCCGCCACCGCCCTCGCCGACGTGGCCGCCGCGCTGCCCAACCTCGGCGCCTTCGCCGCGAACACCCCCTCCGGCAAGGACTACATCGTCCGCGACATCGCCCTGGCCGGCTGGGGCCGCAAGGAGATCGACGTCGCCGAGCACGAGATGCCCGGCCTGATGTCCGTCCGGAAGAAGTATGCCAAGCAGAAGCCCCTGAAGGGCGTGCGCATCACCGGGTCGCTGCACATGACCATCCAGACGGCGGTGCTCATCGAGACGCTGGTGGACCTCGGCGCCAAGGTGCGCTGGGCCTCGTGCAACATCTTCTCGACCCAGGACCACGCCGCCGCGGCCATCGCCGCGACCGGCACTCCGGTGTTCGCCTGGAAGGGTGAGACGCTCGAGGAGTACTGGGAGCTGACCCTCAAGGCCGTGCTGCACCCCGGTGACCAGGGCCCCGAGCTGGTGGTCGACGACGGTGGCGACGTGACCCTGCTCATCCACAAGGGCTACGAGCTCGAGCAGGGCGACAAGTGGGTCCACAGCAAGAGCGGCTCGCATGAGGAACAGGTCATCAAGGACCTCCTCAAGCGCGTGGCCAAGGAGAAGCCCGGCATCTGGACCAAGATCGTCCAGGCCTGGCGCGGCGTCTCCGAGGAGACCACCACGGGCGTGCACCGCCTCTACAAGTTCGCCGAGCAGGGCAAGCTGCTGGTCCCGGCGATCAACGTGAACGACTCGGTCACCAAGTCGAAGTTCGACAACCTGTACGGCTGCCGCGAGTCGCTGGCCGACGGCCTGAAGCGCGCCACCGACGTCATGATCGCCGGCAAGGTCGCCGTGGTCTGCGGCTACGGGGATGTCGGCAAGGGCTCGGCCCACAGCCTCCGCGCCTACGGCGCCCGCGTGGTGGTCACCGAGATCGACCCCATCAACGCCCTGCAGGCCGCGATGGAAGGCTTCGAGGTCAACACCATCGAGAGCACCCTGGGGGTCGGCGACATCTACGTCACCACCACCGGCAACTGCGACATCATCACGACCGACCACATCCTCAAGATGAAGGACCAGGCGATCGTGTGTAACATCGGCCACTTCGACAACGAGATCCAGGTGGACAAGCTCAAGGCCACCAAGGGCGTGCGCATCGAGAACATCAAGCCGCAGTACGACCGGTACCACCTGCCCGGAAACAAGAGCATCTACCTGCTGGCCGAGGGACGCCTGGTCAACCTCGGGTGTGCCACCGGCCACCCGTCGTTCGTGATGTCCAACTCGTTCACCAACCAGACCCTCGCCCAGATCGACCTCTGGCAGAACAAGGACAAGTACGAGAAGACCGTGTACCGCCTGCCCAAGAAGCTCGACGAAGAGGTGGCCCGCCTGCACCTCGAGAAGATCGGCGTGAAGCTCACCAAGCTCACCAAGGCCCAGGCCGACTACCTGGGCGTGGCGCCCGAGGGCCCGTACAAGCCGGAGCACTACCGGTACTGAGCCGGCTCGGTATCCTCGAAGGATCGCCGGTTCACACGGCGGCGGGACATTGAACGTCCCGCCGCCGTTTGCATGTCGCGGCCTGGCCGCGGGTCAGTCCTCGCCCTGGGCCTTGGTGAAGCCCGGGCGATCGTCGAAGGCCTGGAGCTTCTCGAGGTGCATCCAGCGCAGCCCCTGCCGCTCGAGGCCTGACAGCAGGGTGCCCACCTCACCGTTGCCCACGTCGAGCGCGGGATTCTGGAAGACGAAGCGGCACCGGTGCTGGTCCACCACGTCGGTCTTTGTGCCCGTCAGGGGGAACACCACCGTGCCCCGGTTGGAGATCATCTTCAGGCGGAAGGCCGTGCCCTCGGCCGCGGCCTGCACCTTCGGCCCAAGCACCTCGGGCTGCAGCGGGGACTCGACGAACACGTCGAGGCCGACCACCTCGCGCTTGGCGGGCCTCACGAGGTCCACCGCGGTCGAGGTGACCGGCAGCACCAGCTTGGAACGGGTCCTGGCCGGGGTGCGCCGGGGCGTCTTGCCGAGGTTGGCCAAGATGGCGTCGGTGAAGGCCCGCGTGCCGCAGGAACCGGCATCCCCGGCGAAATCCCGCGTCCGGTGACGGCCCTCCTCGAAGGTGAAGAGCACGGCGTTCTCCAGCCGGTCGGCCTCGGCGTGTGCGCCGATGTGCCGCAGCATGAGCACGCCCGAGAGGATCATCGCCGTGGGGTTGATCACATCCTTGCCCGCGTACTTGGGCGCCGATCCGTGGACCGCCTCGAAGATGGCCACTTCCGACCCGATGTTGGCCGACGGGGCGAACCCCAGCCCGCCGACCAGCGCCGAGGTGAGGTCCGAGAGGATGTCCCCGTTCATGTTGGTGGTGACGATCACCGAGAACTGCTCCGGCCGGCGGACCAGCTGGTGGGCGCAGTTGTCCACGATGATGTGCTGGGCGGTGATGTCGGGGTACTCCGGGGCGATCTCCTCGAAGGTCCGCTTCAGCAGCCCCTCGGTCATCTTCATGATGTTGGCCTTGGTCGCGCAGTGGACCGTCTTGCGGCCCTCGGCCCGGGCCACCTCGAAGGCGAGGCGAACGATCTTCTCGCATCCCTTGCGCGAGATGAGCTTGAGACACTGGGCCACGCCGGGGGTCTGCAGGTGCTCGATGCCGGCATAGAGGTCCTCGACGTTCTCGCGGACGACGACCAGGTCGATGCCGCGGCCGGCGTACGGCGTGGGCACCCCGGGCAGCTCGCGCACCGGCCGGAGGTTTCCGTAGGTCTCGAAGAGCTTGCGGAGCGTGACGTTGGCGCTCTTCTCGCCGAAGCCCACGGGCGTCTCGAGCGGGCCCTTGAGGACCAGCCGGGTGCGGCTGATCGAGTCGAGGGTCTCCTGCGGCACGCCGGAGGCGATGCCCTTGCGGAAGACCGAGGCACCGGCATGGGCCTCCTCCCAGGCGATGCGGACGCCGGTGGCGTCGATGAGGCGGCGGGCGGCGTCGACGACCTCGGGTCCGATGCCGTCGCCGGGGATCAGGGTGACGGGGAGGGGGGCGTTGTTGGTTGCGTTCATGGGCATGGGTTGGATCGATTCAGTGGGATTGCGGTTGGGAAAGGGATCCGGTCTCGGGTGGCGGGATGCGGAATCCCTCGAGCTCAGCCCGGGCGTTCGGCACCTTCCGGGCCAGCTCCCCGATCAACCAGTCGCGGGCGGCCTCCGGGCCGGAGCCATCGGGAACCCGGAATGGACCGAGGGTCGTGCCACCGATCCGGAACCAGGCGAGGCGAGCTCCATCGATCCAGGCTCCCTCGAACTCCCCGGGATCGACGAGGGCGCCGGCGACGGATGTCGGCGGCGCGAGGCAGACCCAGAGGGTGCGGCCGTCATCGCCGCCGTCCGGGATCGCGGCGGGACGGTCGAGGTTCCTGATGACGATCCTTCCGTCGGGGATTCGTTCACCGGCGCCGGGGTCGTTGGGCCCGGGACGGGCTTGGGGGCTCGCTTCCTTCATCGACCGGGGACATTACCCGGGTTCACCGATCGAAAAATGACTATTACCAGAAGGAACCGTTCGATAAAAACGAATCGTGCAGACCAGGGAACCGTTGCCGCAGTGGCTCAACTACCATCACGTGCTCCGGTTCCGGGCCATCGCCCGCGAGGGCGGCGTGACGCCGGCGGCCCGCGCCCTCAGGGTCTCGGCCTCGACGCTCAGCGGCCAGCTCGCCGAGTTGGAGGCATGGCTGGGCTCGGCCCTGTTCGAGCGCCGGGGGCGATCCCTGGTCCTGACCGACGCGGGCCGTTCGGTGCTGGACCATGCCGAGGTCATCCACCAGTCCGGCATCGAACTGCTCGACCTCTTCCGGCGACCCGGGGCCTCGGGCAAGCGGCGGGTGCTGCGCATCGGCGCGGTGGGTCCGCTGTCCAAGAACCTTCAGTTCGACTTCATCGAGCCGCTGCTCTCCCGGGCGGACGCCGCCGTGAGCGTGTCCGCGGGATCCTTTGGCGACCTGCTGGCGAGGCTGCGGGCCCACCTGCTCGACGTGGTGCTCTCGGACGCTCCCGCCCCCGTCGGCGGCACGCCCGAGATCTTCAACCACGTGCTGGGCGAGGTGCCCGCCTACCTGGTGGGCCGGATGCGGAAGTTCGACCGCTCGCCCGGGTTCCCGGAGTGCCTGCGGGGCGTGCCGCTCTTCCTGCCCGCCCGCCAGGAACCCCTGCGTGAGCAGTTCGAGCTGCTGATGGCCGGTGCCGGCATCGTGCCGGAGGTCCGGGCGGAGGTGGACGACATGGCGCTGCTGCGCCTGTTGGCCTTGTCGGGCAAGGGCCTTGCGCTCACATCGGCCATCGTCGTCGAGCGCGAACTCGATGCCGCCCGGTTGGCACAGGTCCTCCCGCTGCCCGGCCTGTCGGTGCGCTTCCATGCGGTCACCGTGCGCCGGCGCCTCGGCAATCCGTGGATCGAGGAGGTGGTGGCGGGGATCCGCGGCCGCATCGAGCGCTTCATCGGGATGGCCCAGCCCGCCCGCACCGACCGGCCCGGTCCGTCGATCAGCGCCGCATCGCCGCGCCGACCCCGTCGGCCAGCGCCTCGACCTCGGCGGCGCTGAACTGCGAGGTGTCGCCCCGGGTGGTGTGCACCAGGGCGGCGTGGGCCAGGGCCAGTGCCAGGGTCCGGCGCGCCGGCGCGCCCGCGAGCACCCCGTGCAGGATGCCGGCCGAGAACGCATCGCCGGTGCCCACGCGGTCGACGATCTCCAGGTCCCGGTGGCCTTCGTCCCGGATCAGGGAGCCGCCGGCCATCAGGAAGCCGCCCAGGTCGTGACGGTGTCCCTGGCGGATGGTGCGCTCCGTGCCGGCGATGATCCCGAGGCGCGGGAAGGCCCGTGCCACGGCGGCCACGAGGTCCGCCAACCCGATGTCCGGTCCCGGTGCCGCCGCGCCGAGCAGGGCCCGGAACCCCTCGGGACTGCCGATCAGGACGTCGCTCTGCGCCACGAACTCCCGGTTGATGGCGGCGGCGCGCTCGGGCGTCGCCAGCGAGGCCCGGAAGTTGAGGTCGTAGCTGACCAACGAGCCCGCCGCGCGTGCCGCGGTCACGGCCGCCTGCAGGGTGGCCCGGGTGGACTCCGACAACACGGCGAAGATCCCCCCGCTGTGCAGCACGCCGACGCCCTCCCGCGTGAAGAGCGCGTCCCAGTCGACGTCAGCCGGACCCATCTGGCTGGCGCTGGAGTGGCCCCGGTCGAAGAGCGCCTGGCCACCGCGCACGCCCACGCCGATTTCCGCGAAGTACAGGCCCACCCGGTTGGCCCGGCCCAGCCCGTCGTGCGGCTCGAGGGCGACATGGCGGATGTCCATGCCGGCCGCCCGGGCGTGGTTGAGCACGATGGCCGCCAGCGGGTTGTCGGGCAGCTTGCTGGCGAAGGCCGTCCGCCAGCCCAGTCGGGCGGCCGCGTAGGCCGCGTTGTACTCGCCGCCGCCCACGTCCACCTCGAGCGACCTGGCGAACTCGAGCCGTCCCGGGCCCGCGGGCGACAGGCGCACCATGCATTCGCCCAGCGCGACGAGGTCGTGCCGGTTGGACGCGGCGGGCCGCAGCGGCAGCCGCAGCGGGGAATCGGTGGGGGCGGAAGGATCGGGATCCGGGTTCATCGGTCGGGGTCGCCTGTCCGGGCGGCGGCGTGCCTCAGAGTCTGGCCGCCCAGTGGAAGGCGACCAGCGAGAAGAGCATGCCGGCGATGCCCACGATGGTCTCGCAGACTGTCCAGGTCTTGAGGGTCTGGCCGACGCTCAGGCCCAGGCTGTCCTTGACGATCCAGAAGCCCGCATCGTTGAGGTGGCTCAGGAAGAGCGAGCCGCAGCCCACCGCGCAGATGATCAGTGCCACCTGGTGCGGGTTCATCTCGGGATGGCCTGCCAGGACGGGCACCAGCAGGCCCGAGGCCGTGGTGATGGCCACCGTCGCCGAGCCCGTGGCCACCCGGATGAAGGCCGAGACGAGCCAGCCGTAGAGCAGGGGACTCAGGTGCGCGGCATCCCCGGCGCGTCCGATGGCCTCGGCCACCCCGGAGTCGCGCAGGACGCGCGCGAAGCCGCCGCCGCCGCCGATCACCAGCAGCGTCAGGCCCACCGGGCCGATGCATTGCTCGGTGAACTTGAGCACCTCGGCCCTGGTGTAGCCGCACCGGGTGCCCAGGGTGACCGAGGCCAGCAGCACCGCCAGGAGCAGCGCGAGGGTCGGGTTCCCTACGAACTGCGCGGCCTCGCGCACGGCGTGTCCCTTGGGCAGGAACAGTTCCGCCACCGTGGCCAGGAGCATCAGCAGCACCGGCGAGAGGATGCTCAGCAGGGTGAGGCCGAAGCCCGGTAGGCGGAATCGCGGGTCGGTCGAGGAGGCCTTGCTCGGGATGGGCGGCGGGTTGGCCTGCACGCGGCCGACCACGAACCGGGCATAGAGCGGACCCGCCACGGCGGCCGTCGGGATGCCGATCACGAAGCCCCAGAAAAGCACCAGGCCCATGCTGGCCTTGAGCGCCTCGACCGCCACCACCGGCCCCGGGTGCGGTGGCATGACCCCGTGCATCACCGACAGGCAGGACAACAGCGGGAGCGCCAGGCGCAGGAAGGGTTGGCGGGTCTCGTGGGTGAGGGTCAGCAGGATGGGCAGCAGCAGCACCAGGCCGACGGCGAACCACGTGGTGAGGCCCACGGCCAGGGCCAGCGCCATGATGCACCACTGGATGCGCCCGGGACCGAAGAGGCGGGCCATGCGGGCCGCCAGCACTTCGGCGCCACCCGACTCGGCCAACAGCTTGCCCAGCATCGTGCCCAGCGCGATGACCCCGGCCGTGCCCGCCAGCGTGGCCCCCAGCCCGTCGCTGAAGGACTTCATCACCCCGAGCACCGTGTAGGCGGCAACCTTGCCGTCGCCCGCGGCGGCAAGCACCTTGCCGGTGGCGTCCCGCGCCGGCACCCCGAGCAGCATCACCGCGCCCAGCCCGACGGCCAGCGAGGCCATCAACAGCGACAGGAAGGCGTTCACCTTGGCCCGGGTGATGAGCACGATCAAAGCGGTGATCGCGATCAACGCGAGGAGGATGAGTTTCCAGTCCTGGGGATTCATGGGCTTGGACCGGGAGGCTGGCAGGGAACGGGGATGGCGGGCAAGGGGACGATCGGAGGGGGCGGCTCGTCGGTCGCGGGCGGTGCGCCGGGGCCGGGGGTTCTGCCCCTTGTCATCCGGGAGTCTGCCGGTAGTCTTTGCCCCGTCGTGCGGGAACGTTTCCAACAACTCTACCCCTGGTGCTTCGCCCTGGTGGTGGCCCTGAGCCGCTGGCCGGGCCTGTTCCCGCCCAACTTCAGCGTCGTGTATGCGCTGTGTCTCTGCGGCGGGATGTTCTTCCCGGGGAGGCTGGCCGTCGCTCTCCCCTTGGGCACGCTGCTGGTGAGCGACGTCTGCCTGAACCTGTGGTACCAGTTCGGCAAGGGCTACGAGGTGTGGGATCCGGCGTCCCTGGTCTACATGGCTGGCAACTACGCCGGGTATGCCGTCCTGTTCGTCCTGGGTCGCGGGCTCCGCCCGCTGGTGCCCAGCGGCCGCTGGCGACGGCTTCCCCCGGCGGTCCTCGGAAGCCTCCTGGGCGTGCTGCTCTTCTACGGGGTCACCAACACGCTGGCCTGGCTGCGGGACCCGGCCTATGCCAAGACGCTGGCAGGCTGGTGGACGGCCCTGACGACCGGGTCGGCGGGATGGCCCGAGACCTGGAAGTTCCTGCGGAACAGCCTCTCCAGCGGCGCGCTCTTCAGCGCGCTCTTCGCACTTTCCTGGCAGCAGGCGGCCTCGTCCGAGTCGCCCCAGGAGAAAGGCGAGGTCAATCCGGCCGCCCCTGCCGAGGCCGAACCCGAGGCCGAGGAGCAGGCGGCCTGACGCCCCCGGGGCGCGCCCGGGTTCCGGCACCCTCCCGCCCCGGACCGTCTCTCAACCCATGAAGGTGGGCCTGATCTCCGACACGCACGGCTTCTGGGATCCCCGGATTCCAGCCCTCTTCGCCGGGGTCGAACACATCCTTCACGCCGGCGACATCGGCTCGGGTGCGGTCCTGGTGGAGCTCGAGCGCATCGCCCCCGTCACGGGGGTCATGGGCAACTGCGACGGCCCGCCGCTCGACGCCCAGGAGACCGAGGTCGTCGATCTCGGGGGGCGTCGGTTCCTCGTCCACCACATCGTCGACCCGGCACGGCCCGGGGAGAGGGTGGCCCGCGCCATCGCCCATCACCAACCCGGTGTCGTGGTCTTCGGTCACACCCACCGGCCGCACGACTCGACGGTCGGCCCCGTCCGGTTCCTCAACCCGGGTTATGCCGGGAGGGTGCGCTTCGCCCAGCCGCGCAGCGTGGCCCTGCTCGATCTCGGCGAGCCGTCCCTTCCGGTGCGCTTCATCGACCTCGGTGCCGGTTGAGCCGGCGTGGGTGCTCCAGCGGGTCCCGGGCACCCCGGGGGCGCGCGGCGTTGAATGCCTTTGACGACCCTGCCGTCCGCTTGCACGTTGACCACAACACGATTGCTGGAACCATGAGCCTGAAAACGATCCTCCTCTTTCCGAGTCTCTCCGCCGCCGCCGCCCTGGGCCTGTGCGCCGCCGACTTCGACGCCGCCAAGCTGCCGCCCGCCTCCACGCAGGCCGGCGTCACCTACGAGAAGGACATCAAGCCCCTCTTCGAGCGCTCCTGCTTCAAGTGCCACGGGGCCGAGAAGCAGAAGGGCAAGCTGCGGCTCGATTCCCTCGAGGCCACCCTCAAGGGCGGGTCCAACGGCCCGGGGTTCGAGAAGGGTGCCAGCGCCAAGAGCACCTTCGTCGCCAGCGTCGCCCGGCTGATGTCCGAGGACGAGAACATGCCTCCCGAGGGCAAGGGCAAACCCTTCAGCAAGGAGGAGGTCGGGCTGCTGCGCGCCTGGATCGACCAGGGCACGAAGTAGGTCGGGGCGGCGTCCGGGTGGCCGATGGCCGGCGAGGCAGGGGGATTCCCGGGCGTCGGCGGGTGTCCGTGTCCAACCCGTCCTGACCCGTTCTCCCCCGGTCCCGATCCTCCTGCCGCCTGTCACCTGATCCCTCGCATGCTCGCCCTCCATGAATTCCACGCCGAACAGGGCGCCGTCTTCACCGAACTCCAAGGCATGGAGGCGGTGGCGCACTATGGCGATGTCGCGGCCGAGTACTCGGCGCTCCAGGACTCCGTTGGTCTGGCCGACCTGAGCTTCCGCGGTCGCCTGTGCCTGTTGGGCGCCGACCGGGTGCGCCTCCTGCATGGGCAGGTGACCAACGACATCCAGGCCCTCCAGCCGGGGCAGGGCTGCTATGCGGCCTTCACCTCGCCCAAGGGACGGATGCAGGCCGATGTCCATGTCTACGCCCTGGCCGACGAGTTGCTGCTCGATGTCGAGCCTGGCCTGACGCCGGCGCTCATCGAGCGCCTCGATCACCACATCGTGGCCGACGATGTGCAGTCGGTGGATGTGGCCGGGCACTACGGCCTGTTCTCGCTCCAGGGTCCGAAGGCGTTTGAGGTTCCCGCCTTGCTGGACCCCGGTTTGGTCGTGGGTGTCGGGAGCCATGCCATCGTTCATCGACCGGATGCGGAACTGGGCGACCTGTACTGGGCGACCCACGCGCGTACGGGCAGTCGGGGGGTCGACCTGTTCGTCCCTTCCGCGGCCCTGGGCATGGTCTGGGACAAGCTCTGCCTGGCCGTGCGATCGCTGGGCGGGCGACCCGTGGGGTGGTCGGCTCTCGACCTGGCGCGCATCGAGGCGGGCGTCCCACGCTTCGGCGTGGACATGGACGAAAGCCATCTGCCGCCGGAGGCCGGCCTCGACCGGAATGGCATCAGCTACACCAAGGGCTGCTACATCGGCCAGGAGACCATCGCCCGCATCCGCACCTATGGGCAGGTGACCAAGGCCCTTCGGGGGCTGCGCTTCGACCCGTCCGCCCCGCTGCCGGCCCGCGGCGACAAGATCCTTCACCAGGGCCGCGAGGTGGGGTCGCTCACCAGCGTGATCCGCTCACCCCGCTTGGGCTGTCCCATCGCCCTGGGCTACGTGCGCAAGGAATGCAACGCCCCGGGAACCTCCCTCGGGGTCCGCTCGGCCGCCGGGGTCGAGGTGCCTGCGGTGATCGTGCCGCTGCCCTTCGGTTCGGCCTGAGCTGTCGGGGGATTCCCGGCCGATGGTTGCCGGCGTGCCGCCGCTGAAAACTTGCCGCCCCGGGCGCCGCTTCGCTTGACCGGGCGGCCGGTTCTGGCGGAAATCTCAGCCCATGCCTATTCGCTCCCTCCTCCGCGCCAGCGTCGTCGTCGTGTCGGTGGCCGCCCTGGCCTTCACCGGCTGCAAGGCCACGCTCCATGATCCGAACGCCGAGGGCTTCCGCCCCATCTTCGACGGCAAGACCCTTGCCGGCTGGGCGGGACGCGCAGACCTCTGGTCCGTCCAGGACGGTGCCATCACCGGGACGACCCATCGCGACCACCCGATTTCCGGGAACACCTTCCTGGTGTGGACCAATGGCACGCTGGCCAACTTCGAGCTGCGCCTGCAGTACCGCGTCTTCAGCGGCAACTCCGGCATCCAGTACCGCAGCAAGCTGGTCGACGCCGACAAGTTCGTGGTGGGCGGCTACCAGGCCGACTTCGAGGCCGGGAAGACCTACAGCGGCATCCTGTACGAGGAGCGCGGGCGCGGCATCCTGGCCGAGCGCGGCCAGCGCACCGTCATCACCGAGGAGGGTGGCAAGACGAAGGTCAACGTGGTGGGCAAGCTGGCCGACTCGAAGGAACTGCAGGCCAACATCCGCGACGAGCAGTGGAACGACTACCTCATCATCGCCGACGGCAACCACCTGATGCATTTCATCAATGGCCGCATGACGGTCGATGTGGTCGACCAGCAGGCTTCCAAGGCCGCCAAGGAGGGCATCCTGGCCCTGCAGATCCACGCCGGACCGCCGATGGTGGTGCAGTTCCGCGACGTGAAGATCAAGAAGCTGCCCTGAAGGTGGCCACGGGCATCCGCGGATGACCCGCGGATCACGACGCGCCGGAGCGGGGAGAGACCTCGTTCCGGCGCGTGTTTTTTGAGGAATCCCTGCGGACGGAGGGACGGATCCGTCGGGAGGGGGCCTTGGGACGAAGCCTGGTGGGCCCAACAGGATTCGAACCTGTAACCAAGGGATTATGAGTCCCCTGCTCTGACCGTTGAGCTATGGGCCCGACCGCGGACGGGGGCCGCCTCCCCGGGGAGGTCCGGCTCCGGCGACCGGGTATGGCTACCCGAAACGCCGGGGACTCGGCAAGCGTCCCCTCGGGATCCTCGCCCGTCCACGTCCCGGCCGGGATGGTGCCGGGTTCAGAAGACCGGGCCCAGCGGCCAGGGGGCGAACTCCTCGTCGCCGAGGCCGGCCAGCTCGCTCTTGGTCGGGGTGCCGCTGGCGGCGGCCAGGATGGCCTCGAAGATCCGCTCACCCACCTGGGCGATGGTCTCGCGACCCTCGAGGATCGTCCCGGCATCCAGGTCCATGTCGGCCTCCATCCAGCGGTAGAGCGGGGTGTGGGTGGACACCTTGAGGCACGGGGCAGGCTTGCAGCCGTAGATGCTGCCGCGGCCCGTGGTGAACACGCCGACATTGCAGCCCCCGGCCACCAGGCCGGTCATGCTCACGGGGTCGTAGCCCGGCGTGTCCATGAAGCACAGGCCCGGCCCGGTGACCGCCTCGGCGTACTGCAGCACGGCCATGAGCGGGGCCTGTCCTCCCTTGGCCACGGCCCCGAGGCTCTTCTCGAAGATGGTCGTCAGGCCACCCTCCTTGTTGCCGGCCGAGGGGTTGTTGCTGATCGAGGCCCCGTGCATCCGGGCGTGGTCCTCCCACCAGCGGATGCGCTCCAGCAGGGCGTCGGACACCTCGCGCCGGACGGCACGTCGGGTGAGCAGGTGCTCGGCGCCGTAGATCTCGGGTGTCTCGGCCAGCACCGTGGTGCCGCCATGCCGCACGATGAGGTCGCTGGCCCACCCCAGCGCCGGGTTGGCGGTGATGCCGCTGTGGCCGTCCGAGCCGCCGCAGTTGAGTGCGACAGCCAGTCGGGCCAGGGGTTGTGCCGTCCGCCGCTGGGCCGCGACGGCCGGCAGCAATCCGGCGACCGCCTTCACGGCGTCCTCGATGGTCCGGGCCATGCCGCCCTGCTGCTGGATGTTCAGGACCAAGGGTGGCTCGCCGCCGCCCTCCGGCCGGT
>Ga0315902_10008529_pt1 | contig 13869 bp, 15 predicted proteins | sample LakEriMetagenome_9_FD_203523 | JGI IMG/M metagenome (GOLD analysis project Ga0315902, IMG submission 203523) | Freshwater fungal communities from buoy surface, Lake Erie, Ohio, United States - Buoy 12 MA117 | ecosystem: Environmental > Aquatic > Freshwater > Lake > Lake biofilm | place: USA... | reverse complement strand
TGCTGAAAAAGTCGCCCCAAAAAAGGGTTTTTTGAGCAACTTTTTCAGCGCAAACCTTGACATCCGTTCCAGCATGCTGATGCTGCCAGCTAAGCGGTTGGATTGACGTAATTCTGTTTATTAACCACGGAAATGAGCCCTCTCGAAGGGCAATATTTTCCTTAACTTTTATTCAATTCTGTCCAACAGTGGTCGACCACTTCACAGTGCAGTCGTCAACTTGGCTGTGCTATTTTTTTATTTTATTTGAGTAGAATAATATTTTTTAGCGCTTTGGAGTTTTAAAACTGATTTTTTTGACCAATAGTTGTCCTTTTATAGTTATTTTTAGTAAAAGTCGGAGAGTGATAGGTAGTTAAGTTTAAATAGTGCGATAATAAATCTCCAACTTAGACCGGTACATGTTTGTTTAAAATAAATTCTCATCTTGCAACTATTATCAGCGCAATTTATGATAAATAAACGTTAGCAATGAAGTATAGTAGTTTGTTATTATTATTTATGGTGGTTAATTCGAGTGCGCAACAAATTAAACCGATTACCAAATTGGAAACTGTGTACATAGATTACAATGGTAGGGAGGTGAAGGCAAGAACATTACTTGTTCAATCTCGGATTCCGATGTCAATTAAGGACGCATGGCGCAATGTAAAGAGCCCGGCCCTGTTGGAATTTGTAGCAAAGGGGATGGTAAACTTCAAATTTGTGGGGGAGATTTTACCAAAACAATGGCAGGTAGGAAGAACATATGGTGTTAGAATGCGAATATTGGGGTTCATCCCTTTTGGGGGGATTCATTATCTCTTTATTGAAAAAATAGAAGAAGATAATTTCAAAATATCAACTAAAGAATGGGATAAAGGTGCAAAGGTTTGGAACCACCAAATTACCATGCGAGATATGGGTGATGGTAGTACCTATTACGAAGATTCCATCACAATTTATGGGGGATGGATGACAATGGTTATTACTTCTTTTGCTAAGAGATTTTATATGCATAGACAGCGGCGGTGGCAGTTAGTAGCAGCAAATAATCTTCGCTTTGGGGAATAAGAATCCTTCATTCTTCCGTAGATTGAATCACCACAGTTATGAAAATTAATATGTCAATGCCTAGCAGACTAAAGCCCTTCTTCAGGGAAGAATTAGAACAGGCCGATGTCTATTTTTCTAGGAATGAATATAGGTTAAGCTGGTATCACCTTGAGCGTGCGCATATCCTTGGTCAACCCTACCCTTATCCTCATACGCTAGTTCATTGGAAAATGTTACTTTTTGGTATTAAGATAAAGGACACCAGAGAAATAGTTGGCCAAATTCCACGTTTGGTGGTCGGTGGAATTAAATCCTTTATTGGAGAGATCCCGGTTGGGAATACTGGTGGAGCGAATATTGCACCGCTGAAAAGGTTGGAGCTTCCAGTCGAATTGAAGCGAATCATGGATGAAAATAAGTAACTGAAACGGATAACTCCCATCCGCGTAGGGAGGTTCAGTTGTGTATGTTTTGACCTGTTGAGCTACAACTATACAATCCCAATTTCCTAGTTAGATCGACATTCTTTTTTCCAGCCAATAAAATCCGCCTAGCGTGGCCAATGCCAGGGCGATGGCGCTTGTCCAAAGTGCGGGGTATCCCCAGGCGGCAATCAGTTGGGTGCCGAGCAGGGGAGCCAATATATTAGCTACGGAGTAGGATAAACCGAACATAGCCAGGTATTGGCCTTTGTTGGGGCGCTCTCCTGCGCGCCGGTACACCAGATTGCTGGAAAATGGCATGACGAGTATTTCCCCGATTGAAATAAACAGCATATACAAGCAGGTGGCAACCAAGGCACTGAGTGGGAGTAAAAAGACCAGGTAGCTGATGGCGTAAGCAAGAATGCCCCATCGAACCAAGTTGAGCATGGTTTTTTTGCCTTCTGCAAAGAAAATAAAAGGCATTTCGATTAAAAATACAATGGCTCCATTAAGTGCCATAGCCCAGCCTATGCTGCTTTCGTTCCATTGATAGGTTTCTTTAAAAAAAACTGGGACGGTCCAAATCAGTTGCATGAAGACCATGGCTCCCAGGAAGGTAAGGAGCGTAAAGGCAATAAAGGGCCTATCTCGATACGGTGAATCACCGATCACTGGGGTGGTTTCTCGGGTTACTTCTGACTCTGCTTTTGCTACTTTTCCAGGTTTTAGCAGGAGTCGGAGGGCCACTGCAGAGAGAAGACAGGTAATTCCATCGGCCCAAAATAGCCATTCCCAACCCATTTTTCCAGCCAGAATACCGCCTAGGGCGGGCGCCAAGGTAAAGCCTAAGTTGAAGGCCATCCGCTGTAGGGAAATTGCTCGAGTCCGAGTTTCAACGGTCGAGTAATAAGCAATAGCCACTTGGTTGGCGGGACGAAACATTTCCGCCACCAGGCTCAGCGTAAATACGGTCAGGCAAAGCGTCCAGAATTCCTTGACCCATACCATTCCAATAAGTAGTAACCCATTTAAGGCCAGAGAGCCTAATTGGATTGGATAATAGCCAAATCGGTCGGTTGCTATGCCACCGAGCCACATGCCTAAAAGGGCACCGAGTCCAAAACAGGTCATCACGTATCCCGCCTCTTTGATGTTAAATCCGAGGTGAGTGGTGAGGTATACCGATAGAAATACAAGGACCATACTCCCGCAGCGGTTGATCAGGTTGACCGCTGAAAGCAGCCAGGCCCCTTTAGGGATTCCTTGAAAAGAGAGGAGCCAATGTCGAAAAAAGGTTGATAACATACAGGATTATAGGCATTTAGCAGAAAAGTTGTTTTCTCTGCAAAAGAAAAGGCGAAAAAAAGCAATGGGAGATATCGGGTAAAGGGTTTTTTGCTAACGTCGTCGTCCATCAAAAAGTTCCAGTGAACGGATTAAGTGGAGGTAAAAGATTCTGGAGCGGAGGCGTCGGATAGTAAAAGGGCTGCTCGGGCCTTCTTCAGGGCCTCTGGGTGAGCTTGTTCTTCTGGAAAACGATTGGCAAATTTGGCGAGCGCTGTGTCCTTTAACAGTTGTTGAAGCACCGTTTGTTGGTCGGCCGACAACGGTAAATCGGCCAAGAGGCGGATAACTGCCTCGTCCCCTAAGTGAATGGCGTTGCAGTTGTATTGATCGGATAGAAAAGTGCGCACGATTTCCGACAGGCTGGCATAGTAGCTGTGGAGCTGTCCCGATTGCCAGGGTGCTTGTTGGTCGAGGAGATCTAATTTTCGCCTAGCGAGTTCCGTTGGGGAAAGTTGGGTGGAGCGGAAAAGAGGATCGGCGGTTTTGCGCAGTATTTTTTGTAAGAAAAAAACGAGGACCGCTACCAGGATCAGGGTGATTAAGGCCCAGATCCAAGCTTTATAATCGCTCCAGTTCTTGGGTTCTGGATGGATTTCCTTGATATCGGAAAGATCTTTGAGGTTGGTCGAGGGGATTGGGGTAGCGACAATGGTTAGCCGTGCGGTGTTGGTTTGCACAGTTTCTCCGGAAGAGAGACGGATGGTAAGTGGGGGTAATTCGAGGGTGGCAGAATCGAAAGCGATCCATTCTAGGGTAGATTTCCAGCCCTGATCGGTTGGTTCCCAAGGGGATTGAGCGAGCAGGTTTTCTTTTGGGAAAAATGGTTCCCAGTTTTCGAGATGGACGCGTTCGGGAGCTTTTTCTTTTACGAGCAGGTGTGCTTTGATGCGTTCACCGGTTTCCACGACCGCGCTATCAAAGGAAAGGATTGCCGTCTGTGCTTGGACAGACGGCAATCCGAACAGAAGTAAGCCAAAAGCGAAGAAGTAAAGTTGCTTGGCTTGCATTGATAGAGTAAGGTGGTTGAAATTATTTAATAACCCGGATTTTCATTTTCACGTCTTCCACAGGGCGGTCATTGGGTCCGGTTTTGACTCCAGCGATTTTATCGACGATTTCCAGCCCTTCAATGATTCGGCCGAAGACGGTGTAGTCGCGGTCGAGGAAGGGAGTTCCGCCCAGTGTTTTATAAGCTTCCCGTTGTTCGCTGGAGTATCGGAATCCTTTTTGTGCTTCTAACATATTCAGCTGGTCGTCACCGATGGGTCCACTACCTTGAACGATATAGAATTGGGAGGCGCTGGAGGCCTTTTGTGGGTTGCCATCTCGGGCGGCAGCTAAGGATCCCTTTACATGCACCAGGGAGTCAACGAATTCGGCTGGAACTTTGTAGCTGGGTCCACCAAAGCCAAGTTGCTGACCTGGTTTAGCTCCGCGGGAGTTCGGGTCGCCGCCTTGCACCATGAATCCGGCGATGACGCGGTGAAACAACAGGTCATCGAAATAGCCTTCTTCAGCTAGTTTGACGAAGTTATCGCGGTGTTTTGGGGTAGCGCTGAACAATTCAGCGATCATATTGCCTTGGGAAGTTTGGATTTCGATGAGGCAACGTTCAGGAGCGGTTACTTGCATAGTTTGTTTGTATGTGGTAGTTTTGTTTCCGGCGGTTGCTTTTAGGACTACATTAAAATTGCCGGAGTGCATGTATCGGTGGGTGGGGTTCGCTTCGGTGGAGACAGCGGAGCCATCTCCGAAGTCCCACTCATATTGATCTGCTTTGATAGAGGTATTGGAGAATTGGACAGTAGCAGGTGCTGCTACTTTTTGTTGGGGAGTTGTAAAACTTGCCTTTGGTTTGACGGCGCAAGCGCTCAACAGTGTCAGGCTAGCAAAGGTTACTAGAACCAGGGTGTTTTTCATGGAAAAGTAGTTGATGAATCGATTCAGAAAAGGACTTGGAGGACTAAGATGGTCGTTTCCAAGTTAAATGGTGGTGCAAAGGTCGGTATAATTTTACCAGATCAATATACTTTTTGTCCTTTTTTAAGCCAGACGCCCCAGCTGCGGTTGTAGGCGTGGACTTGTTGGGTAGGTCCCTGTTGGTTGACTATGGGCTGGTTTTGGTTAACCCATTCAAAAATGCCACCATACAGGTTGGCGACATTGGTATAGCCGGCTTGTAGCAATTGCTCGCTGATTTTTTCACTTCGGTAGCCTACAGAGCAATAGACGATGATGGGGGTGTCTTTGGGGAGCCTGGGTAGTTGCTGCAGGTTAAAGTGGTCGTATCCAACGTGAAAACTACCTTGAATATGACTGACCTCGTATTCTTTGGGCTCACGGGCATCCAGGAATACGGCATTTGTTTTGGTGGCTGCCTCCTCCACGCTGAGTTCCCGAACGGTATGGCTTAGGAGGCCTTTTAGCATGGTCTTATAGGCTCCGTCCCGGACTTGTCCGCGGCAGGACCAGAGGGTAAAGACCAGGAAAAGCGTTGTAAACAACAGGATACGCATGGTTCTTCTTTGGATAGCCGGAAAAACGGCCGGCTGGGCTACAAATGGTGCTCCAGCCGGCCGGCCTGTTATTGGTGAAACAGGGCAGCAATGGACTTATGTTCTATGGTATTTCGGATGGCCCTGCTGAAGAGTTTGGCGGTAGAGAGCACCCGAATTTTTTCGGAGGGACGTCTGAGCGGGATGGTATCACATACGATCAGTTCACTCAGGTGGGAGGCTTCAATGTTTTCGTAAGCCTTTCCGGAGAGGACTGGGTGGGTACAAATAGCTTTAACGGAACGGGCTCCTTTTTCCAGCAGGGCATCGGCTGCTTTACACAGGGTGCCAGCGGTATCTACCAAGTCATCTACCAGAATAACATCAGCGCCACTCACTTCACCGATCACGGTCATGGAGGCCACTTCATTTGCCTTTGTCCGGTATTTATCACAAATGACGAGTTCGCGGCCGAAATGTTTGGCGTAGGTGCGCGCGCGTTTTACCCCTCCTACGTCTGGACTTGCGAAAATGGTTTTACTTAGATCGGTTTGTTCCAGGAATGGAATATAAATAGCTTCGGAGCGGAGGTGGTCCACTGGAATATCGAAAAATCCTTGTACCTGATCGGCATGGAGGTCCATGGTAACGATTCGGTTGGCTCCGGCGGTGGTAAGGAGGTTAGCCATCAGTTTCGCACTAATGGGTACCCTTGGTTTATCTTTTCGGTCTTGCCGGGCATACCCAAAGTACGGAATGACAGCCGTGATGTATCCTGCGGAGGCGCGGCGGGCGCTGTCGATGCAGAGCAGCAGCTCTACCAGGTTGTCGTGGGGCTGACAGGTGCTTTGGATAAAAAAGGAATAGGATCCGCGGATACTTTCGTTGATAACGGGTTGCATTTCACCGTCGCTGAAGCGCGAAAGGGTAAAGTCACCCAAGTTGGTTTGGTAATGGTCCGCTATTGCTCCGGCCAATTCGGTGGAGGCGGAGCACGAGAATAATTTTACTTCGGGCATGAGAGCACGTTTTTCAAGTGAGGGAGCGATGATCTGTGAAGGAAGTCCAGATTAACGCGACAAAGGTACCGTGCCTTCGTTAAATTTAATACTAAATTTATATTTCCCTACCCTCAGGCAGCGAATTTAATAAATAGGGAGTCAATGGATTGGTGTATCTTCGACCACCTGAATGAATTGGGGAACTGGCGAGTCTTATTTTGATCTATTGACCACTGGCAATTGAACGAAGAAACCTTAATCCAGGGGTGCCTGCGCGGATCTGTTCAGCACCAACGCGCGTTGTACGAGCGGTATGCCGGCAAAATGTATGCCGTATGCCTTCGGTATGCCCGTACGCCTGCCGATGCGGCGGATATTTTGCAAGAGGGATTTATTAAGGTCTACACCAAGCTTAATCAATACCATTTTCAGGGGTCTTTTGAAGGATGGATTCGTAGAATCATGGTCAATACAGCCTTGCGTACTTACCAACGACATCGCTATGAATTGGAGCAGACAGGCTTAGAACGGCTTCCTGAATCCCCTCAAGAGGCAGATGCGATTGCTCTATTGTCGGAAGGAGAGTTGCTGGGTATGATTGGGCGGTTGCCAGATGGGTATCGGTTGGTATTTAACCTTGTTGCGATAGAAGGCTACTCCCATGCAGAGGCAGCAGAGGTATTAGGAATTCAGGAGAGCACTTCCCGGTCTCAGCTAACTAAAGCCAGGCGATGGCTGTCGGAGGAGCTCGATAAGGCCACGAATGTAGGTTTGATTGATAAATGAACAGGAAAAATTGGTGAACGTTTTTTCAACCATGGTACTAACTAATATTAGAAACACATGATAATGCCTGAAGAAGAGATGGATCAACAATGGCGAGAGCGGTTGAAGGAAGCTTCTGTGCCGCCGCCAGCCTTTGTTTGGCCGGAGATAGAGCGCTCCCTTCATCGGAAAAAATGGCGCGCACTCCTCTGGTGGTCCAGTGGAGCCGCCTCGTTAATGCTGGCTGGAGTGGTTTGGTACCGCACGTGCCTGCCAGAAAGAAATCCGACGGTACCTGCCGTAAGTCCCGTCGAGACTGTTTTTGAACGGGTGGAGCCTTCCATGTCTGCTTCAACAGTCCAGGAGGAAATCGCGGCTGTTTCTTCCGCCCAATACGAACATCAGAAGGTAGCCCATGGATCGAAACGCAATTCTGTGGCCTTTTTAAAGGAGCCCAAAGAGCTGCTTCCGGATGTTGTTGTTAACACCGGTCAGCCCACTGAATTTTCGGCGATTGAACATCCTTTGGGAGCCTCAAAAAGCTCTGGTGTTTCCTTATTGCAACCCTTAACTGTATTGCTCCCTGCACCGCTAACATTGAACACCAAGGTCTTGCCTGGATGGCCAAGCGGCGTGATTCGAAAGCGGAAGGAACAGACTGGGCAGTGCTATGATTTTTCGGAAAACCGCCGTGCTTGGTTGCTGGAGGGGTATGCCGGTCCACTTTTCGCCCGAAAAGTGCTGGAGACAGCTGGCAACCCGGAGCAGGAGGCTTACCGGGATAGGAGGCTAGCAACGGAGGGCCCCGGATGGGGCTTTAATCTGGGAGGGCGTGCCGCCTATTTGTTTTCCGAGAAATACCTGTTAAGTGCCGGGCTCGATTACCAACAATTTGCAGAGGTGTTCGAATATGCGGATCCTTCTTCCATTGAATACATTATTAAACAGGTCTTGGATGTGAGTACCAATACTTGGAAAATAGATACTATTGATATCAACTTTGGTGAGGAACGCACTCGGGTTATTAACCGCTTCGGTCTATTGGATGTGCCATTGTCTATGGGTTATGAGTGGAGGACTGGTAGAATGGGGCTTCGCCTGCAAGGGGGCGCTGCCGCTAACTTGTTTTTCTGGAAGCGAGGCGCGGTTTTGGATCCCCAGACGGGTGCTCCAGGGTATTTCACGCCCGGAAAAGGCAGTCAATCGGTTTTTCGCCTTCGTGCTGGCTTGAGCTGGCAGGCAGGTATGCAATGGTTCTGGCATATTGCACCTAAAACAAGGGTGGTAGTGGAGCCGGCTTTCCGCCAACAACTAACGCCCCTGAACCAAGTCGCTTATCCCTTGGAGCAGCGGTACCAGAATTGGTCGCTCCGAATCGGATTTTCAAAAATAATGTAAAAAAATGGAGACAACAGGCAGCGAAATTTCTCTTCAATCTATCTTCTTAAAAAATAAACGCCTCGCATTGAGCAAACGTCTTTACATATTGCTTTTTTTCATAACTGGTCTTAGTTTTTCCTCCTGCAGGAAGGATTCAGTTACGTTTAGTACCTATCCCGCTTCGGTAGACGATCTGAGAGGTATTTTTACGCAGCTCCCCGGTTCGGATAAGGTAACGGCTTTTACTCTGGTGCCAGGTGGACAACCCATTCCAGACACGGTATTAACCACTCCTTCAGGGGTACGCGTTTTTTTGGCTTTAACGGAGGCGCTTTTTGCAAATCCAACGGGCGAGCTTCGGCCTTGCAGCAGCTGTTCTACGTTTAAAGTGGTGGTGACGGAGGCGAGCAGCAAGAGCGATTGGGTTGCCCACCAGCTTCCTGCAATAGATCAAGATGGTCGGTTGTTAAACCATACTCCGGCCGTGAAAGTAGCCGTTTACTGTGACGGAAATGCTTTGGAGTTGGCAACTAATCGTTATATCAAAGTACAAGTTCCTATAAATAAGTTAGTGAATCAGTTAGAGTTAGCTACATTGGGGTCCAATCCTGCTGCTTGGCAGCAGGGCCCCTCTGGGTCTTTGTTTTGGGCGGATTGGACTCCTGCTGGCAGCTCTGAGCAGCTCTCCGGATACGAATTATTAATGCCTGCGCTCGGCTGGGCAGCGGGTGTGCGCCCCCTGGATGCCAATGGTTACTCTTCCTACTGTATTTCTTTGCCTTTGCAATTTGACCCGGGAAACACGGTGGCCTACCTTTCCTTCGGTGGGGTTCCTACCTTGGTAGAAATGCAGCCTACCGTTGAGGGGTACTTTTGCGCTCAGAATGTTCCATTGGGGTACCCAGTAAAAATATTAACGGTTACCAAAGCTGGAAAGTCGTACTGGATTGGATTTAGGGAAACAGAAACAGCTACCAACGCCCTGCTTCAGGTGACTCCTGAGGAACGAGGCCAACAAGATGTAATTAGCAGTATTCTCAGTCTCTGAGATTAAGACACAATACCCGTGTTTAGTATTTTGTATTGTAACCGAGCCGGAAAAGTCCGGTTCGGTTTTTTTATTGTAGCGCAATCTGTTGCATGAGCAATGGTTGGCCGAAAAAGAGACTGCCTTTTTCAGAGGCATTTGGGTCTGCCTCCGTCGTAAAAAACGTTCTGCTTCCACCTTTGCTGCAGCGCTGTTCTTTCTCTGGGTGCCGAATTAGGTAATCGGCCAAACTTTGTGCTACAATCGGTCCTTGGGACAACAACTGTATAGAGTCTGGGGTAAATTGCCTGATTTTGGACCACATGAGCGGGTAATGGGTGCAACCTAAAACCAGGGTATCGATTAAGGGGGCTTGGTGAAGTAATCGAATAATGTTTTTTCGGACAAAAAAATCAGCTCCGTCTCCTTCATGTTCCTGGTTTTCAATCAGCGGGACCCACATGGGACAGGCTTCTTGGTGGACTTGCAGTTCTGGAAAAAAATGGGCGATTTCAAGTAAATAGGAGGCAGACTGAACCGTTCCTGCCGTTGCCAGGATGCCAATTTGGCCTGTTTTGGTATAATTTCCGATAATTTCTGCGGTGGGGCGAATGACACCCAGTACCCTGCGCCAGGGTTCCCAACGCTGCAGGTCCTGCTGCTGGATGGTGCGAAGAGCCTTTGCAGAGGCTGTGTTACAAGCTAAAATCACCAGCGGACAGCCCATGTTAAAAAGGGTTTCAACGCATTCCAGGGTGTATTTGTAAATCACCTCAAAAGAACGGCCCCCGTAAGGAGCTCTCGCATTATCACCCAAATAAATATAATCGTAGAGCGGCAGCTGTGCTGCTATTTCTTTAAATACGGTAAGTCCACCGTATCCTGAATCAAAAATTCCAATGGGGCCGGTCATACTGTAGCGCTAGATGCGATAGCAGATTGAATTTGCTGAATCAGTGTCTGAATATTCCAGGCTTGCTCTACCCGAAACTGCCCGATGCGGGTGCGCCGGAGCGCGCTCAAGTAGGCACCATTACCAGTTCGTTCGCCCATGTCGAAAGCGAGCGAGCGAATATAAGTACCTTTTCCGCAAACAATTCGAAAATCGGATCGAAGCCCATTCGGGTAGTCGGGGTGCAGCCAAATTGGGTGCCCTTTTCCGGCGATGTCGATGGGTTCTGTTTGATCAATGGGTCCGGTGGGGTAGAGGGGAGAGAGTTCAAATGCGTCAATTTGGACTTGGCGGGGCTGAAGTTCCAGCTCGTCTCCTTTTCTGGCATGTTTATAAAGCCGTTTTCCATCCACCTTTACAGCGGAAAAAACAGGTGGAAACTGCTCAATCGTCCCCGTAAGGGTAGACCTTGCTTGTTCGATCAAGGCATCACTGAGTGGCTGAGTCGGTTCTTGAGGCTCTACGGGTTTCTCCAGGTCGAAGGAAGCGGTAACGGCGCCAAAGGTCATAGTGCCTGTATATTCTTTTTCTTGGCCTTGAAAGGTGTCGATTCGACGGGTGTAGTCGCCGACACAGATTACCAAGAGTCCTGTAGCAAGGGGGTCTAATGTGCCGGCATGGCCCACTTTCGCGCGCTTTACGCCCAGTAGTTTGCTGATCCAGTACCGCACTTTATTGACCACATCAAAAGAGGTCCATCCCAGGGGTTTATCGATTAGCAAGACGAATCCTTTAGGAAGTGGGAGCGGTAACTGTTCAGGTAGTACTATTTCGAGTGCTTCGGATACCATTATAAGCTTTTGGTGCGGCCCCCATCGACGGGCAGGTTGATACCATTAATATAGCTGGCTGCTGGGCTCGCCAAAAAGGCGACCGCAGTGGCTATTTCAGCAGGTTGGGCAAATCGGCGCAAAGGAACGTGGCTTTTAAACTGTTGGGCCACTTCTTCGGGGCTGATTTGACTAGCGGCGGCTCTTTTTTCGATAATTTCAGTCAAACGGCCGGTTTCGGTATAGCCAGGCAACACATTATTCACGGTAATTCCAAAGGGTCCTGCTTCATTGGCCCAGGTTTTGGACCAGCCTGCTACGGCCCATCGGGTGGTGTTGGAGACCCCGAGGTTGTCCAGAGGTTCCTTAACAGAAGTGCTGATGATGTTGATAATCCGACCGTATTGAGCATTTTTCATCCCAGGTAGCACCGCTTGTGCTAACAGGTGATTGCAAAGCAGGTGGTTTTGGAGTGCTTCCAACAAGGCGATGGGTTCAGCTTGAGTAAGTGGCCCCCCCGGAGGTCCACCGGTATTGTTCACGAGGATGTGTACGGGTGCTTGTTGGACGAGTTGAAGGACTTTTGTTTCGAGGTCAGTCCGGTTTTTATAATCCACCACCAGGTATTGGTGGTGTTGGCCTTGGGTAGTATCTAGTTCAGCGAGGGCGGTCTGTAAGCTGGTTTCGGTTCGGGCCAGGAGGGTGACGTTCGCTCCCAGGCGTGCGAGTTCGATGGCGGTCGCTTTTCCAATTCCGGCACTGGCTCCGCCTACCAAGGCATGTTTACCGATTAAAGAGAGCATCATTTTTTTGTCGAAGAAATAAGTTGAGAAAGTTGCGGCCTTCAGTAGCCAGGATTTTCCAGCCCACTTTACTGAATACTACACCTGGACGTAGTTCGACAGGTACGGGGTCGACATGGACGCGTTTTTTAGCGAGTAGTAAAAATTCCAAGTCAAACAAAAACCGATCGATCGTGGTCTCGAGGAAAATGGCCCTACCTGCTCGATCAAAGCCTTTCAATCCACACTGGGAGTCGGTTACCTGAAGTTGAAGCAGGTTGCGCAACATCCAGCGGAGGGATTTGGAGAGTAGCTTTCGGAATTGGGGTACGTGTGCGTAGTAAGCCAGGTCGCGGTTGCCTGCGGCAATTCCCCCAACTTGAAGGAGATGTTCTACCACAGCGGCCATGCTTTCGAGGGTATAGGGGAAATCGGCGTCTGTTATCAGGTAAAAATCGCCCTCGGAGGCTGCAATTCCTTGTCGCAGGGCATATCCTTTTCCTCGGTTTTCCTCGTAGCTAACAAGGTTTATGCCCGGGAGCAGGGAAGGCAGCTGGTCGAGCACCGGGGGGCGGGCTCCATTCGGATAGCCATCATTCACCAGGGTCAGAGAAACGGAGACCGGTAGGCTGGCTAGGCGGTCGGTGAGTTCCCGGTAACGATTGGCAAAGGAAATACCCCAAGCTTCAGAAGGATTGAAGCAGGGAACAACGATACATAGGTGAGCAGTGGTCTGCATGTGCCGCAAAGTTAGGACACTTTTATGGATTGTTGCGCATCTGGTCAGGGTGCAGTGTGGCACTTTTTACGTATTCGGTCGTGGAGACGTTTCGGTCGTTCCCCATTTTCTCGTATCTTTGCCGGCTTATGTTGGGAATACATGTGCAATTATGCGGAAAAGGGGAGGAGGGCTGATCAAAAGTTAGAGCGGGAGGAATTGATTAAAGGGAGTAGGCTTTTGGAGCGGTTTTTTCTTTTTCCTTCAGGTTGTCATGAAAAGAGCCAGCGGAATTTTCAAATACCATACCTATGCCACTCGAATTTGGTGAATTTTTAAATCGATTTCCTACGGTTGAATTGCCGTTAACCCTGGGCGAAGAGGCCCATCATGTATTTAGTACCGAAAATCAGCCTTTGTCGGCTGAAATGATCGAGCAATTTATCGCGTCTTTGGATGGAGGACCACAAGATGAGTTCACCGAATATGTGCCTTGTTTCTCTTTTGTTACTGAAGAGCAATATGTAGGGTTGGTATGGTGGAAGGCGGAACTCCTGAATTACCAATACGTTTTGGCTGTTTTTTCGGCAAAAGGGGAACCGCTTGACCGGCAAGTTATTTCGTACACCCAAGTAAAAGGAGCAGCCATTCGGCGGGCAGTGGCAACTATTGGTACCGATTTTTCCATTTTGATCGCGGAAGGATTATCAGATGCTGAGCTATATGATCCGGAAAGTACTCGGACCAGGGTTCTGGAAATCCTGCCGAACGGACGAATTGTCTCCGGTGACCAGTAATTGATTCAACGGGTGCGGTGCCCTTTTTTGTAGATCCTTGAACAAATAAAACCTATGTCAAATGCAATCGATCGTGCGGAAGAACAAGTTGCTCCTCCTTTGGACGACCTGGTAGATACCCGGCACATCAGTATCAAAGGGGCGAGGACCAATAACCTGCGCAACGTGGACCTGAAAATCCCGAAAAATCAGCTGGTTGTAGTCACTGGAGTATCTGGATCCGGAAAATCCAGTATTACCATGGATACCTTGTACGCAGAGGGTCAACGCCGGTACGTGGAAAGTTTGTCCAGCTACGCCCGTCAGTTTTTGGGGAGAATGAAAAAACCGGATGTAGACTACATCCGGGGAATTTGTCCAGCCATCGCTATTGAG
>Ga0315902_10008528_pt1 | contig 13872 bp, 13 predicted proteins | sample LakEriMetagenome_9_FD_203523 | JGI IMG/M metagenome (GOLD analysis project Ga0315902, IMG submission 203523) | Freshwater fungal communities from buoy surface, Lake Erie, Ohio, United States - Buoy 12 MA117 | ecosystem: Environmental > Aquatic > Freshwater > Lake > Lake biofilm | place: USA... | reverse complement strand
AATAAGCTTGAGATTTTTGTAATTTTTCTAAAAGCCCTTGACGCACAAAAAAAGGAGAGCGATCGCCGTAGGGTGCACCCAATGACATATATGGATGAGGATTGATTTTGAAGAAGAGATCTGGAATAGCTACCAGCGGCTCATTGCACTCAGCGATCGCAATTCTTTGATATGGCTTTGACATTTTTTGCAGTAATTATTGTTAAAAGAAAAAGTAGCGCAAAGCATTACTTTCAGCAATTCTCATTATAAAAATTGGTTTTGATGCAAGTCCGCTGTCGGTGGAATTGCATCAAAACCAATTTTGGGGTTTTCAGCGCCGCAGGCGCTGAAAACCCCAAAATTGGTTTCATAATTGGAATTGCCACATTACTTTTGACTAAATTGCCATATATGGCTCAATCATTAATAATAAGTAAATACACTTAGCGTACAAAAGTTAACAGTTTATCGGATATACTTCGCTAAACTTTTGGCTACGTTATTTTTGATGTGAGGAGGACAAGGCGATCGTTTACACAACCAGTTCAACCAATACAACTACAACCAACAATTTACAGTCTATGCAATCGACGATGGATCTCGGTAATGCTTCACAAATTGTTTCACAAATCATTGAGCCTATCGACTTAACCACGCTCGAATCTTCTCAAATGGCACAACTAGAACCCAACGCCCCTGTCCTCCGCATCATTGGCAAAGCTAAATTGTCTGGGCATGTCCCCATTAGTGGCGCAAAAAATTCCATCCTTGCCCTCATGGCCGGCACGCTTTTATCGTCAGAAGGATGCCGTATTCGCAATGTTCCCAACCTCGCTGATGTGCAGCGTATGAGTGACATTCTAGAAACTCTTGGGGTAAAAATTTCTCGCAATGGCGAAGTTCTCGCTCTCGATACCAGCAATTTGACGACAAACTCTGCACCTTACGAATTGGTAAGTAAGATGAGAGCTAGTTTCTTTGCAGTTGGTTCACTATTAGCAAGACTCGGATCAGCAAAAATTCCTCTTCCAGGTGGCTGTGCGATCGGGGCACGTCCTGTAGAACTACATGTGCGAGGTTTGCAATCTCTAGGAGCATTTGTGCAGATCGATCATGGCATCGTTCACGCCCATGCGATGAGTCCCAATGGACGTTTGCAGGGTGCAAAGATTTATCTTGATTACCCAAGCGTCGGGGCAACTGAAACCTTGATGATGGCAGCGACCCTTGCTGAGGGGCAAACCATTATTGAGAATGCAGCGCTGGAGCCTGAAGTAGTCGATCTAGCCGATCTTTGCATGGCGATGGGCGCAAAAATTAGAGGTGCAGGCACAAGTACGATCATCATTGATGGAGTCGAAAAGCTCCATTTTGCTGATTTCACAGCGATTCCCGATCGCGTTGAAGCGGCAACTTTCATGGTTGCTGCTGCGATTACGCGATCGACCTTATCGATGTCGCCTGTAATTCCTGCGCACCTTACTGCCGCGATTTCTAAACTGCAAGATATCGGTGTTACCGTGCGTCAAGATTCGGACAATATGATCACGGTTATTGGTGGTGATAACTATCGTGCTGTCGATATCGAAACCTTGCCTTATCCTGGGTTTCCTACCGATATGCAGGCGCAGTTTATGGCTTTACTGACCATCTGCGAAGGCAATGGCGTAGTCACCGAAACTGTATTTGAAAACCGCTTGCAACATGTTGCTGAACTTAATCGTATGGGCGCAAATATTCGCCTTAAAAATAATGTGGCAGTAGTGACTGGCGTACCCCAATTGTCGGGCGCTCCCGTTATGGCAACCGATCTCCGTGCATCGGCTGCACTGGTTATCGCAGGTCTAGCTGCCGATGGCGAAACTACTGTCATGGGCTTGCATCACCTCGATCGCGGTTACGATCGCATCGAAGAAAAGTTACGCAATGTTGGCGCGAAGCTTTATCGCACAACTGAAGCGATTCCCGTATAATTCAATAAAGACGCTGCTATGCAGCGTCTTTATTATTTTTTGACATTAAATTGCATGACTGAGCTTTGCGCGATCGCCTTGGGTAGTAACTTGGGCAGTGAAATAGGTGACTCCGAAAAAATTGTCCGTTCAGCGATCGTGCAACTTTCAAGCTTTTCCGAAATTGAGATAATTTGTGTTTCGCGTTGGTATCGCACTAGGGCGATCACTTTGCCCAACTCTCCGCCCCAGCCTGACTATATAAATGGTTGTGCGATTTTAAAAACCAGTTTGCAGCCGATTCAACTTTTGCAAGTGCTTTTCCATACAGAACAAATGTTTGGTCGTGAACGTCGCGAGCGTTGGGGTGCAAGGACTCTCGATTTAGATTTATTACTTTATGGCGATCGCCAAATTGATTCGCCTGAATTAGTTATCCCGCATCCCCGAATGAGCGATCGCGCTTTTGTGTTATTACCTCTAGCTGAGATTGCCGCTGATTGGATCCATCCGATCGCTGGTATTGCGATCAGTAAACTCGCTAAAAATCCCCTCGATCTCGATTCAAGCTATCCCATTGCTATTGCTAATTAAATGTGTCCGCAATCAAACAATAGACACTTAAGCATCTCAAACCCGTAAAGTTTCGCCCCTGCGGGGCAAAACTTTACGGGTTTTGCTTTGTAATTAATTATGCCAAGCTACTTAGAATAGAGGAACAAAGGGTTTATCAAAAACATCTACTTCCATAATACCAAAACAAAAAAATGGCTATGCCATTTTTTGTTTTTAAAACCCTTACAGGGTCTAGTTTTTAATTCACAGAAGTGTGGCCACACTTTTGAGAATTGGTGTAACACCTATTTCCATTGTGTCCTACCCACCTATTTGCTGTACTATGCACCACAAATATTCAGATTGGAGAATTAGTGCTTGGAGAATGAGCATTGGTTTGCTATTTGCCTTAACCCCTAGCGCATTTGCCGTAACTCCTGCATCAGTTAGCCAAGATGCTGATGTACCTTGGTCAAGTGTTGTTGAAAATCCTTTCGACGGTAAACTTGTTTACGATAAGCACTTTACCGATAATTTTGCTTTTGTTTCCAGTTGGTCAAAGCAAGGAATTAAAGCAACCTATACTGAATATTGGTCAGATGTGGTCGGTTATCGCCGTTCTTGGAAAAGTCGTCGCGTCTGGCGACACGATCGCTACATTGATGAGCGCTATAGCGATCCAGAGCCTATTTATGAAAAAAGATCGCGGCTGCGATCACCAAAAGCCCTCTTATTTAGCGTTCAAGGCAAAATTTACACCTACACAGGTGGCGAAGTTGGTGATGAGCTATCTGCTGCTTTAGCAAGTTTACCCGCAGGCAGTAGCACTATTCGGGCTGTTTGGAGTAACGATCAGACTACAGACTTTCCCATTGGAGCAGGTACGGTAGAAGCATGGAAGACCATCTTTAAAGTTGCGCCACCACCTTCTCGTTTTGGCAATTAGGAATAAAAAAGCGCCCGAAAGCCGCTTTTTTATTAGAGCATTTTTTGGAAATTAAGAAAAAGAAAGCACCCGAAGGGTGCTTTCTTTTTAGAGGGTTTGATCGCTGTTAGGGCGTGGGCGGACACGGCTCGGAGTCGTATCTGGCTCAGGTAGAGGCGTATATTGATTGCCTGTAAAATCTTTGCTAACGCGCAAACGCTGGCTTGTGATCGTAATGCCCGACTCGCGTACCAACACTACAGATATCCAGCGATCGCCTGAAGAAAAAGGAGCTTGACCAATTTTGAACAACCCGCCTGCACGCAAGGGACGCAGATCGATCATATTTTCATTCAAATAATTTTTAGCTTCTACAGGTTCTTCGATCGCAGCACCTAGTAATAAACTTGTGCCAAGCGGTTCCGTAACGATCGCATCAAGGACATATTGACGACCCACACCGATCAGTTCAGGGATTTTGAGCTTAACAGGAGGAGGTGCATCACCAGTACTCAGCGAAGAATTTTCGGCTAACACTTGTTGAGAAACAACTTGTAATTGACCATTGGTGCTTTTGTAGGTTTGAGTGGAAATCAGTCTGGCATCCAATTTAAAGTTATCATTCTCAGCTCCCCGCATTCCTTGGATCATCGTTACTGTTTCCGCAGTAATTAAGTCACCTTGTTTTTCCCATTTTGAAATTTCAGTACGATAGGAAATACTTTTATATCGTTGCCAGAGTTGGCTCAATAACTGTTTGTAGCGATCGCGGTTTAGCCCATCGGAATGATTGAAAGTCGGAGCATAATATTTCATCACTGTTTCGATATCTTGCTTACTGGCAGCTTTGTCCAGAGCAAATATGACATTCTCCAGTTCGGCTGGAGCAGGCTTAGATGATTGGGCTGCAAATGTAGGATCGACGATCGGCGCGAGCGTGGCAGCTGCCGCAGCAACAATTAACAAACTAATTCTTTTGAACATGCGTAACTCTAATCAATAACCTGTAAGGATGAGCTTGCGAGTATAAATTTGTCGTAGACAAATTTATACTCGCGATATTTAAGGATGGGATTGTGAGTATGAGTTGGTCTACGACCAACTCATACTCACGGTATTTAAGAATGCGACAAAGTAACAAATTGTTTCTCAGTTATACGCCCTGCTTGGTATAGTGTCTCATTTATTTCAGAGATTTTTAACACCGCGTGGGGTGAATATCCACTTGCTTGAATGCGATCGCATACTCCCGACTCATGATCGATAAATACGACGATATCACGCACCTTTAATCCACAGCTTTCAATTTTTTGCGCCCCCTCGATCGCACTCTTTCCAGAAATCAAAATATCATCAACCACGACAATGGTTTCTCCTACTTCATAATTACCCTCGATCAAGCGTCTGGCTCCATAGGCTTTCACTTCCTTACGCGGAAAAATTAATGGAAAATTTAAACGCAATGCTAAGCCTGAAGCCGTGGGCAAGGAGCCGTAGGGAATCCCTGCAATGCGATCAAATTTAAGATGTTGCAAGATCTCAGCATAAGTACCAATTACTGCCTCAAATACTTGAGGATTAGAGATAATCCGCCGTAAATCGATGTAGTAGGGGAAAATTTGACCAGATGCTTGCACTGTTTCTTCAAAGGTAATACAGCCAATGTCAAACAACTGCAAGATGAGATTTGCCTTGGGATGTCCTGCTTGATCGAGCAAACAAACATTTGGCATCCACAAATCGCAGGTGGGGCGATGATGAGGGGTTACCGCGATCGCCTGATTGACTTCATCTCGTAGCGATCTCACTAATTGGGCTGGTTCACCGATCGCTAGTGCATCCTGATTGACAGGCAGAATCAAACCGCCACCATTTGCATCTAACCCCGCATCGAGAATTGCGGCTAAATTTTCGATACTTTGATGATTAGCCTGATCATTACCTTGACTATTTGCCCAAATACTTCTTGCTAAGATCAAGCGTTCAGGAGCTAGCGATCGCACTTTTGCCAAAGCATCAGGATTTGCCGCGCCAATCTCTAGCGCTAAACTCTCCATTCCCGACCAAGCTTGGCAATTTTGCACCACATTGAGATACAAAGGCTTCTCGGAATTGGGATATTCTTGAAAAGTTTGTGCGGTTGTATTTGATGAATAGCAGCTCACAAAAATCGCCTTATCGGGATACATCAAAAATCGCGCCGCCAAATCTTGTCCAATATAGGGACTCAAGGTAATCGCATCCACACCCCACTGCTCAAAGGCTGTCTTTGCCATGACACTGCTGCTATTGAGATCTGCGTGCTTAGCATCCAGAATGATCGGAATTTCTGGTGGAATTGCGGCTAAGGTTTTGGCTAATAGCTCTAAACCTCCCGCGCCCAAAGCGGTATAAAAGCCCAAAGTCGGCTTATAAGCACAGACCAGATCGGCAGTTGACTCAATAATAAAATTCATCCATTCCCATAAATAAGCCACAGTGCGATCGGGATATGCTCCAGAATTCATCTCCGAGTCATATTTGGCTTTGTACTTAGCAGGCATTACTTCAGGATTGGGGTCAAGTCCCAAACACAAAATGCTCTGATTCGTCGCGATCGCAGTCCTGAGTTTCGAGGCAAAGCTCATAATTTAATGGCTTAGATGCAAGCAGATTTTTTGAGGTTGCAACAAATATACCGTTTAGATCTTCATTATTTTTGGTTCTGCAATATTTTGGGTGGCAAAGCCGCACCACCCAAAATATTGCAGAACCAAAAACTGGTTTTCTTGATCGACATCTGCTATAAATAGCGGCTTTTGCAGACAAGTATTTATCTGCAAAAGCCACTATTTATCTGACTAATAATCGCAAGTTGCCATATTTGATCGAAATTTCATCAAAATTGATGTAGAATCTCCATCGTTCCTGTTACACAAATCTTCAGAGCATTATCCCTAGCCTTCTACAAGTCTTATCACAAGACTTTTTGTGCATTTTTGTACGGCTTGTAGCTTGCTCTCAACCGTCCTACAGCGCAACGTTCCCATGCAAAACTTTATGTCTCGCTCCCACCAATTTAATTTATTGACCAATCGCAAATTAGCCAATAAATCCAAATCCCTGAACCTGCGTCTGCTATCACTGAGTCTGTGTGGCTTGACTTGTAGTTTCGCGATCGCAACACCCACAGCTCACGCAAACCGTCTCGAAACCTTTGTCTACGATTTAACTGATAGCAGGATTGAATTTTCTGTCAAAAATGACATTGAGCCCAAGGGAACTGTCATTAGCAACCCTACCCGCATCGTGATTGACTTGCCTGGTATTGTCTATCAGGGACCAACGGTAAGAAGACGTGTAGGAAAAGGCGTGCAAGCAGTTCGTGTCGGACAGGTCGATGCCAATACCACCAGAATGGTCGTGGAGTTCTCGCCTGAAGTTAAACTTAATCCACAGGATTTACGACTCAAATCTAGGCAGCCAGGTCGCTGGACAATGCAGCTTCCGCAAAATATTTCAGCGATCGACCTTAATAGTATTTCTAACTTTACTTTGCCTATAACAGGGGCAGCCATCAGTTCTGGATTTGGATGGCGCGTACATCCCATCACTGGCGAGAGAAAATTGCATAAAGGTGTGGATTTTGCAGCTCCCACAGGCACGCCGATTTTTGCGGCGGCTGAGGGTGTGGTCACCTACGCAGGTTGGACGGATGATGGCTACGGAAATGTTGTCGAGTTGCGCCATGACAATGGCGAGCTGACGCTTTATGCTCATACCAATCGAGTGTATGTATCCAAAGGACAAATTGTGAGCAAGGGACAGGCGATCGCAGAAGTAGGCACGACGGGACGGAGTACGGGGCCACATCTACATTTTGAGATCCAACCCGATGGCAGAACTGCTGTCGATCCGATGGATTATTTACAGCTTCGCCAAGTAACTCTCGATTTAGCTTCTAATAGCTTTAAAGATTAAAAAAAAGATGATGTGCTGCACGTAGCGCAGCACATCATCTCTAAAACCCAAAAAATTGAAAGCGTTGCAAAGTAACGCTTTCAGTTTTTTTTGGTTTGAGAGATAGCAAAGCGCTGATCGAAGAGAAAGCACTAGTGCTTTCTCTTCGATCAGTCTGCGTCTAGTTTCTGAATGTATGTACCTAATTCATTAAAAGTGCCAGCATAGGTAATCGTAGGAGACGTGTAGCCTTTAAGCTTCACAAAATATTGCTTGAGAGGCAGTAAAAGCGCAGCATATGGTGTATGTCTGTATGTCATAGAACCGATCGCTACATCTAGCCCCAATTGCTTAGTTGATGACTCCAATCGGAAGGCAGCATTAACTGTATCACCAAGAGCCGTGTAGTCAGGGTGCTCACTAGTTCCCATTTGTCCAACCATCGCATATCCAGTATTTATACCTGCACCAACGCGCAATAGAAATGGTAATTCAAACTGTTGATTAAGTTGATTGCTCATTTTATAAAGCTCATGCAGAGCGCGGTAGACCTTGAGCATGTCTTGAGTTGCCACAGTCTCTGAGCCGATTCCAGCGTTATGAATCCAGACGGTCATAACCGCATCGCCAATATATTTATCTACCCAACTGCCGTAGCGATCGATGATCTCTCCAGCACGACGGAACCAAGTGCCGATCGCTTCTGAAAGAATCTGCTCATCCATTTGCCGCGTTAGTTTCGTAAAGTCCCGAATATCAACGACTAACACCGTAATTAGTTGTCGCTTGTGAAGCATGGCAGTCGCGGCTGCATCGGTATTCTCGTCATTATTTGGCCGTGCGTTGGTGTCGGGGGATGTGATCGTCTCTGGGCAGTAAAACTCTAGCTCTGTTTCGCCAAGGATGATGCGATCGCCTTTTTTTAAGCTCACAGGAATGGTTACTCGCTTGCCATTTACAAATGAACCATTGCGACTACCAAGATCGATTAGAAAATAACTGCTTTCGCCAACAATTTGAATCATTGCATGGTTGCGCGATGCACATTTATCGGACAAGGGAATATCATTTTCTGAGCCTCTTCCTAATGTCCAAGAATAAGCATTCACAAGAGGAATCTGCATCGTATCGTCAGATCTGTGAAGTACGATATGTGGTTTTTCATCCCAAGTTGTGACAGGCTGACTCACAAGGTTATTAACCCTCAAATATAAATTTACGGTAACCGTCCAAGAGGGGTACGAATTTGGTGGGTTTCAGGCTCATCAAATGACCTAAATCAAGACAAATCAGCGTTAAAGCACCTCAAAAATTGCTGGAATGACCATTTCTCGTTACCCCCTTGGACACTTACAATTTACGAGTGGATCTCAGAATAATTTGCGTCTCTTTGAGTCTTTGCTTTTGCTAATATACCGTTTTTTGATGGTTGAAAGTAATCGATCAAAAAACCAGCAATTCTCATTATAAAAATCAATTTTTTGAAAACCCGCCTACGGCGGGTTTTCAAAAAATTGATTTTGGTATTTCCAAAGCCTTTGGCTTTGGAAATACCAAAATCGGTATAAAAATTGCTGTTAAAACCCAAAGAATAAAGGTAGCGCTAGCGCTACCTTTATTCTTTGGGTTTTGATTGCGACAATCTTGTGGCAATGATGCTGAGGGGTGATGCAAAATAAACGCTAGTACCATAACTTATTTATTAAGTACCTAGGCATCATTCAAAAAATAGAGTCAATATCTGTGCTGTCTGCTATGCGGGCTGTTCAGATATTGGGAATTGTGGCTAACTGCTTGTAAATTTAATTTCTCATATTGTCAGCTTTGATCAGGCTTAATCTCGATGCAAACTACTGTTACCCCAAAACAAGAAAATAATAAGCTCAAAAATATTTGGAAAAAGCCTTGGTTAGTCGTAGTTTTAGTCGTTGTTCTGCTAGGTGGCGGATTTATTGTCTTTCGCGCCTTAGCTGGCAAGGATCAAAACTCAACTCTAGTCAATGATAAAACTGAACAAGTTCAGTCAAAGTCTTTAGCGATCAAAATTAAATCTAGCGGCTCCGTTGTCCCGATTGAAACCGTGAATCTTAGCCCGAAGCAAGCTGGAAAACTAATTCAGCTATTAGTTGAGCAAGGGGCAAGAGTAAATCGGGGGCAGGTGATTGCCAGAATGGACAACGCGAACTTGATTCCGCAACTTTATCAAGCTCAAGCTAGTGCCGCCGCCAGTGAGGCTAATTTAGCCAAATTACGCAATGGTAATCGTCCTGAAGATATTGCGGCGGCTCAGGCTAGGGTAGAAGCTGCTCGTGGTCGTTTAGATGCCGCCCGATCGCGTTTAGCCTTAACCAATATGAAAACGAATCGCTTTCGGAGCTTACAAACTGAGGGTGCGATTTCTAGCGATCGCTTTGATGAAGTTGTAACCGATGATCGCAGCGCTCAGGCTGACTTGCAAACGGCTCAAGCTAATCTGGTTGAGGCTACTCGTCTATTAGAAGAGTCACGTAATGGAAGTCGTGCTGAAGATATTGCTCAAGCGGAAGCACAACTTGCTCAAGCGATCGCTGGCATCAGAATCATCGAAGTTCAAATCGAAGATACAATTATTCGCGCTCCGTTTGCGGGGATTATCACCCAAAAATATGCCAATGCAGGAGCATTTGTCACGCCGACAACGACAGCTTCGGCAAGTAATTCTTCATCATCGACTTCAATTGTGGCGATCGCGAATGGCTTAGAGATTATTGCGAAGGTTCCAGAAGTGGATATTTCCCAAATCAAGATTGGTCAAGAAGTGGAAATTGTTGCTGATGCTTTTCCGACTGAGGTGTTTAAGGGAAAAGTCCGTTTGATAGCGCCTGAAGCGATCATTGAGCAGAATGTTACGTCATTTCAAGTGCGTGTAACTTTAGAAACTGGCAAAGATAAGTTGCAATCGGGAATGAATACGGATTTGCGTTTTATTGGTAAACAAATTGATGGTGCGCTGGTTGTGCCGACGGTGGCGATCGTCACGCAAGAGGGCAAAACAGGGCTATTAATTGCTGATGAAAAGGGCAAGCCCAAGTTCCAACCTGTGACGATTGGTTCAACTGTAGACAATCAGACTCAAATTTTAAGTGGTGCGAAAGTAGGCGATCGCGTATTTGTGAAACAACCAGATAAAAAGCCATAAAAAAGGGAGTCTCTTCGAGACTCCTTTTTTATGGAAATTACCCCACCCTAGCCCTCCCCTTGTAAAGGGGAGGGAACAAGATTTCTGACCTTCCCCCTTTGCAACAAATCAAAACTCAAAAGTGGCGGCGCTTCGTGCCGCCACTTTTGGGTTTTATGTCCTAGGCAAACCTTTTGTTTATACAACAAGTTCTGGAGGGTTTCTTTGGTTGCGATAAAATAGTGATATTTAGCGGTGCATCTGATAATATGATCAAACAAATAGCACGATAAAATCATAAATTTATGACGAAGAAACAAATTGCAGAATTTACACTCTCAGATGGCAAGACATTCTTAGCGGAAGTAGATCAAATAGAAGATCCTAATGCTTTTGAGCGTGTTGCTAATGTCGATACAAATCAGCTAATTATTAGAGCTAAAAAGACGTTCGATCAAGTACTAGACGAAATACAACCTGTAGCTTCGGAAATCATTACCAAGCTGAGTAAGCTCAATACGCCTGCTGATGAAGTAGAAGTTAAATTTGGCATTAAGTTAAATGTTGAGGCTGGGGCAATTTTTGCGTCAGTTGGCGGCGAAGTTAATTATGAAATCACTTTGAAATGGAAGAATAAATAATTTATGGCTGCGATCGCAAATAGCTATTTCCCGATTTTCAAATCTGCGATCACGCGGATCTTTCACGCTAATGGAGCCGTTGTTGGTGCGGGTTTTTTAGTGGCGGGGCGATCGCAGAGCTATATCGTCACTTGCGCTCATGTGGTGACTGCGGCGCTATCTTTGCCAAGGGATACAGTAGAAATACCTAGCGGTAATATTTATTTGGATTTTCCTTTGATTGCGCCAGAGCAGAAACTCACAGCTAAGGTTGTATTTTGGCGATCGGTCAAGTCTTCAGCTTCTGAGCCTGAAGATATTGCAGGATTGGCAATAGAAGGACAATTACCGAGTGAGGTCGCACCAATTAAATTAATTTCTGCTAGTGAGCTATGGGAACATCCTTTACGCATTTTTGGGTTTCCTAGTGGACATAATGATGGTGTATGGGCGACTGGAGTGCTGCGCGATCGGCAGGCTAAGGGATGGGTGCAAATTGAAGATGTGAAGGTGACGGGCTATCGGGTGGAACCAGGGTTTAGTGGTGCGCCGATTTGGGATGAAGCTTTGGCGGGTGTGGTGGGTATGGCGATCGCCGCCGAGAAACAGCGCGAGGATGTGAAGACTGCATTTATGCTCCCTGCTGGTACTTTGCTTGATGTTTGGTCAGAGCTAGTTTCGTTGAATTTATCTCCCCCAATTGAAAATAAACGCATTTTGAAAAGTACAAAACAGTTTCGTGCAGAAATTATCCAAGATAGTATCAAGAGTCTCCAAGAAGACTATCAAGCGGCTTATAACCAGCTAAACTATACCTTAAGCGAAGTGGATCGCAGTCGGCTGAAGCGGCAAATCAAAAGTTTAGAGGGAGAAATGGAGGACAAAGAAAGAGAGCTAAATGATCTGTTGGGTTGATGGATTGAAAGCAAATTTATGAATGTTATCTATCGATTACAGGGTAGTGAGTTTGAGTGGGACGCTAACAAAGCCCAAAGCAATATCGATAAACATGGTGTTACTTTTGAGGAGGCTGCTGAAGTCTTTTTAGATCCTTTTTACCAAAGTGGTGATGCTACAGTTAATGATGAGTTACGTGAGTTTGTTGTTGGTTATTCACTGATGCAGAGGATGTTGTTAGTGGTGTATGTCGATAGCAATCGGCGATCGCGGATCATTTCGGCGCGTCCTGCTACTCGTAATGAGAGGAGATTGTATGAGTCAAGTTGATGAAGTAATTACATTGCAAATAAAGCCTCGTGAGACTGAGGCGGTATTGTTGCAGATTCCTGTTGAGGCGATGCGATCGCTTGAAGAGGTAGCGACTAGTCGAGATATGTCGGTTGATGCGTTACTTAAATTTTATATCGGTCAAGGTCTGCGTCAAGATGCGGCTAAGTTGTTTAGCGATCGCCTGTTAGAGAAAACATTCGCGACGACTTCGACGGTTTTAGCCAGACATATTGACTCTAAAGAGGAGATTTCCACGATTCTCCAAGAAATTCAAGCTGAAGTTATTCGATAGGTGTTGATTGTAATGATAAATAGTACGGATGATCAGCGTAGAAAATATCTGGAAGATAGATTGACGGAAATAGATACAGACATTGCCACATACAATAGCCAGTTGAAAGGACGTATTGATCAAGTAGATCGTAATCGTATTGATCGCGCAATTACGGAATTATTTAAAGATAGGCAAGACAAAGAAAATCAACTGAAGCAGTTAGAGCGATCGCATAACCCCTATACAAGCTACGAAAATGACTGGAATCAGAAAATACATATTTTAGACTTCAAGCAAGCTACAAAAATATTTAATGATATTTTTGATAAGTTTGAAGATCGAGAAGGCGCATTTATTTTCTTATTAAAAAATAGTAGTGATATGGGTGGGGATTGGTGTATTAACAAACTAAAGGAGTCTTTTAAAGCAAGAACATGGAGTGTTGCCCATGAGATCCAATTTGGTAGAGGTGATACTCTCGATCAAAATAGTTTTTTAAGTCGATTGGGAGGATATCTAGGATCTAGTATTTCTGTAGTAGACTCGCAGGAGCTTACCAATCAAATTATTGATAAAATTAGTATGTCAATTGAGATTGGTAGTATTAATTTTATAGAATTAAAATTTCATTCTCGCTCACTTCAAAAAGGTTTTTTAGAATGGTTGATTAATATTTTTTGGCATCAATTAGTTTGCAAGATAGAAGTGATTGCTCAAGAAAAACCACTATTTAAATTTATTGGTATTGTGAGTATTCAAGATAATGCAAAAGATGAGGCGATTTTAAATTTACCTTGTTGTACAAATCAAGAATTTGATTGTCGAAAGTTATTGGAATTACCCCTCGAAAACTGGACGGAAACAGAGATCAAAAATTGGCTAATTACACATTCAGGCTTGATGTTAGCACCGATTAAGTTGAATCTAAGTAAGGTTAATACAATTGCCAATGCTATCCATGCCGACAGTGAAGAAGGTAAACCCAAACTAGTTTTTAAATCGCTTTTAGAAGAGTTGGAAATAATCACAAATAATCTGGCTTTGTAATAGCTATAAAACTGTTTTTGAAATAGAAATACACATAGAAAAAAAGTTATGAATCCTAATATGAAATACAAATTAGATCCAAAACCAAGTACTGCTCATCCTGATGCGCCAAAACAGCCAGAGCCATACATTGCTGGCGATCCTCTGATTAAGGCGGTGAATTTGGCGATATTTTTGCGACGACCGCTTTT